>Ga0180435_10005562_pt1 | contig 12226 bp, 9 predicted proteins | sample SS_ome_3_FD_132467 | JGI IMG/M metagenome (GOLD analysis project Ga0180435, IMG submission 132467) | Hypersaline lake sediment archaeal communities from the Salton Sea, California, USA - SS_3_S_1 metaG | ecosystem: Environmental > Aquatic > Non-marine Saline and Alkaline > Hypersaline > Sediment...
GGTCTTGACATCCTCCCGCAGCTTCGCTCGGGCCTCGAACAAGGCCTCAATCTCGGCGGAGAGATCCTGCGGAACGTCCTCCGCAATGGACCCGTCAAGCGCCTCGCCCACTGCCTGATCGCGCAGGGTGCGTTCCAAGGCAAACTGCTTTCCGCGGGTCTCGGCGAGCTCCGCCCCGGTCTGCGATGCCCGACGCTTGGCATCACGCGTTGTGGGAAGCACGCGCAATTGCTCCATCAGTTCCCCGCCGAGGGTGCTTTCCTGCCCGCTCAGTTCGCTCAGCCGCCTCACGTCTTCGAGGGCGGATTCGAGCCGACGAAGCTCCTCCTGACGTTGGCGCAAGGCACCCTCCGCAACCGTGATCGCCCCGGTCACCTTGCCGGTTTCCTCGATGAGCGAAGCAAAATCGGCAAGCAGGACCTTGAGATTTTCGGGCGGATCGGGAAGACGGGACCGGATCCGCGCCGCGGCCTCCTTCGCCCCGCGAAGGGTGTCCGCCATCAACGAGGTGGCCAGTTTCTGCAGCGCGGCCACCCGGCTCCGCGCGACCTCGATCTTCTTCGCCGTCAGGTCCCGGCTCGTCTCCGCGACGGAGGTGCGGATCCCACCGCTGGCGGCCTCGCGCTCCAACATGGCGACCTCGGCCTCCAGTTTCTTCTGCAGCGCTTGCAGTCGCGCCTTTTTGGCCTCGACCGACCCGCCGCTCGCGTCCCCCGCCAGCGCGGCGAGGCTGCTTTTGGCTTCAGCGAGCTCCGCCTTCGCGGCGACTTGGCGTTCCCCGATGGCCGCAGTCCGTTTCCCGATGGTGACCAGCTCCTCCTGGTAGCTCTTCAGGTCGTTTTGGAGGGTGGCCAGAGCGGCCTTCTCGCGAGCCAGGGCCGCTTCCGCCTCCCGGGTCGACGAGTCGGGCCCGAGGCCTTCCGGCAGGGCGTCGCCCGCCTCCGTCTCATCGAGGGTCCTGAGTTCGGCCTGCCATTGTTCGGTCTTGAGCGGGCCTTCCTTCAGACTGGCAGCGAACTTCTGCTCCAGCACCTTGCACTGCTCCGCTTCGCCGAGCAGCCTGATGGCTTCCTGGTAGGGCTCGATAAGGGCTTGCCTCGCAAGGTCGTCGAGGTTGGGATCCTGCTCGATCTCCTTCACCCGCGCCTCGAGATCGGCGACGGCGGGCCCGGCGTCGATTTCACCGGTGACTGGAAGCGCCTCTTCCTGAGCATGGGCGGGGACGACGACCAGGCACCACAACAGGACGAGGGCTGCAACTGCTTTCCGCATCATTCCAACTACGCAGGCTGCCCGAAATCATCCGAGCCACGCAGCGACGTCTGCATAGCCGCTCCGCTCTTCATCCGTCGAGTCCGGTTTTTCGGCGAACGGTCGGAGCCGCTTGCCTCCGTGGCGGGCAGCGTGTTCAGGATGGTGCCAGCAGATACCGTGCCAAGGTCTGGCGAGAGGGCCGCGACCTCCGATCGGCGCGAATGGGAATTTCCGCTCGTCGAACATGCTGATGCGAACATTGGTCTGGTATCTGCTTGTCAGCAGCCATTCCGCAGCATCCTCTCGGCAATCCCACCCTCGGAACCGTGAGCAGTCATCTCCCGCCCAACCTGCCGTTCTCCCTCCCGGATTTCGAAGCGAACCAATCGGAAATCCTCCTGCGCATGGGAGATTTCTTCCTCAATTACCTCCATCGCCTGAGGAAGGCCTTCGACGGAGACTTCATGATGGCGATCGTTCTCGGTGAGATCGGTCATCACAATGCCAGCAGTTTTTTCAGCTCCGGTGAGGGTATCCGGACCGGGATTGATCCGGACGAGTTCCGGGAGCTGATGGAATGCTGCAATGCTCATTCTCTGAGCGCGGCCACCGGCATTCCCCGGGAAACCATCCGGCGAAAAATCGACGCTCTGCTCGAACGCGGATGGATCGAAAAAGTCGAACGCAAAGGCCTGCGCATCACGCCCGCCTGTATCGATCACTTCGCCCATACATTCAACCTCCCCGTCCTCGCCGAGCTCCTGCTCGTCTCACGCGCCATCACAAAGGTCCTGCCCATGGCAGGAGGCCCATCCGTCCCGCCGCAGCGCACCAGTGAGCGTCGGCCCGCGAGCAACGGGTGATGACTGCCCAAAGTGGGCACTTTGATCGGCTCCTCACCTTGCGGAAACCGGATTGAGACCTAACGTGCGCGCTCGTGGCCGGAAATCGCTCCGCGATCACCGATCCGTTCCTCTGTCAGATGAACGCAAAACAGTTGACGCCTCTGCGCATCCTCGCCCGCAGCATCGTGACATCCTGCAGCACCCCTTCGACCGGGCTAGACCGCTTCGCCGTCGCGGACATCAACAAGGACCACAAGCTCCCGGCAAGGAAGCGAGTGAGGCGGCGGCGCGCGGTATGTTCAACAACTGCGATGCCAACCGGCACGGCAAGCTCACCTTCGCCGAGTGGAAGCAGAGGGATGACAGCGCGGACGGAACGCTCTACACCGGGCGCGACACCAACCGCGACGGCCATGTCACGCGGGATGAGGCCGGGACCAGCGCCGGCCGGCGGAGATGTCTCCAAGGATTCTTCAAGAAAGCGGATCGCGACGGGGACGGCCTGTTGAGCCGTTCCGAAGCTGCGGACCGCGAAAAGAAAAAAGGTTCCGATGCAACCTGCCAATTTGACTTCACAGCGCGATCCAGGACGGTGGATGGTTCTGGTTGCTTGCATTATCGCCACCCTGATGGTGGCCATTGATGCGGGAATCCTGAATCTGGTGATCCCCGCCATCCACGCGGAATTCAATCCGGCCCAATCCACCATCGGCCTGCTCTCGAGCATTTCGACCTTGATGCTGGCGGCGTTCATCCTGGGCGGCGGCACCCTGGGAGATCTCTACGGGCGCCGACGCTTCATCCTCATTGGAACCTCCGGCATTCTGACCATGGCGGTCTTGTCGATGCTCGCTCCCGGTCCCGGCACCCTGATCGGCATTCGGGCCTTGGATGGCATTTTCCAGGCCATGGTCAACCCGCTGGTGCTGGCCATCCTGACCGTCACCTTCGACGACGAGGAGCGCCCGAAGGCCTTGGGCATCTACGGCGCCTCCCTGGGGATCATGGGGGGCCTGTCCTCTCTGATCATCCAGTTCTTCAATCAGTCCATGGGTTGGAGATCCGTGTTCTTGTTAGTGATCGGCCTTGGAATTCTCACCATCTTCCTGATGTGGCGGTTCGTTCCCGAGAGCAAGGCCGCGGGCGAGCGCAAAATCGACGGAGTCGGTATCCTCCTTTGCGCGGCCGGCTTGTTTGCCCTGGTTTTCGGCATCAGCCGGGCCAGTGGTCCCGGCGGGTTTTTCAGTGGCGCGGTGCTGGCGCCCGTTCTGATCGGGCTGATCATTCTGGCCGGCTTCATCTGGTGGGAATCGCGGGTTGAGGTTCCGGCCCTGGAGCTTTCCCTCTTCCGGAAACCGGCCTTTTCTCTCGGCTGCCTGTTGGTTCTCCTGCTTGCCTTCGCCCAGACGGGGACCTTTTTCCACTTGTCGAACTACTTCCAGGTTCTGCTGAAGCACTCCCCCGTGCAGTCCGCCCTGATGCTGATGCCGTTGACCCTGTCGCTGTTTTTCTTCAGCATCATGGTGGGCCCAATGGTGGGGCGCTTTCAGGTTCGCACCCTGGTGGTGATCGGCACGACCACCTTTGCCCTCGGCCTGTTTCTGTTCTCACGTTTGGTGAATCCCGGCCTTTCGATTTGGACCGTGATCCTGCCGATGCTGTTGCTGGGGGCCGGTTACAGCATTGCCAATATTCCCCGCATGAACGCGCTGCTGAGTTCGGCGCCTTCCAGTCTCGCGGGAACGGCATCCGCAACCAACAATGCCGTCGTGCAATTGGGAAATGCGCTGGGAGTGGCCGTCACGGTTTCTCTGGTCACCACCTTTGGACGGAATCATTACCTGGGAGAACTTGAGAAGGCCGGCCTCGATCAGGAGCAAATCACCCGGGTGACCGGGTTGCTGCGGGAGATCCTGAAGACCGACGTTCCGTCCATTTCGGCCAAGTTCGCCGTCCCGGTGGATCGGCTGGAGGGACTCATGGGGAATTACCAAGCGGCCTTCACCACGGGAGTTACCCGGATGTTCCTCGTCGCCGCGCTGGCCTTCGTTCCCGTGATCCTGCTGCTGTGGTTCTGGCTGAAGAGTCCTGGACGAGCCAGGAAATCAGACTCGGGGGAAGCCGGAAAATGAGCAGCCTCGCCCGCACTGCCCAAAATGGGCACTTCGCTCGATTCAATTTGTTGCAGCAGACGGAACAAAGACGACGATGCAGCTTCGCGCCGGGAAATGAACCTGACTAACCGGTGATGACTAAAAGCCAATCGCTCTGAACAATCAATGAACACAACGACCCTTGAACCTTTCCAACTGAATGACGAGGTGGCCATTGTCACCGGAGCCGGTGCCGGCATCGGCCGGGCCATTGCCAACCTGTTCGCCCGGGCCGGCGCCAAGGTGGCGGTCAGCGACCTGAAGGAAGACACCGCCACTGCCGTCGCCGACGAAATCAAGGCCGCCGGGGGCGAGGCGATCGGGCTGGCCTGCGATGTGACGAAGGAAGAAGCCCTCGCGCAGTTGGTCGAGCGGACCGTCGTGAGCTTCGGCAAGGTCACCCTCATGGTCAACAATGCCGGCGGCGGCGGTCCCAAGCCCTTCGACATGGAGATGGAAACCTTCGAGTGGGCCTACAAGCTCAACGTCTTCTCGGTCTTCCGGCTCTGCCAACTGTGCGCGCCGCACATGGAAAAGGCCGGCGGGGGAGCCATCCTGAACATTTCGTCGATGGCCGCCGAGAACAAGAACCGCAACATGGCCTCCTACGGGTCGTCGAAGGCCGCCGAGAGTCACCTGACCCGCAACATCGCCTTCGACCTCGGCCCGCGCGGGATCCGCGTCAACGCCATCGCCCCGGGCGCCATCAAGACCGACGCCCTCGCCACGGTCCTCAACCCCGAGATGGAACAGGCGATGCTGAAGCACACCCCGCTCGGCCGGCTCGGCGTTCCCGACGACATCGCCTATGCCGCCCTCTTCCTCTGCTCGCAGGCCGCCTCGTGGATCAGCGGGCAGATCCTGACCGTCAGCGGCGGCGGGGTCCAGGAACTGGATTGATCTCACTCAGTTTTGACCTTTTCCCACCTCACATCGAACCAGAAAGACCACATCATGAGCAACTTCGACCCCTTCGCGGATTTCCGCATGGAGAACCACGTGGCGATCGTCACCGGCGGCGCCCAGAACATCGGCGAGGCCATCGCCAAGACCTTTTCCGGGGCCGGCGCCAAGGTCATGATCGCCGACCTCAACGGCGAGAAGGCCCGGGCCACCGCCGAACAGATCCAGTCCGTCACCGGCAACCCGGTCCTCGGCGCCGCGTGCAACGTCACCAGGCAGGAGGACATCGACGCCTGCGTCGCCATGACGGTGGAGGCCTTCGGCGGCATTTCCACACTCGTCAACAACGTCGGCTGGGGCCGCGCCTGCGAGGACCCGCTCGCCGTTTCGGCGGAGGACATGATCGAGAGCTACAAGCTCAACACCCTTTCGGGAATGGCCATGACCGCCGCCTGTCGGCCCTACCTGCTGAAGGCCGAAAACGCGACGGTGACAAACTCCGGCTCGCTGGTCGGCGCCCTGCCCGCCTTCGACTTCATCGCCTACTCGGCGGCGAAGGCGGCCCTCAACCACCTGATGCTCGGCCTGGCGCACTACTTCGCCAAGAACGTCCGGATCAACACGGTCCTGATCGGCACCGTGCTCACCGAAGGATATGCTTCGGCGGGTCTCGATGAAAAGGTCCAGGAAGCGCTGGCTCATCCCGACAGCCTGACCGGCCGCCCCGGCAAGCCGCAGGACATTGCCAACGCCTTCCTCTGGCTGGCCTCGCGCGCCGGGTCGTGGGTCAGCGGCCAAACCCTGCAAGTCTCCGGCGGCGGCAAGCGCGTCCGCCTCATGCCGGAGTAAAGTCGTTCCGCTGCCGAGTTGACGGCCTTGCATCATGGACTCGAAAAGCCGCGCGCCCCGCGCGAATCGCGGAGGCCAAAAGAGTCGGTCCTGGTGGCTTGGCTGCTTTCCATGCATTCTGGCCGCCGCGTCCTGGTTGACCCCCGTCCGCGCGGCGGCCGGCGAGCCGTCGCGATCGTCGGCCTCCGACCGCCCCGTGCCCGGCCTTGTCCGCGCTCCGCTGCCGCCCGATGAGGTGCAGGGGCTGCCGCTGGCCACCGTCTTTTTCGACCTGAAGGGCAGGTCCGGCATCACCGGGGGCGACGCGCGGGCCCGTCGCGAGATCGAGAAGGCCTTCGGGATCCGCGCCGGGAGTTCGTTCGATCCCCAGATCGTGGCCATCGGCTTGATGAAGGTGAGAAAGCTGGAGTTTGTGCGGCAGGCGGATTTCCGCGTCTACGAATCCACCCGGCCGGGGCGCCTGGCCATGGCGCTGTCGGTGACGCTCGGCCCCCGGGACGAAGCGGTCGGACCGCGCGGGATGGCCGCCGGGCGCCCGGGCGATTTCCCCACCCTCTATCAGAACGAGCGGAGCATGCTCCGCCTGCTGCTCAACGGCGGATTCGGCCTCTACACCGATGTGAACCCGTGGTTCGGAAACGCCCGCGCCTTCACCGGCAGAAGTCCGGTCGCCATCGATCCGGCCGATGGAGATTCCACCACCTGGTTCGAATCGAGCATCGAGTACGGCCTCGGCGGCGTGCATCAACTCGGCTCCGGGGATTTGTGGACCTATGGGGCGGCGACCTGCCTGACCTCCTTCTCGACCGGCCATGACCTCTTTCGCTCGGACACCCGTGACCGGACCATGATCGAGGACGCCTACCTGGGATTCTTGTTCCGGCCGCAAAACTCGCCATGGGTGGTCAATGCCTCGGCCGGCCGACAGAACTGGCAGTTGAACGACGGCTTCCTGTTTTCCCAGTTTGCGTCCTCCGCCAACGCCGGTCCGCTGCCCGGCCTGTTCCTGAACCCGCGGACCGCCTACGAGATGACCGCGCTGCTCAAGCTTCAGCGCGGCAACTTCCGGATCGAGGCGTTCTACCTCGATCCGAACGAGCTCGACTTCCTGGAAAGCGATACCACCTTCGCCGGAGTCAACGCCTCCTACACCTCCCCTCGCGGCTGGGAAGGATCGCTCGCCTACTACGAGGTTCCGGAGTCCATGACCACCTTCGCCGCCGGGCCGGGCGGACAAGTGCCGCGGGAAGGCCAGCAGACCGCCGACCTCCGCCTTGCCACCACCCGCCTCTTCGGGATCGAGGGCCTCGAATTGTCCGGCGAGGCGGCTTACCAGACCCACGCCGACGTCGACTGGGAGGCCTGGGCCTATTACGGCCGCGCCGGCTACACGTTCCGCGATCTCCCGTGGACCCCAAACTTGAGCTATCGCTACGCCAGTTTCAGCGGCGACGACCCGGCCACGAGCACCTACGAGCGGTTCGATGCGCCGCTCTCCAGCGGACTCGATACTTGGGTCCAGGGCGTCAACGTCAGGAAGGTCGCCCCCAATTCCAACCTCGACAGCCACCGCATCCGGCTGAACCTCGCCCCCTCGTCCAAGCTCTCGTTCACCTTCGATTTCTTCTGGCTGCTGGCGAACGAGCCGGCCGGAAACCCGCGCGAGATCGCCCGGGAACTTAATCTTGGGGCCCGCTGGTCGATCAAACCCGATCTGTTCTTCCTCGGGGTGGCGGGCATCGGTTTCCCCGACGACCGATTGAAGCAGCAGGCCGGCACCGGCCTCCACTCGTGGACCACCGTCCAAGCCTCCCTGTTCTGGAATTTCTGAGGGACCGAATGGGCTCGAACAGCGGCGATGCGCAGACGCCCGAGGCGCGCACAAAATCGATCCGCCCCTGACGCGCCATGACCGCCATCGATGCGCAGAAGCTGGAATGGCGGTTTCGCTGTCCCGGACCCGCGCGGGGCGGCGGGCGCCCCGCAACCCATCCATCCATCAACCGCAGCATCTCCGGGAACTCGCGCAGAGAACGGAAAACGTTGACTGACCTTGATTTTCCTCTATCTGGCTCTTGTGAAGACGGAGGTATGCAACAGGTTCGCGGTGGGCATCGTGGGCCTTTCAGGGTTTCTGTTTGGAGCGTGCGCATGGCCAAAGGCCGCGGTCCAGGGCGAGACCCTCGAGGAGCGGCGGGCCTTCGTCATGAAAGACGCGCGGTCCATCCTGAACCGGCTGAAGACCGGGAAGCCTGATGTCGCGGAGGAACTGGACGAAGCCGAGGGTCTGGCGGTCTTCCGTTACCGGTCGTCGAAAATGCCGCTGCTCCTCGGTGGCTTCGGGGGCGGAGGAGGTTACGGCGTGATGCTGGAAAACGAACGGCACGAGCAACCGACCTACTTGTCTCTCGACAAGACGGTTTGGGGCGGAGGGATGGGCACGCGCGAGATGGGCGCCGTGATGGTGTTTGACGACGAGGAAGAGGTGGACCTCTTCGTGCAGGGCGGAAAATTCAGCGAGCAGGGGTTCGAGGTGACGCTCAAAGGTTCCCCGCAAGGCGCGGGTGGCGGCATCGGTCTCGCCGCGAAACAGTTCAAGGGCTTCAAGGTCTACGCCATCACCGAGTCGGGCATCTCGAACGGCGTGACATGGCGAACCTACAAGTATGAACCGGACCCGGAGTTGAATGGTCGCGCACCGCCGGTCGATCCCGCAACGCCGCCGTCGTGACCACGCCCTCGCCGCCCCGTCTTCGCGGAATCGCATTCCCGACGACGGTCCTCCGCGCCGCGGCCCAATCCCTCAGCGCGCCGATTTCCCCCTCCCGGGCGGGCCGGCACGATCCGCGGCCTCAGCGCAGGATGGGGCCGTCGCGGTTCACGTATCCATGCACGGAAAACCATGGACGCTGACCCGGGTGACGGTGGCCCACCACGAAGACGCGTGCATAGGCGCCGTCGCCCAAACGGGCGAACAGGTGGGCCTCCCCGCGGTCCGGGATTTCCGACGCGGTGGTGATGGAATAGGACGGCAGATATCCCGAAACCGGAGCGCGGTGCAACGCCTCGTCGACCACCTTGACTCCGCCTCCGGGGGCGGTGATCACGGCCGGGCCGATGGGAGGGATCGCAACCACCAACTCGGCCTCGGATGGCGGAACGCCGTTTGGGTTCGGCTCGCCGAAACGCACCCCCCATCGCGTTTTCCCGGGAGGGATGCGAATGCTCCCGGTGATGATGCGCGCGATGTCTCCCGCCTCCTCTTGCGGAAGTAGTTCCAACACGATCGGGTTGTCCGGGCCCGGAAGCGGTTCGTCATCGATCCCCGCAAACTCCGGCGCGAAATAGTGAGCGCGGGGCGACTCATCGAAGGCGAAGTATCCCTCGTGACGCGCATCGATAAGGATATAGGCCCCGCGCGTCTTGACCTTGAACCGCCCCTTGTCGTTGGTCTTCAGCGAGAGAAGCTGCCCGTCGAAATACGGAAAGCGGATGGGAAAGACCAGATCGTCGTAAACCAGCACCCGCACCTCTGCGCCGGCAATGGGACTGCCCGCCGGATCCTGAACCACGCCCGCAAACTCAATCGGCGTCTCGACCATCCGCTGCAGCTCCCGGCGGTCGATATCGCCCAGATGCAACGATGACGGCAGGCCCACCGCGGTGTCCTGGATCATGGCGCGTTCACCGGCAGTCAGGCGGCGCTCCGGGGTGAGCCCGCAACCGCACGAAAGGGCGGCGGCCATCAGGATGAGCGGGCGCAACAGTCTCATTGTCCGGCTCCCACGTATGGTTGTCCGAGTAAATCGAGGACGAGGTTGTAGAACACGGTGGTGCGCTGCGGATTGAGGCTCCATTGCGAAACGTGACCCGAACCGAAACGAAAGGCGCGGCCATCGAGGTCCACCGCCTTGCGGACCGCCCCCGCGGTCCGCGCTTCGGCCCCCAAGGCGTTGGTCCGCGCCCGCTCGACGAAGGCCAGCTGCTCGTGCGGATCAGTCACCGGCCGCTCGAAGAACCACCAGTATTTCAAGCGCGCCGCACCTCCTTCGGGTGAGGGTTTGTACTTTTTGGTCCACTCGCTGTGCGGCTTGAACTTTTCCTGGACGATGTTCCACCCGAGCCAGGTCGCGTCCTGGGCATTGTAGAGGCTGTAGATCGGCACCGTGCAATCCGCAAGGTAACCGGCGTATCGGCTCGCCGGCTGACCGCGGTGGGCCGGAAGGGCGAGATCCGGGTTCGGATCGAAGGCCGAGGCCGGGACCGCGGCCTGCTGGAAAAGCACCGCATCGCAGTCGAGGCCCACCTTCAAGGCTTCCAACAGAACGACGTTGCCCAGGCTGTGCGCCGTGACAAAGACCTGCTCGTTCTCCGGCAAAGTCGCCACATGGTCCCGCAACACCGGTCCGAATTTGTAGGCGCGGTACTCGCTCTGTTTCAGCCCCATGGCGAGGGTGTGCTTCCTTGTTTCCCAGCGGAACATGATGAGCCTCCCGCGATAGCCGCGGTGCCAGAGGCGTTTGAAAATCGTCTCGCCGGAATGCACGGTTGCCATGCGATAGTTTTCATCGCCCTGCTTGAGCCACCCGTAGACCCAGACGATCTTGACCGGTTCCTCGTCCCACGGTCTCCGGAAAGGACGCCCCATGGGGTCGTCGTGCCAGGTCAGGTCGGGAATCTCGGGGCTGGCGTCCAACACGTCCCACGGCTTTTTGGACAGCGGCCATGGCGCATTCACCCGCCCATACATCTCTTTCACGTGCCGGATCTCCAAATGCACCTGCGCAGAGCCGCGCATGGCCCGGCCGCCCCGCACATGTGTCACCGTCAATACGCCCGTCCCGCGACCCGCTCCCTCGAACAGCAACGGCGTCACCGCACCACGCAACCGCCCACCGTTCGCCGTGGCGGCGTAAACCGTCAGCGGCCTCCTCGGGCTCACCACGCCCAGCGCGGTGTTCCATGGCTGCGCAATCTGCCGCGCCCCGCCATCCGGTGCGGTCAGATAAAGGTCGCGTCCCCGGGCGTCTTCGCTGGGGAATATCCGGATCGCCGGCTCGCCAGCCAACGCCTCGAGAGAGAACACCAGCTGGTCGTCTCCCCGGGCCCCCGGCGGCAGCCGCACATGCAGCCGCGCGAAGTCTTCCAAATCCCGTGCCGAGCGAATCACGCCGTCCTGCCGGTCCGGCTTCCTGACCGGCCATGATTCATAGTACGCCTTGTCATCCTGGTCGTCGTTCAGCCAGAACAGGAACGGCTTGTCCGGTGCGGTCCGGTCCTCCGGCAGCCTCGGCGAGGCCGCCGACCTCGTGACAACGACGCCGTCGCGATTGGCATCCACCGCCAGTTCGACACCGGCGGCCCATGCCGAAGCCCCAAGCGTCGCCGCGACGATCGTCGTTCTCATGGCGCAAACGCCAGCGAGGGAAGCCTCGGCACGTCTGACGGGAGCGGGCGGCGCGAACGGCCGATGATTGAGCGAAGTGCGCCTCGTCATCCGTAATCGTCGCGCGTAATCGTTCGCCGAAACGGCAGCTCGCAAAACTTGACTCATCTGTGACGACTTCTGGATTTCAAGGACGCTATCCCAGGTTCCCCAGTTGTGGAAGGCGGATGTTCGGGGTCATGCGGGCAGGCAATCCTACTGCTCCGGAACCGGAAGCTCGCCGGCTTCCATCGGGGAAGCGGCCCCCGCATCCACCGGCGCGAGTTCCGCCGTTGCCAGCGCGTCCTCGATCCGCTGGACAAGTGGAGCGAACTTCACGTAGCGCGTGATGAGCCAGTGGGCGCGCTCCGGGAAATCGGGCTTGAGCCGGAGCACGCGCTCCACCGCGGCCGCGGCTTCATCGGTCCGATCAGCGGCGACCAGCGCCACCGCCTCCATCAGGGGACTCCAGAAGTAGGCCTCGGGGGCGTACTCCCGGGCCGCGGCGAGGGCCGCCGGCGGATCGTCCCGGCGGAGGGCGTCCAGCCACAGGGCGCCGTAACAGGCCCGGCGCGGAAACGGATTGACCTCCACTGCTCGCCTGACGATCGCCGGTCCCCGTTCCCAGTCCCCCGACAAGCTGAGCAGATATCCGACCGCATCCAGCCAGAAGATCGACCTGCCGCTCAATGCAAGCGCGACCTCCGCTTCATGCCGCGCCTCGTCAACCTCATCGGCGAGCAGCAGCAGGTAGGAGAGGGTGGTGCGACAGCGCACATCCTGCGGAGCAAGGCCCA
>Ga0180435_10005563_pt1 | contig 12223 bp, 12 predicted proteins | sample SS_ome_3_FD_132467 | JGI IMG/M metagenome (GOLD analysis project Ga0180435, IMG submission 132467) | Hypersaline lake sediment archaeal communities from the Salton Sea, California, USA - SS_3_S_1 metaG | ecosystem: Environmental > Aquatic > Non-marine Saline and Alkaline > Hypersaline >...
AGATGATGAACAGCACGTTGTACTTGGGTTCGTCGGCTGCGTACGACGTGGTGGTACAGAGCAGCACAATGGCAGAAGCAAATTTGAGCGGTTTCATTGGTGTACCACGATGGGGTTGTTGGTAAACGGTTCCACGCATTGTGCCGCGACCAAACTACGGCCGCAACTGCGCAGATTGGCAAACAGCCCCTTCGCTTGCTCCAATTCCAATATGGTCCAAGTTCGTTCGGAACGATCTTGTGACAGTTTTGTCAACTCCACGACCTACTTTGTGGGGCAACTTACCAACCCAAACCCGCCAAATCTGGGGGTGTTGTGGGGGGGGGGAATTCGGTTGTAGCGATTGGCGCCAAAGAAAAGGCGAGAATTCGCCAAAAACACCCCGCCCAAAACGGGCCATTTCATCAAACCAAAGACGTAGACTTTCAAGACGAGAGACCCCACCTGCGGGTGGGCACATACATCTAACCTGTCTGGGTGAGGCAGCAGCTATGAACGGGTCTGCACGATTGCGGTTTGACACTTGTGGAAAACGCCAGAACGACAACCATCGATTCTGCCGATTCACTCGCGGCACTTGTGGCTCGTCGACGGTAGAGCATGCGATCGTGGTTGCCATTATCATTGGCGCCGGCATCGCCGTCTATCAAACGGTTGGCAACCAAGCCCAGGCCGTGCTGGCAGGACTGACCCACGCAGCCACCGGCCCAGCACAAAACGCTGATACCGCGCCACAACCCCAAGACCCGGTTGTCGAAACCGCGAAATCACCGGCGATGCACCTGGCGGACACGATCAAGTCGACCGGCGGGGCAGGTTGGCTTGTTGCGCTCACATTCTTGATCGTGATTGGTTTTCTCATCTACTCGCGTCGCCGCCGCAACGCGGAAGACGAGGAACCGGATGAAAGCGACCCTCTGGCCGGATTGACCAAGAAGGAGCGTCGCTGTCTGTTTAAGAAACGACAGCAGATCCTCAACATCCTTAGCAACGATCGCCTCTCGGTGATGACAGACGAAATGCGGGTTTCGCACGTCGCTTCGCACAAACTCATTACCGTCAATCTGACGACGCCGCTGGAGGAAATCGCCGACCTGATCGACGCGAAGGGAATCCGGCACCTGCTCGTTGTTGACGATCGTGGTAACCTCGCCGGTGTCATCAGCGACCGCGATCTGCACGAGCGAAACGGCCTGATCGCCGCCAGCATCATGACCAAAGATCCAATGACCGTCGACTCGAACCAGCTTGTGTCGCAGGTGGTCACGGCGATGCTGCACTCGCACATTTCCTGCCTGCCGGTTGTCGATAACGGCAAACTCGTCGGCGTCATCACGAGCACCGACCTGATGATGACACTGCAATGCACGCTGCGAATCTTCGGCGAACCTGCGGGTGAAATCCACTCAATGGCGCGACCCGAAGAACAGACCGGCGGGCCAGCCGACGACGATCTATCGCCAAGTGAAATGCTAACCACCGCATAGCCCGCGCCTGCGACCCGAAGCGCCGATCACCGGGATCGCAAATCGCCCCACTGAATTAAGGCTTGCCAAGTCAAATCATCCCGCGTCACATGGGATAATCGATGCAACGCATCAACCACCTTCACCCGCCGGCGGCGTTTTTTGCCGTTTGCGCGGATCGAGTTCCAGTGGCCCAAACGCCGCTTCGTGCTGGCGGACCGTCGCGTGCAAAACGTGCAGCAGCCGTTTGAGCGTGTAGAAATTGACCACGACCCGCTGCGATATCTCGGCAGGTTCGGGATCACCGCCCGAAGGGGGTGGATTCAGGCCGAAATCGAGAATCGCCTCTTCCGCGGAAACGGCCACGCGGAAAAAGTTGGCGTAGCCACCTTGCGCGGACGATGCATCGACTTGCGGCGGTTTGTGCTCTTCGACTTGGGGATTCGTTGCGTCTTCTGGTTTGCCTTTGGCCACGTCTCACTCCTTGGTGGTCTTGGGTTTTGATGGACTCGATCAGGCAATTAGTAGACTCAACCTGCCAATTGCAATCAAGAGCAACCCGGAATAGTAGCTGCGTTCGCCAGACGGCGGGAAAAGGCTCAAGTTCTCGGTAGGTTGTCCGAATCTTCTGCGGTCTGGCGACCGCAGCTACCGTTCTCGGCAAGGCCTACGCTCGCCGGCGAGGATTGTCGATGATTTCGCACTTGCCGCCGCGCTCGATCGCGAGTTTGCGGAACCCTTGGCTTTCGATCGTCCCGTAATCGTGGCCTGCATCGCCGCGAAAAGCGAAGAAGGTGACGAGTGGGTCGGATGGGTGCGTGTTGATGCTGCGGTGAGCGAACCGCTCAGGCACGTAGACGGCGGCGCCGGGCGTGAGTTTTTGCAACTCCCAGTCGCCCTCGGGGTTTTCCATCAGCATCAGCCCTTGGCCTTTGAGGCAGTAGTAAACCTCGGCCGTTTCCAGAATACTGTGAAAATGTCCCTTGGTCATGAAGTACTCGTCACCCACCTTGCCCGCGTAGGTGATGCTCGTGCCGTAGGCAATCGCTCCGGGCCGCTCGGGCACACCCAAGTCGTGAAACTCATAAACGAGCGGATCGTTCTGCTCAACCATCGCCGCGCGAGTTGCCTCGTCGAGATACATGCCGGCCATCTCCGAAAGCCGCCGCTGAATCGGTTTCACATCGGCAGACAAACCGGTTGTTTGGTCAAAGGTAATCAAGTTGGAAAGCACGATTGTTACCTCCTCACTGATGCCGCGATGTCGCACAGTTTGTCGAACTCTGGTCCGGCCGTGGGGATGTCGATGTCGAACACCTCGGCGACCACCCGCGTCCAACCGTGGATGAAATAGACCCAGCCGTCTTCGATCAGCAGATTCTGGCCCTTCTCTTGCACATTCGCCTGATCGAGAAAGAGCAAGTCGCCGCGATAGTTGAACTCCCAAGCGATGCCGCCGGCAGGGAAGACGGCCGCGTCGGTCAGCGGCGAACCCGGGGCGTCCTTACCAAGTCCTGTCGCGTTGACGACCATCGACCCCGGTGTCAGTTGATTGACCACCTTGTCGTTTTCTTCCGCTTGCGGGCAAAGGTAATACTCGACTGGCGCCGGGCAATCCATCTTCGCGTGCACGGCTTTCATCTCTTCGAGCCGTTTCGAACTGCGATTGGTCACGTGAATTTTGGCGGGCCGCTGCTGAGGCGATAGGTTTTGCAGGTGGATCGTTAGGGCGAGCGACGACCCGCCGGCCCCCAGAAGACACACCTCCGCACCGGGTTGCAGGGCACGCTGCGCGACGACGGCATCGTACGAAAGTCCGGCCGTGATCGGGTCCTTGGCGTGGCCGCGCAACTTGCCATCTCGCTTTGAGATGCAACTCACTTCACCGAGTTGCTGGGCGTACGGTCCCAACTCGTCGAACAGGTCGCGGGCCGCGGCCAAAAGGTCGAGCTTGTGAGTCGTCACTAATGCCCCGAGCGAAAGTTCGTCGTTTTTCAGAAAACTGACGACATTGCGATAGACCTCTGGGTCGTCGTGCCACTTGCAGTCGATGCCGCGAATTGGACAATCACCTAGCCCGAGGTGCTGAGCCCAGGCGGGAAAAACCGTCATGATTGACGACTTCGTGGTCGTCACGCCGACGAAGTAGAAGGTTGGTTTCGTGGCGGGAGTCAATTCGTGATGCTGCATCAGTTGGCGCCTTTCCAAAAACCCAGCATGTGATCGTAGATGCGGTTGAACTCGCGTTGCGCGGCTGCATACGCTGTGAGGTCGCCAGATACAGGGGCAAACGTTTGTGAGGCCCTGCGACGGGCGACCGCCTCGGCCGTCAGATCGTCGATCAACCCCACCCCTGCCGCGCCCAGCAGTCCACAGCCTTTAATGCCAGCCTCCGGTTCGGGCGAGATCTCCAGCGGTTTGCCCAGCACGCCGGCCTTGATCTCGTTCCACAGCTCGTTGCGGGTGCCGCCGCCCACGCTGAACACGCGATCGACTTCGAGTCCCAGCTTTTTGAACAGCCCCGCATCTTTGCCAATCGAAAGAGCGACCCCCTCCATTACCGCGCGAACGAAGTGATTTGCTTCGTGTTCGAGTTTCACGCCGAAGTAGCCGCCTCGGCTATTGATGTTCTCGCGGCGGCGCTCGCCGCGCATGTAGGAGTAGAAAATCAAGCCGTCGCTGCCCGCGGGAGCCTGACGGGCCAACTCGATCAGTTCATCGTAGGACTTGTCCGTGGCGACGGTACTCATCAGGTCTTTGCACCACTTCATGCTCACGCCGCCGCAATCGAGAATCGTGAAAGGAATCCAGCCGTCGACCACATGGCGGCAATTCTGAATGCCGGGATCAATCAGCGCGCTGCGGCTATGCGTTGCGAGCAGTGAACTCGTGCCGGTGACGTCCGCCAACACGCCTTCGCCGACGATGCCGAATCCGAGCATCGAGACGGGAAAGTCCCCGCCGCCCGCGACGACCGGTGTGCCAGCCGGAATGCCGGTCAGCCCGGCGCCCTCCTCGGTCACTCGCCCAATCACCGCGTGCGACGGGTAGACCGGTGCGAACTTGTTCGCATCAACGCCGACGATCTGAGCCAACTCCGCATCGTATTGATTCGTGCGGCAATCGTAGATATAGGTGCAGGCAGCTTCGGAAGGATCGGCAGCCGCCACACCCGTTAGCCGATAGTTGATGAAATCTTTGGGGACGAGATAGAACTGCGTACGACCGTAGGCATCGGGATCATTCTCTTTCTCCCAACGGACCTTGATGCCGACCCAGGCCGGGTTGAGCGGATTGCCGGCCCGCTGCATCAGGTCCGCCTCGTCGTTGGCGGAGCGGATGGCTTCGACCTGTTCGGCACACCGCTTGTCGCACCAGAGCTGCGCCCACTCGTTCGTTACCTCGCCGGTTGCACTGACGCCAACCGGCCCGTGCATCTGCCCGCAACTGGCAACAGCGGCTATCGACTTCGCGCCGACTCCGGTTTCTTTCAGAACACTCCGCGTCGCCTCGCACGCTTCTTCCCACCACTGCGTAGGCCGCTGCTGAGCCCATCCCGCGTGCGGTTCGTCAGTGTCGTGCAGCAGCTGAGAGATACCGAGGATCTCGCCGCCGGCGGTAACGACCGCCGCGCGCGTGCTTTGTGTTCCCACATCGATCGCGACGATTACTTTGTCGGTCATGGTACACCACTAGTTTGCAGAAACATCTACCACGGCTGGCGAGCGGTGGCCGTTAAGCCACTGTTTTCGCAGCGGGCTCACGCCTGCCGCTCGCCGCCCGCCGCTCAATCAATTCAATACGTCAACAACGCTTTGATTACCTCACCGCTTTTCACAGCTGCCAGAGCATCGTTGATTTCCTCGAGTTTGAATTCGTGAGTGATGAATTCGCTGGCCGCGAGTTTGCCCGTTCGAATCCACTCACAGAGCGGTTCCATCGCGGCTTTCTCACGATAACGAGTCGGCCACTGGTGCATGAAGAGGTTGAAATTGTAGGGGCCTTTTCCCTTTTCGAGCGAGATGCTTTCATCAGCGATGACGCCGTAAACGCCAATCGATCCGCCCATCTTCACCAACGGCATGCCGGCATTGATGATTGCGCCGCTGCCGACCGCATCGACAATCACATCGTACCGCCGACCGTTCTTCTTCACGAACTCATCGGACAGAACCTGATCGGGTGAATAGACTTCGTCGGCTCCCATCTCGAGCGCCTTTTCGCGCTTGTGTGGCAAGGGGTCGACCACACCAATCGGCCCGACGCCGAGCAGTTTGCCGAACTTGGCGAAGCTCAACCCGACCGGGCCGGCTCCGAAGACCAAGATGTCCTGGCCGGCTTGCAGGTTGAAGTCGCCAAACCCGCCGTATACCTCTCGCCAAGTGCACATCATCACCGCCTCGGCCAGTGGGATGTCGTCGGGCACGGGGCGCTGAATCTCATAACACTCGAACCAGCCGTGTTCTTCGTCGGCCACGCCGTCGGCGACCATTGCATCGTGGTCGGTCACCAAGACCTGATCGCAAAATCCGCCCCAGCCGGTGGCGTACTCCGGTTCCTTGAAGTCGAAGACCAAGCCGCCGATCGCCCGTTGCCCGACCGCGAAGTTGCGGACCTTTTTGCCGACCGATTCGACAATCCCGGCCGATTCATGGCCAAGGATGAGCGGATAGGTATCGACACCCGGAAAGTTGCCTTTGACCAGTTTGCCGTCCGTCGCGTTGCAGAGGCATGCCGCCTCGGTGCGAACGACCGCTTGATACGGCCCCGGTTGGGGCGGCGCGATGTCGACAATCTCCACGACGCCCGGTTGTTTCACGTTAACGGCTCGCATGTTGTTACTCCATTGAGTTTGTGGCTGCGGTCGTCAGACCGCAGTCGCCGTATGTTTGCAGCTTCTACCGCCGTCTGGCGACGACAGCTACAGGTCCTGGCCGACGGGCGTGGTCCCGTGTCACTCAAATCTGTGCGCCGGTGAATCCAATCAAACCGACGATCGTTCCGCCGATCACGCCGCCGAGCAGGACGCACGCCAAGCGCGGTAGTGATTCGACGACCAACTCGCCCGTGTTACCGCCCTCACGGCGACAGTCGAACAGGGTCGCGACCCACATGCCAATGCCAACCGCCAATCCCATGTCGACCCAAGGCGCGGTGCAGTGGAACGACTGGGCGATCAGGCCGAACTGGTAGATGCCGCCCTCGGGATGTTCAATGCCGCCTGGTGCGATGCCGAGCCCCGGCAGTTTGTGGTTCAGCACCCAGAACGTGGCGACAATCCCTGCCCCGCCGAGAATACCGCCAAGTGCTCCGTACAGTTCGACCAACTTTGGCCAGCAAATTGCGATCGCAAAGGATACACAGAACGCGCCAAAAATGGTGGTGATGATGCTCGCGTTGTGCAAGCCGATCGATTCGTTGTAGGTGGAAAGCCAATCAGCCATCTTGAGCCTCCTTTCCGTCATCGTCACTCGCCACGGCAAAATTCGGATTGGTCGCCTTCACCGCCGCTGCCGCCAAACCACCCAATACACCGCCGAGCGCGATGCAAACGGCGGTGCCGACCGCGGCTGTGGGCGTGGCGCCAAATCGCACGATCGCCCAGGCCACACCGGCCGACGCAATCGGCCAGCCCTGATCGATCCAGATTTTCCCCGAGGGGTTGTCGATGATGCCCAGCCAATGGTTCATGAACCAGGCGATACCGACCAGAAATATGGCGGCCAGCCAGCCGCCGGCGATGCCGTAGCTCTTCCACATTTCAGGCCAGATGCCGTACACGAGTGCGCCGACGATGGCGCCCCCGATGATCGTTGATACATACTTCATTCCGCTTCCACCTTTATCCAAGCCAGGGTAAACGGTTTGTCATGGCCCGTGTTGACTTTGTCGGGCCCGGTAACGATATCAAAACACGTGAGCACGAGCTTTCCATTCCAGAGGATTGGTTCGCCGGGTTGATCCAACTCGCCCATGGCGCCGTCGCTGTCGGGGCTTTGAGCGAGAACCTTGATCTTCCCATTTTTGTTGACTTTGCAGACCGCGTTGTTGGAGAAATCGGCGACGTAGATGTTGTCCTTGGCATCGATGCAGATCCCATCGGTGGTTCGCATTTTCGCCTTCGTCATCATCTTGGCGAAGTCCGGCGAGGTCATCGGCGTATCGAAGTCGGTTTTGGCAAACACGCTCTGGTTCGTAACATTGCCGTCGTCGTCGAACGTGATTTTGTGCAGTGCGCCGTCGCCGAAGTTGCCCACAAACAGATTGCCTTTGCTGTCGAAGACGAGGCCATCGGCGCCGTACTGGCAATCGAGATTCTCAGTCACCATGCTGACCAGCAGATTTTTGTCGTCGAGCGTATTGGTCAGTTCGATGTCTTTGTCGTCCAAATCGAATCGGTAGACGGCGCTCGTCAGCAGGTTGTCATCGCGTTTGACCTTCGGCAACATGCTAACTGTCACGTAGAGTTGGCCGTTGTGGATGCGCACGCCATTCGGATGCGAAATCCCTTTGGCGACGACTGTTGTTTCTTCAATGCCGTTCTTGCCAATCTTTAGACGCAGCAGCCGCCCCTGGTTTGACTCACCGTTTTCGCCGTTGCCGGTGGGCCAGTTCTGGTTGTCGCAAACGTACAGTTCGCCATCGGGGCCGAAGGCAATGCCCATCGGATACGCCTTGCCGGTTTCCTTCAGCGGCGGCACATCAGCGATCTTCGTGACGTTCAAGTCCTTGTCGATCATGATCAGGCAGCCCGGTTTCTCGGCATCCGCGAAGTTGGGGCAGGCAACGACCAGATTGCCCTGGGGACAAATCGCCATGCCGTCCGGCGTGGGGCAATAGTCGGGCAATGTGACCAGAAGTTGAGAAGTCGAAGTCGGTTTCGCAGCGACGCCAATCGTTGTAAAAGCGACCAGCACGCCAGCAATAACTACCGCCATTCGTGAGATGCATCGGATCATAATGTTGGCTCCTGAAGTGTTGTCTCTGTGCGTCTTCCTCGCCCAATTTCTCCCAATCAAGTTTCGGAGAGTCTGTTTTGTACCGTGTTGACGGCAGATAATCTATATGCGGAAGCGGAAATTTCACGAGCAGCGGGCGGGGGCTCTGCGATGGAATATCGAGGTTGCCCTCGCTTTTCGTTGTGTATACTATGTGTATACAAGAAAAGGAGGAAGCAATGACGAAAACGCTTATCAAGCATGGAAACAGCTTGGCATTGGTGATCGACAAACCGATTCTCGAAATGCTCCAAATCTCCGCAGATACGCCGCTCGAACTCTCCACCGACGGAGACTCGATTCTCGTGTCACCCGTGCGAGACAAAAAACGTGAGAAGAAACTGCGGGCTTCGCTCGAAAGGATCAATGCGAAGTTCGGCGATGATTTGCGCAAACTGGCGGAATAGTAGGGATGCGGAGTGGGGGCGATGATCGACTTCTACTGAGATTGCCGAGTTCTTTCGCGAGCACACCGTTTGAAAGATCGTTATTCCATTGCGGCGTACACCATTCGTTTCATTTGGCTGCCGTAGTCGAACTGCGCGGTTGGGTTGATCTGCGTCATGTAGATGGTGATCAGGTTGTTTTTCGGATCGATCCAGAATCGAGTGCCGGCAGCCCCGCCCCAACTGTAAGTACCGTTGCGGTCGATTCGGAATCCCAAGCCAAACTGAAAACCGAAACCACCCTTGATATCGCCAGTCAGTTGGTTCGTACGCATTTGGCGGACCGTTTCCGGTTTGAGAATTCGCACATCGCCGCGTAACCCCTCGTTGAGCAACATACGACAGAAGGTCAGGTAGTCGGCCATTGTCGAACACAACCCACCGCCGCCCGAGTAGAAACGATTCGCCGAGTTGACGAAACGCCATGACCGCAGCGCGGGAGCCGGCTTTAGCCCACCGCCGTCGGGCGCATACATTTGGGCCAATCTTGGCAATTTGTTCTTTGGAACTGTGAAGAACGTGTCTTCCATGCCGAGCGGCTCGAAGATTCGTTTTTTGAAGAACTCGGCAAGCGACTGTCCCGACGCCACCTCGACCACGCGCCCCAATACATCGGTCGAAACGCTGTAATGCCAACGGCTGCCAGGCTGGTGCTTGAGCGGAATCTTCGAGAGCTTGCTGACCGTGTCCTCGAGTGTTGCATCGGTGATGAGCACACCGGCCGACCGATACCGTTTGTCCACCTCGCTATTTCCGAAGAACCCATATGTGAAACCCGATGTATGCCGAAGCAGATCGCGCACGGTCGGCTCACGCTCCATCGGCACTACTTTGTGCTCGGGTTTGCCATCTTCGCTCTTGCCCTCGGTCAGCACTTTGAGCCCTTTGAGTTCCGGCAGGTATTTCGAGACCGGATCATCGAGTCCCAGCTTGCCCTCTTCAACCAGCATCATTGCGGCCACGCTGGTAATCGGCTTCGACATCGAGTAGATGCGAAAGATGGTGTCGGCTTGCATCGGTAGCTTCTTTTCCCGATCCTGTTGGCCCCAGGTTTCAACGAACACAATTTGGTCGCCACGGGCAACGACGCCACACCCACCCACCAGCTTTCCCGCTTCGACGCGGCCCTGCATGTCGGGCACGATTTGTGCCAGTTTCTCAGCGTTGAACCCAGCTTTGGCCGGGTTGGTGGCCGTGAGGTTGGCCGATCGGCCAACTGTCGTCGTCAACAGACACAGAGCAGGAACAAGAACACGAATGAGCTTCATCGTTGGTCTTTCATGGATGAATTCCGTCAAAAAGCAATGGTTACCTCGTGAACATACTAATCAGGATATCCCTCTCAACAATGGATACTTTAGGCTGGCGAAAAGCGATATGCAACTAACCGCCAGTTGCGTCGCGAGCACACCTTTCACTCGCAGTAATTCTCTCAACGCTGGTGCGCAAATCCACTATTGGTCCAATCAGAAAAAACGCTGGCTGGCGGATTCCATTGCGTTTTCTGCGCGTTATACTCCAGGTTGATCTCGCGCAAAAGCGCATTCGTTGCGACAGATAAACTCTCTGAATTCTTTTCCTACATCGAGAGTATTTTCCGACGCGGTGGTCGGGAGTGAATTACGCGGGTCAGTTTCAACACGTACTTGTTGAACAGGGCAACGACAACCTGACAAACGAACGTGTGCGACGCAAACGAGACGATTTGCGTGCCCGCTGGTCTTCCTTCTGCCGCGTTAACAACGCGGGCTTCTGATGTCGAGGTTGCCTATGAAGCAACGTCTATCGTGCGCGATGCGTCGTTGACGCTCGCCGCTCAGCGAAGAGGCGGCAGGATGCGAAACTCAGGCCAGGACGGTTTTGATCTTCTCTTTTCGAAATGGAGGAAACGCCAATGAAACGCTTATCACTGAAATGGATATTTGTGCTCGTCTGTTGCTTGGTGGCGGTACTCATCGCCGCGCCCGCGACCGCTGACTGGGACCCCGGCGACGGGCACAAGATGCACTTTCCACAACTGCCGGATCCGAATGGCTGGGATATTGATGTCGTTACCGACACGATCTATGACGACTTCCGGTGTGCAGAAACTGGTCCGATCAACGACATCCACTTCTGGGTGTCCTGGAAGGACGATTTCGAAGGCGAAATCACATTCATCGACCTTAGTCTCCACGGCGATGTTCCCGACGACGTGAGCGGGCTCGGGTACAGTCACCCTGACTCGACGATGTACGACGAAAACAACCGCCTTTGGTTCCGTCGGTTTCAACCTGGCGAATTCACGTATCGACTGCCTCCTGGGCAGGGCTTACAGGGTTGGTTCGAACCGGTCACACCGCTCGTTCACCCGAACAATCACAACAATTATTTCCAGATCAACATCGACAACTTTGCTGAACCTTTCGTTCAGGAAAAGGATGAGATCTACTGGCTCGGAGTCCACATTGGTGTGCTCGACTCGCAAACGATGGTAGGCTGGAAGACAACTCAAGATCACTGGAACGATGATGCAGCCTACTATCATGGTGGCTGGCAAGAACTGATCGACCCAATCGATGGCGTCACTTCGCTCGACATGGCCTTTGTCATCACGCCGGAACCGACTTCCGGACTACTGTGCATGTTCGGCCTCGTCGGGTTGATGTTCGTCAGGTCGCGACGACGATAGAAAGGCGTCAGTCACAACAATTCGATCAACCACTTGCAGGTGCGGGCCACGTTGCCTGTCAGAGGGCAACGGGCACGCACTTGGCAGGTGGTGTGCGCCTGCTTCGTGGACACGGCGAGCGGCAGGCGTGAACCTCGGTGGCCTTACGGCCACCGCTCGCCCAGGTGTTCGCAACCGCGCCCGCTACCGCAAATCGATGTCGAGGATATCGATCGACTCAGGAGCGGGTACCTTGATGTTGCTGATCGTCTTCTGCTTGTCGCCCTCGCCGATCTTGACGGTGTAAACCCCCTCTTCAAAGACGGGGGGCTCAAACTTGTCGCCTTTGATTCGCAATGTGTAGACGATCTCGCCCGTCGACTCGGCAATCACTTGAATCACGGGATCGGTTGCACCCTTGATTACGAAGACCGGCAGATGGCCGACCGGCTTGCGACCGTAATTCTGCAATTGCTGGACCGTCACGGGCCAGCCGGGGAACTGCTCATGATCCGGGTTGGTTACGTCCGACTGGCGCGGCCAACACTCGATCGTGATCGTACGATCTACTTTGTTGAATCGAACCAGGCCGTGCCCGGCCGCCCCCTTGTCCTTCGGGCCGTACTTTTCGCGTTTCTCGTTGGGGTTGGCGTAGGCGTACAT
>Ga0180435_10005565_pt1 | contig 12221 bp, 27 predicted proteins | sample SS_ome_3_FD_132467 | JGI IMG/M metagenome (GOLD analysis project Ga0180435, IMG submission 132467) | Hypersaline lake sediment archaeal communities from the Salton Sea, California, USA - SS_3_S_1 metaG | ecosystem: Environmental > Aquatic > Non-marine Saline and Alkaline > Hypersaline >...
AAGAACATCGGCAAACAGGGCGTGTTTCTCCTCTTCGCGTGACCTGTTCCTAACATCGGGATGGTGTGACTGCCGTGAGAGCGCGGCAAATCATTCAAGACACAACATGAGGTAAGCATGAGCGAAATAAAACCCAATCATTATTCACTTGCGGTTGGCAGCAAGGTTGTTCGCTTCGACACCAAGGAGGAATTCAATTCCTACGTTGAGGAAGAGCGCGCCTACTGCTTTCACCAGCAGATGCGCTACTACGCGGCAATCGCCAAGGAAGATCGAGAGCAGACCAAGCTGGATCTCGACAACAAACGCAAAGAATTTGCCGTCAAGAAGGGCAAGTTCGAAACCAACGTAACACCCATAACCAAGGAGAAAGCATGAATCCTACCGAATACTTGAGTGCGTCAGAGCGCACCGAGCGTAAATTCCCAGAAGGCATGACCATCTCGCACGATGTCCGTTTCATCATGCGCAACCTGGCAAGCGATGCCAACATGATCTGCGAGGCGCTGGATCACATGAAGCGTCATCTGATTTATGGCGCGCCCCTGGAGCTGGAAGCGCCCAAGTCCGAGTTCTACAACGCCAATCGCCAGGAGGTTCAGTTGAGCCAGGCAGAAGCCGAGCTCCTGCACGCTGCGGTGGGCAAGATGACCGAAGCTGAAGAGCTGTTCTCTGCCATGATCAAGATGATCGACGGTGACGAGGTTGATCTGACCAATGCACACGAAGAGATCGGTGACGGCCTGTGGTATGACGCCATCATCCTGCGTCATCTGGGCAAGTCTTTTGAAGACTGCATGAGGGTCAACATCGAGAAGCTACAGGCGCGCTTCCCTGACAAGTTCACGAGCGAGGACGCACTGAACCGCGATCTGGACACCGAGCGTCGCATACTCGAAGAGGGACGCGCATGATCGGATTGGCAGGCGCACATAGGACGGGCAAGACTACTCTTGCTCGCCTGTATGCCGATGCTTCCGGACTGGAGTTTGCCGAAACAAGCTCCAGCAAGGTCTTTGAAGAGCTGGGCCTGGACCCAAAGGTAGACTATGACTTTGGCACACGCCTGAAGGTTCAGAATGCGATTCTGGATGCGGCTGTTGAGGTTTATAAGTCATTCGACTGTGAGTTCATCACGGATCGCACACCAATGGACATGCTGGGCTATACGATGGCGGACATCACACGTTCCGGCATCAAGTCTGAGCATTATGACGACTTCATGGCGTATCAGAAGCGTTGCTATGAAATCAGCAACCAGTATTTCGCCATGATCTGTGTGATCCAGCCTGGCATCAAGCTGATCGACGAAGAAGGCAAAGCTCCGGCTGACATCGGCTATATCGAGCATCTGAATGCCCTGATCAAGGGGTTAATCCTTGATGAGCAATATGCAGGTGCAAAGTATAACTTCAAGCGGCAGATGACTGACCTGCAAGAGCGTATGTTGACCCTGGACAGGATTACCAATCGCGTGATTCTAAGTGCAGAGGCTCAGTCCGCACAGGCTGTTCATCATTAGTATGGGAATAAGTCATAGGTGACTGTCATGCCCAGTGTCAGTCACTTATGATTTTCCTATCAGAGACACAACGAGGAGACGTGAATATGGCAAGCAGACTACTGGATAAGACAACCAAGCATACGATTGCAATCGATGCCAGAGATGATGCCTTTGAGGAGGTGCTGGATTCCGTGCGTGAGGAAATGCGCATTATTGGCAACAAGATTCGCAAAGCAATTACTGGTGATATTCAGGAACACATCGACGCACTGCCCGACTTTATGCTTGTGCGTGGTGATTATTTTAGGGTCGTTGAGGGTGTTGATGGCAAAACAAAAAATATCGAAATCCTGTGCGACGAGCAAGTGCTTTGGCCTAACTGCCATTGGGCGGGTATGGAATACAGTGGCGACAGGAAGCTGATCGAAAAATACCTGGCATTTCAGGAAGAGTATGACGACCTGATAAAAAAGCGTAATGCCCTGTTTGACAAGATTATGCAGATGCTAAGACCAATCCGCAGTGTGAAGCGTCTGGAGCAGGACTGGCCCGAAGGCATGAAGTATCTGCCCGAAGAGATCAACACCGAGGAGGCAAAGCTGCCCGCAGTGACCTCCGATGAGATCAACGAGTGCATTACTCGCTACAAACAGGCGGTGTGATGAGTAACGAAGTCCCAAATCTACAGGATGAGATCAATCGCAAGACTAATGAGGCGATTGTCAATCTGTTCACCCGCTACAAGAACAAGGTGATCTCATCCTCACAGCTACACACTGGATTGATAGCAATCTGGGAGACGGCTTCTGGGCTTGCTGACTGGGATATTATGAACATGGTCAGTCAGGCCCAGGATCATGTCGAGATGGACGACATGAAGCGCCGCGTATTCATCAATGATCGGGGTGAGATCGTCATGCTGGAGAAGTTGACCGGATCTGATCACTACACCCTGAAGTCCATGCCTCGCTACGGAGAGGGCTGGGGAAAGATCGCGAACAAGGCATTCGCGGAAGAGGTTATTCCATCCCTGGCAGCCGAAGAGAGCATGATTAAGGCGGCTGACAAGCTGCACCAACTGAATTACATGGAGCTTTGATATGATCGTCTCCGGCCTGGATATTGAAACCACCGGACTGCTCGACCCCGAGCACCGGATTATTGAAATCTGCATCCTGCTGTATGACCTGGATTCGCAGAAGAAGTTGGGTGGCTACACGAAGCGCATTCACCCACAGCGAAGCATTACACCTAAAGCGCAGGAAGTGCATGGCATCACCATTCACGATCTGGCTGGCTGTCCGACCTGGGATGAAGTTGCCTCGATGGTAGCGCGCATCATGAGCAAGTCTGATCTGATCGTGGCGCATAACGGATATGGGTTCGACCTCCCGTTTATCGCGAATGAGCTAGTCCGTGTAGGCATTGCACTGCCGGATGTTCAGGGCTTTGACACGATGCTGGAGGGCAGGTGGGCTACCCCAATGGGCAAACAACCTAGCCTGGCTGAACTGTGCTTTGCGACAGGGGTTGAGTATGACCCGGCAAAAGCACACGGAGCCGAATACGATGTTGAAGTCATGATGGCGGCCTTCTTCAAGGGTGTCGAGAAGGGCTTTTTCAAGATACCGCAAACTGAAGAGCAGAAGGAGGCAGCATGAGTCGACCTAATTTCCGGATTCGCATTGGCGATCTGTCGAAGAACATTAAGATCGCCAAGAATCCAAGCTATATCCGTTCTGTGCTGACAGGCATTGGCTATCCAATCCTGCATCTGCCCCAGATCCTGTTCTCTGAATGGCTGAAGCCCGTAGTTTTCCTGCTTTTTGCAGCCGTTATGGGCACTGTTTATGCTGTAGGCTACTGGCTCATCCTGATTCCGATTGCAGGAATATTTGGGTTTGTGAGTTTACAGTCATCAACTTCCGGTGATAATCTGGAAGAACGTAGGGGGTAGTGCCCTTGCGTCTATCTGTGTATCTCCGATACCAGTTAGTGTGTGTGAGAGGGGCCAGTTCGCTGGTCCCTCTCTTTTTCCCCTCCTCAATAAGTCACAGGTGACTTTACAAGCCATCCTCCTATAAGCATAATAAGTCACTAATGAGTGACACATGAGAGGAGACTATATGGCATTATTCGACATGCGATCGGCAGAGTGTCGACATATCGCAAAACATCCGGCTATACACGGCAAGCGAATCCTTGGAAGAGGCGACTTCTCACGCGTCTATGACGACGGAGATACCGTTCTCAAACTGACCATCGACCGCAAATCCTATCGCTATCTGACATCCAAGCGCAGACCTATTGGCAATCAGTTTCCTGATGTTCGGGAAGACATCGGCATAGTTGGCTCCATTGGTGGAAATAAAGCCTTCCTTGTCCGTATGGAAAGGTTGCGAACGATCGGCAGCAACTTGGCATATCAAGATCTCATTGCCGACCTGGAGATGGAGGTATGTAACAACATCGACTACACCAGCGGTTGCCCCAAGGACTATGCCGATGCCCTTCGCGAGTCCGTCAAAATCCCTAAATACAGCATCGTCGCCGACTCTGTGCGACAGATCGCCAGCTTCTGTGTCCAGGCGAAGGCGCATCCGGATATACACCTCGCAAACGTGATGTATCGCCAGTCAACAGGAGACATAGTGTTTACTGATCCAGTGATGGACAGGGAAATTCACGCACAGTCTTATTAAGGAGGCTGCTATGAAAAACGAAGACAACAATACGCCCGACAACCTCTTCGGTGAGGTTATTTACTCATATACAAGAGAAGACGCGTTCAATGATGGCTTCCTGGTCGACGTAACAGTTACTGCGAAAGAGGCAGGATTCTCCTGGCCCGTCGCGATGACACGTCCTTTATATGAAGACAGCGTTGCCTGGGATAACGATGACGAGGATGTGCATCAGGACGAGTCCGGTCGCCTATGGGATGTGCTATGGATGGCACAGAACGCAATCAGGAATGACAGAGACGGCGGCAACACCCTGAAGTTCGGATACCTGCGCATTCCACGTGGTGAGACTGAAGCTAAAGAAACTGTAGCCAAGCTGATCGCTGGACCTGGTGACAGCGGAGAGCCTGTTATCACACTCATGCTGCCGGAGGAGGACTGATATGAAACTAAGTTCCCTAATCAATGAACTTCAGCTCATTCTGGACGATCACGGTGATCTGGAGTGTGCTTTTGCCAACATGAACGATTGGCGCAGGCATAAATCTGAACTTAACCCATTTGCTGATGGCGTTATTGAAGTTGTGAAGGACGAGTATGGCTATGTGCCCAAAGCGGTCATCGAAAGTCCTCGCGGTTATTTGCCGGAATACAGAGCAAAGCTGGAACAAATGCCAACGCAGGAAGTGCTTTTAATAAGAGGGCTGGCATGAGCGAGCAACTAATCAAGGCGACACTCTTGGTTGTATTCGTTTGGTCACTGTTCGTCATCGAGGCCAATCATGACTACGACGATACGGACGACCTAATCAACAAAGAGCGTAGCGGGCTGACGCTTTATACAGATCATGGAACGGGCTGTCAGTATCTCAAGGGCGGCTTCTTCGGAAGCATCACGCCAAGACTGGATTATCACGGCAACCATGTGGGGTGCAAATAATGGATCAGGTAACAATGAACACGCTTAGAAATATGGCGTCCGATAACCCGCAGATGACGACAGAAATACCAGCAACCTTTGTGGCAGAAGTTGTGCGCCAGATCGAACAAATGGAGCGCGCCCTGGTTTGTGCCATTCCATTCATCGGTTATTGCGCCTCTGTTGAGGACATCAAGAAGGATGCGGTTGATGCTCTGGGTGGTTATCCAGCATACAGCCGTCTGAGTGACGAATATCGCGGCAAAGTCGCAAGGGAGAATGTCCAGTGAAAATCATCAACGACACCGAAGAGGATCGTATCTACATCGATACGGGCATAACAGACCTCGACGATGAGGCTATTACGATAGATCGTCTGGATGGTTACGGCGGATGTGATGTTGCCATTAATCACAGCATGATGACCTGGGATCAGCTCGACAAGCTCAAGCAGGCGATCAAGCTGGCAGAGAAAGAGTGGCGTCCGCTGGTGAAGCCTGACACGCCGATTGAGATCATGCGCCCAAGCACGCCAATGCTTTATAACGTCCACCGGAGGGATAAATTCACCATTCACGGCGCTGTAAAGCTGGAAGATGGCAAGATCGCGTTTCTGTCATTCCAATATGCCAAAAGCAGTGATGGATACGATCTATGGCGCGTTCATGGCTATGATGACCCGTCATTCGCACGCTTCCACCTGCACGGCTATCGAAAACGCTTCTCCCCGGTGATGGAATCCCCAGAGTGCCTGCTTGATGCGATCAATATCGACGCGCCACTGGAGTTTTATGAGCTGGCGAATGAGCTTATGCCAACAGGCATATCTCAGTTCAAACTCAGAGCTGACAATAAGTGCGGCTTTTATGATGGTCACTTTGATCACGCTGTTGAACGACCATCAGCGCAGTAGCAATCTAGCAATCGTTCATTAATTAACGCGAAACGCACAAGGAGAACGACCATGAAAAAGACACTTATTGCTTTAATGCTTGCAACATCACTCTCAGCCCCCGTTATGGCGACAAACGCTGATGATCTGGAAGCCTGCTCGATGATGGGTAAGATCGCAGAGTCTGTTTATCAGGGCAAGGAGGCGGGCGTTCCGCTGAGCACCACAATTGAGAATGCGCAAACTGCTGGCTTGAGCAACATCTTGATCACCATGATTGCCGAAATGTATCAGCGAGCCATCATGTTCGACACCTCGTCTGAAATGGGCAGTTACTACCTGGCAAAGTGTCTCACTGCTGGTTAATTGATCTCTGGCAATAAGTCATTCATGACTTGTTACGCCAGCTAGGTAGCTTGAAACTAATCCTGTCAGCAACGACAGCAACAAGGGGAACACTATGATCGAAACCTATGTGGAAATTCAGGCCAACGAAGAGGATTGTGAGGCGATGCACCCCGCGTCAGCGCCCCATCCAGCACTGATGACTTTGTATATGGGAAGTCTGGATTTAACCGAAGGTGACGGTAGTTCCGCCAGCTAAGCTGACATTAAATAGTAATCGTCGCAAGACACACACTAATTGACACTTTTTGGAGGTGCATTATGAGCGAAGTAACCGATAACAGTCAGATCGAAACCACTGAAGTTGATGCAGAACTGGCAGCACTGATGGCGGATCTCGACGAAGAAACCACCACTGAAGCAGCCGAGCCTGAAGTGCTAGAAGCCAGCGAAGATGAACTGGAAGAGGCGATGGTGACTCTCGACATCGAGGAGAGTGAAAACGCCAAAGCTGAAGCTGCGGCTAAGACTCAGAAGGCGAAGGCTGCCAAGAAGGAAGCCAAGTCTGATGAAAAGCCCAAGCAGAAGCGTGTTTCGACGGCAGATCTGAAAGTCTCTGAGGCAGTAACTCTGGTGACTGACGGCAACATGGACCTGCTGAACCTGGTCGAGGGCGAAACGATGTCCGATGGCGATCGCCAGCTCTACATGGATGCGCTGGATGGCATTGCGAAGAAGCAGGGCCAGAAGGTCGTCAACCTGTTCAAGTGGATGGCGAAGGGCACGAAGCTCAAGAAGTTCACCGATCAGGCGATTGGTCACATCATCGCTGAAGGTCGCACGGACTCCACCAAGCTCCGCGAGTTCTTCACCAACGACTGCGGATATGGTGCGAAGACTGCATCGTCCCAGGCGAGCCAGTTCATGAACCTGCTGCCATTCCTGATGATCGCATCGAAGGATGGCAAGGAGATTGTCCTGAACGACAAGTCTGCCATCGTCGCGAAGTTCAAGGCTGCTAAGTCGTAAGACACAGCCAGCGACAATCCACAGAAGGGGGCTCACGTCCCCTTTTGTTTTGGATTGGAGATGTTTCCCACGCTCTGTATTGCGTTCTAAGCGTCTCCAATCCAAAACAGCAACACGGACACACACAGGACGCGCAGAAGCGCATCCCTGGACGCTCCTGAAGCGTCACGCACACAACCACACAGTTATTTGGAGGATCACATCATGAGCGACAAACCCGAATACAAATTTGAGAATTTCTACGAGTGCCCCCGTTGCGGACATCAGTGGACTGACGCCTACGAGTGCCAGGTCGACGATGACTGCCAAGAGTGCGGAATGCGCCATATCTCGCCTTACAAATCAATCGATTTACCTGGGCTTGATAATTCAGTCAGCACTGACCTATAATTCACTCATAGGTGACTTATGAAGAAAATCACACAAGGCATATTGCTTGGAGCAGCCATGCTTGCTACCGGAATCGACGTAAAGGCTGACGATGCCTGGCCGTTTCTGGATCAGGAGTGTCTTGCGGCGAATATCTACCATGAAGCGCGTGGAGAGCCACTGGACGGACAGTTCGCAGTGGGGCAGGTCACTTTGAACCGTGCTAAGAGCAAGCGATTCCCAGATTCCGTCTGCGAGGTAGTTAAGCAGAAGCACCAGTTTAGCTGGTATTGGGATGGAGCTTCAGATCTGCCAAAGGATAAGGAAGCCTGGGAACTGGCAAATGTTGTCGCCCAGAACCTGCTATCCGGCGAGTCAGTGATATATGACTACTCGTATGGCGCTTTGTATTACTGGAATCCGCACAAGGCGAAATACTCACCGTGGATGGACAAGGTAGCCCTGGTCGTTATTCACGGAAATCATGCCTTTTTTGATTAATGGCAATAAGTCACAAGTGACTATAATCGCCAATAGAGTGCTGACACACTAGAGACTCGGAAGCACACGAGGAGTAAACCATGAGACACGTTACGTTACAGGTCATCCGCGAAGAGTGGACGGGCGAGACGGGCATGATCGTTAAAGGCACGCCCAGGATTCAATCATCGATTATCTCGACAGAAGGTGTTGTGATTGCTCATGACCTGCTGGAGCACTGCAATGGCATTAAATCCATCGGGTCTGTCGATGATGAGCTGGAGGCACTAGGTGCGTGCTGGTTCATCCGTGGACAGCATGGCTATCTGCGCCCCGAAGCAATCAATGATCCTGTCGATGGGCTTGCGCGTGATGTCGCGATGCTGGCGGACTATTACGTTCGCGGCGGTGTTCCATTCCATTCAACTGTGCCCAACACGCGCCCCTGCATTGCCGATGCCTATCTGGAGGACATCGTGAATGAGGCGGAGCATTTCATCTACAGCGAGTTGCGTCACCAGGTTGATCACGTCGGCCCGTATGTCGACAAGGTGCGTGAATTTCTGGATGCCTCATTGCATTACATGCGCACTGGCTATCGCAAGGCGCATAAACGCTTCAAAGGTAATGGCAATCTGGCACACAGCATGTTCTGGGACATTGCCAGGGCTGTCGATCCCTATGCCAAACATTGCGAGTTTGAGGGTCAGGAATACCGACTGAGCTATGACCGTCATGGCGCCACCTGTGAGGAATTTTATCCAGAGTGGTAATCAGTCACGGGTGACTGGATAGCCCAGAGCTACACACTGACAATACATATACACACTAACTGAGATCGGAGAAAGACTATGGCAGTAGAGCTTGCTGAATACCTGAATAAGTTTCTTGAGGTCATTGATGAACTGGAAGGCTGGGAACCCGTTGAGTTAAACGAGATGGGTAGCGGCTGGAGCTTCATCGCGCAGAAAGATGATCTGCGCCTGTATCTGCGTATTGGCGGGTGGGGCATGAAAGAACGTATTGAGGCCGCTGTTGGCATCCTCAATGAGGAGGATCACTGGGTCACTGTTGGACACGAGATTGGCTTTAATCGTGACAAGGAAGTTCGCCTGATCGTCCGTGATATTAAGCGACGCCTATTTGAGACGGTAGACGCGGTATTGGGTGAAAGGCGCGAGTCGATCAAAAAGGCCCGCGTCCACAAGGCAAAACGCTTTCAGACCGAGCAATTACTGCTGGAGGCTGGGGCACGCAAGTTTAACCACAACAGTGGCTTCTTGGATTTCCATACCAATGACATTGGAGGGGTTTACTGTCGCGAGGCGCGAGTTGGATACAACGGTGAGACGATCGATCTCAACCTGTCGCATATCCCTAAGAAAAAGGCCCTTCAAATCATCGACATTCTCAAGGGGGAATAGTTATGGCAGAGATAATTGTTTTTGTCAGGCACGGTGTCGTGACCGAAGTCATCACCACAGCATCATCAAAAGTAGCTGTGGTCGATATGGACGTGCAGGACTCCATGATCGAACCCATCGAAGTGCGCGGACATAAGGCAAATGTAAGCGTCTTCCGGGCGTTCGCAGACCCGGAGGTCGAAGACATCATGGAAGACATCGAGGACCAGGTTGAGCGTATTCGCTCCCAGGAGCCCGCATGAATCAGCCACTGACACGCTGTGATCATAGCGCCTGTGAGCGCAAGGATTCATGCAGACGATTTGTCTCTATGGAGCAAGCCGCTGCCATTAATCGACCCATCATGTTTTACGTTGCACCTCCCTGGTTGCTGGAAGGATCGAAGAGCAGTGCCGATTGCACCGCATTCATCCAGCGGGAAGAGCGCAAGGCGAGCTAGAGACGCCTGAAGTGCAGTTGCACACTAGCAATATCACACGACAACGGAGCAGGAGAAATGAAAGTTGCACCAAAGACAGCGAAGAGCATGGTCTTCGACCGGAAGTTTAGGAGCCGCGCAGTTGGCGCGAAGAAGGGCAAGGGCAGCTACAAACGCCGAGGAAAATACGGAGGTCACGATTATGAATGAAATCGTTGCGAGAACCGCGTATGGAGTCAACCATCGTCGTGTCCAGTTGGTGCAGGATCTGATTGGCTGGAGTGTTATCGACAATGGCGTTAAGCGCATGTTCGACGATGAGCGAGACGCCGCCAGGCACTTTGAAAAGATTGCCCAGGAGCTGCGCCAGAAACGCCATCTGGAAGTGATTGAGCGCGCCACTGATTATGCAAGGACAGTGGCGTGAGCGCCGAGCTTCTTCAGCAATACCACAAGTTACTGGAAATGCAGGAAGACCTGCACCCAGAGCTTCAGCGACATTACTCGGAAGATGACTTTCCGATGCTCAGGCATCCGTTGGTCTACAGCGTGCCGCACACTCCGCACTTGAATGCCTGGGCCAACAGTGCCTTCGAAAGCAAAAAGAAAATTGCCGAGCGTGCTGTGCGAGACAAAGACTGGTCGGACTATCTGATCATTCACGAAAGACCCTATCGCCTGGATGCGCTGATGGAAATCATGCACCTGATCGAGCATGACTGCGAATACTGGGAACAGGTCGGCTTTGTCTATACCGACAGTGAGAACATCCGCCAGAACGTCGCTGAATGGAACGCCGTGTTGAGTTCTGAACGAGGCGATCGTGAGCACATTATGAACGAGGCAGATCGTGAACACCTGGCAGAGTTGTCCGAGAACGAGGTCGTCACGATCTATCGTGGCTGCAACAGTCTGGATCTATCCGGCTTCTCGTGGACGCTGGATCGAAAGATTGCCGAGTGGTTCGCGAAACGTCATCGGGAGATCTATGACATGAAGGAAGTGGTGATCAAGACGGGGCAGGTAGAAACCGCTGACATCATCGCGTATTTCACGAACCGGGGTGAGGAAGAGATATTGGTTCATCCTCACAAGGTTATGAATGTCAAGAAGGAGGCAGTATGAGTTTGATTGAAACCATTTGTGAACAGATCGAGGGTGATGATGGCATCGACTACGAGCAGGACTCGGCGCGTATCATCGACAATTACGAAAATGCCAGCGATGAAGTCAAGGCAATCATCGATGACATCTTTATCAGTCTGACGGGCTGGGGAATGCCTAATCTGATCAGGATCAGCAACGGAGAGGAACCTCAATGATCACAGCATACCTGGTTGTTTTATTTCTGGCTTTCTTCCAGAACGTCGCCTTCACACTGTCATCACGATCACGCAACCGTGATCACATGAGGTATCACGCTGTCGCCGCCACGCTGAGCAATGGGCTGTGGTTCCTGACCATGCGTGAGCTGATCACGATGGATATGGCCCTGGATATGATCGTGCCCTACATGGTCGGAACCGTCTCTGGATCGCTGTTTGGCGCAAAGGTGTCGATGAAGATTGAGCAAGCGATTGGCGCACTGGCAGATCCGTGGCGTAAAGAGAAGGGCACTTTGTAAGCCCATCCGTCGTTTAGTTTAATGTAATCAGTCAGTTACGACTGACTTATTTCACACACTAATTGGGAGACACAATTATGGCTGAATCTGAATACCACAATTATTCATTCTGCGTGGATCTGGGGCTGCATGTTTGCTCACGCGCACCCAGCGAGGAAGTTGCACGAGCCCGTATCGAGCGAAGCTGGCCCAGGAGCAAGATCGAACTGATTGGGGTTGATCTGCCCTCTGCGGATCGCAGTCGCACCCAGGAATTCCAACGCACAGTCAAAGAGCCTGTCGGTCAACGCCCGGTTCCAAGCACGCGCATCGAAACGCCGAAGAAGAATGCCGTCTCCGAGCTTGCTGACAAGCTGGGCATTACTGAGACGGAAGCCTCACTTGTGCAGGCGATGCAGTAATGGCGATCCGTGTAATTCCAGCACAGGGGGAGCCTTTCGCTCCCCTGGTCGACAAAGAGCCCACGCTGGAACAGCTCCAGAACTGGGTTGGCGGCTACATAGAAGTAATGACGCTGGGCGATACCCAGTTGG
>Ga0180435_10005566_pt1 | contig 12220 bp, 8 predicted proteins | sample SS_ome_3_FD_132467 | JGI IMG/M metagenome (GOLD analysis project Ga0180435, IMG submission 132467) | Hypersaline lake sediment archaeal communities from the Salton Sea, California, USA - SS_3_S_1 metaG | ecosystem: Environmental > Aquatic > Non-marine Saline and Alkaline > Hypersaline > Sediment...
CACAACTAAGGCAGATATACCCCTCTGATGACATAGTATATTCAGGAATACCTGAAAGTCTCCAATACCTTTCATCTTTGAGCGAAACACTTGTTTTTGAGAAGAATGTATTCAATCAGTACTTTACTTACAGAGAGAGAAAGTCCAGTGGAACAACTTCAAACTATTCAGAACCGCTTTTCTATCCTTTCATAACTGTTCCCGATGCAATTGAACAGTACAAGAAGGACTTTGCACTATGGGGTGGATATGAGAACATTGCTTATATAAACGAAAGGATTGGAATGGCCCCCTCATACAATTATGGAAACTGAACAACAAAAAAAAGTGGTTAGAGATACTGTGATGTGTATTTGATATGAATGGCAAATGAAATACCCGGTGGTGTATAATGGTTCTTGACGGTTATACACCACTTTTTTATATCTGGAAGCCGTCCCGGAGGGATGTTTTGAAATTCATTGACAAAGACATGAAGTTATTCGGTAAAGTCAGTCTCCTGGACATAATGATTGTCCTTGTGCTGATTGGTGCCGTGACGGCTGCTGTACTGTATTTCAGCAGTCATGGTACAGGGCTTGGGGATGCTGACGACCACCCCATAACCTACGAAGTTCATATCAAAAAGGTTGACTATGATTTTGCCAACCAGATAAAAGTCGGTCAGCAGGTAAACGACAGGGTCAAGGGATATGACAGAGGTACCGTAGTTGGTGTGGAAATAATACCCCATGCCGAAAAGGCAGATGACCTTGTAACGGGAGGACAGCCCCTGAAGGAATACCCCGGATTATATGATGCAGTTGTACGCATTGATACACTTGCAGAGGTAACGGACCGATATATAAACCTATCCGGAAACAGGATAGACATAGGAAAGGAAGCATACCTTCAGATAGGTCCGAATGTATATAAAAGCTGGGTCTCGGCAATTGATGTACATGAGAAAGGAGACGAACAATGAAATTAATCAAAAACAAAAGGCTGTTCGGAATCCTTAATCTGTTTGATCTTTTTGTTATCCTGGTTATAATTGCAGTCATTGCAGGAGTATACTTTGTCTTCATCAGGGAAGACAGCGATGCTGTCAGGGAACAGGTCAAGGTGGTGTATGAACTCGAACTTGAAGACACATGGAAGGAACTTTATATCGAAGCCTTTGCTACCGGTGAAAAGGAGTTTATAAAGGAAAGCGACATATATATAGGAACCATAAAGGAAGTAAAGAGTGAGGATGCATATGAGTACGGCAACGATATCAACGGTAATTGGATACTTGCGAAATCAGAAGGCTTTTATGTAATAACCCTCGTAGTTGAAGCGGATGCGGTCAAATCAGGCGACGGATATATAGTTGAGAACAACTGGAATGCTTTCAATGGCACCACAATTGAGTTTTCTACAAGAAGACACACAACCTTGGGAATAGTAAGATTACTGGAGGAAGAATGAAGAAAGTTCTTCTTGCAACAATGTCCCTGGATATCGGAGGAGCTGAAACTCACATAGTGGAACTCAGCAAGCAGCTTGTTCGTTCCGGTTTCAGGGTCTATATAATTTCCAACGGCGGAGTATATGAGGAAACTGTCACAGCTCACGGAATCACTCATATAAAGGCACCGCTGCATACAAAAAATCCCATTAGTCTAATAAAATCCTACAAGAGGCTGAGGAAATCCATAATAATGAACGGTATTGACATTGTTCATGCCCATGCAAGAATACCGGCCTTCCTTTGCAATATAATCTGCAGGAAGCTGAATGTTCCCTTTGTAACAACGGTTCATTATGAGTTCAGGACGTCCCTTTTATTCAAGATGTTTACACGCTGGGGTAGTTACACATTGTCCGTCAGCCGGGATGTACAGGAATATCTAATTGAAAATTATCATTATGACAAGAACAGGGCCGCCCTGACGGTCAATGGCATTGACAGCAAAGAATTCCATCCCATGGATAAAGCTCCGGAAATAATGGAAGAATTATCACTGTCAAAGGATGATTTTGTGATCGGTACTGTTTGCAGGATAGACAAAGGCAGCTCAAAAACTGCTTTCATGCTTGTTGAAATTGCTGAAAATCTGGCTCAGCAAATAAATAGCCTCAGAATAGTCATTACCGGAGGTGGCAACCAATTCGATAAACTGAAGGAAAAGGCAGATGCCGTTAACAAAAGGGTGGGAAGAAAGCTTGTTGATACAACCGGGCCCAGGAGTGATATAAACAAAATACTTTCCGTGACGGACATTTTTACGGGAATAAGCCGGGCGGCACTTGAAGCAATGGCCATGAAAAAACCGGTCGTGTTGTGCGGGGATCTCGGATATCTTGGAATAATGGATACAAATAGCCGTGAAATGGCTATGGAAACCAACATGACATGCCGTGAGATGGCAACAGCATCAAATACAAAGCTGCAGACAGACCTGATACTGCTTTATAAAAATACGGAATTAAGAAATAAGAATGCAAAGCTCAATATAGAAACTGTACTTGACTATTATTCAGTAGAAAGAATGGGCCGGGATGCAATAGAAATGTACAAAAAGGCATTTGGCGACAAAAAAACACCGCCGGCCTACTACCATGCAGTTCTTTCCGGTTATTATGGTTTTGAAAACAGCGGCGATGAAGCAATGCTATCATCAATTCTCGGGGAACTCAGGGAACTCAAGGCGGATATCAGATTGCTGGTGCTTTCCAAAAAACACAAAGAAGCATCCAGGATATACAATGTGGATACAATAAATCGTTCCAATCCTTTTTCAATTATGAAAGCATTCAGGAATTCCGGCATGCTGATTAGCGGAGGAGGAAACCTTGTTCAGGACCTGACCAGTTTTCAGTCCATGCTTTATTACACCGGCCTGATGAAGTATGCCGGGGGAAAAGGCATGAAGGTCATGCTTTATGCAAACGGAATAGGACCCCTAAATAGGAACATTTCACAGCGTATTGCAGGACGCATATTGAACGATGCAGATGCAATAACTGTAAGAGAGCCCAATTCATACGAAATACTTGAAAGAATAGGTGTTTCGAAACCTTATATAGCAATTACCGCTGATCCCGTAATGGGAATGGAACCCCCGTCAAAAAATGACATTCAGGAGATATATGCAAAGCACGGAATCCCGGCTGAAGGGAAAAAAGTTTTATTCTCTGTCAGACCGTGGAAAGGTCTTGAATGGAAATTCAACCCGGTTTTTGCCAAGATCGCTGATTATCTTTATGAGCAGCACAATCTGATGCCTGTATTCATACCACTCAATACAAAGAAAGACACCAAGGGGTGTCAGGATATCATTGACATGATGAAATATCCTGCTGTTTTGGTTGAGAACGAAAACAGTGCGGTCAATCTTATTTCATTGGCCGGAGAAGCTGAACTCGTCATAGGAATGAGACTTCATTCTCTGATTTATGCTTCTGTTGCAAGGACTCCTGTAATAGGGATTGTATATGACCCCAAGGTAAGGTATTTCATTGAGCTTATGGAACAGGAAGACGGCGGTGATGTGGAAAACCTTGATTTCAATGGGATCAGGGTAATTGTCGAAAAAATCCTTGTCGAAAGGGAAAAGTATGTCGGAAGAATAAGCACCAATATGAAACATCTTAAAACCCAGTGTGAAAAGAATGCAGCAATTGCCGTAAGGCTGTTGGAAGGGATTCCCCTGAATGAATAGAAAGGCCGTAAAAACCATAGGGACAATAATGATAATAATCCTCGTAAGCAAGGTGCTGGGTCTTGCGAGAGACATGTTCCTCGCGGGTTATTACGGTTCAGGGACCATTCTGGATGCTTTTACAACGGCATCGGACATACCCCTTAAGTTCTTTGACCTTGCTTTCGGTGCTGCAGTTACATCTACATTCATACCGGTCTTCAATACATATCTCAAGAACAATGACAGGGAAAAGGGATTTTTATTTGCATCCAGATTCATTAACATTGTCTTACTCCTAATTTCACTGGTTTGTATCCTTGGAATAATATTTTCCAAACAACTAATATCCCTTTTCATTCCGGGCGGAGGTCCTGAAGTCCAGGAACTTTCTGCAAGACTACTTCGGATTATGTTCCCTGCGGCAGCAATGGCCGGACTGGCATTTTCCATGGTAAGCATACTGCAGTCCATGGGTCAGTTTACGGTTCCCGCCATGATAAGCCTGTTCCCGAATGTACTTATGATCGGATATCTGGTATTTTTCAATGAGAGACTGGGAGTTACGGGTCTGGCGGTGGCATTCCTTCTGGCTTGGCTGTTGCAGGTTATTGTACAGATTCCCTTCATCAGGGGCAAGGGATTCGAATATTCCATTTCATTGAAAATAAATGATCCGGGAATCAAGAAGATTTCCAAGATGGTGCTTCCTATACTGGTAAGCTCATGGGTTACACCCGTTTCCCTGTTCATTCTGGCTGCAGTGGCATCTTATCTGGGAGAAGGGGCAGTGACCTCAATAAGACTTTCAAACAGGCTTTATCTCATTCTTTCAGGCATTTTTGTATTCGCCATGATGAACTACCTTTTTCCTCTCATGTCAAGGCAGGCATCCGATAAGGATCCGACGGATTTCAAGACAACCTACAGAAGAGCATTCGAAAGCCTTTGTTTTTTCATTCTGCCTGTTTCGGCAGGAGCGCTGATATTGAGCGGAGATATCATATCACTGCTGTATGAACGGGGTATGTTCACGGCGGAAGCTTCCGGAATGATGGCTCTTGCCTTTTCAGGTTTTACACCGGCCATATTTGGTTACTCCCTGTATGAAATCACATCAAAGGCATATTATGCAGGAAGGAAAGTGCTGGTACCTACGGTGGTTTCCATATCAACCCTTGCAGTGACTCTGGCACTGTCATTACTTGTAGTTTTTACGACAAATTTAGGAATTGGTTTTGTAAGCCTTTCATTCTCTGTTTCCATTCTGGTCTCATCCATAGTGATGGCCTTTATCTTTGACAAGGAAAAAGGAGGGGTTTTTGACAAAAGAAGCATAGGGGAGCTTTTAAGGGGAGTGATGGGATCGGCGGTTATGGCAGCTTCTGTTTATATTTCCCGTGAAATTTTCTTTACAGGATATACCGGATCCTTCGGCAGCAGACTTATGATGACCTTGGCAGCAGTGATTCTTGGAATCATTGTATATATGGGATCCATGGCATTGATGAAATCACCTACATTCAGATATTATTACAGCTGGATGCTTGAAAAAACCGGAAGGAGGAAATGATGGACAGCGCAATATTAAGGTCATTGTCAAGAATATGGGCCGGAATACTTGCGGTTATATATGACAGCCGGTCATATAAGGTCTTTTCAGCTATTTCCTCCTATCTTAAGAATGCAGCCCATAATAGTCTTATACTCGGGTATTTCATAAAACCTTCGAAAGACGCTGAACCGGGAATTTTCCAAAGCAAATTATACTCCCTGGGAAAAGGTAAAGAGGGAATACTCAAATCTACGGGCAGGTTCATAGGAAGGACAATCAGAAGAAGCAGTCTTGCATGTATCCTGTATGATTTTTACTCAAATATTCTCTTTATACCTATGAGAAGCTTTGGATTAATGTCAGTGACCGCTGGTTCAATATATATTATTCTTACGGGCATACTGAGCGAAATAGGACCCAGGAGTATCTTTGCATCTGCTTTGCTTGTTTCAGCAGGTCTTCTGATGATGCTTTTCAAATCAGGTATACATGAAATACTGAATGACAGTATTGCAGTCAGGTTCATATCCGGAAGACCTGAAGTATTATCTTTGCTCAATTTGAGTGACAGAAGGAAAAACCAAAACCACTATATTCTAATGATAATACTTGGTTCCCTTATCGCACTCTTTCCTGTAATGCTGCCTACCTTTTATGCAGCGGCAGCGATTGCGGCACTGCTGGTTGTTCCGCTTATATTTATATGGCCGGTTCTGGGGCTTTTGATCCTTGTGATATCCATAGCTTTCATACCCACCATGGCTGCGGCAGGATTGATATTGCTTACCTGGATTGCCGTAATTGTAAACTGTGCCCTTGGAAGAATGACCCTCAGCGGAGTCTTGAAAAAAGGTCGCCCTGTATTGCTTTTCATATTCATAACTCTTATTGGTGGAATAATCTCATTTGCAGTAGCCGACAGTATAAGGATTGCACTCATATATACGGTATTTATATCAAGCGTATACTTGTTCATCTCGATGATCAAAGACAAGGTTATGTTCAAAACAACGCTGATTTTATCCGGAGCAGCAGCATTTCTTACTGCCGTTTACGGTATGTATCAATATCTGACCGGAAACATACAGGCAGGATGGATTGATTCGGAGATGTTTGCGGGAATTGTAAGAATTTATTCAACATTTGAAAACCCCAATGTATACGGGGAATATCTTCTGTTTATGATTCCCATTGCCCTTGTATTCTTCTTTTCTTCAAGAAGATTCATATACAAACTTTTCTGGTTTGGAGCAGGACTCGCAATGGTTGCTGCAATGTTGCTTACCATGTCCAGGGGATGCTGGATAGGTCTTGCGGCAGGAGTTTTCATATATTTCCTGATAGCTGACAGAAGATACCTGTGGCTCTTTTTTGCAGCGGTGGTCGTGCTTCCCTTTGTTTTGCCTGAGAGCATAATGTTCAGGCTTCTCAGCATAGGAAACCTTGAAGACTCATCTTCCCTTTACAGATTGTTCATATGGCTCGGAACATTCAGGATGCTGGGAGACTACTGGCTGACCGGTATAGGTCTGGGAACAAAGGCATTCAGCGGAATTTATTCAGCATATGCCTATAATGGAATACTGGCACCCCATCCCCATAACCTGTACCTGAACATAATGAGTGAAAGCGGAATAACAGGTCTGATATGTCTGGGGCTCATAACAATCAAATCACTCAAATACAGTATCTCAAATGCCATTTCAGCCAATGGAAGGGAACTAAAGCATGCCGGAGCGGCAATTGCTGCAGCTTTCACAGGGATACTCATACAGGGAGTATTTGATAACGTATTCTACAATTACAGGATTGTTTTGATTTTCTGGATATTTACTGCACTGGCATTTGTATTCCAAAACATCATGAAAGATGAAACGGAGGAGCCCAATGGATAGGCCTGTTGTAATGAATATTATCACCGATATGAACATCGGAGGAGCAGGAAAGGTTCTTGAAAACTTCTATTCTCATTGTGATTACGGCAAGTTCGAACATTGGGTTGTTGTTCCCGAGGGGAGCAGACTTGCAGAAGTTCTTTTGAAAAAAGGCCCCAGGGTAGTTTCTTTCGAAGGCCTTGAGCCTAAATCCTTTTCACTGAAATCAATAAAACCTATTAAACAGCTTATAAAAAAAATCAAACCCGATATTGTACATACCCATGCAAGTCTTTCCTCAAGGATTGCAGCATCTTCAATTAAAAATATCAAAGTACTCTATACAAGGCACTGCGTCTATGAACCAACCCGTTTTCAAAAAGGTATTTTGGGCAGGCTTATGGGCAGACTGATATTTGCTCTATATGCAGACAGGGCAATAGCAATTTCACCTGCTTCAATGAATAATCTTACAGCTACAGGAGTTCCCGGAGAATATATCGATGTGTTGATGAACGGAACAGAACCACTTGCTGAAATGACCCCGGAAGAGAAATATCGGGTCAAGGAAGAGCTGGGATTGGAAAATGATGATTTTGTTTTTTCAATGATCGGAAGACTTGAGGATATAAAAGGGCATGAATATTTCATCAGGGCTGCTGCAATATTGAAGAAAAAAATTAAAAATGTCGGCTTTTTGATAGTAGGTGACGGAAGCATTCGTAAACAACTCATTCAACTGTCTGATTCCATTGATGCAGATGTGATTTTCACAGGTTTCATGAAGGATGTATCAAAGGCTGTTAACATATCGGATGTGATTGTAAATGCATCATATGGAACGGAGGCATCAAGTCTGGCAATAATTGAAGCAATGAGTCTTGGTAAGCCTGTCATTGCTTCAGATTACGGTGGGAATCCTTATCAGGTGGAAGACGGCGTTACAGGAATAATCGTTGCTCAAAGGGACAAGACGGCTCTGGCTGAAGCCATGGAAAAGATGCAAATGGATCGAACTTTATTCGAAAGAATGGCTGAAAACTCCGAGCATGCTTACAATACAAAATTCACTGCTGCCATAATGGCATCCAATATTGAAATTATATATGAAAAGTTGGTGAATGGAGATGTTTGAGAGATTTCTTGACGGTTACTGCAATCCTGAAAATGAACTTTTCAACTATATCTGCAAACTGTGTGAAAAAGGATTGGAAAAGTGCGAAAAAGAAAAGGACAAGATATCAACCATAGGCGAATGGGAAAAAACCGCTTCTGAAATCAGAAAAGGTTTCATTAAATCCATTGGCGGGTTGGATTTTGAAGATTCTGAACTCAAGGTTGAGTATAAAGGTGATATTGATAAGGGGAAATATATTATCAGGAAAGTCATCTTTCAAAGCCTTCCTGGTTTTTATGTTACCGCCAACCTTTATGTTCCCCGGAAAATTGATAAACCGGTACCCGGTATTTTGTTTGCCTGCGGGCACAGCAAGGCTGCCAAGGCTGAACCCAGATACCAGCTTGCAGCCATAGAACTAGCTTTGAATAAAATGGTTGTGTTGGTTGTTGATCCACCCGGACAAGGGGAAACAATACAGATGCCCGAAAGGCATGATATTGACTGGGGAGTAAGGGAACATTCCTATATTGGTTTGACATGTTCACTGGCAGGGATGAACATAGCGAGATATTTCATCCATAATCTCATAAAAGCGCTTGATTTCCTCTGTTCCCTGGATGAGGTAGACGAAACAAGAATAGGTGTTTCAGGCAATTCAGGCGGAGGAACACAGACGTCATATATTTCACTGGTTGACAAAAGGATTCAGGCTGCAGCTCCAGGATGTTATCTGAACGGCCGAAGGCAGTATATTTCAAGAGGACATGCCCATGACAGTGAGCAGAACATATATGACTGCATGAACTTTGGTCTCGATTACGGTGATTTCATAAGTTGTTTTGCGCCTAAACCTTTCAGGATACTAAGCCAGCAATATGATTTCTTTCCCATTGAGGGAACCATGTATTCGTTGGAACAAGCGAGAAAAATATATTCTCTTTATGACTCTTCTGACAATGTTGACATTGTAATTGATAAAAATATGCATGGACTCTCAGATGTGCTGAGGGATGGATTGGTTGAACATTTTTCAAATGTATTCTCTCCTGAAGCAGAAATTCAAAAAGAGAATCCGCAAACATATCTTGAAGATGAAAAATCCCTTTGGTGCACAAAAACCGGATGTGTAATAGGTGAAATTCCTGATGCAAGACCTCTTGATGAAATCGTATATGCTGATTTTCTTGAATCCCGGAAGTGTGAAGCCGGTTTGGAAGAAAGAATTGAAAAGGTATTCTCGATAAACAGGACTCCGGTAAAGCCACTTGAAAAGAGAATAAATCCGGTGGATTTCAATGGATTCAAGGCTATGAAAGTTTTCTGGCAAAACGGTATTGGAATATCCAACGCAGGAGTATTCATTAGGGGTGCGGATACTGCAGCAACCACCTACATGCTTTTTGAGAACGGTACATTGGAAATGGAAAAAAGGCAGGATGAGATACTTGAAAGGCTTGAACTGGGCAGTGTATTTGTACTTGACGTCAGCGGAACCGGTGCCGTAAAAGGGGCAAAGTTCAATAATGCTCCATATTATAATATGTACGGTACCATGCATAAAATGTGCAATGACCTAATGATGTGCGGCAGTTCACTAATGGAACTTTGGATCAATGACATTATCCTTTCTACTCTTGTAAACGAAGGTAAAAAGGAGATTGCTGCCTACGGTAAAATGCAGCCGGCAGCAGCTATTGCTTCTTTGGTGTGTGATGGAATATCGGGGCTGGTACTTCCGGGAAAAGGTATCGACTATTCCAAAATCATGAAGTGCCGGGCCGGATTCATTCCGGAGCTTGAAGTGTTCGGGTTTTCAAAATATATTGATTATGATGAGTTGATTGCCAAACTTAAGGAACTGGGTAAATGCAGATAGAAAAATGTATCACGGGTTGATATAATTTAAGGTGAAAATCCAATTCGGGGGGAAAGATGCCTAAACTATATTTCAGATATGCCGTAATGAATGCGGGAAAATCTACGCAGCTTCTGCAGATTGCACATGATTATGAAGTAAACAACAATGAAAAGATACTGGCCGTAAAACCGGCGAGTGACACCAAGGCCGACAATTGCATAATAGCTAGAATTGGCGGGGACATGCTTAGGAGAAAGTGTGATTTTCTTATTCAAAAGGAAGAAAACTGGCTTTACGATGAAGTTATGAAGCATCCTGAAACAAAGGTGGTGCTTATAGACGAGGCACAGTTCTTGAGCAGGGAAAACGTTTTTGATTGTGCAAGGATTGTAACACAACTCAATGTTCCTGTAATCTGCTTCGGACTTAAGTGTGATTTCAGGGGAGAGCCATTCGAAGGAAGCACATATCTGTTTGCTCTGGCTCAGGATATAGAAGAAGTTACCACAAGGGCAATTTGCAGGAGAAGCAGTAAACCTACAAAGGCCACGGTCAACATGCGACTTGTCAACGGCGTTCCGGTTTTCAGGGGCGGCCAGCTTAGTATAGAAGGAAAGAACAATGTATTGTATGAACCGGTCAGCCTGAAGGTCTTCATGGATATGTTCATCAAGGACGGCAATAAATACGGTGGCGATTACTGATTGGTCAGTATCATTTGAGGGGGCAATGAAGTATAAATACACAAAAAGCCTTGAAACAAAGGCTTCATATGATGTTATTGTAGCAGGCGGTGGAACAGCCGGTGTTGTTGCTGCCATAGCATCTGCAGGAAATGGAGCCAATACTCTTTTGGTGGAAAGAACCGGTGCACTGGGTGGAATGATGACCGTAGGAAACTGCGGATTGACCTGTTATATACTCCATGCCAGCGAAATAAGCGATCAATATATAGTTGAGGAAATGTTGAATAACGAACCTGAAAAAGCCCAGGTTATAGGCGGCCTTCCGATGGAAATTACCCATAGGTTGCTGGAAAGGTCCGGGGCATTGGCAACGGAAGGCAATGCGGGAAGTTATGTCTTTACCGATCAGTTTGAGTTTAGAGCGTTGCTGAATGAAATGATCAGGGAAGCGGGAGTTCAGGTTCTTTTCCATACTACACTCATTGATGCAGTTATTGAAGAAAACAAGATAAAGGGTGCAATACTCCATAACAAGGAAGGTCTTTCACTTTATGAGGCGAAAGTTTTCATAGATGCTACGGGAGACGGGGATTTGTGTGCTTTGGCAGGTGCGGAGTTCTTTACCGGCATTGGTAAGTACGATCTTGTGTATGAAGAAAACCCAGAGGTTTTGGGAACCCTTGCAGCCATGGGTGTTATGTTCAGGGTAGGAAGCACTGATGTACTGAAAACACTTGAATATCTTAAGGATAGGAAAGACAGTCCGACATTTGAAGTTCAGATAATGTCCCTTCAGGATTATGAAACAGTGGTTGACTGCATTCAAAGAAAACAAATGACAACCTTTGTGATAAAAGGATTTGATTTCGGAGGGCTACAGGTCTACAATTCGCCGGATCCTTCGATATTGATATTGGGATGTCCATGCATTCGGGGAAATGGACTTAATCCTCTTGATAAATCTTCTGCTGAGCTTGAAATGACAGAGCTTATCGGATGTTTCATGGAAGAAATAAGGAGGGTGCCCGGATTTGAGAATTCAACGGTAATTGATGTCCCTGAAATAGGAGTAAGGGAAACAAGGCATATCGTCGGGGAATATATACTTGGGCTCAAGGACATTCTTCAGATGAAGGATTTTGAGGATTCAATAGGAAGGGGTTCCCATCTTATCGATATATCACCTGTTCCCTCATGGCTTAAAAAAGATGAACTTCCGAAGATGTTTTCCTATTCAATACCCTTCAGAAGCCTTATGGTAAAGGGGGTTGAAAATCTTCTGGTTGCAGGAAGATGCATTTCGGCAACCCATGAGGCAAGCGGAAGCATAAGGGTAACCGTGCAATGTATGGTTACGGGCGAAGCTGCCGGTACGGCTGCAGCATTATGTATTGAGCACGATAAGAACGTGCGTGATTTGGATTTTGGGGTTATACTTGAAAAGTTACTGGATAACGGA
>Ga0180435_10005567_pt1 | contig 12215 bp, 9 predicted proteins | sample SS_ome_3_FD_132467 | JGI IMG/M metagenome (GOLD analysis project Ga0180435, IMG submission 132467) | Hypersaline lake sediment archaeal communities from the Salton Sea, California, USA - SS_3_S_1 metaG | ecosystem: Environmental > Aquatic > Non-marine Saline and Alkaline > Hypersaline > Sediment...
CCTTGAAACTGCTTGATTCCCTTGATGATTTCAATAAGCTTACTGCCATCGGAAGGAGTATGGTGTTATTTCCCCTTCTCCCCCGTCATTCCAGAATCCTGATGGAAAGCATACATCGGTATCCCGATGTGCTGGATGAAACAATTATCGCGGCAACCTTTCTGTCAACCAATTCTCCTTTTCTTCTCCCTATTGGGGAAGAGCTGAACGCGCGGAAAGCTCACCATACATTTCGGGACAGTGCCGGCGATTTTGTTTCTTATCTCCATTTATACAGAAGATATATGGAGGCAAGGGATAAATCTCAGTTCTGCGCTGACTATTATCTTGATGAAAGAACGATGGGTGAAATCGCCAACATTAAAGAACAGCTTCAAGAAATCATCAGCGGGATGGGAATACCTATCCTTTCAGGCGGACCTGTTTCTTCCTATTTATGCTCGATATCGAAGGGACTCATCCAGTATGTCTGTGTACGGGACAAGCGGTTCTCCTACAGGAGTCTTACCGCGGAAAGAATAATGATTCACCCCGGCTCGGTTATGTTCAAAGAAACACCCCGGTACATTGTTGCCGGAGAGATAGTGAGAACTTCGAAGCTCTTTGCCCGGTCTGTTTCACCTCTGGAGAAAAGCTGGCTGCATCAGATTTCGCCTGTTCTGACCGCAAACCTCCCCTCCTACAACGAACGGGGAGACCGGCAAAAAAAAGCGAAAGAAAAAAAAGATACAACCTGGCAGATGTATTTGGGAAAGTATAGTTTTCAGCTGAAACCGTATAAGGGAAAGAAAAAAATCGCCCTTCTGCCGTGGGAACCGATAAAAAAAATTCTGGGAAATGAAGCCCTCACCGAAAACCTGGCGCGAAAAAGTATGCGGGGAGTCGTTCTTTTCAATAATTACGAGCTTATGTGGGGAGAAAAACTGTCGACGATAGTACACGTTCTCTCGTTTATTTCTCCTGAGAAGGACATTATTAAGAAATGGCCCCGGTCCGTAAATTTTTACCTTCCTGATGACACGAATCGGATATGCTCCGCTATTCAGCTGATCCTGAAGCTCTGTACGTTCAAGAAAAAGAGATCCCAGCTCGGTTTTATTTCTCTGACGAATGACAGTAACGGCCGCTACTGGTTCAAAGGGACCAGATCGTTTTCAGCCGCCGTCTCGGAAAGCTTGTTGAGTCTTGAAACGCTGGCGGATGAAATCGGGCCGGAAACGGAAGCGTCGTGCATGAAGACAGTCAACAAGACCTATCGGAAGCTCGCAGAAATTTACGAAACGCTGTGACGCCCCTCCCGAACACTCTACCTGAGATGCTTTTTTATGCTGGACTCTATCACTGCCGCATCGAGTTCCGTTTGAAAGGTATCACCGAAATCTCTCTGCAGAACAAACCGCACTGTTCCGCCTTTTTTCTTTTTATCATGCTGTAATGCTTCCATCACAACCGATACATCCGCTTTGGCTGATTGTTGATACCCATACAAATCAAACAACTGGTTTACCATTGCAGCGTACCCGGGATCGGTTACCCCCAGGGTGATCCCCGCTGTAAGGGCAACCCGGATTCCCCATACAACCGCCTGCCCGTGGGACCAGGATTGAAAGCCGCCGGCGGTCTCCAGAGCGTGGCCGAAGGTATGCCCGAAATTGAGAAACGCCCGCTGCCCCTGCTCCCTGAAATCGTTCTCAACGATCTGTCCCTTTACATCCAGAGAACAGCCGACAATCTCGCTCATCAATGCCGCATCTCTCTGGAAAACAGACTCCCTCCGTTCTGTCAAAAGGGAAAGAAGATGCTCACTTCCCAGAAGAGCGTGTTTTATCACCTCAGCCAGGCCGTTTAGAAATTCATCCTCCGGCAACGACTCCAGGAATTCCGTGCAGATACGTATCTCTTCGGCGGGGTAGAATGTTCCCACCATATTCTTGTAACCGCTGAAATCGACCCCGGTTTTCCCCCCAACCGATGCATCGACCATGGCTAGCAGGCTGGTGGGAACGAGAATGATTCCGCACCCTCTCATGTAAACTGATGCGGCAAAGGCAGCCATGTCACAGACGACACCCCCGCCGACAGCTAGTATCGTGCTCTCCCTGGAGAGTCCGGCAGATACGAATCTTTCGAGTATTTTTTCCACACTGGAAAGCCGCTTTTCATTTTCTCCGGCGGGCAGCACCAACCTTCTGTTTTGAAGGCTGTCCATGGCATTCTTTTCGAAGAGGGTAACGGTATGTTCATCAAAAATAAAATAACAATCCCTCCCCCCGCATTCCAGCGCCTCATTTTTTTGTATGTACCGTACCCGGCTTTTCACATCCCCTAACTGGTAGGTTTTATCCCGCATATCTTCTTGTATCACAAAGTAGCGTGGTGTGCCACCGTGTGCTGTCCATTTAGCCCGTTGACTCATTTTTCTTGAAGCTGATACTATGGCCCTTATGAAAAGTCTTTGTTCCGTATTTCTTGTTATTCTTATCCTGTTTGCCCCTTTGGCGGGGTGGAGCGACGAAGGGGTTGAAAGTGCCGCCTCCGACAACGGCTCCGGATTCGGTCTTCAGGCAGCGGTCTTTCGCCAGGTTAGAAATGTAAACACCGATTTTACCAAAAATTTTTCCAGCATGGCCGACTATATTCTGACTCCCGGTGATATTTTTAAATTATCGGTAACCACCGGAATCAGAAGTGACGGATCTATTTCCAATGCTCAGGAATATACCATCCAGCTTCAAAAGGATTATACCCTCAATGTTCCGTTTATCGGTAAAGTGAACGCGAAGGGACAATCACTGCCGGATCTGCAGAATTATATCGACACCCGCATCCGGAAACTGATTCCCGCCCAATATATTAATTTTGTTCTCACTTCACCCGCCCAGTTTAACGTGTTTATTTACGGCGGAGTAAACCTCCCGGGTTTTATCGTCGCGAACCCGCTTATGACGGTTATTGATGCAATTGGCGCTGCAAGCGGATTCAAATCCACCGGGAGTTACCGCAAGGTACTTCTCATGAGGGGGGGTGACGATGGTGAGGAAATAACCCTTGAACTCGACATTTCCAGGTTTTACGAGAAAGCCGATTTTTCATCAAACCCTTCGCTCCAGCCCGGCGATACTATCTTTGTACCCACCGCGGAAGTACTGACAACCATATCAGGAAAAATTGTATATCCCGGCGCCTATGAACTGCGCAGCGGGGAGAGTTTAAAAGATCTTATCGCGCTGTCGGGTGGAGTGGTTCCCGACGCCCAGGTTTCCAGAATCGAAGTTATAAGAATTCAGCAGGATGGTGAGCATACCCGCCACCTGGTGGCTCTCTCCGAGGCAGAGTCTTTCCCGATACACAATAACGATCAGGTTGTAGTTCGGAGCACTTCAGAGAACAGTGATATGATTACGATAGAGGGAGCTGTTTTCGGGAAAAGGGTTTCCGGCGAGACCTCCATAACAGTCCCAACCGAAATGGTTAGAATTGATATACCCTATTACAACGGTATCAGCCTGCTGGCCGTCCTTGATGAGGTGGGGGGCCCTACCCCCTTTGCTATTTTCGAGGACTCTTACATCCAGCGGAAGGATTCGGGAGAACGGATCGCCATTGATACGGAAACATTATGGAATACCCGATCTGAGGAATCAGATGTCGGCCTTAATCCCGGGGATAGAGTGTATATTCCCATGCAAACCCTTAAAGTGTTCGTTACGGGAAGCGTGGAGGATCCTGCAGCCTATGATTTTATACGAGGAGGGGTTGTCCAGGATTATATCCTCTATGCCGGGGGCATTTCCGACAATGTTGGTAATCCCAACGGCCTGTTCTTTATGGATAAAAATGGAAACCGAAAACGGGTGAAACCGACCGACGAGGTACCTCCGGGAACAAACATCTTCGTTGCGAAAAAACTGATACAAAGCTCCAACCAGGCAGTTCAGAATGCCTTCATAATAACCGGATGGGTAACCTCTGTAATAGCTATTACAACCACTGTGATCAATTTTGTGGAATATTTACAGGCGAAAGCCCAGTAGCTGCTACTCGTGAACTGCTTCGACAATAAAGTTCTCAACCAGCTTTGTTACGAAAGAGTCATTTATTGAGTAAATACGTTTATTACCCTGAATTTCAGAATTGACAATGCTTTTCTCTTTCAGTATGGCCAGATGCTGAGAAATAACCGGCTGCGGCTGGTTTAAACATTTCCAGAGTTCAGTTACGCATGCATCCTCGCGATGGATGAGGCAGAGGATCTTCAGTCTGACCGGATGTCCGCAGACTTTCAGCTTTTCTGAAAATTCCTGCACTTTTTCTTCGGGACAGCAAATCATGTTTTCCATAAGAACATGCACCCTTTTCTATAAGCTCGAAGCAGCATTATAATATGCTTGAAGAAAGCATATACATAAAGGTATATTAAAAATCTATGAATATAGTATACCTTGACTGGGCCGCGTCTGCAATCCCTGATGCGGAAATAATTGAGGCTGTCGCAGAAATAACCCGTCTTTTTTTTGGAAATCCATCATCCCGGCATTATTGTGGCCGTCAGGCACTGGATTTAGCCGGCCAGGATCGGCATACATTGGCTATGCTCATGGGATGCAGTCCTGGCCATCTTATTTTCACCTCCGGGGGGACAGAGTCCAACAACATGGTCCTGCGCTCCTTTATGATGAAGAAGAGGAAAAACGGGCTTGTTTGCTCATCCATTGAACATGCATCGCTGTACGAAACAGCCCTCTATATCAAGAGACAGGGAATTCCCGTAGCATTTCCGGTGACAGGTTCCGATGGGTTTGCCGATCCCGAAAAGATCTACGATGCCATAGATGAAAACACCGGTGCCGTAGCGGTGATGCTGGTGAACAACGAAACAGGAGCCATCCAGCCCCTGGAGGATATTGTTAAAGCAGTAAGGACCCGCGAGGCTGAATTCGGTTCTCCCATCCATGTACATACCGATGCTGTTCAAGCTTTCGGCAGGATACCTTTCGACTTGAATTCTTTAAACGTGGACTCAGCCGCTTTCAGTGCCCATAAGCTGGGAGGACCGAAAGGTATCGGAGCTCTCTACAGCCGCAAGAAACTGTCACCTCTGATTACCGGCGGAGGACAGGAAGAGGGGCTTCGAGCGGGTACTGAAAATACAGCCGGTATTCATGGATTCGCTCTCGCGGCTGGAAAAAGAATAGAGAACATGGACAGAGAGCTTCCCGCGGCTGCCGGGCTGCGGAATAAGCTTATCGGTGTAATTACTTCCCTGCAGGGGGAAGTGCTTAATCAGGGCGGAAAGGGGTTTTCTCCCTATATCACTGCTGCATTCTTCCCGCCGGTACCGGGTGAAGTTCTTGCCAGGACCTTAAACGACCGGGGATACGCGGTTTCCACCGGTTCAGCCTGTTCCGCCCGGAATAAGAAGAAAACCAGGGTACTGGAAAATATGGGATTTTCATCGCGGGATGCCGCGTCGGCACTGAGAATTTCTATCGGCCACTCCACGACGGTACAGGAGATCAACTCGTTTGGCGAGGTCCTCGCGGAGGAATTGGAACACTTGCGAAAAGCTGCAGGAGTTGTATCAGTTGGCTCATAAATACATCATAAAAATAGGGGAAATCGCACTTAAAGGAAAGAACCGCCGTCTTTTCGAGAAGCGGTTAAAAGCGAATATCAGATCTGAGCTGCAGGGGACCGGGGCATCAGTTTCCGGGGGATTCGGCCGCTTTTATCTTTCCCCGGGTGAAGCGGAAAATGCCCGCGTTGAGGAGGTTCTGTCCAAAACGTTCGGTGTCGTTTCTTTCGCTCAAATACACTCCGCGGAAAAAACGGTCGAGAGTATTACTGCTCATGCGCTGGATATCTGTAACGAGATGGGCGACAGAATAACCGGAACATCCTTTAAAATCGAAGCGCGCCGGTCTGATAAAAGCTTCCCTCTCTCCTCCTATGAAATTGCCTGTCACCTGGGAGACAAGCTGTGCCAAAGGTTTTCTCACCTGAGTGTTGATGTACACAAGCCGGACTGGATACTCTCTGTAGAAATCAGGGAAAATGCTATTCTCTACACGAGCCAGAAAAAAGGCCCCGGCGGACTTCCTGTCGGCATCGCCGGAAGAGGTCTGCTGCTCCTGTCGGGGGGAATCGATTCCCCGGTCGCCGGCTACATGATGGCCAAGCGCGGCCTCGAGCTGGATGCCCTCTATTTTCATGCTTACCCGTATACCTCTGATGAGGCTAAGGAAAAAGTCATAAAATTAGCGAAAATCATCTCCCCCTATACCGGTGGTCTTTGCCTGCACGTTATTCCTTTTACCGATGTCCAGCTTATCTTAAAGGAAAAGTCACGAGAGGAGGAACTCACTCTTCTGATGAGAGCCTGTATGGTTAAGATCGCCGAAAAACTTGCGGTAAAAAAGAGGGCCGACTGCCTGGTTACCGGTGAAGCATTGTCGCAGGTAGCAAGTCAAACCCTCAAGAGTATCAGTTTTACCGGCAGTATGACCCATTTACCGATTTTTCGTCCTCTCATTGGCATGGATAAAGAGGAAATCATCCATCTCGCCCGAAAGATTAACACCTTTGAAACATCAATACTGCCCTTTGAGGACTGCTGTACTATTTTCTCACCAAAACATCCCCTGGTGAATCCGAACCTGGAAATGATGACCGACTCTTACGAGTCCCTGCATATTGATGCTGAACTTGATAAGGCAGTAAAGAATAATGAAAAGATCGTCCTCTAAGAAATCAGGTTTTTACCGGTTCCGATTTCTTCGCGGTTTCTTTTGGTTTTGATTCAGTAGACGTGGTTTCTTTCGCATCTTTTTTCTCCTTTTCGGCTGAAGAAAAAGACGAGCTCCCATTCCTGTTATCTGTTGAGTAAAATCCGCTGCCTTTAAAAATGATTCCAAGCCCGCCGCCGATAAGACGTTTGACTTTTTTGCTGCATTTGGGGCATTTCGTTAGGGGAGGATCAGACATATTTTGAAAAACCTCAAATATATGTCCGCAGCTTTGGCACTCATAATCATAAGTGGGCATCGGTGACTCCTCTTGTATGCGAATAATATAATGATAATCTTCTCATTGGGCAAGAGCATCCGCGGACAGCCGAACGGGGATGCCTTTCTCCGCAAGATACCGCTTTATGCCCGAAACTGTATAGCCTCGTATATGGACCATGGACGCAATAAGAGCTGCATCGGCTTTTCCCTCAGTTACAACCGCGGCGAGATGCTCAGGTTTTCCCGCCCCCCCGGACGCCACTACCGGGATACCCACGTTCTCGGAAATCATCCTGGTGAGGTTCAGTTCATACCCTTCTTCAGTCCCGTCGGCATCGATGGAATTAAGAACGATTTCTCCGGCTCCCAGTTCTTCGGCTTTAACAGCCCAATCGAGAGCATCCAGGTTAGTGGGGGTCCTTCCTCCGTTTATCACTACCCGGTACCCTGAAGGCATTTCCTCATCTTTTAACGCATCCATTCCCAAAACAATGCACTGGCTGCCGAAAAGCCCGGCCCCCTCTTCAATTATCCCTGGATTCTTCACCGCCTGGGTGTTGACGCTCACTTTTTCCGCCCCGGCAAGGATCACCTGTCGAATATCATCGAGAGAGCCGATTCCCCCACCGACAGAGAAAGGGATAAAAATCTGCTTCGCCACCTTTTTTACCACTTCGATCATGATACCCCGCTTTTCCGAGGAAGCGGTAATATCATAAAACACCAGTTCGTCCACACCCTGGCGATAATACTCGGCAGCCATTTCAACGGGATCTCCGATATCCACGTTCCCCTTGAACTTGATCCCTTTTGTCGTTTTCCCCGCCCGCACATCCAGACAGATTATTACCCGTTTCTGCAGCATCCTACACCCGCATTTCGAGAAAATTGTTGAGAAGTCTTAAACCCGGCTCCCCCGATTTTTCCGGATGGAACTGCACAGCCATTACATTTTCTTTATAAATACCGGAGGTGAAGGTGATACCGTAATCGGTTTTACAAAGAGCATTCCCGGACTCCTTCACTTCAGGATAGTAGGAGTGAACGAAATAGAAGGAGGTCTCATCCGGTATCCCGTTAAACAGAGGATGTTTTATCAGCGGAGTAACCTGATTCCATCCCATGTGGGGAACTTTCAAACCGGAATCGGATGGGAACCGGCGTACCGTCCCCTTTATCGCGCCGAGGCATTCCGTATCTCCTTCTTCAGACCGTTGAAGCAGAATTTGGGCGCCGATGCAGATACCGAGAAGAAGTTTGCCTGAAGCGGCAAACTCGAGGATCAGATCGCCCAACCCGGTTGAACGAAGAACATCCATGGATGCCCGTGCTTCACCGACACCCGGAAAGATAAGTTTTTCCGCCTGCATCAATACTTCAGGAGAACCTGATACTATGAAATCGGCTCCCAGGTGCCGCAGAGCTGTCTCCACACTTCGCAGGTTCCCCGCCTGGTAATCCACAACGCCGGTCATCACGCCCTACTCCACAGCGCCTGCAAGGCTGCCGGCAAAAATTTTCTGCAAATCTTCCGTGGAGACCGGAATATCTTCCAGGCGTACATTTTTCCCGTCTACAAACACTTTCATGTTTTTCCGCAATTCTTTTATGTCACCTACCTCCTCCCGCATCATCAAAGCAGCGATGAGCAGCCTGGCGACCTTGCTGAATTTTCCGGCGTTTTCTTCATCATCCATGAGAAAAACAACATCCATGGACTGGTTATACATGGTTACCCAAATCATCCGGATGGGATAAATCCTGCTGCCCCCGCCAACGGAGGACATTATCTCTTTACCGGGATCGGGCATGAAGAATACCAGGTCGGAAATATCTAATTCGTGACGAAGCTCCCTGGGCAGAGAGTACCGTTCACCGGCAGATATGCGATCAGCTATTCTGCCTATATTACCGTTGGATAGTGCGATGACATTTTTTTCAGGAAAAAACATCTGGAGCCCCATTTCTTCATTCTTCCAGTGAATAAAACCCTTTTTTTCCTTTTTCCAGGTTTTATCTTTTTTCAGGCGGGATTCGATTATCCCTTTCGGGTAGCTTCCGGAAGCCACAACAGAAAACTCACGGCTCTCATCCTCTGGAATTGTAAGCGCTACCAGTACTGCATCGGTACGCGCCATCGCTTCGCCGATCATTCCGCCAAAGTCGCCCTTTTGGTTGAAGATCTGGCCCATAAGATCCAGGTTAGACCTGACATCCATTTTCAAATAGACCGTCTGTTCCTCCGGAAGAATATCGATGAGTGATGAAGCCGGCATTGTTTTTGGAGCTGTTGAACAACCGGTATACAAAGCGAAAACGATAAGGATAGAAAAACCGAACAGAAAAGGAGAGAATCTCCTGTCAGTCAGTTTTTTCAAGGGCAACTTGACAGCTGTTTTCCCCACATTCCACCTCCAAGGCGCCCTCTTTTACCTCCCAGGCAAGATCAAGGGAGAGTGTTTCGGTTTTCAAGTATTCCAGGAAGGAATTGACCGCTTTCTGCATTTCTTCGTCCCCCGACAGGTACAGCTTTATACGGTCGGTAACTTCCAAGCCCTCTTCCTTCCGCAAATTCTGAATCGACCGCACCAGGTCCCGAACCGTCCCCTCCTGACGGAGCTCTTCAGTTATTTCCGAATCCAGACCGATGGTAAGCGATCCTTCGTTCAATACCTTCAGATGCTCCTTTTCCAGCCGCTGCACAATAATGCTTTCCTCGGTAAGGTCTACCGAACGGGAAGACAATTCGAGGGAAAGTGTGGATCCCTCCAGGAGAGACTGAATTTCCCTCATCTTCAGCTTCTCAATTTTTTCTGCAGCTTCCTTCATGTCCTTCCCAAGTTTTTTCCCAAGCACTTTGAAGTTGGCTTTCGCCCTGTACTCAACAAGGTCCTCTTCGTTTTCTCTGAATACCACATCCTTTACGTTCAGCTCCTCCCGGATAATCTCTTCCATTTCCCTCAGGATGCGTTTTTCATCCTTGTCTTTCGTTACCAGCTGTATCGATTTTAACGGCTGCCGTGTCTTCAAAGCATGGACGCTTCTCAGCGCCCGTCCCATGGAAACCGTCCGTCGCGTTACCTCCATCTTCTTTTCCAGATCCAGGTCCCTTCTTTTACTATCCGCAATGGGAAAATCCTGAAGGTGAATCGACTGGGGCATACTATCCTTTTTTAAATTCCGATAAATTTCATCGGTAACAAAGGGAATTACCGGGCAAGCGACGGTGATTAATTTCATCAGCACAGTGAAAAGGGTCTGATAGGCCTGCAGCTTATCCCGGTCATTCTCGGAGCGCCAGAACCTGCGGCGGGACCGCCGAATATACCAGTTATTCAACAGGTCAATAAAATCCACCATGGGTGCTATGGCTTTCTGCAAATCGTACTGATCCAGCTGATCAGTTACCTCCTGCACCAGCTTTTCAGCCTCAGACAGAATCCACTTATCAAGAGGATTGTCCGGATTTTCCGGAGGGGTTGTCACCGTCATCCCGTCAATATTCGCGTAGGTCACAAAAAAACTGTATGAGTTCCAAAGAGGAATGATGATGCTTTTCAGCACCTCCTTTACCCCTTCATCTGAATATCGAAGATCCTCGGCTTTCACAACCTGAGAGTTCATGAGAAAAAGCCGGAGAGCATCCGCCCCGAAGTTGTTTATAACCTCCATCGGATCGGTATAATTCCGTTCCGATTTACTCATCTTTTTTCCATCTTCCGAGAGGACCAGACCGCTGACAATAACCGACTTGAAAGCGGGGCTGTCAAAAAGGGCAGCCGCGAGGATAGTGAGCGTGTAGAACCATCCCCGGGTCTGATCCAGTCCTTCGGAAATAAAATCGGCAGGGTAGTTTTCCTCGAAATGTTTCTTATTCTCAAAGGGGTAGTGATTTTGAGCGTAGGGCATTGCCCCGGACTCAAACCAGCAGTCCAGTACCTCCGGCACCCGTTTCATCCTGCCTCCGCAGCTGCAGGGGACCTCGATTTCATCCACATAGTGTTTGTGCAGATCGGTTATCGTCGCACCTGATGCCTTTTCCAGTTCCTCTTTCGAACCAAAGCAAATTTTCTCTTCGCAGGCCTCACATTTCCATATCGGAATGGGATTACCCCAGTATCTGTTCCTGGAAATCGCCCAATCTCTGGCATTCTCCAGCCACTTTCCGAATCGCCCTTCCTTGATATGACCGGGGACCCAGTACACCTTGCCATTGGCATCCAGCATACTTTTCTTTATCCGGTCTATATGAACGAACCAGGAAGAAACGGCACGATAAATGAGGGGAGATTTGCAGCGCCAGCAGTGGGGGTAACTGTGAAGATAGGCATCCCGTTTCACCAGCTTCCCCTCCTCCTTCAGCCGGGCGATTATCTGCTTATCCGCGTCTTTGACAAAAAGCCCCTGATAATCCGAAACTTCCCCGGTAAATTTGCATTCCTCATCAATGGGACAGACTGTCGGTATACCTGTCCCTTTCAGCGTCGCGTAGTCATCTTCGCCGAAACCGGGAGCCTGGTGCACTATTCCGGTGCCGTCTTCGGTTGTCACGTAATCGGCATTGAATACCCTGAAGGCCCCCGTTTTATCCAAATCCGAAAAATAGGGAAACAGGGGTTCATATTCCCAGCCTAAAAGGTCCTTCCCGGTATACTCCTCGACGACGGAATACTCTTCTTCACTCCGGTAGTACCCGCCCAGGCGTTCTTTCGCCAGGATGTAGTACTCATTGCCGTCTCTTACCTTTACGTAAGCGATGCTTTCTCCGGCAGCCAGAGCCAGGTTTGAAGGAAGGGTCCAGGGTGTGGTGGTCCAGGCAAGAATGAAGGTATTCTCCTGGTTTTTAACCCTGAACTTGACCGTTATTGCCGGATCATGGACATCCAGGTACCCTCCGAGATTCAATTCGTGATTCGAAAGTACCGTGGAACAGCGGGCACAGTAGGGGAGGATATAATATCCTTCATACATAAGGTCCTTATCCCAGAGTTGCTTTACCACCCACCAGATCGATTCCATGTAATCGGTGTCCATCGTTTTATAATCATGATCGAAATCGACCCAGCGCCCGAGACGGGTAATAACGTCCCGCCACTCACTGGTATACCTCAATACGATGGACCTGCAGGATTCATTGAACCTGGCAATACCGAAATCCTCTATCTCGTTCTTCCCCGATATGCCCAGTTCCTTTTCCATTTCATATTC
>Ga0180435_10005568_pt1 | contig 12215 bp, 11 predicted proteins | sample SS_ome_3_FD_132467 | JGI IMG/M metagenome (GOLD analysis project Ga0180435, IMG submission 132467) | Hypersaline lake sediment archaeal communities from the Salton Sea, California, USA - SS_3_S_1 metaG | ecosystem: Environmental > Aquatic > Non-marine Saline and Alkaline > Hypersaline >...
CGTATGGCCAAACTGAATTCAGAAGAGTCCAGGGCACTGGATGATTAAGAGCATTGCGCTACTGGCCATTTAGTCTAGTGACCACATTTTTCTTGTAACTGCGACTGATGGGAAGTTCCTTCTCCCCCATCATCACGTATTCACGTGTAAAAGATGAAATCTTCGATCTGTTCACTATAAAGGAGCGGTGAATCCTGAGAAAGCCTTCGGGCAGGCTTTTTTCCATGTGACTGATCTTCTCCTTGGAAGAGATTAGGGAGCCATCCACAAGGTGAAATTCAATATAATCTGCCAGGCTTTCAAGGTAGAGCAATTCCTCAAATTTGATATTCGCCGTCTGCCTGTTTGAACGGACGGTGAAGTAGCCCCGGTCAAGCAGCGTTTGCTTCTCCTCCAGGTTATTTATGGCCAGCTGATCCACAAAGTAGTGCTTGATAAGCATGAAAAAGGACATGAGAAGCACCACAAAATATAGCAAACCGGCCATGATAAAAACATCGGTGATCAGCATCCCGTTCTCGTCGATGCCATAATAAGCTATAACTATAAAAGCAAGCACGCCTGCCACCATCTCCAGGCAGAGTGAAACCACCAGCATATAGAAGGAATACAGGCCGAACAAAAAGAACTTTCTCCTGAAAAGAAAACGGGGTACCAGCACATAGTTAAAAAAGTAGGAGGTCCCTATAATCACAGGCATCAGGAGGGAAACATAGTAAAATGCCTCCATGGGCACTCCAACCCATTTATTAAAAATTAGTGTCAGCGATGTATAGACGATGATCCAAAAAAGTATATGGTGCCAGTATTTCATTCGTTTAAATATCGCAAAAAAAAGCACTTGAAAGCGCCATTGTCGGTAGAATGCAGGTTTCGACCCGGATTCGACCTTGCGCTGTATCCCCTGCCCCTCCTAACTTTGTAGCGTAATTAAGTTTCATTTAAAATTTATCGTTATGAAAGAATGGTTTGTTATGGGTGGTTCCCTTTTTATGAGTATTCTAAGCATACTTATGGTCATTGTTGTGGCCGTTTCCGTCTATTTTGCAGTCACCATTGCAAATGGAAAAGCATCTGAAAAAGCAAATTTCAAACAGCAGCTGAGGTATGTGAAGTCGCTTGGCCTGTTCACCATGATCACAGGGATCCTGGGTCAGCTGATCGGACTCTTTTCAGCTTTTACAGCCATTGAGGCTGCCGGAGATGTATCCCCGGCCATGCTGGCAGGTGGACTGAAGGTCTCTATGATCACCTCCCTCACCGGGATTGTAATTTATCTTATTTCCATAATCATCTGGTTCCTGCTGGACCTGTATTACCAGAAAAAATTAGCCTGATGAAAAAAATAAGCATCCCATCCAAATCAGGGCTGATCACTCTGTGGGTTCTGTGCCTGCTGTATCAGCATGCACAGTCCCAAACCCCCAATGCCTATACAGGCATATGGGGAGGAAACTTCATGGAACAGTTTAAAACTGTTATTCTTCTGGATCAGGCGGATCAAAGCACCTATTTTGGAAAGATCATGATGTACAGCGGAGAAAACCTCATCCAGGATGACGAGCTTTCCAATATATCCATTGACAGCAATAAGCTGTCCTTTTATATTGCTGCCAAAGAGACCTCCTTTACAGGGACTTTTAATGAAATGCTTACGGAATTGTCCGGAAAGTTTATTTTCCCCGATAATTCCAAGCACCCCCTGTTAGTCAACAAATACAAGGAAGACAGCCTTGCGGTCAATAGCATCAGGGATAATCCTTCACTCAGGGAAAGGCTCAATTTGGATGCGAGCATGGAGGAGTTAAAATTCGATTTCAAGGACCTTGTGGAAAAACTAAAAAAACACCATCCCCGTCTGTACGCCTACACCTCTGAAGAAGTTTTTTCTAAGCAGGTGCAAAATATCGACTCACAGTTGAACCAGGATATGAACCCGGAGCAATACTATCTCAGGATTGCTCCTCTTATTGCTTCTGTGAAGTGCAGCCATACCAGGATTCGTTTGCCGGGGCCATACCGGTTCTTCCTGCATGAAGAGAGGCACTTCTTTCCACTGGAGCTGTTTATACTTGATAAGAAAGCTTATAGCCTGGCTCCCTACGGAGAAGCGAATGCGGGCTCAGGCATTGATCCCGGTTCTGAAATCATTTCCATCAACAACATGCCTGTGAAGCGAATAATCAGCGAGCTGCTTTCAATTATCCCTTCGGAAGGGAATAATATGACAACAAAATATCAGGAGCTGAATCGGGACTTTCAAAGTTATTTCCATATGCTGGATCCATCTGAGAGTTTTCTTATTGCATACGATTCTTCAGTTGCAGCGGAAACTGTCCGGCTGAAAGCATGCGTATACAAAGAGCTTCAGCCTCGGGATCGGCTGGAATTATCGTCCTCTATATTTATCAGGAGTTGCATAACGATTATGAAAATCACATCAGCTGGTCAGATTTTGGTCAAGAGATCGGCAATGGTGCGAAATTCCGCTAAAACATAAAGGGCATACTACTTCACCACCAGGATAAAGTCACTCCCCGGTTCGTTGTCTCCAAACTCCCCGAAACGGGGCTGGGGGTTCACCTTCTCCACAAACTGGAGGATCTCTGAAGTGGTCAGTACCCCATCCTCTCCCCCATAATGACGGAGTGATTCAATGAACCGGCGAGCAAAGGGCGAATGAAAGCCCGGCCTTCCATCAGGTACATACTCCTTTCCCCCGGAAGTCAGGTAAAGCCTGGTTTTATATTTTAATTTTCGTGCCACAAACTCCTCGGTGCTTATATCTGCATATTGTACGGCAGCGCCCCGGTGAGCCGCTGCCATATGTGGATCAAAGGTTCCTCCAAAACATACGTCCATCACCAAAAAAATGTGGGGGCAATTAATGTTGTTGATCATGGTTCGCAGGTTGGAATGCGACAAATAGGAGGTTTTTCCCAGATCATCCATTTTCGAATCTTTTGAAATCACATACCCTTCCCGGAACACTTCATCATAGATCCCATGGCCCGCAAAAAAGACCAGAAGATTGTCCTTGGGTTTATAAGTTCTTGAAGCATACTGCCGGATCACCCCGGCTGTTTCAGACAAAGTAGGATTCAAAATAACCTCCGATTTCACCCCATAGTTCTCACCCATTTCTGTGGCAATCGTCTGGGCATCCAGAACCGGGTTGACCAGGTCAGCATAATAATCATATACATTGGAGGCAAATAAAAGAGCATAGGTGGTCCCCCGGGTGGAATCCTCTGCACTTACAGGAGAAAGTCCGGGTCCGAGTTCAGACCTGAGCATTTCTCGGTCTGACTCCTTGTGAAAGGGATTCTCCAGAGGGCTCACAGGATATAGTTTTTTATCGGCCGGGTTGTACAGTTTAAAAGAGCTGTACCTGTAGCTTCCGTTTTTTCCCTCGCGGGTTTTAAGCGCCCGGATATAAGCCCGGGACCACTGCTCTTTGAACTTGCGTGCGGCCGCAAGCGGAATCTCCACCCCCGCTTCTGTCTCCATAAACCTGATCTTGTAAATCTGCAGGTCCGCATTGTACCCCACCAGTCCCTGCAAAGGAATATCCACCCGTCCGGAGCCGGATTTGATCTTATACTGCTGCTCCATGGCCAACTGCAATTTCATCAAACACCAGTCAGACAGTTGTTCAATCCGTGCCTGATACTCTCCGGAAGTTTCAAACTCATCCCTTGGAAGGGTCAGAGAGCGTGTCACCTCCCTGGTAATATCCTGAACTGCAGAAGAAGTCAGGGACCGGCGCTGGGCCAGGGACAGATCTGAATTTAGCCAGGATACCACCCGGGATCTATCGGAGGGCCGGACCGGATCGATTTCCCAAATGATCAGCTGTTTGTCTATGCCGAAAGTGACCAGAAACTCCCCATCCTCCGAAAAGGAGGCCCCCAGAACCTCTTCCATATGCCGGTAAACAAAATCCACCGGAAAAATGGAGTCTTCTGTAACCCTGGAAATCACAGCCTTTCTGGATTGACCAAAAGCGAGGTAATTACCGTCCTGACTGATACTGATTCGATTTCTGATATAAGCCTCCCTGCTACTTGAGTCGCTTAAAACAAAGGAGTCCCGATCGAGTCGATACCTTCTGAGGCCATTGGACGAACCAGTAATGAAGCTATATTTTTCCGGATGAAAAACCACGCCTTCTATTCCATGCTTTCTAAATTCCATACGCTGGAAGATTTCATATCCCTTCCCGGTTTTCTGGAGGATTAATATCTTACCATAAGTGTCACCGCATACCAGAAAACGATCATCATAACTAAAGCTTGACTGGTAGAGGTAGGAGTCAAACTCATCCACAAGTTGGTGAAAGACGTACAGTTCATCACTGTTTTTCCACAGGATCATCTGACCATCATGAGAGCAGGAAGACAAGTATTTTCCATCGTGGCTGAATTGAAGAAAATTAATAAAAAAGGAGTGCTGGTTGAGCACCTGCACCACTTTCATGTCATACAGCCTGATAATGGCAATATCGTTCTTGCCCCGGTATCTTCCGTATGCCAGATACTTCTCATCGGGTGAAAAAGCAAAGATACCACTGCCAGCTTCAGGATTGCCCTGGTGTTCATAGATCACCTCCCAGTTCCGGTCGAACACTTTCAGGGTATTATTTCCCAGACTGTAGGCAAAATAGTTACGGAAAGGGGAGAATTCTGCATCCCCCACGTAGTCTTCAAGATTTCCAAATTCCTTATTTACCCTGAGTCCCATTTCCTGGGACCAGGAGGGGATCAGGGCAAAGGCCCCTAGCAGCGACAAAAAAAACAATCTCTTCATGAGATCCGGGTATTTGGTTTGCCACCTAATGGTACGAAACCCAATAGACAAGGTTTCGTATATTTATACACCCAATTCCTGGCCTTGAGCAAATTTTTTTTACATAGCATTTGTCTTTTATTGCTGGCAACATCTATTCATGCTCAGGATTCATCCAAAGTACAGCAGGAGACATGGCTCCTGCCATGGACACTTTCCCCAGGAAATTCAACTCCTCAGTCTGTCTCAGGAACTTGCGGCTATCCACTCGCCTCCCCATTTGAAGTTCTTGTCACGGATGCTTCAGGTCATCCGGTTTCCGGGATAGAGGTAGCCTTCCGCCTGATTGATCAGGCTGATGGAGATACAGATGCCAAGCTTAGCCAACTGCTTGTGCCCACAGACTCATCCGGTCTGGCCAGAACGGAGCTGATCCTGGGTTCAAAACCGGGCACTTTGCAAATCGTTGCCCGGATTGCCCAGGGATTTCCTGATAACGAGCTTATTTATACGGTGAAAGCCGCGAGGAAGAACTGGATATGGATACTGCTTATCAGCCTGTTCGGAGGTCTTGGAATATTCCTTTCCGGGATGCACTCCATGAGCGAAGGGATGCAACAATCAGCCGGGGAGAGATTACGCTCCATCCTGGAGAATGTCACCCGGAACAGGATTGTAGGAGCCGGCATAGGAACCTTTGTCACGACCATCATCCAAAGCAGCAGTGCTACATCCGTTATGCTGGTAAGCTTTGTAAATGCCAATCTGCTTCAGTTCAGACAAACCATACCTGTGCTGCTTGGAGCGGCCATTGGCACCACCATTACGGCACAGATAATTGCATTTAAAATCACAGAATATAGCCTGTTGCTCGTAGCTGTCGGATTCTTTATTCAGACCTTTTCAAAGAAAGAGAAATTCAGGGCAGTGGGTTACTCCATTTTCGGATTCGGGCTCCTCTTCTTTGGGCTGGAGATCATGTCCGATGCCATGGCTCCGCTCAGGGACTTTGCCCCCTTTATAGATCTGCTTCTCAGACTGGAAAGTCCCATTCTCGGTATTTTGGTAGGTACTGTATTTACAGCATTGATCCAATCGAGCAGTGCATTCGTAGGAATTATGATAGTCCTGGCATCACAGGGATTGCTTTCCCTTGATGCCTGCATACCACTTCTGCTGGGTTCTAACCTGGGTACACCTGTCACCGCTCTGCTTGCAAGTATGAGATCAGGGAAAGAAGCAAAAAAGGTAGCCCTGGCTTTTCTGATAATTAAACTGATCTCGGTGCTCATCTTTGCTGGGTGGACTGCAAGGCTCGGTCAGCTCCTGGAACAGCTGACACCTGAAGCCTCTCTTCCAAGGCTGATTGCCAACGCCCATACCCTGATCAACGGGGTATTAATGCTGGTGGTACTCCCCGTTTCTCCCCAGGTAGCGCGATTCGTAGACTGGATTGCAGGACAACCCAGGGAGTTGGCTGAAAAGGCTTTCCGAACCCTGTACCTGGATCCCGGGATGATCTCTACGCCCTCCCTGGCCATGAATCTGGCTAAACAGGAAATCATACGCATGGGTATGATTGTTAGGACCATGTTTTCTCTGATCCAGATTCCTTTCCTGGAAAAAGATGCCTCTGCACTGGGTAAGGTGTATATACACGAACAGGAGGTAAATTTCCTGGCCGATTCGATCAAATCCTATTTTCTGAAAATCAACAGGGAATCCATGAACAACAAACAACTGAATGAATCTTTCCAGTTGTTGTACTCCCTGAATGAATTTGAGAAGATTGCAGATATTATCTCGGGAAACCTGGCCGCCAGGGCCGAAAGATGGTCTCTTAAAGAATATGATTTTTCTGACCAGGGTAAAAAGGATCTCAGGGAGTTTCACCAGAAGATTGAGAAACAGTTGAAACGTGCCTTGATGGTGTTCGAGGAAGCAAATCTTCAGACAGCCACTAAAATGAAAGCGAAACATAAGGAGTACAGGACCCTATCCCGGGAGCTTGAAAAACAGCACTATGACAGGATCATGGAAGGAATGACTGAATCCATTGAGAGCAGCAAAACCCACCTGGAAATTCTGGCCCTATATTCCACCATCGACAGCCATGCCACCAGCATTGCCCGTAGTGCCCTGGAATGGAAACAAAATCCCTCCTGAGAGTAGTAGCATGGATATATTAGATCGTCATACAGCTATCCGGAACATCAATGATCTTGCAGGCCGTGAGATTCCTTTTGTATTTCTGATCAGCTTCAGTGGAGAAGAGAACCTGGTAAATACCCCGGAAAAAGCTGCCGCAAGCGGCTTATTTCTGGATATGCCAGGAATGGTAAATCATGCCATAGAAAAAAGCATCAGCCCTCCCTTCCAGCTCAGTGCAAACCCACCAGATCCCCAAGTTTATCATCGGGCATTTAAACAGGTAATTGAACAGATACACTATGGAAATTCCTTTCTACTGAACCTGACCATGCCTACGCGGGTGGAGAGTAACTATTCCCTGTCCGAAATTTTTGCAGGAAGCAGGGCTCCTTTTAAGCTCTACCTGGAAAATAAACTGGTGGTGTTCAGTCCGGAGCGATTTATCAGGATCAGAGACAGAAACATCACATCCAATCCCATGAAAGGTACCATGGATGCATCCGTTCCGGATGCCTATAGACTGCTGGCATCCGATCCAAAGGAGGATGCGGAACACAACACTATTGTGGATCTGATACGGAACGATTTAAGTAGAGTAGCCAGTCAGGTGAGGGTGAAGCGCTTTAAGTATATTGAGAAGCTAAAAACGAACCAGGGTGAGCTCTTGCAAATGAGTTCTGAAATTACCGGAAAGCTGCCAGCAAATTTCAAAGTGAGACTGGGAGAGATCCTGTTCACTCTGCTTCCGGCAGGTTCTATCTGTGGTGCTCCAAAAAAGAAAACCCTTCAGATTATTAATAACGTGGAGGACTATGAACGAGGCTTTTACACAGGTGTTTTTGGATATTTTGACGGTAAGAACCTGGATGCTGCCGTTGCCATACGCTACATGGAGAAACAGGGAGAAGGGCTTATCTTTAAGAGTGGAGGTGGTATTACTTTTAAAAGTGACTGGAAGAAGGAGTATCATGAAATGTTAAACAAAGTATATGTCCCGATTTATTGAAACCATACAACTCCTCAAAGGAAAACTGATGAATCTGGATTTCCATCAGGAGCGTTTTGAGCGGACCCGCTCGGAAGCTATGGGTTTGAAAAAACACCCCCTCCTCAGCGAGATACTGCAGGTTCCAAAGGGACTGGAACAAGGAAAACTCAAATGCAGAGTGGTCTATGAAAAGGAGATTTTGCGCATCGAATATGAACCCTACCTGATCCAACAGGTTCGGTCACTCAAACTGGTCTATCCTGAATTCATTGAGTATGGTTTTAAATATGAGGACAGAAGTGAACTGGAAAAATTATTCCGCTTACGAAAGCAATGTGATGACATTCTGATTGTAAAAAACAATTGCATTACGGACAGCTTTTACGCCAATGTGGTTCTTTGGAACGGAGTGAACTGGGAAACTCCCGATACCCCCTTGCTGCCTGGTACCATGCGGGCCTCCTTACTTAAAAAAGGGTTGATCACAGAGAGCAGGATATGGGTGGACGATCTGGCCGGATATCAGAAATTGAGGTTGATCAATGCCATGCTTGATCTGGAGAACACAGTTGACATCCCCATAAATTCGATACATTAGCAAATTGTAAGAGACCCAGATCAGGCAGTGAGTTTTTCAACAATCTCCACCGCCTTTCTTACACAATCAGCACAAACAGTTTCCATGATCTTCTCCTCTTTGAACTTTGCTGCACCTTCGGGAGTGTTCAAATCACAACCAATCAGTTCTCTGCACTGAGTGGTCTTGAAAGCGGCAACAAAGTCACGGCTTAGTTCTTTCACACTTCCGTAGGTTGCTGTCTTGAGTTCATCATTATTGTTCACCTCCTCACCCTTCAGCAATCCCAGCACCATAATGGCACCGGTCACAGCGCCACAGGTTTCCTGCTGCTTACCCATACCCCCACCGAATCCGGCTGCCATTTTCTGGGCCAGCTCCTTGCTGAATTTCAGGTCGTCCGCAAATGATAATAAGACTGATTGGGCACAATTATATCCGGAGAGAAACAGTTCTCCGGCATGTTCCGAGCGATTCATCTTTGTAGGTTTTAAAGTTTCCTTCAAGTTAAGCAAGAATTAGCGAATAGCAGCAAGTGGAAGTGTGGACTTCAGAAAAAGAGCATCGGCCCGGGCCAGCTCGCCCATTAGCTCTGCTTCCTGGTCATGGGAATAAATCAGGTAAATTGCTCCAAAAGGAGGCTTAAAGCGCCATCCGGCTAAGCCGTCATCCCCTTTGGTAATCACATCCCTGTTCATGGCTTTTGCCAGCACCGCCGTCTCCTGATACAAATGTACACTGATATAGATATTTGCGCTGTCAAATCCTATATAAGCTACGGTATGTTGGGTGGAGGCCCCTCCGGGAAGCGGGACCATCTGGAAAAAACCGTTTGCTGAGTCAGCTCCGATCCAAAAGTCTGGTTCATGGATCCCGTCGATGAGCGGAGCCGAAGCCATGAGAAAGGCAGCTATGGAGCGCTGAGCCACTACCTCAACCCTTATGCTGAAAATAATAAGGAAAAGAATAAAAGGGCGCACTATGTATAAGGATTGGGGGGGGTAGATACCGATGTGTCAGGGACCAATAAGGGATCCGTCCATAATCAGAGCTGCACCTTTATAAAGACTGAAGGCACTGAAGCTCAGGATGACGTGGCTGATATCCTGGTGATTAAACCAGGGACTCAATCCCCATTCAAAGCTAAAGATGATTGCCGAAAGAAAACCAACTCCTACTGCACCCATCAATACAAGCATAGCTCTGTTGTCGGTCTTGCGATAGATATAGTAACTGAGAGAACCCACCACCATCAACATACCAAATATGGTATAATACTTTACCGGGGAGAAGGCCAGGGTCCAGAGGGTATAAAATAGTGCTACCAGGAATACCAGCAAGGTAATCCTGGAAACCCACCGGGCAACCTTGGGTTTTACATGCGGTCTGGCCACCTCCAGCAAGGCGTGGGCCATCAGTGCCACAGAACCCAGTGTCAGTATCCAGGAAACCAGTTTCCACTCTTCAGAAAGTCTGTATTGAAAGGCATGCCCAAATATTCCCCCAAACATGGCTCCCAGTCCGAGGGTAAGAAAATAGTATTTAAAATACCATTTTATTCTCCCGCTACCTTCCAGCTTTCGGATTCTGTAAAATGCATAGAAACAGATGGCCGCCAGAACCAGATCAGTAGCTGTAGTGATGGGTTCGTCTATCCTGATATTGAGGATCTCAACAGAGGGTTGAATCAATTTTACCTGCACATTCAAAGTTACCATATTTTTAAATATCATAACTTTATAAGTATAAACTAATCCTGCATTTTATGAATTTCATCGTCTGTCAACTCCTGGTTCCCCTGATTTCCATATTATTCATTCTGGATTCCGGGGCTCAACCCCTGCTGGGGGAAAGTATTGATTCTCCGGAAGCCTTGTTTAAATCCATGGAGTCTAACAGGCAGTGGCCCTCATACCGTGGGTACTTTGCTTCGGGCTATCTGGATGATGCAGCCCTTCCCGATAGTTTCAATATCGAATCCTCCTATCATGTGAAATGGAACATTGCGATACCCGGTCTCGGTCTCTCCTGTCCGGTTATCTGGGACGAAAGGATTTTTATAACTACGGCAATCAGCGAGCAGGACAAGGAGGGTTACCTCCCGGGTTTGTATGGAGACATTGCCCCCATAGATGATTCTTCGGAACATGTATGGAAAATCATATGTGTAGATAAAGCAAGTGGCAAACTGATCTGGGAACAGGTTGCACACCAGGGAATTCCTAAGGTGAAGCGACATCCCAAGTCCTCTCATGCCAATACTACGGTAGCCACAGACGGCTCTCATGTGATCGCCTTTTTTGGTTCCGAAGGGCTCTATTGTTATGATATGAAGGGGACATTGTTGTGGAAAAGGGATTTTGGCCTGATCATGTCTGCCTGGAATGTGGTTGAATCAGCCGAATGGGAATTCAGCAGTTCTCCAATAATTTTCCGGGATAAAGTAATCATCCAGGCCGATGCTCTGAACACCGCTTTTGTGGCAGCTCTGGACCTGCATACAGGAATAACCCTCTGGAGACAGGAGCGGGATGAGATCTCCAACTGGTGTACGCCCAATATATATTTTGACGGCAATCAGCCACGTGTAGTGGTAAATGGCTTCAAACACCGGGGTGCTTATGATCTCCAAACCGGAAAAGAAATATGGCGTATGTCGGGAGGAGGCGATATCCCTGTTCCTGCACCAGTTGTGTGGAAAGATCTAATTTTTTTTAATAGTGCCCACGGGGCCCTGGCTCCTTTGATGGCGCTGAAAAACAGTGCTGCAGGTGAAATTCCTTATCCGGAGTCTGCGAGTTCTCCGGGAGATGCCTTTGCCTGGTATTATTCCCGGCAAGGTGCTTATATGACCTCCGTCCTGGTCTATGACAATCTGCTATACCGGCTCAGGTGGAACGGAAATCTGAGCTGTTTTGATGCCCGAACCGGAGAGATCATTTATAAAGAGACTGTAAATCCTTCCAGTTTTATTGCCTCCCCGGTGGCATCTGACGGGAAGATATATATGCTTTCTGAACACGGAGACCTCTATATCGCAAAAGCCGGAAGAGACTATCAACTCCTGAAAAAAATCCCGCTGGGGGAGGTTTCCCTGGTCACCCCCGGCATAAGTGAAGGAATGCTGGTCCTGAGAACTGCAGGCCGGCTTATCGGGGTTTCAGAATAACAGGCAAATGAAAAGAACAATTATATCCATCTTACTGCTTACCATAATTCTCAGTGCTTACACGGAGGCACCTGAGAAATATGTTCCGAAGACAAAGAGAAAAAAGGAAAGGTTAGCCACGGCCGAACCCGGCACATACCTGAAACCTGCAGCCCTTTCTGTTCTGACGAGAATGAACCGCGTCATAGAGGATAGTACAGTTAAAGCGCCCGCTCCCTGGATTATAAAATTATTTACCCCGGCTCAAAAAAGGCTATTGGATACGATACTTTCTTTTAATGAACTGGAAATTCCGGTCAGGGTTTATTATCCCACAAGAAAATCTCTTCAGGACAAGCAACCCGCAATTCTGTTTTTCCATGGTGGGGGCTTTATACTGGGAAGTATTGAACAATATGATGCAATGGCCAGCAAGCTGGCCAGGGTTACGGGACAGATTCTAATTTCGGTTGCTTACAGGCTCGCCCCGGAACATCCTTTTCCAGCCGCAGTAAATGACTGTTTTTCAGCATATCAGTGGATGCAACAATATGGATCTAAAC
>Ga0180435_10005569_pt1 | contig 12215 bp, 7 predicted proteins | sample SS_ome_3_FD_132467 | JGI IMG/M metagenome (GOLD analysis project Ga0180435, IMG submission 132467) | Hypersaline lake sediment archaeal communities from the Salton Sea, California, USA - SS_3_S_1 metaG | ecosystem: Environmental > Aquatic > Non-marine Saline and Alkaline > Hypersaline > Sediment...
CAGTTATCTAAGATTGCTTCCCCTGGAAGCGGTGATCATTCATTATACGTTTTTATCAACGCGTTGGGGCGGCAAATTTTATCGAAAATGGTCAAAAATTATTTCGAATTTGGCAAGATTGAAAGGTATCAAAATAGCGATACCACAAGATGAATATTGTGGCAGCGAGGAACTGTGTGAATTTTTCAACAAATACAAGGTCGACATTGCTTACACGTGTTTTAAGGACGGGGATATTGAAAATGCTTACCGCAGCAGTATTGGTATGGTCAAGAAATTTGTCCACGTATTCCCAGGGTATATTGACTCGTCCGCGATTCAAAAAATCGAAAAATTCTTTCGAACGCATGACCGCAGAGAAATCGATGTGGGTTACAGAGCCAGAAAGCTACCGTATTGGTTGGGCAGGCACGGGCAGTTAAAATTTGAGCTAAGCGAACGTTTTCGCAATGCGTTATCTGATCGACAGGAAATCAATTTCAACATATCAACTTCTTACAAAGATGTCTTTGTTGGAGATGACTGGTATAAGTTTCTGTGTAATTGTAGATGCGTGCTCGGGTGTGAGGGCGGTGCCAGTTTACTGGATGAAAAAGACGGTTCGATACGCAAGACTGTAGAACAATACGTGTCTCAATACCCGAATGCCACTTTCGAAGAAACCGAAAAAGCCTGTTTCCCCGAAAAGGATTACAACATCAGGTTATTCAGCTTGTCACCTCGGCATTTTGAGTGTGCTATCACGAAGACGTGTCAAGTTATGCTCGAGGGCGAGTACGAAGGCATTTTCAAGCCCGGTGTTCACTACATCGAAATAAAAAACGATTATTCCAATATCGACGGTGTGATCGCTCAAATAAAAGACAAAGCACATTGCCAGAGAATCGCCGAAAATGCTTATCGAGACATCGTTCAAAGTAGGCGTTATACATATGGAGAATTCAACCGTCAGGTGTTGCATGACATTCGCTCCTTAAAAAATAATCAGCAAGAAGCCCTTCGGGCTTCTCCGAAGAGGCCAACCGTTAAGGCCATACAGTTGTATCTGAAAATAAGAGACAATATAGACTCTTTACTTTCACCACTTTATTTCACCGTCCTTGTTCTTCGGTTTTACCGCAAAGAAATCGTCGCAGCGTTAAATAGAAGACTTTTTTCACGAGATAAGGAGTAACATTTTATGTGCGGAATTTTCGGATACTTGTCAGCATTACCCCGGCCTCGAAAAGAAATTGAGCACTTTCTTAAAGTCGGCAGCTCCCTGCAGCGACACCGCGGGCCTGACGGGGAGGGGAAGTGGGTCAACCCAGACAACACCCTGGGGTTTGCCCATGTCCGGCTGAGCATCATTGATCTGGAGACCGGGGCGCAGCCCATGCTGTTGGAAGACGCCGGTTTGACCATCACATACAATGGTGAAATCTACAACTACATCGAACTGCGGGAGGAACTCGGTGCCGACCGATTCAGGACGACATCGGATACGGAGGTGATTCTTAGGGCTTATGAACAATGGGGCATCGACTGCGTCAAACGCTTGCGGGGTATGTTTGCCTTTGCCATCCATGACGCACGCTCCAACCTCGTATTCTGCGCCCGCGACCGCTTCGGTATCAAGCCGTTCTATTACGGACAAAGCGGTGACGATATCTTTTTCGCCTCTGAAGCCAAAGCCCTTCTGCCATTCATGGGCGAAATTGAGACCGACCTGAACGGTCTGAAGGACTACCTGGCATTTCAATTCACTCTGGGTGAAAAGACCCTTTTCAAGGGCATCAGGCAACTTCTGCCGGCACATACGCTGGTGATCAAAAATGGGAGTCTCACCATCCAGCGATACTGGGAGGTGCAGTACGAACTCGATTGGGATCACACCAAACGGTATTTCATAGACAAGGTTCGCAGCGATCTGGAAGAGTCGGTGGCCATCCACCTGCGCAGCGATGTGCCGGTGGGGGCCTATCTGAGCGGCGGTCTCGACTCGAGTATCGTTGCAGCCATGGCCTGCCGGGAGCGCGCAAAGGTTGGTTTCAAGTCGTTCCACGGCAAATTCAGCGGAGGGGAGTACGACGAGTCCCGTTACGCCCGGACTCTCTGCGATAAATACAGCATGACGCTTTTCGACCAGGAATTCAACAGCCAGGATTTCATCGACTACATTCAGAAGGTCATCTACCACCTGGACTACCCGGTGGCAGGACCTGGGTCATTCCCGCAGTACATGACCTCCCGGATGGCTGCCCAGGAATTGAAAGTGGTGCTCGGGGGGCAGGGGGGTGACGAGATCTTCGGAGGATACGCACGATACCTGATCTCGTATTTTGAACAGTGCATCAAAGGAGCTATAGAGGGAACGATGCACAGCGGCAATTATGTGGTCACCTACGAGTCGATCATACCCAACCTGGCCACTTTGCGAAAATACAAACCCCTGCTCAAGGAATTCTGGAAAGACGGGCTCTTCGATGAGCGCGACATGCGCTATTTTAAACTGATCAACCGGGCCAGCGGCCTCTCAGAGGTGATAAATTGGGAGCTGTTGGAACCCTATTCGGCCTTCCAGACGTTTCAGGGCATTTTCTGGGGTGACAATGTTCAAAAAGAGTCCTACTTCGACAGCATGACCCATTTCGATTTCAAGACCCTGCTGCCGGCGCTGCTTCAAGTGGAGGATCGGATGAGCATGGCTCACGGGTTGGAATCTCGGGTACCGCTACTGGACCATCCCCTGGTAGAATTAGCGGCCACCATCCCCTCCAACATCAAATTCGAAAATGGCGAACTAAAACATCTGATGAAGCTGGCATTCAGTGACATATTACCCGAGGAAATCAACCGGCGTAAAGACAAGATGGGATTCCCCGTGCCCCTCAATAAGTGGCTTAAGGGGGAACTCAAGCCCTTCATTTCAGACATCTTCATGTCGCAGCAAGCTCGCACGCGAGAGTACCTGAACCCGGACTTTGACATCACTCAGCTGATTGCCGACGAGGGGAAGTTCACACGAAAAATTTGGGGGCTGTTGTCGCTGGAGCTGTGGCAGCAGGCCTTCCACGATAAATCAGCATTATATAAAGGCATGCTGAAATCCTAAAAATCACATCATTCAATAAAGGAGGCAATTCAATGAAAGTCATGATTACCGGCGGTGCAGGTTTCATCGGGTCCCATCTTGCGGACCGGCTGCTTAAACGGGGCGATGAGATCATGGTGATTGACAATTTCGCCACCGGACGCCGCGATAACCTCACCCCTCAAAATGGGCTCACCGTCGTTGAAGACACCATCGCCGATCGGAACCTCGTCTTCAAACTGGTGGACGGGTTCAAGCCCGAAGTAATTGTACACGCCGCCTGTTCCTATAAGGACCCGGACAACTGGGACGAGGACGCCCGTACCAACGTTACCGGCACCATTAACCTCGTCAACGCCGCCCAGAAAACCGGTGTCGGCCGTATGATATACTATCAGACAGCGCTGCGTTACGGACTGATTCCAATTGAGCAGCCCATCACCCTTAACCATCCCGTCGTAGCTGGCGGCAGCAGCTACGCCATCAGCAAGACCGCAGCGGAGCAGTACATTGAGATCAGCGGCATCAACTTCATCTCCTTTGTCCTGGCCAATGCTTACGGTCCGCGCAATATCAGCGGCCCGCTGCCCACCTTCTTCCACCGTTTGATCAACGACAAGCCCTGTTTTGTCATGGACACCCGGCGGGATTTCATCTTTGTCAGTGATCTCATCGACATCTCGGAGATGGCAGTGGACGGCAAGGGGAACGCGGGATCATACCATGTATCATCCGGCACCGATTATGCCATTAAGGAACTATTCGACGCCACCATCAAGGCCCTGCACATCAACTTGGACCAGGAAGTGGAAGTTCGTCCCCGCAATCCCGACGATGTGTACACGATCTTGCTCGACCCCAGTAAGACCGAAGCCGATTTTGACTGGAAGATCACTACACCGCTGGCCGAAGGCGTACAGTCGGCCATCGACTACTACAAGACTTATGGTATCACTGAAACCTTCACCCATCTCAGGATCGAAGAAAAATGAATGAATTGTCGGGATCTCGAGTCCTCGTCGTCGGCGGTGCAGGCTTCGTGGGCAGCAATCTTTGCCGGAAATTACTGACTTTGGATGTGACGAATATACTTGTCATTGACAACCTGTTGTCCGCCGAGCCTGAGAATATTCCGGAAGACGCACGCATCGAATTCTGGCAAGCCTCCATTGCTGACGATACCGTCTTGAATCGCATTCCGGATGACTATGGTTACGTGTTTCATCTGGCGACCTATCATGGCAACCAAAGCTCCATCCATGACCCCATCGCGGACCACGATAACAACTTGATCACCAGCATCAAGCTTTTTAACCACCTCAAGCGATACCGCCAGCTCAAAAAAATCGTCTATTCAGGGGCCGGGTGCGCTGTGGCAAAGAAAACCTTCGACACTGCCGATGCGACGGAGGAGGGCGACACCGTATCGCTTGAAATGGATAGCCCGTATTCCATATCAAAAATCGTCGGTGAGTTTTACGCAGTCTATTATCACCGACAACATGATCTACCCGTCGTCCGGGCGCGCTTCCAAAACGTATATGGCCCCGGAGAAGTTTTGGGTGCCGGAAGATGGCGCGGCACACCGGCCACGATCTGGCGCAACGTCACGCCCACGTTTATTTACAAGGCCATCCAGCATGAGGCCCTACCATTAGAAAACGAGGGCATCGCCACGCGTGATTTTATCTATGTCGGAGACATTGTCGATGGGCTCACTTGCTGTGCTGTCAATGGTATCCCCGGAGATGTTTATAACCTCGCCTCGGGGCAGGAGGTAAGCATCCGAGAGCTTGCCGATCGGATCAATCGTCTTGTGGGTAATCCCATTCCACCGACGATTAAACCGAAAAGAAACTGGGATAGGTCGGGGAAACGGTTTGGTAGCACCGTCAAAGCCGAAAGGGAGATCGGTTTCAAGGCATCTACACCTCATGAAGAAGGCTTGAAGAAGACTGTCGACTGGACAATCACCAATCTACCATTCATAAAGAAAACCATAGCCAAACATGACGAAGCCATGAGACGGATCGCCGCCCAATGAAAACTCTCGTTCTGTATTCAAGGTACCTGGGCACGAAAAAAGCATCTTACTACGACGATTGGCTGGATGCATTTTCCAAGGATGTCGATTTCGATGTAACGGCGAGAAACATCTCACCACCGTACGTGAAGGTGCCGTCAACTGTGCGCTTCACGCCTCCCATCACCGATCCTTCGCTGCGCTGGAAGGTGAGCCTCTACAAATGGAGTTACCAGATGTACACGCGTGTTTACCAGTGTGCAGTGCCTCCATTCTATCGTAGGGGCCGGATTGTCGATCTCACGGATGTAGACCAGTTTGATCTCATCGTTCTGCTTCACTCCACCAATGCCAATTCGGTGACCAGTCTCACTCACATTTTACCGTATTTGCAAAGCAGAAAGGGAAAGCTCGTCTGCTTCGTTGGCAACGAATACTGCCTAATGCCGGAAAAAATCGGCTTCATCAAATCGGTGGCCGCCGATCTGATCGCCACCCAGTTGCCCATCGAAGCCGCTCAATGGCTTTATGGGGACTGCCTGATGAGTCGGGTAGTTCCCATACCCCATGCTTTGAATGCGGACAACTACGCCTCTCTTACACCACGAGTCCAGCGTCCCGTGGAAATCGGATTTATTGGAGATCGCTATAGCTTAGCCATCGGAGACAATGAGCGCTCTGCTTTCATAGAAGCCGTACAATCGCTCTGTCAGATGGAACTGATACCGTACGATATTCGTCTGGGAAGCAAATTGAGGATTCCCAGAAAGGCCTATACATCTTTTTTGAATCGAGTGAAAACCGTAATCGGCGCGGAGTCCGGCACCTATTATCTCGAAAAGACCGATGCTTTATTTAAAAAGGTCGACGCCTATCTCAGTTTTCGACCTCGCGCACGATTCGGTGAAGTGCACGACCGGTTTTTTAAAAATTACCATCAACCGGTCAGCGGAAAGGCTATTTCTTCTCGACACTTTGAACCCATCGGCACCCAAACCGCTCAAATGCTGCTTCGGGGTCATTATAACGGCATTCTTCGTCCTGACGAGCATTACATTCCCGTTCGAAGGGATCTGTCTGATATGGAGGAAGCGTTTGCAAAGCTTGCTGACAAAGACACTGTCGATCAGATGGTCGAGCGGACCCATCAGTACGTCATGGACTGTCATACCTATGACCACCGAATCGGTACGTTGAAAACGTACTTGTAAACCCCTGATGGGTATCGCGCCATCTCTCTATACATAGCATGGCAATTGCAAAAAAGGCTTCTATTCAATATCCGTCGTAACAAGTTTGAGAGATTTGAAAAACTGAACGAATTTATCACGTACATAAAAGGACATAGCATGAAAATTTTGATTACCGGGGGAGCAGGCTTCATTGGTTCCCACCTAGCCGAAGCGCATTTGAAGCAGGGAGACGATGTTTACATCATCGATGATCTATCCACCGGTTCTATGGATAATCTGGATGACCTTGAAAAAGATCAACGATATCAGAATCGACTATTCATACGCATCAATACGATCCTAAATCATGAAGCCATGCTGGAGTTGGTGGGAATTTGTGATCGGGTCTATCATCTGGCCGCTGCCGTGGGTGTCCAGTATATTCTGGATAATCCCCTGGAATCGATACGCACGAATATTCATGGGACCGAACACGTGTTGGAGCTGTGCAACAAATTTAAAAAACGGGTACTGCTGGCATCGACATCTGAGGTATACGGCAAACACATGCACGCGCCCCTAATTGAGACCGACAATATTATCTACGGTCCCTCCAGCAAATTCCGATGGAGCTATGCTGCCTCCAAACTGATGGATGAATTTTCGGCCCTCGCGTATCAACGGACACATGGCTTGGAGGTGGTTATTGCGCGGTTGTTCAATACGGTCGGTCCTCGCCAAACCGGTACATATGGCATGGTGATTCCCCGATTTGTGACCCAAGCACTGGCCAATGAGCCCCTTACGGTCTATGGCGACGGCAAACAAACCCGTACCTTTACCCATGTTACTGATGTTGTCGATGCGTTGATGGAATTAATGGTTTCCGAGGAAGCCTACGGAGAGGTGTTTAACATTGGTGGAACCGAAGAAACCACGATCCTGGCGCTCGCCGAAAAGATAATCCAAAAAACCGGTTCGCAATCTAAGATTTCTTTGATTCCCTACGAAGAAGCCTTTGAAAAGGATTTTGAGGACATGCAGCGCAGGGTACCGGGGATCGATAAAATTCAGCAGGTAATCGGCTTTGATCCCCAGAAGAATCTGGATGTGATATTGGAGGATGTCATCTCAAGCTTCAGGCCCTAATTCGAAGGATTCGAGGATCCAAGGGGCCAAGGATTCGAGTGAAGCTGAAAGCCATGGGCTCCAAGCCTGCCTAAAACCTAAAACCTAAACCTAACCCGGACAAACCGGAAATTATAAATGCCAAGCACCAAATAACAAATAAATACCAATACTAAAATTTCAAATAGACGGTCGGCTCTTGGAATTTCGAATTTGAATATTGTGATTGGTTTGCTTATTGGGATTTGTGATTTGAGATTTCACCAACGTTCGGGTTTCATATCATGCTTAAATATGATGTGATCTTATTATATTATGTATCCCATGTATTACCTGATTATATCTTTTTGTCTCTGCCTGGCCTTAACCCCGGTAGTACGCTGGATTGCCATTAAAAACGAGTGGATGGCAACACCCAGTACGGAGCGCTGGCACAGCAAGCCCACCGCTCTTATGGGCGGTATCGCCATATATGTGGGCCTGTCGCTTCCCGTTTTCTGGGTCGCCGACCTGACCAGCCTCATGCCATTTTTAATGCGCCACGCAAACATATCCACGCTGCCGTCCATCTGCGCAGTTGTATGGATTGGTGCCTCATTTTTATTTCTGGTGGGACTGATAGACGATTTTACTACGCTTAAGCCCCAAACAAAACTGGTGGCGCAAATATTGGTGGCTTCTTGCGTTGCATTTCTGGGATTCAGACTACATTGGTTTACTTCGCTGACACTCGACACCATGATAACCATTGTTTGGATTGTGGGCCTGACCAATGCCTTCAACCTGATTGATAATATGGACGGTCTATGTGCGGGGATTGGATTAATCGCCGCCATCAGTTTAATTGTTTTATTTCAAGCCACACCATTTACAGAAAGCCTGATTACATCTTATGCCCTAGCCGGTGCCCTGGGTGCTTTTCTGATTTACAATTTTAAACCGGCCTCGATTTTCATGGGAGACAGTGGCAGTTTGATTATTGGCTTCAGCCTTGCCGTGCTAACCCTGCAGCAAGCCGAAAGTGAACCAGCCAATACCCTGGCACGTTTTGCGGTACCGTTACTGGTACTGCTGGTACCCATATTTGACACAATCCTCGTATCCATGATTCGCATTTTAAGCGGACGGAAGGCCTCCACGGGCGGCAAAGACCATACCTCCCACCGCCTTGTGCTGATGGGACTCAAGGAACGCAATGCTGTATTGTTTCTCTATGGCATTGCCGCCTTATCCGGCTTATCGGCAATTTTTGTAAACCAGTCGGATCAGTTGACCTCCCCGGTGGTGATAACGCCTATTTTTATTTCCTTATTGTTGATGGGCATCTATCTGTCACAATTACGCGTTTATCCCGAAAAAGAGTTCTCAGTTTTACGCGATAAGTCCTATACACCCATACTGATTAACATTACCTATAAAAGGCAGCTGCTGCTGGTCACACTGGATTTCGGCATGATCGCATTTGCTTACTACCTATCGTATCGGCTGCGATTCGATTCCAGCGCTTTTGGAGTTTTTTTCGATGTGTTTTTAAAATCGCTGCCCGCTATCATCGCCTGCAAGCTGAGTGTATTTTACATTTTGGGGATATACCGGTCTATGTGGGGATATTTAAGCACCAGTGACGTATTCCTTTACTTGAAGGCATCCACGATAGCCTCCCTATTAAGCGTAGCCGCGGTAACATTTATTTATCGATTTCAAGATTTTTCCAAAGGAATCGTTATCATCGATTGGCTGTTAGCCACCGGTTATTTATTGGCGAGCCGGGGTTCTTTCCGGCTTTTTTGGGAAACCGTTAAACGCAAAAATATAAAAGGTCGCGCAACCCTTATTTACGGCGCTGGCCGAGGCGGAGAAATCCTGCTGCGAGAAATACTCAACAACGCCAGCATCGGTATCCAACCCATTGGTTTTATCGATGACGATCCCCGGAAAAACGGCAAAAAAATTCAAGGTTATCCGGTACTGGGAAACCTGAATGATGTCAAACAGATTTGTCGCAAACAGGGTGTTGAAGGCATTGTCATATCCTTTCATGCCGTTCCGGATGAACACGTTGCTGCATTGGCACAAACGTGCCGCGAATTGGAAATACCATTGAAAAGCTTTGAGATACAGTTTGCTGATATCATCTGATCCACAAATTCAAAATACGAATATCGAAATTCGAAATAAACCCCAAATACGAATCATAGAATGATCTAAACGCGGGTACTCCTTCTGATCGCTTGTGGTTTGTTTTGAACATTTGAATTTACGAAATTTGATATTGTTTAGGATTTCGGTATTAGTGCTTTGGGTTTTTAACCTTGTATATAAACAATCATGGAAAAATGCATGCAAGCAAAAGTCGAACAGCTGATCAACAAAGGCGTTGGTATTCCTAACCCGGGGGGCATTGAGATTGGTGCCGAGGTGGAGGTGGACAACATATCAGGAGACGGGGTGCACATCCATAGTGGGTGTAAAATTTTTGGCCGTCATACTCAACTAGGGCCCCAAACCAGACTTGGAACCGAAGCACCGGTCACCATTCAGGATTGCCAGATAGGACCTCATGTAATACTTAAGGGCGGATTCTTTAACAAATCGGTTTTCTTAGAAAATTCGACTGCAGGTAGCGGATCACATGTAAGGGAAGGGTGCTTGCTTGAGGAAGAGGCGAACATCGCCCACACCGTGGGGCTCAAACAAACAATCCTGTTCCCTTTTGTTACCCTGGGTAGCCTGATCAATTTTTGCGACTGCCTGATGGCAGGGGGCACCAGCCGTAAAGATCACAGTGAGGTCGGCAGTTCCTATATCCATTTCAACTTCACGCCCAATCAGGATAAAGCCACCCCCTCATTAATCGGTGATGTCCCCCGGGGCGTCATGCTCGATCAGTCCCCTATTTTCCTGGGCGGGCAGGGGGGCCTGGTAGGGCCCAGTCGTATCGCCTATGGGACCATTACAGCTGCCGGCTCGATATTGCGCAAAGACGTACTTCGTAACAACCGTATGATTGTTGCGGCTGCCGCTAAAGGCGGCAGCATTCCATATGTAGCAGGACGCTATCGGGTCATCAAACGTATTGTCCACAACAACCTCCTTTACATTGGCAATTTGCTGGCACTCAGGCAGTGGTACCAACATGTACGATCGCAATTTACCTCCGATCGCTTTCCCGATTCTTTATGCCGCGCCGCGCAAAATAACCTTCAGATTATTCTGAGCGAACGCATTCAACGGCTTGGCCAACTTGCCCAAAAAATGGATCGATCCATACAAAATAACACAGAAAAAAAAGATTCAGCCACTGCGTCGAACCTGCTTATTCAGCAGCAGGAATTACTTGCCAATAAGGATAGACTGAGCGATAAACTACAGAACTTGTCTGCTGAGAGCGGAGATGTGCAACTGCGAGATAGGTTTTTGAAGAAACTGAATGATGAAACCGATAAAGGCAGCCAATCTTACATTGAGGCCATCCAATCGCTAAATGCGGACATCAAAATTGTGGGCACACGCTGGCTTCAAGGCATTGTTGATCACGTGCTGGATGAGGCCTTGGATATTCTGCCGAGTTTCAGATAACACCAGGTCATCGCTCACAGGTCGTAGGTCTTAGCTAATTAGCCGATGTTTTTTTGGCGTTTCGACCTGAAGCCAAGAAAATTTTAATTGCAGCGCTAGCCGCTGATATAAAAAAATCCGGAGGATTTTTTTATGGGTGAACTATTTGGTACGGACGGCATTCGCGGACATGCCAATCAATACCCCATTACACCGGAAATGTCCCTGCGAGTTGGCAAGGCTGCCGCCATATATTTTGGCGGTCAGACATCGCAGGCACGCCCAAAAGTTGTGATTGGAAAGGACACCCGGCTTTCAGGGGATATGATCGAATCTGCCCTGGTCTCAGGTCTGTGCAGTCTGGGCGCCGATGTGATCCTAACCGGCGTCCTGCCGACACCGGGCGTAGCTTATCTTACCAGTCATTTGAAGGCCGATGCCGGTATTGTCGTGTCGGCATCCCACAATCCATTCCATGACAACGGCATTAAATTTTTCAATGCACACGGATTTAAACTGAGCGACAGTATTGAAAATGATATCGAGCAGTTGATCCTTGGTTCCGATCTAACAGCAAGCGATTTAGCGGACAATGGTATTGGGCGCCTGCAAACTGTCGCAGATTCCCGCAAGCAGTATCACGACTTCCTGGTCCGAAAATTTCCAAACGATATTCAACCCCAATTGAATAAATTGAAAATTGCCATCGACTGCGCCAATGGCGCAACCAGCATGGTAGCACCGGATCTTTTCAGGAAACTTGGCATCCATGTCATCGACCTGGCCACAACACCGGATGGGATCAATATCAATGCGAACTGTGGTTCGCAGCATCCGGAAGAACTCGCACAAACGGTCGTGGATGCCGGTTGCCATGTAGGGTTTGCCTTTGACGGCGATGGTGATCGACTGATCGCCGTGGATGAACAGGGGACTATCCTGAGCGGCGATCAGCTAATCGCCATTTTTGCCAAGGATTTGCAAGAACGGGATGTATTATCAAATCGAACAGTTGTAACAACAGTTATGAGCAATCTGGGTTTAGGAAAGGCCTTGAATGAAATGCATGTTCGCCATTTAAAATCGGCAGTGGGCGACCGCTATGTCATGCAGGAAATGGTGGCTGCCGAGGCAATTTTGGGTGGTGAGGATTCCGGGCACATCATATTCCTAAACCAGCACACCACCGGTGATGGTCTGCTGGCCGCCTTACAAATGATACGCATCCTGGCGTCTCGCCCAACAAGGATGTCCGATCTGG
>Ga0180435_10005570_pt1 | contig 12213 bp, 8 predicted proteins | sample SS_ome_3_FD_132467 | JGI IMG/M metagenome (GOLD analysis project Ga0180435, IMG submission 132467) | Hypersaline lake sediment archaeal communities from the Salton Sea, California, USA - SS_3_S_1 metaG | ecosystem: Environmental > Aquatic > Non-marine Saline and Alkaline > Hypersaline > Sediment...
CAAAGGCTGGGGGCAACCTCCAGACACTCTTTTCTATACCGATGAGGGGGCACCCATAGACATTAACAACTTTCGCAAAAGGGTGTTTCTCAAAATACTCAAAAAGGCTGGGTTACGGCATATCAGGATACATGACCTCAGACATACCTATGCAACCTGCAGGATAGCAGCAGGCCATGACATAACCGATGTGAGTAAACAGCTAGGGCACCACAGTATTAAGATAACCATTGATACTTATTACAACTGGATGCCAGGAACTCGTAAGAATGAGGTAGACCAACTGGACCTTAACGAGGCACCCACTTGCACCCTATCTGCACCCAGTGGCAATAACGACACAAAAAAAGAGGCTACCGAAAGTGGCTAACCCCTTGTTATTCCTTGGTGGAGCTGAGGGGGATCGAACCCCTGACCTCATGACTGCCAGTCATGCGCTCTCCCAGCTGAGCTACAGCCCCATATCGTACAAATAATATACCACCCGCGGGTCAGCTGTCAATCAGCTTTTTTTTCAACGATTTCTGTCAAAACACCTTGGGTTTCCTTGGGATGCAGGAAAGCGACTTTCTTTCCGCCGGCGCCAACCCGCGATGTGGTATCCACCAAGCGAACACCCTTTTTATTGAGTTCTTCTAACGCTTGATCCACATTTCCTACCTCATAGGCGATGTGGTGGACCCCTTCCCCGCGCTTGGAAAGAAAGTTGCCGATGACACCGTCCTCCGTCGTCGGCTGAATCAATTCCAGGTTCACTTCACCCACCGGCACAAAGGCAATCCGCATATCACCGACCGTTTCTTCCGCTCCCACCGAAACCCCCAACTTCTGTTCATAAAACACCTTAGCGGCACCCAGGTCCTTAACAGCAATTCCTATATGATCGATCTGTTTTAATTTCACCCCAACCTCCCTCGTCTCTTTAGGCTAACGTCCAAATTTTTGAGTTCTTTTCCCTTTCTTGACAACTCCCGGACCACGCACTATATATAAACCATTATTTAAATAACGGCGATTCGGTATTTTTTGACGAAAGCGACTCAACATGCAAAACCCGTTTCAAAACTATTCCTCAAGTCCTCAGGAAGAATCCCCCCGTCGTGCGGACATGTTCAAAGAACTTGACGCCACGGAGCTTTACTGTCCGACCTGCCGCTGTGCCACGCCGGTCCGTAAGCGATTGCTGCTGGTGCTCCCAGAAGGCGACAAATATGAGTATCTGTGCAGTTATTGCATGACCTCCGTGGGTGCCAAAATGGTCCGAAAGAATGCGCCCGCCGAAAACAGACTCGTCATCTAGGTGCCATCCATAAGTGTTTCTTTTTCATCAAAAAACGCTTGTTCACGGCTCTTCCCGCATCGTTCGCAGTTGCGCCAGTTCCCACACGTAATCATATAGATGAAGTCCCTTGCTGGCCGCAATGATTTCCCCGTCTCCTACGCCGATCTCGTCACTCATATATTCTTTCAACAACTGAAGACCGCCCAAGTTGGCCGGAAAGCCGTTCCATAAGTCCCAAGATCGAAAATAGACCATAAAATGCAAGCGGTCGTCGCTGATTCGGGTATCGATATGGCGGAGACATGGCGGATCATTCAACAAGATGTCCGACGGGACGGATATGGACATCGCCGCTTGATTGGTGCCGTACCCCTTGGTCTTGTACATATTGATCACGGCCTCAATCTGATTGACGATTTCCGAGCTCCCCTCGTTTTCATACCGCCACCCGGATAAACGCTCGCCGTACGTATAGTCTTCGTTGGGTTGTTTTTTCGGTGTCATGAGATAGGGCAAATAGGTTTCCACATATCCCTCTTCCACCGGATTGGGAATCCCGAGGGAGGCGGGAATGTCGGGGATCATGGGCCTCACACCCGGATACTTCACCTGAACCGTTACGTAATCGAATTCAAGTCGCTTCTGTCCCACACAACTGCCGTGGTCGATCACGTACTCCCGACCGGTCTCCTGCAACTCATATACACATTGAAACCAGGCATCCGGTAAGTCCCGCGCCTCTATAGTAACCAATCTCATCTACCTTTTCTCCACTGCCTAAATATCCAGTCTTTGAACCTCCAAAGCATTTTTTTCGATGAAACTTCGCCGCTCTTCCACCTCACTACCCATTAACACGGTAAACATGTCGTGAGCTGCAAACATATCCTCAACCTTTACCTTTGACAGGCGACGGCGTTCTCGATCCATCGTGGTTTCCCAGAGTTGTTCCGGATTCATCTCACCCAAACCTTTGTACCGTTGAATCGATATGCCCTTCTTGGCATCCTTTAACAGACTCGACAATAACTCGTCCTTGTTCGATACCTCGATGGTTTCTTTTCCGTCCTCGATTCGGTAGGGCGGCCCGTTTTCAGCCAGGGAGTCCTTCCACAATTGAAACGCCTTTTGAAAATCCGGATTCGATATCAACTCCAAATCGACCTTTGTCTTGGGAGATCCATCCGGATCCCACTCCAAAACCAACTCGTATACATTATGCTCCTCATCTTTGACCAGTTTAGGCGCCTCATACCCCAAAGCGATTACCCCCGCAAGAAGGTCCTTCATATTCAATTCATCCTCGAGCTGTCCTTTTTTTACGATCCCTCGTTCCAGCAAAAACTCCGTCAATGTTTCCGGATACCCCCGGCGCTCCAATCTTTCCACCACCCATTTGTAATCCATCAAGGTGCCTAAGAACAGATACAGTCTGTCTTTTCGGATCGTTTTCTTTCCCGCCGGTTCCACAACCTTGGCATCACATATGCGTTTGATCAACAACTCGTTCAGGGTGCTTTCGTCCTTCACATAGATCGCACTTTTTCCCTTCCCCACTTTGAATAAAGGCGGTTCCGCCAAATAGAGGTGACCCCGCTCAACCAGATCGGGCATCATTCGATAAAAGAAGGTCAACAATAAGGTGCGAATGTGCGATCCGTCCACATCAGCATCCGTCATAATGATCACTTTATGATACCTCAACTTCTCGATATCATAGTTGTCTCGACCAATGCCCGTACCCAGGGCCGTGATCAACACCTTGATTTCCTCGCTCTTTAACATCTTGTCGAAACGGGCCTTTTCAACATTCAAAATCTTTCCTTTTAGCGGCAAAATGGCTTGAAACTTTCGGTCTCTGCCCTGTTTTGCACTCCCGCCGGCTGAATCTCCCTCCACGATAAAGAGTTCCCGCTGATGGGGATCCGTATATTGACAGTCCGCCAATTTACCCGGTAAAGACGTTTCCGAAAGCGCCCCGTTTTTTCGCGCAATGTCCCGTGCCCGCCGGGCCGCATCCCGCGCTCTCGCCGCGTCTACGATCTTACTGATAATTCTTTTGGCGACGCTCGGATTTTCCTCCATAAAGACCGACAACCGTTCATTAATCAAGCCTTCTACCAACCCTTTTACTTCCCAGTTTCCCAACTTGGTCTTGGTCTGACCTTCAAATTGCGGAGATTTCAGTTTGATACTAATGATCGCGGTCAACCCCTCTCGAACATCATCGCCGCTTAGTTTCGTCTTTAAATTCTTGGGCAAGTTGCTGTTCAGAGCATAATGATTCATGGTACGGGTCAGCGCCGACTTCAGCCCCACCACGTGAAACCCGCCTTCCCGAGTATTTATATTATTGGCAAAGGAAAAGAGCTGTTCACTATACGTTTCATTGTACTGCATTGCCAATTCGATGGATACGTCATCTTTCTCCGCTTCCATGTAGATCGGCTTTTTGTGGATCACATTTCGTCCCTTGTTGAGATATTCCACAAAAGAAACGATACCTCCTTTGTAAATGTACTCTTTTGTCTTTTCACTTCTTTCATCTTCTACAACGATCTTCAGGCCTCTATTGAGAAACGCCAATTCTCTCAATCGCTTGGAAATCAGATCAAAACTGAAATCCAGTTCCGTAAAGATATCCGAATCCGGTTGGAACCGAATCTTGGTGCCGGTTCTCTTGGTTTTTCCAATCACCTTAATTTCGGACTGGGTCTTGCCCCGTTCATAGGACTGTTGGTACACCTTACCCCCCGCACGGATCTCAACCTCCAAAAAACTCGACAAGGCGTTCACCACTGAAACCCCGACCCCGTGCAGACCACCGGACACCTTGTACGTGTCGTGATCGAATTTCCCACCGGCATGAAGCCTGGTCATGACCACTTCTACAGCGGGAATCCCTTCCGTCTTATGGATACCCACAGGAATGCCCCGACCATTGTCCACCACGGTTATACTGTTGTTCGAATGAACGGTCACCTTGATAAAATCACAGTAACCGGCAAGGGCTTCGTCCACACTATTGTCCACCACCTCGTACACCATGTGGTGAAGCCCCTCAGTGGACACGTTCCCAATGTACATGGAGGGTCGCTTTCGGACAGCACTCAACCCTTCCAACACTTTTATATTATTTTCGTCGTAAACCCCTTCCATTTTTTTCATCTCATATCCTCATCGGCATCAATACACCCAAAAACCCGGGATCTTCGTCGCCATCGACAATACACGGGGTTTCCCCGTCATTGAGATTCAAGCGCACGTCCTCACTCCGCATAGAATTCAACGCATCGATAACATACCGTGGATTGAAGGCGATATCTATATCTTCTCCGTTGTATTCCACGGACATGACCTCTCGGGACTCTCCAATCTCCGGGTTGCTGGTTATGGTTTCCAACCGATTGTTTCTAAGTTCACAACGTACACTCCTATACTTACTTGACGAAAGTATGGACATGCGCTTCAGCATCTTCAAGAATGCATCCTTGTTAATTTTCATTACATGTTTGGTCGATTTGGGAATAACCAGATTATAATCCGGAAATTCGCCATCAATTAAGCGGATGATCAGGGCTTCGGCGCTTTTCTTTAAAACGAAGTTACCTTCTTTCACCCCGATTTCTATATTTTCTCCTTCTTCCAAGGCCTTGATGATTTCCATCATTCCGTTTCTGGGTATAATCACTCCTTTTCTCAAAGAAAACCCCATATTCGCATCCAGAGGCGCGTCTATTCTGGAAAGACGATGTCCGTCTGTGGCCACCATCCGGAGCCGTTTTTGATCTCCCTCCACAATCTGTTCAAAAAACACGCCGGTTAAATTCACCCGCCCCTCGTCAGCCAAAACCGCATATTGTGTCTTCTCAATCATATCGTGCAACACGTCACTGTCCGTTGCAAAAAGTTCCATTCCCTCGATACTCGGTATTCCCGGAAACTCATCGATATCCATCCCCACAATATTGTACTCTACCTTTTCGTCTGCCACTTGTATCCACTTGTTTTCCAGCTCCTTGATGAATAACGATTCGGATGGAAATTCTCGAACGATTTCATATAGTTTTCGAGAAGGAATCGCACAATCTCCCGGCTTGGCATCTTGCACGTCGTATTTTCCTTCAAAGGCAATTTCAAGATCCGTCGCACTTACCTGTAGTTGATTATTTTTTACCGATAGAACCACGTTGGAGGTAATGGGAATATTACTCTTCTTTCCGGTTATTCCCTGAACTTTGCTCAATGCCTTGGTGAAAACCGTCCTTGCTATTGTAAATTCCATATTAAACTCCCTTTTATTTTATTATATTAGTAATAAAAACCATCATCATAAGGGGTATCAGTATTGTAAAAAAGGGCTATAATATCCGCATATAATTAGTTTATTCTATTAAATTCATGTTTAAAAAAAGGTCCAAGGAAGCCCCCGATTTGTTGAAGCACGACTTGTGATCAAAAACCACGGCGCTATCGACAATGATATAAACACACCTGTGTGAAAAGCTGGCAGGGTCATGATGAAAAATAGTCTTTTACCATCTTGATGGCACAAAATTCGCCGCACATGGTGCAGACGTCCTCAGCGCCGGGGCGACTGCTTTTCCTGTAGGTGTCTCCCTTGGCGGGATCGATTGAGAGCGCAATCTGTCGGTCCCAGTCGAGTCGTTTTCGTGCCGTGGCCATTTCCAAATCCCATCCGGCGGCTTCCGGGTGCCCTTTGGATAGGTCCGCTGCATGCGCAGCTATTCGAGAAGCGATGACGCCTTCTTTGACGTCTTCAATCCCGGGCAATTTCAGATGTTCCGCCGGGGTGACGTAACAAAGAAAATCGGCCCCGGCTTTTCCGGCCAGAGCTCCGCCTATGGCACACGCAATATGGTCATAGCCGGCGGCAATGTCGGTGACGATTGGGCCTAGAACGTAAAACGGCGCCCCGTGACATAGCCGCTTTTGTAATATCACGTTGGTTTCAATTTGGTCCAGCGGTACGTGTCCGGGACCTTCAATCATCACTTGGACGTTGGCGTCCCAAGCCTGTTGGGTCAGTTCTCCCAAAGTAAGTAACTCCTGAACCTGTGCCCGATCCGTGGCGTCGGCGATGCACCCGGGCCGCAACCCGTCCCCGAGACTTAGCGTTATGTCGTATCGATGGGCGATGGAAAGGAGTCTGTCGAAATCGGTATAGAAGGGATTTTCTTTGTCATGGTGTAACATCCAGGCGGTCAAGAAGGCCCCGCCTCGACTGACGATATCCGTTACCCGGCCTTGGCGACGTAGTCGTTCCAGTGCTTGGCGTGTGAGACCCGAATGAATAGTCATAAAGTCCACACCGTCTCTGGCCTGTTCTTCGATGACATCAAAAAGGATATCCGGGGTGATATGGACGATCCCGCCCGATTTTTCCGCGGTTTCTATGGCCGCCTGATAAATGGGAACCGTGCCAAACGGGAGCGTCGAGGCCTCAAGCAGGACTTTACGGATATGGGCCACGTTTCCCCCCGTACTGAGATCCATGACCGCATCCGCCCCGGCGCTTACGGCGATGTGGAGCTTTTTCAACTCTTCATCCAGATCGACGTGATCACGGGAAGTTCCAATATTGGCGTTTACTTTTATCGTCGAGGACTTCCCGATGCCCACGGGGTCTAAGTGTCCGTGGTGTATATTGGCAGGGATGACCAGCGTTCCTTCGGCGACATGATGTTGAACCGTTTTGGGGTCCAGGTTTTCTTTTTCAGCCACTTTCTTCATGACTTCCGAAACGACTCCGTCCCGGGCCAATTCGATCTGCGTCAATTCCAACTCCCTAAGAAAATGAATTAAATGGTTACTCAGAGACCCGCTCTCGCGATGATCATCGTCGTCCCTTGTAAACCCACATAGCCTACCAAAAAACAAGAAAGAACACAAACACTTGTGTTCCCGTAAAAAATCGCCAATAAACGCGTCAAGGCCTGAATTTAAGGACTCCCAAATCGACCGCCAAAAAAACCGAAAAAGGTACTATTCAAAGGCATAATCAGTAATTATTGATCCATGGGTCGGCGTAAACTGTCACCTGGTTATCTCCCTTACCTGGATGAGGGGTGCCTTCAATTTTTTTGTCCCTTCGGGCTTGCCGAGTTCACCGGATCTGCTTTGTTGGTGGGCACTTGAAGTACACGTGTACGTCGGCGCGCCCACCGCCGCACATCTCCGGCAAACTCGGCAAGCGGTGGATTTGGGGAATGCGAACCGGTTGACCATCCGGCATTTGTCGGTTATGGTGCGTCGGTATTAACCAAAGTAGACACGGAACTCACCATACGTCCAAGAAAGGGAGATGCCTGGTATGAAATCGACCAAACTATCCGATTTGTCGGCGCTGGGACAGAGCCCCTGGTACGACAACATTGACCGGCGACTGATCGAAAACGGCGAATTACAAAGTTTATTTGATCTTGGCGTAACCGGGGTCACATCAAACCCGAGTATATTTGAAAAGGCGGTAAAAGGCTCTGACATCTATGATGCCCTTATCAAAACCCATGCCCGCAAGGGCGATTCGACGCTCGATATCTACGATGCCATAACGGTTCAAGATGTACAGGCGGCTGCGGACATGCTCTCCGAGACATACAGGAATTCTGGCGGAAAAGACGGGTATGTGAGTTTGGAAGTCTTACCCGATCTTGCCTATGATACGGACAAAACGGTCGACAACGCCAAAGACCTTTGGGCGAAAGTGTCTCGGCCCAACCTGATGATCAAGGTCCCGGGAACGGCGGCAGGCTACCCGGCGATACGGGAGTTGACCAAAGCGGGCATCAACGTCAACGTGACACTGTTGTTTTCCATCGATCACTATAGACATAGTGCCAACGCTTACATTGCAGGATTGGCGGACCGGCAGGCGGCGGGTGAAGATATTTCCGGTCTGTTCTCGGTGGCAAGCGTGTTTATCAGCCGGGTGGACACCATGGTCGACGAACAGCTAACTGCGGTAGGCAACTCGGTGCTTCAGGGACAGGTGGCCGTGGCCAATGCCAAAGCGATTTATCAGGAATTTAAAACCTTATTCTTTGATTCCGATTTCGACAACCTCCAGGCCCTGGGTGGGAATCGCCAAAAGGTCCTGTGGGGCAGTACCAGCACAAAGAATCCGGCCTACCGGGACGTAAAGTATGTGGAAGAACTGATCGGCGCGGATACGATCAACACCATGCCTCATAAGACATTAGAGGCGTTTTTGGACCACGGGCGGGTGGCGCCCACTGTTGAGGCCGATTGGAAACAGGCTGCGGCGTGCCTGGATGAGGTCGCCACCTTGGGAATCGACCTAAAGCGGATCTGTGACGAGATACAAGCCAAAGGCGTTACGGACTTTGCTACAGCCTTTAACGGATTGATAGAGGCAATAGAAAACAAGAAATAACCGGTTTTCCAACAGGTTTATTGCAATTCCCAAGCCCTAAGACGTGGTTAACTGGGAGACAGGAACAATATTCACCTCTTGCTGAATATGCGGCATTTGTTCGCTGAGTATTTCGAAGGTGACAGGATATGGGTGGGCAATGCCGACAGCCCGACCGCGCTTTCGTGCGATAGACAGAAGCCGTTTAATCTGGAATCGGACGGCGTTGGCTTCCTGAGAATGATCCAGGAATACCTGACGTTCCGCAAACGGCAGCCTGAATAACCGGGCCACACGGGCGCACTGCGAATTCGGGCTGGTGAGGCTGTCAATGAAAAAGAGCCGGCGCTTCTTTAAGATGGTAAAGACTTGCCGCATTCGGGCCGCGTCTTCGGTCAGCCTGGACCCCATATGATTGTTGACGCCGGATATGTAGGGAACCGCATCCAGGTCTCGCTTGAGTTCGGCCAGTAGTTGGTTTGGGCTCATCGAGGTAATCAACGCCCCCGGGCCCGGATCAACTGTCGGATATTCAAGCGGTTCCATTGGAAGATGCAACAAGACCTCCCGACGCGAATTATGCGCCAATGTGGCGATTTCAACTTGAAAAGGACTGTGGGGCAGGATCGAAATAGAAAAACCGACGTCCATTTGCAAAAACCGGCTGGCCACTTCCAAATCATACCCCATGTCATCGATAATAATGGCCACTTTTGGCCGGTCGGTTTTTTTTGGAATCGGGGTAGGCCTCTCCACAAAGGGAACAAATACCACCCGGTGGGTGCGGTGTCCCCCCAGGGAGACATCGATAACGGTCTTATGAGTCGACTTTACTCGGAATCGGATGTCCGGTCGGGGCGTCATGTCACCGAGACGCTCTACAAAGGCCCTCTTCTTTGCCGTCGGTGTAACGGCTTTTCGTGTGTGGACGGTCAACTCCGAGTAGGTCCACTGTTCCGACCCCGATTTTACGGTTTGGACCTGAGCAAACGTAACGTCCTCGGCGGGGATGTCTAACGCCATGAGGGCGTCGTATATTTCCTGGTCCAGCGCCTGGACGGCGTTTTCCAGTTTGCCGGAGGGATAGGTTTCGAAAACCGGCGTTTTGGGTCTGTCAGGGGTGCTAAAGATAGAATAGGCAATAGGTCCTGCCACCGCCAGGAGCAGGACCAAGGCAAGAAAAGCGTATAGGGGTGAACGTTTTGCTTTTTTCCGCAACGACTTCGCTATTGTAAAAGGCCCCCGGGGCGGAGGGCTGATATTGACGTTTGGGACGTATCTTTACAGGTGAGATCCAACCGAGGGCTGAACGCCACCGGATCGCTTTGGCCCTGCCTGAAGCCGGCGTCAGCTTTTAGCGACCATCTGAGAAAATATTTGCCAACTTTTTAGGATCTGCAGGGCCCGTATCGCTTGGTTATCTTTATTGAGTAAGGTTTCGACCACTTCCGAGGCCTCTTCTCCCGGAACCCGCACCCCACGAAGATGGGTCAAGTCGTCTTCCGGTTCTTCGGATGTATCCTTTTCCGGCTCGGCCGAGATATGATTGGCCAAATCCTTTTCCTTTAGGTGATGTGGCGTCTTTTCTTTCATTTCCGGCACCAACCGTCTGGTCACCACGACGTCCGGTGCCACCCCTTTGGCCTGAATCGAACGGCCGCTGGGCGTGTAATACCGGGCAATGGTGAGTTTCAACCCTGCGCCGTCCCGCAAAGGTTCAACCGCCTGGACGGATCCCTTTCCAAAGGTGGTGGTGCCAAGAAGAACCGCCCGATGGTGGTCGCGAAGCGCCCCGGCGACGATTTCGGAGGCGCTGGCGCTGCCTTCGTTGATAAGCACGACTATGGGATATTGGTGTTTCCTCCGGTTACCGTGGGCCGTATAGGTTTTGGAGTGCGTCTCGGCCCGGCCCTTTATCGATACAATCGTTCCCTCTTCCAAGAAAATGTCCGCCACCTTGATGGCTTCCGGTAACAAGCCGCCGGGGTTGTCCCGAAGATCGAATATCAAGCCCTGCAAGGGGTCCTCGTCGCTTTCCAGGTCTTTTAGGGCTGCTTCCACGTCTTCGAACGTGCCGTCCCGAAAGCTGCTGATCCGCAAATAACCGTATCCGGGCTCCAAGACGTAATATCGAACGCTTTCCAACGGGATCACGTCCCGGACCAGAGTGAAATCCCGGGGCTCGGAAAATCCTTCCCGTATGATGGTAATGGTGACTTCCGTGCCCTTCTTTCCCCGCATTTGTTTGACCGCTTCCCACAGTTCCATATCCTTGGTCGCAGATCCGTCCACCTTGATGATCTTGTCGCCCGCCTTGATGCCCGCCTCGTAAGCCGGTGTACCTTCAATGGGAGAAACAACGGTGAGCAGGCCATCTTCCATGGTGATCACAATGCCGATCCCACCAAACTCGCCTTTGGTGTCAATTTGAAGCTCTTTATAGGCCGTGGGGGAAAGAAATGCCGAATGTGGGTCCAATGATTTCAGCATACCCTGAATGGCTCCCCGGACAAGCTTTTGCGAATCTACCGGGTCCACGTAGGTTTCTTCTATGATTTCGATAATGTCGCTAAATACTTTGAGTTCTTCGTAGGTCTGGTCCGTTTCCGCCATCAAGCGGTAATCGATTTTCCCGCTGCCCACCAGCAGAAGAACCGAGCAAAGGACTACGGTGGTAATGATACGTCCGTATTTTTTTCCAAAGGATCTCATGGCGCCTCCTCAGTCAGGCCCTATATCTGATTCACAGTCTATTTCGTCACTGGTTTCCATCCATAAATAGGCCTTTTCCAGAATCTCGGCGTCACATGCGACAACAGGCTCGATTTATGGATGCACACGCACTATATTATACCATTAACATGATGGATGACACATATTGTTGCCCGTGGTCAAGCCTTTATTTTTTCGTAGCGCTCTCACGCCGCCATGGATTCCGCTCCCGATGGGGATCGCCGGGACTCATTGTCTTTTCAGCAACCAAGGCGCCGGATCCAGCGGCTTGCCATGATGACGGATTTCGAAATAGATCCCCGAACCGCCGTGCGTGCTTACCCCGCCGGCGATTCCAATTACGTTTCCCGCCGAGATTACGTCACTCTTTTGGACGAAAAAATCGGCCAACTGGGCACAGAGGGTATAAAAGTGGTCGCCGTGGTCGATGATCACCATGTTGCCATATCCCCTGAGGCGGTCTGCATAGATCACGTCTCCGTCATAGACCGCCCGCACGGGTGTACCCGGATCCACCTGGAAGTGAATTCCGCTCCTGAACCCCTTTGTGCCGTAATGACCATTGATTTCATAGGATCCGAACGGTTCGACCACCTCCCCGTCCACAGGCGGTGGAAGCACTCCTTTGGCTGCAAGAAATGCGCCGCGGGATCCCTCATCGGCTTGCTGATCCTTGTCCCGTAGGGCTTTGAGTTTCCTGATGGTTTTTTCGAGCGTTTCCGCCGACGCCTTGAGCGTGCTCAGATGATTGATCAGTCTTTTCTTGTCGGAACGAATGGCCGCCAATAACCGGGTCTGGTCG
>Ga0180435_10005571_pt1 | contig 12210 bp, 13 predicted proteins | sample SS_ome_3_FD_132467 | JGI IMG/M metagenome (GOLD analysis project Ga0180435, IMG submission 132467) | Hypersaline lake sediment archaeal communities from the Salton Sea, California, USA - SS_3_S_1 metaG | ecosystem: Environmental > Aquatic > Non-marine Saline and Alkaline > Hypersaline >...
CGACCGCCCGGCCCACCGCGCCCTCGGCGCTGACATCCTCGCCGCCGATCATCCGCAGCAGCACCATGACGACCAGTACGACGCCGACGATCCCCAGAGCCACCAGGATCGGCATCGCGGTGGGAGAGTTGGAGGTGTCGTCAGCGGGGTCGTTGGCGGAATTCCGGGGAGGTTTGCTCATCGTTTCCCGACGATAACGCCCGCGGCCTCCCGACGGCAGACACCGGCCAAACCGTAGTCGTCGACGCGGATCTCTCCGTCCGCCCTGCTTTTGGTACACTCTGTCACATGCCCAAGACGGATCGTCACACCTGGGACGAGGCCCGCTCCTCGTTCAAGGGCGACCAGCGGCGTCACATCGCCCAGACCGCGCTGGAACTGCTCATGGAGTCGGGTGGCGCGGCGCTGACGATGTCGGCTCTGGCGGATCGAGCGGGGATCTCCCGTCAGACGCTCTACCGCTACTTCCCCGACCTGGACCAGGTGCTCGAGGCCTCCGTGGCGGGCCTTCCGGAGATGGACGAGGCCTTCCGCGCCTCGATCGTCAGCGAGGGTGATCCCCGGGTCCAGCTGCACCGCGCCACCGACGCCCTTATCGACGCCTCTGCCCACGGCGGCATGACGGCCGGGGAGCTACTGGCGGCCCTGCCACCCGGAGCGCGCGAGGCCGTCCGTGGACATCAGCGCCGGAACGAGCAACTGGTGTCCGACATCCTGGCGTGCCTGAGCGCAGACGAGACGTCGACCTACGACGGCGTTCCGGAGGTTGACGCCGCCCTCATCCTCGGCCTCGTGTCAGCTGCTACGGGCACACTCCGCGAGCGCACCCACATCCTTATCGACCGCATCATCACCTAGACAGGAGAAACGCCATGGCGACACCCGGCTACACCTTCACGAGCATCTCGACCGCCAGGCCCGGGAGGCTGGACGACCTCGTCGCCCTGGCAAGCCGTCCCAGCGAGCTCATGGAGGGCAAGGTGCCCGGCATGATGGCCCGGCAGACGTCCGTCGACCGCGAGCGCAACACGGTCGTCGTCTGGGCGACGTTCGAGAACAAGAGCGACCTGTACGACTACCTGGCCTCCCCCGAGGGCGTCGTCGACCACGGCGAGGGTGAGGACATGTCCGAGATCATCGAGACCTTCGAGATGTACGACCTAACACCCGTTAGCGGGCGGTTGTAGAGCAGAACACGTCCGGAGGCTCAAGTTCCGGCCCCGCGATGGTTCCACGCTCCGGCGCCCGCGGAATGCGAGGTCATCGCGCGGCGCCATGACGCGGCTCAGCCGCGTCCCGGCCAGTGCCAGGCCGGCTCGTCGAGCAGACCCTGACCCTCGATGCGGGTCTCCCCCTCGGCCTTGGCGAGGCCGAGCAGGCGCAGATCGGCGCCGAGACCGCCGTTCCGCAGGGCGTCGACCAACGCCGCCGAGTGGGTGACGATGACGATCTGGGTGCGTTCGCACGCCCGGACGACAAGCCCGGCCAGTGCCGGAAGCAGGTCGGGATGCAGGCTGGCCTCCGGCTCGTTGAGCACCGTCAGCTCGGCCGGCCGCGGGGTCAGCAGCGCGGCCAGCCACAGCAGGTAACGCAGCGTGCCGTCGGAGAGTTCAGCGGCGGTCAACGGCCGGCGCAGGCCCGGCTGGCGCAGTGTGGTCTCGAAACGGGATCCGGCCACGGCGATCTCGATCCGGCTGCCCGGGAATGCGTCCTCGACCGAGTCAGCCAGTGCCGCCGCGTCACCGATCTCGGCGATGGTCTGCAGCGCGGCGGCGAGATCCGCACCGTCGTGACTGACGATCGTGGTGCGGGTGCCGATCCGCGGCTGGCGGGCCGGTGCGCCGGCATCGGTGCGCACATGGTCGTAGAAACGCCAGGACCTCATCCGCTCACGCAGCGCCAGCAGTTCCGGCGCGTCGCGCGGGTCGGCGACCTCGCTGACCATGCTGTCGTAGGGCCGAAGGGTGGTCGACACCGTGTGCCACTCCCCGGCGTCGTCGCGCACCCGCGCCAGCGGGCCGGCACGTTCGGCGGTGAGGGTGGACGGTCGCAGCACCGGGCCGGCCCAGACCGCTTCGGACTTGATCTCGGGATCCAGCGCGAACGCGGTCCGCCTCTCCTGCGGAAGACCCAGATCGGCGGCGTAGCCGAACTCCTCGCCGGCGAAACCGAGTTTGAGGCTGACCGGTCCGGGCCGCCCGGGCCCGGCCCACATCGTGGAGTCCAGCCCGCCCTCGCGGGCCAGTGCTCTGACCGCGCCGTTGCGGGCCATGTCGGCGAGCAGCCGCAGCGCCCGGTACAGGCTGGACTTCCCGCTGCCGTTGGGGCCGGTCACCACCGTGCAGCGCGCCAGCGGAATCGCCAGCGAGCGAAGGGAACGGTAGTTCGCCACCGCGAGGGTGTCGATCACCGCAATAACCTACCCGCACGGCAGGATTGGGCCATGCACCGAGCGCCCGCCGTCCACCGCACGTTCTGGGACCGGTTCGGTGAACTGGTCTCCGGCCGGTTGTCCTGGGTCGTCGCCCTGGTGGTGACGCTGGCGGGTGGGGCGGTACTGGGGCTGGTGGCCGACACCGGGGCGGCCGAGCAGTCCCCGGTGGTTCTGCCGGCGACGGCGGAGTCGGCACGGGTCAACGCACTTCTCGCCCAGTTCCCCGGCGGCGACACCGCCCCGGTGATCATGCTGGTCACCCGCGCCGACGGCGGGACGCTGTCGCCGCAGGACCTGGCCGCCGCAGAACAGGCCCGCGCCCGGATGCTGGCGGTGGCCGGAGACACCGGGGCGGGCGGCGGGCCACCCATCCCGGTCGTGCCGTCCGCCGATGGTGAGGCGGCGCTGGCCCCGGTAGCGCTGAGCCCGGACCTGACCGGCTTCGGGCTCAGCGACGAGGTGGCCGAACTCCGCACGGCGGCCCGCGACGGGTTGCCCGCCGGACTGGTGGTCAACGTGACGGGCGGTCCCGCCTTCGGCGCCGATATCGCCAACTCCTTCTCCGGGGCCAACTTCACCCTGCTGGGGGTCACCGTCGCGGTGGTCGCCGTGCTGCTGATCATCACCTACCGATCTCCGGTGCTGTGGCTGGTGCCGCTACTGGTGATCGCCTTCGCCGACCGGGTGGCCGCGGTGACCGGGATGGCGGTCGCCGAGGCGACCGGGATGGGCGGGGACGGATCTACCTCGGGGATCACCAGCGTCCTGGTGTTCGGCGCGGGCACCAACTACGCGCTGCTGCTGATCTCCCGCTACCGGGAGGAACTGCGGCGCGAGGAACCGCCCGGGGACCACCGCCGGGCGCTGCACACCGCCGTGCGTCATGCCGGTCCGGCCATCGCCGCCAGCAACGCCACCGTGGTGCTGGCCCTGCTGGCGCTGCTGCTGGCCGAGTCCCCGACCACCCGCAGCCTGGGCGTGCAGGCAGCTTCGGGTCTGGTGATCGCCGCGGTGTTCGTCCTGCTGGTCCTGCCGCCGCTGCTCGCGCTGTTCGGCCGGAAGCTGTTCTGGCCCTTCATCCCCCAGCCGGGCAGCGGCGAGATCGCGAGTACGGGCGCGTGGCACCGCGTGGCGGACTGGACCTCCGGGCACGCCGGACGGGTGGCGGCGGCGTCCATCCTGACGCTGGCCGCGCTGACCACCGGGCTGTTCGCCACCCCGGTCGGGCTGTCGCTGGTCGACCAGTTCCGGGTCGAGGCCGACTCCGTCGACGGCTTCAAGACCCTCTCGGCGCACTTCCCCAGTGGGGTGACCGACCCGACCCGGGTGATCGCCGACAGCGGACGCGCCGACGCGGTGGCCGCGGCGGCCGCCGCGACGCCCGGGGTCGACTCGGTCACCCCGGCCGGGGTGTCCGACACCGGGCTGACCCAGTTCCAGGTGGTGATCGACGCCGCACCGGCATCCGATGCGGCTTTCGACACCATTGCCGCCCTGCGGAATTCGGTCCGCGGCGCTGACCCCGGGGCTCTGGTCGGCGGAACCGACGCCCAGGCCCTCGACGCCCGCGACACCGCGATCCGGGACCGCTGGGTGGTGATCCCGGCGATCCTGGTGGTCGTGCTCGCGGTGCTCTACGTGCTGCTGCGCGCGGTGCTGGCCCCGCTGGTGCTGGTCGCGGCGACCGCCCTGTCGACCTTGGCCGCCCTGGGGCTGGGCGGGTGGGTCAGCGTTCACGTGCTGGGGTTCCCGGCGCTGGACATCACCACCCCGCTGTTCGCCTTCCTGTTCCTGGTCGCCCTGGGGGTGGACTACACCATCTTCCTGGTCACCCGGGCCCGGGAGGAGACCCCGATGTACGGCACCCGGGGCGGGATCGTCCGGGCGGTGTCGGCCACCGGCGCGGTGATCACCAGTGCCGGCATCGTGCTGGCGGCGGTGTTCGCCGTGCTGGGGGTCCTGCCGCTGATCGCACTGACCCAGTTGGGCATCATCGTCGGGTTGGGCATCCTGTTGGACACCTTCGTGGTGCGCACCGTGGTGATCCCGGCACTGTTCACCCTGATCGGGCCCCGGATCTGGTGGCCGGCCTTCCGGGCGGCCGACCTCGAGAACACCGGACCGCTAAGCGGCCCCGGCCTGCCCGGCTGACTCCCGGCCGGGTTCAGCCTGCCGACCGGGGTGGCCGGGGCCCGGATCCGGATCGGCGAGCAGCCGGTCGGGGTGATGGTAGTCGTTGGTGCCGGGCTTGACCGGCAACTGCGGCGGCGGGATCCATTCGGTCCGGCCGAGCCGGTCCTTGCGGGTGGTCCACCCGCCGGTGGTGACAAGGTCATGGTGGGGCCCGCAGCCGAAGGTCAGCTCGTCGATGTCGGTGTTGCCGTCTTTCGCCCAGTCGGTGACGTGATGGACCTCGCAGAGGTAGCCGGGCACATCGCAGCCGGGGAAGCTGCAGCCGCGGTCCAGAGCGTGCAACACGATGCGCTGATCCGCTGAGGCGATCCGCTTGGCCCGGCCGAGATACAGCGGCCGGGAACTGTGGCCGTCGAACACGCACAGGTAGTGCCAAGCGTGGCCGGCCATCCGGATCAGATCCCGCATCGGCACCAGCGAACCTGCGCCGGTGACGGCCTTTCCGGCCCCGGACCGCAACTCGGCCAACGTGGTCGACACCACCACCGACACGGGAAGGCCACGATGCCGTCCGAGCTTGCCGGCAGCCAGGACAGCCCGCAGCGCCGCTTTGACGGCGTCGTGGTTGCGCTGCAGGGGACCGCGGGTGTCCCGGGCGGCCGCCGCGTCGGTGGGCTCGCCGTCGACCTGTGGACGGTCGTCCTCGGGATTGCACATTCCCGGTGCCGCCCACGCGCCCAGGACCGCCTCCAGATACGAGCGGGCCTCGGGATCCAGCATTCCGGTGACCGGGCTGAGCCCGTCGGCGCGCTGGCGGCCCAGGTTCAACCCGCGCCGGCGGGCGCGGTCGGCATCGCTGAAATGGCCGTCCGGGTTGATCAACGCGGTAAGCCGGTCAGCGCATTTGCGCAACCCCTCCGGGAGCAGACCGCGGCCGAGGCCGGCCAGTTGCCGTTCGGCAGCCTCCCGGGTGCCCGGATCGACGTCGCCGGGCAGATCGGACAGGAATCCGCGGATCACGGTGATGTGCTCGGGTCCGATCTCACCGTCGCGCTGGGCGGCGGCGGTGGCCGACAGCCGCGGCCCGAGCGGTTGGCCGTCCAGCGCCCGCCGCGGCGCCAGGTCGGCTGCCAGGCCGATCCGGCGGCGCGCTTCGGCGCGGCTGATCGACAAACCGAAGCAGAGCACCTCGGCGAGGTCCTTGCCGCCCAGTTCCCGCGGCGACGCCTGCTCCGCCAACTGCTGGACCACCGCCTGCTGAGGCACCGCCAGCCGCCGGGCCACCCGCTCCAGCCGGCGCAGTACCGCCAATCGTTCGGGGCTGGTCAGTGCGTCGAACTCCAGACCGCAGGCGCGCTCGGCGTCGGCTTCGAGGGCCTCCACCACGCCGAGCAGCGCCTCACGATCCTGTATCGAACTCATGTTCGAATGATAGCGGCCTACCCCGACACGCTGTGATGACGCTTGCCCAACGCCCCGTTCCGAACCAGGTAGAAGACGCTGACGATCAGCACCCAGGTTGGCAGCACCAGGGTCAGCCACATGCTGGTGTCGGCGGCGATGATGAGGGCCAACGCCATCAGGTAGCTCAGGACCGCCAGCCAGCGCGGCAGCAGCCTGGTGCGCCACCAGATCACGGCCAGCGACATCATGAACACCGCCGCCATCCGCACCGCATAGGTCTTCGACAGCTTCAGCACCAGCATCTGGCCGAAGACGCCGATCTCGGAGCCGGCCAGCCCGCCGCCGGTCGCGTTGTTGGCCATCACCAGGGCCGCCCCCACCGCGGAGGTGGCGAACATCATCGCCAGGAAGAGCAGCCCGCTGCCGAGGAACACCGTGGCGAAGAACCGGTCCTCGTATTGGCCGAGATTGGTCCGGATCACGCCGACGAACCACAGGAAGCAAATGCCGGCGAAGGGCATCAGGGTGGCGGCGACCGTGAGCTTGGTGTTGCCTACCTCGAGCCACTGCGACCCGGGCTCGGCCCCCTCCGGCAGCGATGAGCGGATCAGCACGATCACGGTGCCAAGCAGCAGGGCGAAGAGCACTCCGGCCAGGGCGGCGGCGCGCGGGGTGGTCAGGCGGTGCAGCGTCGTTGGGTTCTCCGGCATCCCGCCATGTTTTCAGACCTCAGGGCTGCCCGGGCAGCAGCTGCACCATCAGGCCGTTGGCCTCGGCGAGCAGCGTCCCGTCCGGGCCGGTGAGCTCCGCGCTGACGAAGGTCTTGCGGCCCTCGACCTTCGGCGACCGGCCGCGCATCGTCAACGGCACCCCGATCGGAGTGATGTTGCGGTAGTCGACGTGCAGGAACGCGGTCCGGCTGATGGGCCTTCCGATGGCATGGATGACGATCCCGAACATCACGTCGAACATCATCGCCACCACACCGCCGTGCACCGCGTTGTTACCGCCCACGTGGTAGCGGCTGAACTGCACGCCGACCCGGACCTCGTCGGGGCCGAAGTCCCGGATCTGCCAGGGCGGCATCAGCACGCTGCCGGCACCGGGCAAGGTGGCCACCCGTCCGGCCGGCGCGGACCCGCCGGGATCCGCGTGCGCGGCGAGATAGTCGATCAGGTCCTCGACGCGGTCGGCGGCGACATTCCAGTCAGGTGCATCCGCCGACACCGCGAGATCCTGGGCACGGCGCATCGCCGCAACGAACCGCCCGAAACCGGCAGGCTCGTCGAGGACCTGGAACCGGGGAAACCCGCCGCGCTCCTCGCGATCGGGATCGACCTCACCAGGCCCGGGGTCGGTCACCGCCGCTGTGCCAGCACGTCGCGCCGCACGATCGTCTGCTCCCGGCCGGGACCTACCCCGATACACGAAACATGTGCTCCGGCAAGCTCTTCCAGCCGCTGCACATAGTCACGCGCCTTGGCGGGCAGATCGTCGAACTCCCGGGCCCCGGAGATGTCCTCCCACCAGCCGGGCAGCTCCTCGTACACCGGGACCGCCCTGGCGATCTCGCTCTGGGTCATCGGCATGTCGTCGGTGCGCCTGCCGTCGACGGTGTAGCCGACGCACACCGGCACGGTCTGCAGACTGGACAGCACGTCCAGCTTGGTCAGGAAGAAGTCGGTGATGCCGTTGACCCGGGTGGCGTAGCGGGCGATCACGGCGTCGAACCAGCCGCAGCGCCGCCGGCGCCCGGTCGTCACCCCCACCTCGCCGCCGGTCTTGGCCAGATACTCGCCGTGCTCGTCGAACAACTCGGTGGGGAACGGACCGGATCCGACCCGGGTGGTGTAGGCCTTGAGGATCCCCAGCACGGCGGTGATCCTGGTGGGCCCGATTCCCGAGCCGACCGCCGCTCCGCCGGCGGTGGGGTTGGACGAGGTGACGTAGGGATAGGTGCCGTGGTCAACGTCGAGCAGGGTGCCCTGGGAGCCCTCCAGCAGCACGGTCTGTCCGGACTCCAGCGCGCGGCCGAGCAGCAGCCGGGTATCGGCGATGCGGTGGGCGAACCCCGCGGCCTGGGCCAGCAGGGCCTCGGTGATCTCGTCGGCGTCGAGAGCCTTGCGGTTGTAGATCTTGACCAGAACCTGGTTCTTGAACTCCAGCGCCGCGGAGATCTTTGCGGCCAACAGGTCGGGATCGAGGACGTCGGCGACCCGGATTCCGATCCGGGCGATCTTGTCCTGGTAGCAGGGCCCGATCCCGCGCCCGGTGGTGCCGATCTTCTTGTTGCCGAGGTAGCGCTCGGTGACCTTGTCGATGGCGACGTGGTAGGGCATCAGCAGGTGGGCGTCGGCGGAGATCAACAGCCGGGAGGTGTCGACCCCCCGTTCGTCGAGACCGCTCAGCTCGGTCAGCAGCACACCCGGGTCGACGACGACACCGTTGCCGATGACATTGGTGACCCCGGGAGTGAGGATGCCCGACGGGATCAGGTGCAGCGCGAAATTCTCCCCCGTCGGCAGCACCACGGTGTGCCCGGCGTTGTTGCCGCCCTGATAGCGCACCACCCACTGCACCCGGCCACCGAGCAGATCGGTGGCCTTCCCCTTGCCCTCGTCGCCCCACTGGGCGCCGATGAGGACTACTGCCGGCATGGCCTGACCCCGTTTCACTCCTGGCCTAATGTGTCCAGCCGGTGCAATACCCTATCCGAGCGCGGCGGCAGGAGTGGCCTTGACGAAAAGCGAGATCGCCGTGCTGCGCTTCGGCGCCGGTCCGGTGCCGCGCGGGCTGACCGACCTGGCGGTCACCCGGATAGCGGAGCCGGCGGCGGTGGACGAGGCAGTGCGCGGGATGCGCCGGGCGGTGGTCGTCGGCGACGATGCCGACCTCGCCACCGTGTTGAGCCGGCTGCTGCGCACCGGGATGCTCGACGTCGAGGTGGCCAGGGTACGCGGCTGGCGCGGGGTCCGGCGCGCCCGGACCGCGCCGGCCCGACGGGTCCCCCTGATCCGGGACGACACCGGAACAGCCCTGGTCGGGGCGGCGTCCTGGCTGCCGCCGGCAGGCTCGGAGGTGATCCTGGGCGAGGCGGTGGTCGACGACGCGGTGCTGTTCGACGGCGAGGTGGCCGGGGTGCGCATCGAGCCGACCGCAACGCTGCCCGGTGTGCGGGCCTCGGTGCTCTCTGGACGGCGCCGCCGGTGGCTGCCGGGGCGGGCCGTCCAACTGGGCACCACCGGGGCCCGGCTGGTGCGCGACGGTGTCCCTGCCCCGCGGGAGGTGCGCCGGTCGACGTTCTACCGGCACACCACCGGTTGGCTGCGGGTCGGCTGAACCCGCGCACCGCCCGGGCGTGGCATCATCGCCGGGGTGTGGTGGTTCTACACCGTCGTGCTGGGCATGGCGTTCGGCAAGATCCTCGAGGAGCTGGCGGTCGAGGTCCGGGACTGGACCCGCGATGCCGCCCAACGGCCGTTCTTCCCGATCATGCTGTGGCGGATCTTCCTGCTGATCCTGATCATCCAGGTCTGGCTGGCCGTGACCTACTACCGGGAGGCCGTCACCGAGGTCTCGATCCTGGAGATGGCGGCCTTCCTGATCGTGCCCGCCGGGATCATGATCATGACCTTCCTGCTGCCGGAGACGGGGTCGGATCCGGAAACGGCCGCCTGGGCCTTCAACCGGGTGCGCGCCGTTTTCTTCGGGGTGCTCATCGTGATGATCGCGGTCAACCTGGCGCACGGATTCCTGATCGGGCAGCAGGGCTGGGACGTCGACCTTTTGTTCCAGGTGCTCATCGTCGCCGGTGCGCTCAGTGGACTACTGGTGCGCAGCGGCCGCGCCGACACGGTGCTGGCCGCCGTGATGATCGTGGCCGTCATCGCCTACATCGGCGTCGGCTACAGCACGGTCGTCGTCGACGACTTCGCCTGACCCGACCGGCAAGTACCTTCGTGGCATGAGCGTGCGGCCGCTGCACCAGTCGGTGCGCCCCAGCCCGGTGTTCCTGGTCCTGGTGGGCGTCACCGCGCTGGGCGGGGCGCTGGCCTGGGCCGCGGCGGCGACACCGCGGCCACTGGCCTACGTCGGGGTGTTCGTCTTCGTGATCGGCGGCTGGCTGGTATCGCTGTGTCTGCACGAGTTCGGCCACGCCTACACCGCCTGGCGGTTCGGCGACCACGAGGCCGAGGCCCGCGGCTACCTCACCCTCAATCCGCTGAAGTACACCCACCCGATGCTCTCGCTGGGGCTGCCGCTGCTGTTCATCGCCCTGGGCGGGATCGGGCTTCCCGGCGGGGCGGTGTACGTGCACACCGGGTTCATGACGCCACGGCAACGCACCGCGGTCAGCCTGGCCGGCCCGCTGGCCAACCTGGTGCTGGCGGTGCTGCTGCTGGGCGCCACCCGGCTGTTCTACGACCCGGCGCACTCGGTGTTCTGGGCGGGCGTGGCATTCCTGGGCTTCCTGCAGATCACCGCGCTGCTGCTGAACCTGCTGCCGATCCCGGGCCTGGACGGCTTCGGCGCCCTGGAGCCGCATCTGAGCGCGGCGACCCGGCGGGCCCTGGAGCCGGCCAAGCAGTTCGGTTTCCTGATCCTGCTGGTGGTGCTGATCGCGCCGACGCCCAACCGCTGGTTCTTCTCGGCGGTGTTCTGGTTCTTCGACGCCTCCGGCGTTCCGGGCCGGCTGGCCATGGTCGGGGCCGAACTGACCCGGTTCTGGTCGGCCTGGCTCTAGCGGGAAGCCGGGTTATAGATTCCCGGTATGGGCGCCGGACACAGCCACAGCCACGGCGGCGCCGACTCGCGGGTCGGCCGGATGGTCACCGCCTCGGTGATCCTGGGTGTGTTCTTCGTCGTCGAGCTGACCACCGCGGTGCTGATCTCCTCGCTGGCGCTGCTGGCCGACGCCACCCACATGCTGACCGATCTGGTGGCGCTGTTCATGGGGCTGACGGCAGTGCTGCTGGCCCGGCGCGGATCGTCCTCCCCGGCCCGCACCTACGGCTGGCACCGAGCCGAGGTGTTCACCGCGGTTGCCAACGCCGCCCTGCTGCTGGGGGTGGCGGTATTCATCTTCTACGAGGCGATCGACCGCCTCGGCGAGGCCCCGGAGATCCCCGGTGGGCCGATGATCGCGGTGGCCGCGGCGGGCCTGGCCGCCAACCTAGTGGTGATCCTGCTGCTGCGGTCGCAGTCGGAGAGCAGCCTGGCCGTCAAGGGCGCCTACATGGAGGTGCTGGCCGACGCGGTGAGCAGCGTCGGGGTGTTGATCGCCGGAATCGTCACACTGACCACCGGCTGGCCCTATGCCGACACCGTGGTGGCCATCCTGGTGGCGCTGTGGGTGTTGCCCCGGGCGATCAGCCTTGCCCGGGCGGCGCTGCGGATCCTTTCGGAGGCCTCCCCGAAACACATCGACGTCGACGAACTCCGGTCCGCGCTGGCAGCCGTGCCGGGGGTGACCGAGGTCCACGACCTGCACGTCTGGACGCTGGTGCCGGGCAAGGACATGGTCACCGCCCACCTGCGCAGCGACGGCGGCTCCGATCGGGTGCTCGACGACGCCCGCGCGGTGCTGACCGCCCGCGGTCTGGACCACGCGACGGTCCAGATCGAGCCGCCCGGTGCGGCGGATGACTGCCAGGTTCAGACCGGCCTCTGAGAGCCCTCAGGCCAGGCCCAGTTCGCCGCGGGCGGCCGGGTCGCAGTCGTCGAGCAGGTCGTTGCACCGGGCGAACTCGTCGGTTTCGCCGATGGTGTCCGCGGCCCGCGCCAGGGCGGCGACGCAGCGCAGGAACCCGCGGTTCGGCTCATGGCTGTAGGGCACCGGCCCGAATCCCTTCCACCCGTTGCGGCGCAGCTGATCCAGGCCGCGGTGGTAGCCGGTGCGCGCGTAGGCGTAGGCGGTGACGGCTTTGTCATCGGCCAGCGCGTCCTCGGCGAGCTGGGCCCAGGCCACCGACGCCGCGGGGTGGGCGGCGGCCACGATCGCCGGGGTCTCGCCGGCGGCGAGCGCGGTCTCGGCCTCCTCGTCGCCGGGGAGCAGTACAGGTGGCGGACCGAGAAGATCACCAAAGGAAGTCATGCCCGCCATTGTGCCCCGGCGCCGACCGGGTTTGTTGCGGCCCGCGCGCCGAATCACCCGCTAGGGTCAAACGGCAGATCGACCCCCCATGCCAGGAGGACCGCAACACCCCATGTCAAACCCGGACGGGACCGACCGCGACGAG
>Ga0180435_10005573_pt1 | contig 12209 bp, 10 predicted proteins | sample SS_ome_3_FD_132467 | JGI IMG/M metagenome (GOLD analysis project Ga0180435, IMG submission 132467) | Hypersaline lake sediment archaeal communities from the Salton Sea, California, USA - SS_3_S_1 metaG | ecosystem: Environmental > Aquatic > Non-marine Saline and Alkaline > Hypersaline >...
CAGGTCCCCGATCCAGGTGTGCTCGATACCCACCGAGAGGATCACGTCCTCTATGGTCTCGCCCGGTGGCGTCGGCACCTGGCCGAACGCCACTCCGCTCGGGTCACCATCGGGAATGCCCCCGCCCGGCCCGCTGAACTCCGCGTACTGGTCTGTCACGCAGTCAGTGCGCGGCAGTTCCAGATCGTCCGCGTTCTCTACCTTCTGTGCCATCGCCACACCACCGGCGAAGAGGCACGCCATCAAAACAGCAAGCACAATGCGCATGGGCCACCTCCTTGTTCCTACAATTTGTCAAGACCACATCTTTGAGGATAGCTCATTTCCGGCCCACTGTCAACAGAGAGCGGGGGCAGTATGCCGGGGGCAGTATGCCGGGGGCAGTACGCGGAGGCCCGTGTGACAGACCCTCCCCTCGAGGAACGTGACCAGCGCGTCTCCTTGACAGATGGCAGGAATTCCAATATACTGAATCGGTGCAGAACACCTTCCGTGAATGGACGAGGCGGGACGCCGACGCGCGGCGTCCCCGCCTGAGAGCCACTGCTGCGGCCGCGACACTCGCGGCCCTTGTGCTCTTCCCGTGCTTCGCTTCGTCGCTCTCACCGATCGTTACAGAGCTCACCGACGATGGCGCCTGGTGCTGGTTCTCCTCTCCGGCCGCACTGTATCGGGACGGCACTGTCGTCACTGGTTGGGTGAACCAGTGCGGTGACATAGAGGTAGCAAGTCACTCGGTCCCCGACAGCGTGACGAGCGTGACGATACTGCACCCGGGTTTCGAACCTGACGACCATGACAACCCTGCCTTCTACGCAGCCAGCGACGGGCGCCTTACGGCGTTCTACAGCAAGCACGCGCGCATGGGCACGTACACGATGTACAGGACATCGATCCACTCCTGGAGCACCGGCGCCTGGTTCGGAATCTCATCAACCGGCGTCAACACGGTTGGCTACGGCGGCGCTACCTACTCCAACCCGGTCGCAATGCCCGGAGAGACCGACCGCGTGCTCCTCTTCTGGCGCGGAGGCAACTGGAGGCCGAGCTACTCCGTAGGCACATACGAGTCGTCCGACGCAACCTGGTCCTGGACGGACGCGCGGACGCTGATCGCGGTCCACACTGGACGCCCGTACGTTCGCTACGCACCCTCCCCTGACGGACGCATCGCGTTCGCCTTCACCAACGGCCACCCGTCCGAATCGGACGCGGCGCTCCGCTTCGCCTTGCTCGGGACCACAAGCGGCGACACGCTCGCTTATTTCAGGAGCGACGGCAGTCTGATCAAGCTGGCTTCGCAAGGAGCACTGAATCCTGAGGAGTCGGAGATGATCTACGACGGGTCGGAGACCACGTCCGACGTGCTTGTGGAGGCCTGGGTCTGGGACGCGGCCGTCGATAGGGAAGGCAATCCGGTAGTCGCGTTCGTGAGCTTCCCCGAACTGACGCATCACCGCTATCACTGGGCGACGTGCCGGAACGGCGAGTGGATGAGCACGGTGCTCGTAGAGAACGCAGGTGGCACCATCGCAGACACGACCATCGGCAACCCACAGCACTACTACTCGGGCGGTCTGGCGCTCGACCCCCACGACCCCAACACCGTCTACGTGTCGCGCGAGAACGGGGTGAGCGGATGGGACCTTGAGCAGTGGAAGACGGGAGACCAGGGGACGACCTGGACGGTGCGGAGCATCACAGAGGACTCGACGCTGGAGAACGTGCGTCCGGTCGTCCCTCTGGGAAGGCCCGACGGCATGGACATGGTGCTCTGGATGCAGGGAAGCTATCACTACTACAAGAACTACGGTGGCACAGGCGTAGACTACTACGACACGGGCATAATGCTGTGGGTCGACGATCCACTGACGGGGACGGACGGCGTGGAGGTCGCGACGTCTCTCGCCCTCAGACCCTGCACGCCCAACCCGACCCGCGGCGTCACGCGGATCACCCTGGATCTGCCCGAGACAACGCGGGTCGACATCGCCGTCTACGACGTGGCCGGACGCCTCGTCAACAGGCTCCTCGACGACCACCGCCTGGAGCGCGGCGCCAGGACGGTCGTGTGGAACGGGACCGACTCGACCGGGAGCCGTGTGGCCTCCGGCGTCTACTTCGTGCGCGCCAGCGCGGACGGGCAGACGGCCGCCGCCAAGGTCCTGGTGCTCCGCTAGCTCGGTGACCACAGGAGGTGGCCGCTGATAACGTGGTCCCCCGCCAGCCGCATCACCACCGGCCAGCATCCCCACCCGCCTGCACCCCCACCGGCCGGCGTCACCACCGACCGCCCTCCGGAGCGAGGCACCGTACAAGACGCCGCCGCCCGTTGCCGGGCGGCGGCACGTCTCGCCTCGAACCCCCATCCCCACTACTGTCCGGACTCTGCGTCATCCAGCGCGCCGTTGCGGGTGCAGGTTGCCACTGCAGGCGCCGAACCGGGGATCCTCGGCATATGGGGGACTCCGCCAGAAGCCCCCGGACCTCGGGACCCGATACCGCCGCGCCCGACCGGTGCGTCTGCCGGCTCGAACGCGCGCGGGAGGCCCCGAAGGGTCTATTCCCAGATGTTTACTCTGTCCCTCCCGGCGCCCTTGCTGGCGCTCATCATCCCCTCAGCCCGCTCGATGAGGACGTCCGCTGTGTCGCCCCACTCGGCCATCACTCCGCCGACCGACGCGGTCACGCTCACCGTCCCGTCCTCGAGCGGGAGCACCGACTTCCCGATGAGCGCGTGCAGACGCTCGGCCACTCTCACCAGTCCCTCGCGCTCCACGCCCACCACGGTCCCCAGGAACTCGGCGCCGTTCCAACGCCCGATGACGTCGAACGGCCTGCAATTGTAGAGCAGCGTGTTGCCTACCATCCTCAGCACATCGTCGCCCACCTCGCGTCCGAACGCGCCGTTGACCTTCGCCATCCTGTCCACTGAGACGCAGACGACTCCGAACGAACGACCGAACCTCGCGAGCTCGTCGACTCTGCTGACGATCTCCTGTTCCAGACACCTTCTGCTCGGCAGCCCCGTCAGCTCGTCGAGCGTCGAGACCTTCTCCAGTTCCTCGATGCGTTCGCGCGCCGCGACCATCGCCGAGTTCTCCGCGAACAGCTCGACCGCTCCGGTGATGGCTCCTCTCCTGTCCCTGACTGGAGCCACGCGGATGGAAACGGGCACCCGATGGCCGGCCTTGTGGTGCAGGTACACCTCAACCTCGCGAAGCTCGCCGTCCTCGAGAGTCTCAGCCAGAGGGCACATGTCCCTGCAGAGGTTGCGTCCCTCCTCGTCGACATGCATCAGGATGTCGTCGTCACACCTCTTCCCGACGACCTCCTCGCTGAGGTAGCCAGTCAGTTCCTCTGCGCTCTTGTTCCAGTAGAGTATGCGGCGGTCTCGATCGACGAAGTAGGCACCGTCGTGGAGATTCTCGACCATCGCACGGAAGAACCCCGTCCGCTCCATCGCTCGCCTCACCTCCCCTTGGCCCACCCCCGCGGGCCTCTACCCCGCCAGGCGGCCCGGCCTGCCAGTCGGCCGGTGACTCAAGCCCCCACCCGTCGCGCTCTCTCCGTGGTGCGACGCCCCTCGGGCGGAGCATCCGCCTGTGAGGTGCGTCAGCCATGTGCGTGCCATGGGTGGATTATACCAAAATGGACGTCCTGCGTCAAGACGCAACGTGAGCAAACAGTCAAGAAAAGACCTGCCGTAGGGCAGGCCTTTCGTTGTCGCAATCCTGACGTCTGAGTCGCCGCTCATGCATATCGGCCAGTGGGGGCCCGGGATGGCCGTTATGTGACGCCAGTGCCGACGCCGTTACTCCCCGATGATCAGGCGGCCGCCGCCGAGCACCTTGGCCTCATCGAGGACCTGCTCCGCCCGGGATAGCAGCGAGTCCGTCGAGTCTCCCCGGCGCACCATCGTGGCGCCGACGGTCGCCTCGATGCCGAGAGCCGACTTGTCCCAGGGCTTCAGCAGGTTCCTGAGAAGCATCACGAAGCGCTCGGCCATGGCCCTGAGTCCCTCGTGGTCGAGGTTGACGCCGAGCACGCAGAACGCGTCCTCCTCCCACCTCGCGACGGTGTCGAACGGACGCGCGGCGAGGAACCATGTCCTGGCTATCATGCGCAGGACCTCATCGCCGGACTCCGCCCCGAACTTGTCGTTGAGCTTGTGAAAACCGTCGAGGTCTAGCATCATCGCGCCGAAGTACCGGTCGTACCGCTCGAGCTCTGCGAGCTGCGCGCTTACTCTCTCCTCGACGAAGCGCCTGTTGGGCAGCCGCGTCAGCACGTCCAGTCGGGCGAGCCGCTCGAGTTCCTCCAGACGCTTCTCTATCTCACTGCCGACCGAGCGGTCCGAGAAGATCTCCGCGGCGCCCGTGATGCGCCCGTCCGGGTCGCGCAGCGGGACCATCCGTGCGTGGGCCGGCACCAGGTGCCCTTCCTTGTGCCGGATGTAGACCTCCACCTCTCTGATCTCGTGCAGCGTGTCGGTCTCCAACAGCGGGCAGATGCTGTCGCAGAGGTCGATGCCGTCCTTGCTCAGGTGGACGAGCTGCTTCTCCCTGCAGTCGGCCCCCAGCATCTCGTCGGTGGTGTAGCCCGTGAGCTTCCTCGCTCCGTCGTTCCAGTGCGTGATGTGACGGTCGCGGTCCAGAAGCCAGACTGCGTCGTAGAGGTTGTCCAACACGCGGAAGAACTCCAGCTTGTCCATGTCCGGTGCCTCTCACCTGTCCTGATGGGCCGGCCGCTGCCGCCTCGGGGCTACTTGCGGAACAGGACGACCCTGTTGGTGTTCGTTCCCTTGTCCCGGTTGCTGACGCCCCAGCAGTTCGCGGTCTTGGTGAACTCCTGGTCGTTGATGAGCACCAGCTCCGGGCTCAGCCCCGCGCTCATACCGCACGGGATCACTGACTCCTCGAGCCTGACCGTGCCGGCCCGAACCTCCCCCACCTCGAACGCCACGCGGCCGCCCGGGCGGAGCACGCGCTCGAGCTCCCGGAACGTCTCGGTCATGGCCTCGCGCCACGTGTCGAGGTCCGGTGTCACGGTCACCTCGACGTCGTCGGCGCGGATGCCGCAGAACCAGCACCGGAGCCAGTTGTCTCGAGCGTAGTCAACGACGTCGAGGAACGGCGGGGACGTGACGACAAGAGCCACGGAACCGCTCTCGATCTGCGGCGTTCCCTGTGCCGCACCGGTTAGAAGCAACGAGTGTTCCCGAACCGCCGACAGAGCGGCCCTTTCTCGCTTTCCTACCCCGGAGAGCAGCGTTCCGGTCTTCTTGGCTATCAGAGCGGAAACGTGCCTTCTGGGTGGCGTCTGGCCCCTGCGCTCGTTGATGCGGCGCTGAGACCGTGCCGAAACGGCCTGATTCGGCGGAAGTGTGTAGACGGAGAAGAAGCCGCTGGAGTGACCGGTCAGTCGGTTCACGGCCACCATGCGTATCCAGCGGTCCGTTGCATCGAGCAATCCGTTGCTCGCGCGCTCGAGGAAGTAGTCCCTCAGAGTGAGCAGTTCTGACAGGGTGTCAGGGTGGTAGAAGACCAGCAGCTCCTCGATCGGAACGTCACCGGCGTCCGCGGCGCTCGGAGTGCTCGTGGCGGAACCGTCGCTCTTCCTCTCCTCCGAGAGCCCGATCTCCCGGAGCCGGTCCTCGACGTCACCCGGCTCGGGCGGCTCCAGCCTCGGGCGCACGAGCACCTGGGAGAGCGGGTTGACGTCGCAGCCGTAGGGTACGCGCCCGAGGAACGCGGCCTCGAGAGGGGTCGTGCCTCGACCCATGAACGGGTCGTAGACGATGTCCCCCTCGTCCGTCAGTCGCTCGATGAAGAAACGCGGAAGCTGAGGCTTGAAGCACGCTCGGTACGACACTTCGTGGAGCCGGTTGGCGGCGCGCTGCTTCGAGGTCCAGAACTCGTTGACGAACGTGTCCACGTAGACACGTCCTCCCGGACCGACGGCCGTCGTTGTGCAGACGGTCGTCGGCGTCCCGAACTCGTCGAAGTCTCTTAGCTCTTCGGAAAGCGTTTGGGTCGGCGTGGCGCCTGCGGTCCTGGACGCGGCTCCCATCGGTGTCGGCTCCGGATGCGGGTCTGCGATGTGGTCCTGCCGTAGGCTCGTGGCCGCGGCCCCAAGGGGTAGGGCCGCACGTTCGCGGCCGCCCCACCCAGGCGTCGGCGGCCGTTCGTCGAGGCCGCTACTTCTCTTCTTCGCCGGTCAGCAGCCGTCCGTTGGCAACCAGCAGCGCGAGCAGATTGAACGGCAGTTGGAACAGCCAGGTAGACAGTATGTTGCCGACGCTCGTCATGTATCCCTGGGTCGTGAAGTGCAGGGGAACGAACAGGATCGGCATCCACACGAATGCCGCCGCGTAGGCGACGCCAAGCTCCTTGAGGTCAGCCAGCGACAGCTCGCCGCCCGTTATCCGGTGTGCGAGCCAGCCCCACACCGCGAACGTGGCTACACAGACCAGCCCGGCAACGAGCACCTGGATGGCTACCTGCTCCTCGAGGCCGACCATCTTGTAGACCGCGAATCCCACGACCACGGAGCCGATCGTTACTACCGCCAGCGCGAACCCGTGGATGATGGCCCTGCCCAGTCCCATCGCTTGCCCCCACGCGCTCGGTCGCGCACTGCTCCCGCGGGCCGCGGCGACGACTCGCCGGAGCCGCTCGCGGACTAGCCCGCGGTGACCTCCTGCCTCGCGCGCCAGTCGTCTTCCAGCATGCTCATCATTACGAAGTCGTGGAAAGACCCGTCGTGCCTGTAGCCGTCGCGCTGCAGGCCTTCCTCGGTGAAGCCGAGCTTGCGCCAGAACGCCAGCGCGGGCTCGTTGAATCCCACGACGCCGATGGCCACGCGGTGCAGGCCCAGGTAGTTGAAGGCGAGGTCAAGCATGAGGCGCCCGGCCTCGCTGCCCTTCCCCTTTCTCCAACGCGACCGCTCGCCGATTATGACGCTCATGTCGGTCGTTCGCCACTCTGGGACCAGACGAAGCAGGCCGGCTTCGCCTATCACTGCGTCGTCCTCGTCGTCGGTCACTGCGTACCACAGTCTTAAGGGGTCGGTGTCGACGAGGGTGAACCACTTCTCGGCCTCGTCCTCCGACATCGCCGACGTGGCGCCCACCAGCGACCGGATCTCCGGATCGTCCATCCAGCGCCGCACATGCTCAAGGTCTGCGCGCTCGAAGCGTCGGAGGGTGATGCCGCTCCCCATGATGAAGCGCGGGCCCAGCCGCGCGGAGGCTCCCTCAGGCATCAGTCCCCCTCGCCGACCGGGCCGCCTGAGGACGGAACGTCCGGCGCCGGCTGGTTCGGCGAGTCCTCGCACTCGGCGCCCTCACGCCCGATGACGTATACGCCGCCGCAGAACGAGACCTGCTCGTACGTCGCGACCAGTCCGTGGTCCGCCAAGGCGGCGATTGTCTCGTCGGCCGCCCAGTAGTGCTCGTCCTCGTCCCAGACGCTCCCCTGCCACTCCCGCTTCTCTTCGTCCCACGTGCCGCTGAAACGGCGCTCCGCGTCGTCCCTTGACTCGTGCGACGCGAACGAGATGTCCCCGATGACGACGCACCCCGTCTCGACGAGGTGGTCGCAGACGAGCTTGCGGACCAGCCGGAGCTTGGACTCGAGATCGAACTCGTGCAGGACGTAGCCCGATACGATGCGGTCGAACCGCTTGTCGACGTCGATAGGCCAGTCGCCCCTGATATCCGCGTTCAGGAGTTCGATACCGGGGTACTTCTCGTGGACCCTGGCCAGCATCTTCAGGGAGAAGTCGAGGCCCCAGACAGTGCAGCCGCGCTCGAGCAGTCGCCCCGCCAGGTTACCCGTTCCGATGCCGATGTCGAGCACCTCCATGGCCGGACCGGCGTTCGCCCTCTCGGCGACGAGGTCGAGCACACGTTCGTATCCCTCGAACGGGAATCCGGTCGGGCCGTCGACCGACTTGTCGTAGGTCGCGGCCCAATCGTCGAACAGCTTCTGTCGTGTCTGGCCCAAAGCGCGGAACCTCCTGCCCGCATCATACGAGCAGGAGGACCGAAAGCAAGGACAAAGCGGCGGGCCCACCACGAGCCCGCCGCCTGCGCGCCGTCATCTAGCATCTGAGCGGGTCTTGACTACTCTAATCTCAGCGCCTCTATGGGATTGAGACGCGCCGCCTTCCGCACCGGGTAGTATCCGAAGTTGACCCCGATGCCCGCCGCGAAACCGAACGACAACAGGACGGTGCCCGCGGAGATGACGACGGTCATGCCCGCCAGGCCGTTGAGTAGCACCGACACGCCGTATGCCAGGGCTACTCGCCGGGCGACCCTACCCGCACGCCGCCTCGTGCAGCGGCGGCTGTATCTGGTAGACGTTGTGAACGTACTGGGAGAGCATACGCTGGGCCGTGAAGAACGAGCCGTTGATCGCGATGCAATAGCGCATGAGCCTCGCGTACTCATCCGGTCGGTCGTAAAACATCGGCAGGACGATGTACTCGAGCTTGTCGAACAGCGACTCGGCCTCCTCCTCGTCGTCGCTCTCATCGCGCCAGGTCTCGCCAATGGACCAGCCCGTCACGTTCTCGATGTGCCCCTCGATCCACCATCCGTCGAGGACGCTCAGGCTCGGGACCCCGTTCATTGCGGCCTTCATGCCGCTCGTTCCCGAGGCCTCGCGCGGCTTGTTCGGCGTGTTGACCCACACATCGACGCCGGCAACGAGGTAGCTCGCGACACGCATAGCGTAGTCGGGGATGTAGACGACTCGGACGTCTCCCCTCAGCTGGTCGCCCAGCTGGAAGATGCGGGATATCAGCTCCTTCCCCGCCTCGTCCTTCGGGTGCGCCTTCCCCGCGTAGATGATCTGCAGAGGCCCGACGTCCTTCACGATCTTCCTGAGCCGGTCTATGTCCGAGAGCAGCATGTCGGCGCGCTTGTAGGGTGTCGCGCGTCTCGCGAACGATATCGTCATGACGCCCGGGTCGAGCGTGACTCCCGTGCGGATGCGAACCTCTTCCATGAGCGCCTTCTTGGCGCAGAGATGCGCGTCCAGGATCTCGGTGTGGTGGATGCCGACCGCGTAGCGCAGGTAGCGGTTGTCCTTGCGCCACTCCGGAATGTGCCGGTCGAAGAGCTCACGGAACGGCGGCGCTATCCACGTGACCCCGTGGACACCGTTGGTCACAGAGTCAACGGGGTAGCCCGGGAACATGTTCTCGGTCACCTGCTCGTGGCGCATCGAGACTCCGTTCACGTAGCGAGAGCAGTGAAGACCCAAGTATGTCATGTTGAGCTGCCCGTCCAGAAGACAGCCGTGGGTATCGAGGGTTGCGAACCGCTCCTTGCCCAGTACCTTCCTGACGATGTCCTGCGGGAACTTGTCGTGACCCGCGGGGACCGGGGTGTGTGTCGTGAAGACGCACCGGTCGCGGACACGCTGCATGAGGTCCGCGGGGTCGGCATTCGGCGCCGCAGCAAGTTCCTCCTGGAACAGCGAAAAGACGAGCAGGGCGGAGTGCCCCTCGTTCATGTGGAACGTGGCGACTTTCGTGTAACCGAGTTCGCGCAGCATCGCCAGCCCACCTGGACCGAGCACCATCTCCTGGCGGAGCCGGTGCTTCAGGTCGCCCGCGTATAGCCGCGCCGTCAGCTCGCGGTCCTCGTCCGTGTTCTCCGGGAGGTCAGTGTCGAGCATGTAGACGGGGACCTTGTGCCCCTGCACGCCGGTGATGGTGTAGCGCCACGCGCGTATCGCGACCTTGCGCCCCTCGATCTCGACCGTGACCTTCGCGTCTAGAGGCTCGACGAACTGGTCGGGGTCCCACGTCACGGGGCGCTCGAGCTGCTTGCCGTGGACGTCGAGCACCTGCGTGAAGTAGCCCTCGTTGTAGAGGATGGTGACGCCGACCATTCGCAGGTCGGCGTCCGCCGCCGCGCGCATCGTGTCGCCCGCGAGCACGCCCAGGCCCCCGCTGTATGTGGGCATGGCCGAGTCCAGGGCCATCTCCATCGAGAAGTACGCGACGTGGCTCGCTTCTCTTCGTTCCGACATGCAGTGCGCTCCGTGTTGCCGTTCGCGTGCGCGGAGTGCGGCTCCGCTAAACCCCCGGACACTCCGCGGCCACCGCCGCGTCTATGCCCTTGTCGCCGTATGCCTTCTCGTAGCTCTGCTTGAAGTCCTGCGCGAGCTTCTTCGCGCGTTCGTCGTACGCGGCCGGGTCGTCCCAGGTGTTCACGGGCTTCAGGATCGACGGGTCGTCGATGCCCGGGCAGGTCGCAGGCACAGCGACCTTGAAGATGGGATCGCGCTCGTACTCGACGTCCTCGAGCAAGCCGTCGAGCGCCGCGTTCAGCATCTTCCGCGTGAGCGGCAGGCTGATTCGGTGCCCGACACCGTAGGGCCCACCCGTCCACCCGGTGTTGATCAGATAGACCTGAGAGCCGTACTGGTCCATCTTCTCTCCAAGCATGCGCGCGTAGACGTCAGGGTTGCGCGGCATGAACGGCGCCCCGAAGAAGCGAGAGAACGTGCTCACAGGATCGACGATGCCAGTCTCGGTGCCCGCGAGCTTGCTGGTGTACCCCATCAGGAACCAGAACATCGCCTGCTCGCGCGTGAGCTTCGAGACCGGCGGGATGACGCCGTTTGCGTCGGCCGTCAGGAAGAGGATGGTGCTCGGGTGCCCGGCGCGCGGCGGCTCCTTGATGTTCGAGAGGTAGCGGAGCGGATACGACCCGCGTGAGTTCGGAGTGTAGCGGTCGTCGAAGAGGTCGAACTCGCCCCAGGGGTACATCATCGCGTTCTCGACGATGGAACCGTGGCTCTCAACTTCATCCTCGTGGAAGCACGCGTTGTAGATCTCGGGCTCCTTGTCCTTGTCGAGGTCGATGAGCTTCGCGTAGCAGCCGTACTCGAAGTTGGCGATGCCACCCTCGTTCCATCCGTGCTCGTCGTCGCCGAGGAGCGCTCGCGACGCGTCGGCCGACAGGGTCGTCTTTCCGGTGCCGGAGAGTCCCAGGAGCAGGGCGCTCCTCCCGTCCGTGCCCTCGTTCGCGCTGCAGTGGAGCGGAAGTATCCCCTCCCCCGGCAGCATGTAGTTCATCACCGTGAAGATGAGCTTCTTTATGCTGCCGCCGTAGGCCGAGCCGTACACGACGCCGATGCGACGGTCGAAGTCCATCGCTACGCACATCGTCGACGTTCCTTCCAGCCGCGGGTCGACACGCAGCCTTCCCTTGTAGCGATCGGGGTCGAGCTTGTGGTACGGGAGCGCGACGAGCGTGAAGTGTCTGTCGGAGAAACAGCTCCGCTCGACGAACTCGTCGGACCAAGGACGGAACATGTTGTCGCAGAACAGCGCCGACAGAGCCTGGTCGCCTATCGTGTGAACGGGCAGGCAGTAGTCGGGGTCGGCTCCGACAAGACGGTCCGTGACGTAGACACGGTCGGTGCCGGCGAGCGTCTCCAGGCAGTCCTCAAGGACCATGTCGAAGGTGTCGGGCGCGAGGGCGATGTTGTTCGGGCTGTTCCAGTCTATCGTGTCTTCGCTCTCCGGATTCCGCACGATGTAGGTGTCCTTCGGACTGCGCCCGGTAGACTCCGGCGGCGTCCACGTCGCGAGCGCGCCGCAAGCGGCGGGAATCGCCTCGCGGTGCGAGACCGCGTCCTTGATCATCTGAGCCCGCGGAGCGTTGTCGAACGTCTCGCGCGAATCGAGCAGTGCAGACAGCTTCTCCTGAAAGGTCATTGGTGCTTCTCCGGTGGAACGGTGTGTTGCGGCGAACTCGCCGCTACCGGCGTCAGCGGGCCGCACGGACGTCATCGCCGCCCAGCGACCTGCTAGCGAACTCCGAAGCGTCCATGATAACCGAACCTGGCCGCGCCCACAAAGAGCCAACGGGTCATGACATAGACCTCATATTGTCTTGACTGACCGCCGTTCGTCCAACAAAATGAACCTGATTCCGCAAACATAGTCGCGCCGGGCTGGCGCGAGGCTGCATTCTCACCAGACCCCCGGTGTCGGGGGAAGGAGGTTGAAGGATGAAGGCTCCTGGAAATGCTCGCAGAAGGCACGGGAGCGCGATCGCCGTGCTCACCGTCGTGGTAGCCGTTCTGATCGTGGCCTCCCCCGCCGCGGCCGTCAAGCGCGCGGTCGAGTCCGTCAACTGCGGAGGCGCCCCGTCCTCGTCCGCTTCATACAAGGCTCAC
>Ga0180435_10005576_pt1 | contig 12205 bp, 11 predicted proteins | sample SS_ome_3_FD_132467 | JGI IMG/M metagenome (GOLD analysis project Ga0180435, IMG submission 132467) | Hypersaline lake sediment archaeal communities from the Salton Sea, California, USA - SS_3_S_1 metaG | ecosystem: Environmental > Aquatic > Non-marine Saline and Alkaline > Hypersaline >...
CCCCAGCGCTATACTCACCATGGCTTGACCTCCTGTGGCTTCGGTTCTCCACCCGCATTCTACAGGTTGGTCAAGCCTTTCCCCTTTTCCTGCCTAAAGGATACAGTGCCCGCTCGTCGTCGGTGTAGACGGACGCGGTTATGTGTGTTAGGCAATCGGGGGATCCGCCTCTCTCAGGAGCTTGATCTCTCCACCTACACTAGCGGTTCGCGGTAAGCACCCGCTCAGGGCCGATGGCGCCGTCGGTCGTTCCCTGGGCAGCCGCAACCGGACCAGACTTCTTCGACAGAAACCGGATCCTACTGCGACTCCCTTCGACGGCATTACGCTGGCGCCCGCGAGCAGGCGCCAGCGTGCAATGCAATTGGCAACACCGGACGTTGTTCGAACCGTCATGCTACGATGACTATCGGCCTTGACAGGGTCTCCGGTCGTGATATAGTACGTATAGATTAGTCCATTTGGAATAGTCTGAACGGTCTATTGTCATTGAGCGAGGTGCGACCATGGAAAGGAAACTGCTTCTACTTGGACTGCTGCGCAGCCAAGACATGCATGGGTATCAGCTGCATGAAGCGATTGATAGCCATCTGGGGATGGGCGTTCGGCTCACGAAGCCGACAGCGTATCGTTTGCTCGGTAATATGGCTGAGGATGGGTGGGTGACCTTTCGGGAGGAACAGGAAGGGAACCATCCGCCTCGGCGCGTGTATGCCATCGCGCCGCAAGGGGAGGTCGCCTTCCAACGATTACTGCGCGAGAACTTGGCCAACTACCAACCAGCGGACTTCACATGCCACATCGGACTGGCCTTTCTGGACGAGCTCTCGGCCGAAGAAGCACTGCCCTTGTTGCGCACGCGCCGCACAGGCATGGAGGAATTTCTCGAGTCCACGCGGGCGCACGGTGAGCATCCCGGGAGTCTGCAACTGATGCTGGAACACCAGGTGCACCTGCTCTCCGCCGAATTGGAATGGGTGGACACCGTCATTGCACGGCTGCAAGATGCCCAAGACGAAACAAGCGTGTAAGGAGGCAATGAGCCATGAACGAAAGAGCAGACAATGGCCTTGCCATCGAAGCCAGGGGACTGGTGAAACAGTACGGTGACGAGGTTGTGGCGGTGAACGGGTTGAACCTATCGATCCCGGACAATCAGATCTACGGTTTGCTGGGGCCCAACGGTGCGGGCAAGACGACGACGATCTCGATTCTGACCACTCTGCTCGAGCCGACAGCAGGTGAGGCCAAGGTGCTTGGCATGGATGTCGTGAAACAGGCAGGCGACGTCCGCCGGCGCGTCGGGGTGACCTTCCAAGAGATGGTGCTGGATGACGAACTGACCGGCCGCCAGGTGCTGGACTACCACGGTCGCCTCTACCGCATGGGTAAGGCGGAGCGCATAGCCAAGACGGAGGAGTTGCTGGCGCTTGTTGAGTTGGTGGAGGCAGCCGAGCGCAAGGCCAAGACCTATTCCGGCGGTATGAAGCGCCGCTTGGAGCTGGCCCGGGCGTTGATGACCACCCCCGAGGTGCTCTTCCTGGATGAGCCGACTCTGGGTCTCGACCCGCAGACCCGCACTCGAATCTGGGACCATCTGCGCGCTTTGAAAGAAGAGGGCGGCATGACCTTGCTACTAACGACCCACTATATGGATGAAGCCGAGGAGCTAGCTGACACGGTGGGCATCATCGACAAGGGCAAGTTGGTGGCCGAAGGGGCGCCGCAAGCGCTGATCGAAGAGATGGGGGCTGATACGATTCACATCATTGGTGAAGGTGACCGAGATGCCTTTGTGGAGAACATCAGCGCGCTGCCCTTTGTGCAGACCGTGGACGCGGGCCGTACGGTGATCCAGGTCGGTGTCGATTCGGGAAGCAAGCGCCTGGTGGAGATAGTTTCCCAGGCGACCGTCAGCGCCTTTGCCGTGGAGGACATTACGGTGGCCAAGCCCAGTCTGGGCGACGTCTTTCTCAAGCACACGGGTCGCCGGCTGCGCGATAGGGAAAGCAACCAAACCCAACACAGAACGCTCTTGATGAACTAGATCAACGGAAGACAACGGAGAACATACGATGGGTGCCACTGTAACGTTGTGGAACAAACAGATGCGCAAGTTCTTGGCCAATCCGGAAGAGATGTTTGGCCTGATGATTCAGCCGGTCCTGTGGGTCGTGCTCTTTGGCGTAGGTATGAAGAGCATGCTGTCGGCAGATGCGCCCGGTAGCGGAGACCCCTACGTGACCTTCATGCTGCCCGGCATCGCAGTCCTGAGTGCCCTGGGCGGCGCGATTGGTGGGGGGTCAGTGTGGTTGACCGAGCGCCTGCGTGGTCTTGTGAAGGAATACCTGGTGGCTCCCATTTCGCGTCTGAGCATTCTGATGGGCAACGCCCTGAGTACTCTGACCAAGAGTATGTTTCAGGCAATCATCATCCTGCTTGTGGGTGTGATCCTGGGTGCCAAGCTCAGGTCCAACCCCCTGGGCTGGCTGGGTGGTCTGATGCTTATCGCTGGATTTGGGTTGGGCTTTTCGGGGATCGCGCTGTCCCTGGCTTCTCAGACGGACAACCCGGGCGCGTATCACGCTATGATCATGGTTCTCAACCTGCCGCTGCTCTTTCTCAGCAACGCGCTCTATCCCCTGGCTACGATGCCGGCTTGGATGAGGATCGGGTCGTTGCTCAACCCCACCACCTATGCTATCGATGGTTTGCGCCAGATGATGTTCCAGGATCCCGGAACGCTGCCAGGCAGTGACGTGCTGCCTCTGTGGCTGTGCTGGGTGGTTGTCTTGGCTTTTGCCACTGCCGGCATGTGGATGGCTCATTCGGCATTCAGGAAGTCAATCGAATAGGCGGGGATACGATCTCAGACGCGGTTGAGCCCTGAGATCGGCGCCGGCCGGCTACCCCGATTCGCCGGCCAAGGATGGGTGTGAGGATAGAATATCAAAGGGAGCACATAAGGAGATATTGAAATGGATTGTGTTGAAAGGGTGTTGAGCCGGAGAAGCATCAGAAGATTCAAGAACGAGCCCGTGAGCGAAGAAGTTCTGAACAGCATTCTGGAGGCGGGTAGGCGTGCGCCCTCCGCGACCAATCAGCAACCCTGGCACTTTGTGATAGCAAGAGACCCCAACGCGAAAGCGGCGTGTGGTTTCGGAGGGTTCAACAGATTCGTCAGTGAGGCGCCCCTCATTGTGGTGGGCCTCTATAGAAAGTCCGAGGTAGTCATCGAGAAGCTTAGTTTGATGGACGTGACGATAGCTCTTCAGAACATGGTGGTTGCGGCCTGGGTTCAGGGTGTGGGCTCATGCTGGATGGGGGCCTTCGATGAAGGAAAGCTGGGGAACGCCCTGGATCTTCCAGCAGACGCCAGAATCGTGGGCGCGGTCGCGTTTGGTCTACCCGATGAGACCCCTAGTCAGCCACCCAAGAAGCCACTGAGCCAAACGGTCCACTTCGACAGGTGGTAGTAGTTTCTCACTGACGGGACCGGCGACCAGCGGCGCACGGACGTGCGCCCAGAAGAAACATAAAGGAACGAACCATACAGGAAGGGGAACCACAATGAACCTAGACTTAGCAGGCAAGCGTGCTCTCGTCACCGGCAGCACCAGCGGGATTGGTGAAGCCATTGCCCGACGATTTGCCCAGGAGGGAGCCACGGTCATTATCCACGGCCGCCGTGAGGAGGCTGCGGAGCGAGTCGCGGCTGAGATCCGCCGAGATGGTGGAAAGGCCATCGTTGCCTTGGGCGATCTCTCCCAGGATGAAGACGTGACGCGCATTGTCGACACCGCTCTGGCGAAGCTGGGGGGAGTCGACATCCTGGTCAACAACGCTGCCAAAGCCGAGCACCAGAATGACATGGAGACCGCACCTGCCGACTGGTTGGCCAGCTACAACACCAACCTGCTCTCCATGGTGCGTCTTGTCCAGCACTTGCTTCCTCCCATGGAAGAACAGGGCTGGGGCCGAATCATCAGCATCTCCAGCGGTGCCGCGGTAATGCCTTCGCCAGGCATGGGGGTCTACGCCACGACCAAGGCGGCCATGAATAGCCTCACCGTCTCTTTGGCTCAAGGGATCAAGAACGATGGGGTGACCGTTAACACCGTCAGCCCCGGTGCCATCATCACGGAGAAACAGATCGAGATGGGCAGATTGCACGGTATGGGCGATACGCGAGAAGAGGTTGAGGCTGCCCTCAACGGGATGGTGGCATCAACGCCTTTTGGGCGGATGGGGCGCGTCGAAGAAGTTGCCGCCGTGGTGGTGTTCTTGGCCAGTCCGCTGGCCGGCTACGTCCACGGAGCCAATATCCGCGTAGATGGCGGGTATGTCCCAACCGTAAACTGAGAGGGAATCTCCGTCACGTAGAATCACATCTCAGTACCACAAGAGAGGCCGAGCCTTGCGTTCGGCCTCTCAGGCGATCTCATCATGTCACGAGTGGCTTGCGTATGGTCCTCACTCCCCGATGATCTTCACCAGCACGCGCTTGCGCCGGCGACCGTCGAATTCGGCATAGAAGATCTGCTCCCACGGGCCGAAGTCGAGGCGACCATCGGTCACGGCGACGACGACCTCACGGCCCATGACCTGACGCTTGAGGTGGGCGTCGCCGTTGTCCTCGCCGGTGCGGTTGTGGCGGTAGTGACTGGTGGGGGCGTGCGGTGCTAGCTCCTCCAGCCAGTCCTCGTAGTCCTGGAGCAGGCCGCGTTCGTCGTCGTTGATGTAGATGGAGGCAGTGATATGCATCGCATTCACGAGAACGAGACCCTCGCGTATGCCGCTCTCACGCAGGCACGCCTCCACCTCTGGCGTGATGTTCCTGAAGGCGCGGCGGGTGGGGACGTCGAACCACAGTTCTTTGCGATAGCTCTTCATAGCGCGGCTGTTCTCCTCCCAGCATGCTGAATGGAACGCGACGCATTGAAGCATCCTCTGGACAGCGTGCCATGACGGCCTGATTGAGTTCAGAGTCGACGGCATCACCTACCGCTGGACCCATCTCGCGTGCCGGAGGAGACGACCTCCGGCGTTGCGACGCGTGCGCGAGCATCCATACCTATACACCCATGACCGATTCTGAGCTAGGGGACGGCATCAGCGCGATTGACACTTGGACATCCCGACCTAAGCTTGAGGCGTTAGTCCCGCCTCAAGCCCATAAGGAGGTTGCCGATGGCTACAGGGAAGTACCTCGAGGTCGATCCCGGGATCGAGATCTACTACGAAGATCAGGGAGAAGGCACGCCTATCATCTTCACGCCTGGTTGGACGTTCACGTGTGAGGTGTTCTCCGAGCAGGTGGCTCACTTCTCGCGGAGTCACCGCGTCATCACCTGGGACCCCAGGTGTCATGGGCGTTCCACCGTGACGCCGCAGGGCAGCAACTACGAGACTCAGGGCGCCGATCTCGCCAAGCTGATTGCGGCGTTGGAGCTTGATGATGTCGTCCTGGTCGGGTGGTCGTTCGGCTGTCTGGCGAACTGGGCACTCGTCCGGCAGAACGGCCTCGGCAAGGTCAAGGGAGTCGTGAGCATCGATCTATCACCCAAGACGCTATCGACAAGCGAAGACGATTGGACAGAAGGACCACTCGATGAGATCAGTGAGATCTTCAACACCTATCTCTTCTCGCGTCAGGGTCACCGCGACTTCGTTGAGGTCTACGCGACTGAGGTGATGATCCAGCGGGAGCTGAAGCCTGCTGAGCTTGACTGGATCATCGAGCAATCGATCCGCACTCCCACCCCCTACGCTGCGCTCTACTTCGCCTCCGGGATGTTCTGTGACTACCGCGCCGAAGCTCAGCTCATAGCTCGGAGCTTACCTTCGCTGCATGTGATCGCCGAACACTGGGCCGATGTGGCTGAGCCCTTCGTTAAGGGCCTCTGCCCTGAGACAAAGACCGCCGTTCTCGGTGGGCACATGATGTTCTGGGAGCACGCTGATAGGTTCAACGCGATCCTCGAGGAGTTTCTCGCCTCGATGTAGCGGCAAGTGCACAGGAGGGGCGCGCGTGACACTCCGTCCCTCCTGACCTCGCGTCTGGAGGTGAACCCAGATGCGCCGCGTCAGCGCTAGTCATCCCGGTGTAGACAGACCCAGCAGACGGCTGGACCGGACTTGAAGGTGGGATGAGACGCAGTACCTGGCTCGTGCTGTACAGAGCTAGAGGGCTGAGACGTTGTCTCCTTTGGTAGGCCAGTCATTGATGCAACTCTCTGCCCACGCCCCCGAAGTGCCTGGGTCGCGTCATCGCTTCCTAGCCTCGACCCACTGCTTGATCTGGCCTCAGGCAGGCGCACCCTTCGCACGTTGTGCCCAAGACGGGATTGTCGGGTCTGGCCTTGGAGGGTTGCACCGGATAGCGGGCTCGGGGGCTGCGTTGTACACTTGGCGCAGGCGAGTTGGACGTGCGGGCAGGATTGCACGGGCACGCGCTCCGCCCCCGCACATCCATGTAGCAGCAGGTATGCCCCAACAGGGCGGAGGGATCTCACGATGAAGGCACTGGTGATCTACGATTCGGTGTTTGGCAACACGGAGAAGGTGGCGCAGGCGATTGGGACCTTGCTCGGAGATCAGGTACCAGTTGTGAAGGTGGGTGGCGTGACGCCGGACCAGATGGCCGGGCTCGACGTGCTGATCGTCGGGTCCCCGACGCGAGCGTTCAGCATGACGCCGGCGACCAAGAAGATGATCATGGCGTGGCCCGCCGATGCGCTCGCAGGCGTCAAGGTGGCCGCGTTCGACACTCGCGTGGACATCGCGACCGTTGACAACAAGTTCCTTACTACCATGGCCGGCATCTTTGGCTACGCTGCCGAACCGATCGCCAAGTGGCTCAAACGCAAGGGTGGCGTCGAGGCGGCGGAGCCCGGCGGGTTCATCGTGCTGGGTACCGAGGGGCCGATGAAGGACGGCGAACTGGAGCGCGCTGCGTCCTGGGCGCGCCAGGTGGTGGGTTGATCCAAGGAGTCGCGATGGGAAGTGAATCGGACCTGACCGGCAAGGTCGCGTGGGTGACCGGCTCCTCGCGCGGCATCGGGCGCGTGGTTGCCGATCATCTTGCGAGCCTGGGGGCTCGGGTGGCTGTGCACGGTACGAGTATGACGTCGACGCGGGCGTTTGGTGAGGCTGACTCGCTATCCGAGGTCGTGTCGGCGATAGCCGATGCGCACGGCGCTGATGTGCTGGCGGTCTGTGGTGATCTGACCGACGAGACCACGGTGAGACGCGCGGCGGGCGAGATCACCGATCACTTCGGCCAGATCGACATCCTGGTCAACTGCGCCGGCGGCGACATCGGCGCCCAGGGCACGATGGGCGGCAACGCCGGCAAGCCGGTGGGCAATGACCCGCTGGGCATCTCCGTCGACGACATCCGCGCGGTCCTGGACCGCAACCTAATGACGTGCATTCTCGCATGCCGTGCGGTGGCGCCGGCGATGATGGCGCGACAATCCGGGTGGATCGTCAATGTAGGGAGCATCGCCGGCATGGTGGGGCAGAGCTACGGCGCCATCTATGGTACGGCGAAGGCCGCGGTCCACGAGTACACGCGGTGTCTGGCCGCGATGCTACGCCCGCACAATGTCTACGTCAACGCTGTAGCGCCGGGACTTATCGTGACGCCGCGCTTCCTGGCGAGCCGGGAGACCGACGAGGGGATGAAGGCGACGGATGGGACGCTGGAGCGCTATGGATGGCCGATTGAGGTGGCGAAGGCCGTGGCATTCCTGGTGAGCGGCGAGTCGTCCTTCGTGACCGGGCAGGTGCTGCGGATCGACGGCGGGGTGCAGTTGTTCGCCGGGTGAGAGGGCTACTGACCGGAGAGCCAGCGGCACCGCTGCGAGTTTCTTCAGCTGAGGCGGGCCTGCCCACCCACGGTCCCAGGTCAGGCTATCGTAGCCGCGAATCTAGACTGCGGGCTCCAGTAGATCCCAGAGGTTGCCGTATAGGTCCCTGAAGACGGCGACGCTACCGTAGGGCTCGTGGCGCGGGACCTCCTCGAAGACCACACCCCGGGCGCGCATTGCGTCGTAGTCGCGCTGGAAGTCGTCGGTGTGCAGGATGAGGAAGACGCGCCTGCCTGTCTGGTCTCCGATGTGGGCCTCCTGTTCCGGCGTGGCGGCCCGCGCCAGGAGCAGGTGGGTACCGGCTCCGCCCGGTGGCGCAACCAGCACCCAACGCTTCCCGTCACCCAGGGATGTGTCCTCGGTCAGGTCGAAGCCCAGCACATCCGTGTACCAGGCAATCGCCTCGTCATAGTCGCGGACGACGAGGGTAATGGCGGCGATGTGTTGTCGAACGGACATAGATCGGTCTCCAGCCGATGCGCCTGGGTCAAGCAGATGGCCGGGCACAACGGCCCGGCCTACATGGACCACTCGTTGAGCAGGCTGTCGAAGTGGCTGAGGCTATCCTTTAGCCCGCCGTGGCGGCTGCGGGCCAACCAGAGCGCGGTATGCTCCGCGATGGCGTCCTCCAGCTCGGTGCGGAACTCTGCCCTCAATGCAGCAGTGTCATCCCCTGACAGGATCTGAAGCGCACGCCGACACCCGATCCGCAGCAGGCGAGCCGCTGAGGTGAACTCGCGCTCGACCAGGTCGGCGTCCCGCCTACTGATCTCGGCTTGTGCCAGGAGGGGCATCAGCTCGTCGATCTTGGCCATCGCGGTCTCAAAGCCCGCGGGCGGTACCTCGTCGACGTGCTTCGCCAGGTCGGAGGTGTTCTGCAGCAGGTGGAAGAGGATGCTGGCGTTGTGGATGCGGGGTATGCCTGCGACCTGGTAGACGTTGCCCAGCTCGTAGGCGACGCGTCCGATCGCCCCCGTCGGGTCACCGAAGGCGAAGCGGCTGACGGTGCCCGGCACGTCGACGTCGCGGTTTGCTTCCAGACACCACGCGTAGGCCGCGCCTATCGAGAAGCCCAGGTCGCTGATGGAAAGGTGCTGCCAGTGGCCACTGTCGCCCCAGTCGGTGACCAGGTAGCCTGTCGCGCCAAAGGCCAGGCCGTTCTCTGCGGCCTTCAGCAGGTTGCCCAGCGCGTTGTCGGTGCGCCCGGCGATACTGTTCCACGAGGCCGTGCCCGGACAGACGTGGTAGGGGACACCCGCAGCGGCAAACATCTCGCCGTGCTCGCCGAAGGGGTGATCGAACTCGTAGCCCCATTCCAGGGCGATTGCGTCCTTGGGCAGCTCCGCGATCAGCTCGGGGTAGTGGATGACGATGTCGCCCCAGTACTGCATCGCGCGCCCGCGACCGGTGACGTCGTTGTAGAGCCGTAGCAAGAAGTCCAGGTAGACGCGACCCGCGCCACGCTCTTTGCAGACGGTCTTGCTGGCACCTTGACCGAGATCGATGGTCTCGTCAAGGCCCACGTTGATCTGCCGACTGGAGAAATGAGGTAGCAGCTCGTCATAGAGGCTGCCGATCAGCTCGAAGCTGCCGGGCGCCTCCGGCGCGAGCCCGAACGGGCCCTGCAGCTGGATGCCCCAGGGGGTGTCGAACATCTCGTGGGTCTCCGCCAGTGGGGCGTAGCGCTCGTGCTTCAGCCATCGCTCCATATGGCCGAACGAGTTCTGATTGGGAACGAGCTCGATGAAGCGTTCGCGACAGTAGGCGTCGAGCTCGAGGATCTCCTCACCGGTCATCGGCGAGGCGTCCGCCCAGACCTCGGCGTGGGCCCGGTAGGCAAACGTGTGCTCGGTGTATAGTTGGAGCTGGTTGAGCTTCCAGCTCGCCAGGCGGTCGACCAGGCCATACAGTGTTTCCATCGTGGGCACCCGATCCCGGCTGATGTCGAGCAGGATGCCCCGCGCGGGGAAATCGGGCCAGTCGCGAATGTCGACGCAAGGGAGCGGCTCGCCGGCGGCCTGCATCAGTAGCTGCCTGAGCGTACAGACGCCGTAGAAGACGCCGGCGGCGTCGTGCCCGCGGATCGTGATGCCTGTCGGTGTGATGCGCAGCCGGTAGCCCTCGGGCTGCCGGACCGCCTCAGGCATAACCAACAGTGTCAGGGCGATGTCGGGTCCAGGTGCGGCGGACGTGGCGATGATGCCGCATCTTGTGTCGTGCGATGCTGAGAGCGCAGTAGCTGCCTTCTTGCCGGTGAAGCGAAGGACCTGCGGCATCCGCGGATCCAGCAGGATGGTGAAGCGGTCGGGTACTGCGAAGGTGCCCTCCAGCCACGTCACGTGGCGTGGAGCCGGCAGGAACGCATAGCGGTCATTCATAGTTCGATCTCACTTTCTCGCTGCCATGATTGCTCTCACCAGCGGGGCCATCCCTCTGAAGAACTTGCCGTTGATGATCATCAACAGCGCATCCAGCATCTCTCGGGTGATGGAGCCATCGCCCGTCATCAGCATCGATCGCATCGGCATCTCGCGGACCATCGCTCCCATCAGCAGCGCGACTGGGTCGTCTTCGTCCATGCCTGCGACCAGCTTGCCCATCTGTCTGCGGGCCATCGCACCGAGCTGTCTCCCAATGAAGGAGTCGGTCATATCGCCGATGGGCGTGTTGATGGTGTACTGACCCTTCTGAGCCTTCACATTTACCGGCACTTGTCTGCCAAGTAGCGCCTCGAAGTCCTCTTGACTGACGGGAGTGCCCTTGACGAAGTCGTGGTAGATGGTCCGGGCCTCTGGACCGATCGTGTCAGCCTCGATCGGGGATTCCACTCGGACCTCGGCACTCAGACGGATGTCTCGCGATGAGGCTCCCACCAGGATCTCGAAGGTTCCGGGCTCAGCGTGCCACTCTCTGAGAGCTGTGCTGTACGCGGCGAAGGCCCGATGGCCCAGGTCCAGGGTCACGGTCGTCTCTGCGCCAGGCTCCAGGGCGACCTTCGCGAAACCCTTCAGTTCCTTGTCTGGGCGGAAGAGGGTAGACTCGACGTCACGGACATAGAGCTGGACGATCTCCTGGCCGGCAACCGTACCGCTGTTCCTCACGTTCAGGGTTGCGGTCAAGGTGTCACCGTCGCTGATAGTCGTACGGTTCACCCGCAAGTCGCTGTACTCGAATGTCGTATAGCTGAGGCCGTGCCCAAATGGGAACAGGACATCCTGGTCAACGGTGTCGTAGTAGCGATAGCCCACGTAGAGGCTCTCTCGGTACTCCACGGTGGTTGGCCCGTCTGGATAGGGATGTGAGGGGGTATCCTCTAGTGCCAGCGGGAAGGTCTCCGCCAGCTTGCCGCTGGGGTTGGTGATACCATAGAGAAGGTCGGCAATGCCTCCCGCACCGGCTTGCCCGCCCAGATAGCCCTCCAGCACTGCAGGGACGTCTTCCACCCAGGGCATCTCGACAGGAGCGCCGTTGCTCAGGACAACGACGACCCTGGGGTGGGCCTTCGTGACCGCGGCAATCAGTGCGGTGTGACCTGCCGGCATCCGCATATGATCGCGATCGAGCCCCTCGGTCTCGTAGGCAGCCGGTAGGCCGGCGCAGACCACAACCACGTCGGCGGCGGAAGCTACGTCAACTGCCTCCCCGATCAGCTCTGCGTTGGCCTGAGCGCCCTTCTTGGTGTAGCCGGGCGCGTAGGTGACGTTGGCCTCACCTACCAGGGCGACGACCTCGTCGTGCAGGTTGTCCAGCTGTGTAGGATTCATCTGCGAGCTGCCGGCTCCTTGGTAGCGGGGCTCCTTTGCGAAGCGCCCAATCAAGGCGACCCTGGCCGTGCGTTTCAGAGGCAGGACCGACCCCTCGTTCTTCAGCAGGACCGCGCCCTCGCCGGCCACCTTGCGGGCCAATGCGTGATGCGCAGCGCGGTCGTCGGTGAAGTCCTCGGCGAGGGTCTCCGCCGCTCGGAAGATCACAGTGATGATGCGCGCCGCGGCACGGTCCAGCAACGCTTCATCCAGCTGCTCTTCACGGACCGCCGCGGCGATCTTCGCGTCGTTGCCGTTGGGCGACCCCGGCATCTCGAGCTCGGTGCCCGCCGCCAGGGCGGCAACGCGGTCGTTCATCGCCCCCCAGTCGGTCACGACCAGACCCTCGTGTCCCCATTCCTCCTTGAGGATGTCGGCCATCAGGGCTTGGTGCTCGCAACAGTAGGTGCCGTTGACCTTGTTGTAGGCACACATCACCGTCCACGGCTGTGCCTCCCTGACCGCGATCTCGTACCCGGCAAGGTAGATCTCCCGCAGGGCCCGTTCGTCCACGATGGCGTCGATCAC
>Ga0180435_10005577_pt1 | contig 12204 bp, 9 predicted proteins | sample SS_ome_3_FD_132467 | JGI IMG/M metagenome (GOLD analysis project Ga0180435, IMG submission 132467) | Hypersaline lake sediment archaeal communities from the Salton Sea, California, USA - SS_3_S_1 metaG | ecosystem: Environmental > Aquatic > Non-marine Saline and Alkaline > Hypersaline > Sediment...
ATATCCCCGGCTGGCGTGGTTCGGTCCCCGCTCGAACGTCATATCGATCGACTTCTCGAACATCACCGGGTCCGTCAGGTGCAGACGGTACTGGATTGTGCGGAAGGGCGATTTGTGCAGCAACCCGTGCAGCGGCCGCGCCAGCGGGTTCTGGTAGTACCATCCGCCGTTGAAATAATCCTCCAGGCCCGTTCCCTTCCAGCTCGGGTCCTTTTCGCCGTCGATACTAATCAGCTCGTCGCCTTCGAGTATCCACCAGCTCTTGTCGTCGCCGGCGACGTTCAGAATGCAGCCGACGTACTTGCCGGCGCCGGTGGTCCGCAGTATGGGATGGGGTTGTCCCAGTTGCCGGGAATCGGTTCGCTGCCAGCAGGCGTGCAGGTAGCCAAGATTGCCGTGCCACGCCGGAAGTGTCTCGACCTCGACGGCCAAATCGAGAGAGACCGCCCTGGGGCCCTGGTTCTCCAGGCTTATCGCGGCCGATTTTGCAAACGGCATGGGAAACCGGCTGACCAGTGTATTGTCCCGCATGCCGAAATACAGGCAATCGAAACGTCTTCGCCGCCAGACGCTGCCGAAGAAATCCCCCAGCGGCACCGCCACGCTGGTTTGACCGCACCCATCCCACTCGATCTTCAGCAGCACATCCCGCAGCACCTGCTCCCGCGCCACGGCCGAGGGGATCTCCTTCAGGAGCGGCGTGATCGCCAGCGCCCTGATAACCGCCGGCCCGGTGAAATCCGGAAGGGATCGGGTGTTCCCCGGTTCGATAGTTAGTCGAGACTGAGGAGAAATCTCAGCTTTCCGGGGTTCCGAATGACCAATGTCCAGTGCGCTCGTACGCTCCCCCACAAAAGCATCCCACCGCTTCCCGACCGCCTCCAGCGCCTCGATGTGCTCATCGCCGAGCTTTTTCGGGTAGCTCTGCACCGTCTTGTCCGCCGGCAGTCTGCTGTAGCACACCTGGTAGAAGAGCCGGGGCCAGGCGCCGCGCTTGAACCCGGGGTCCGTGGCCTTAATCACCAGGCTTTTCTCGAACGGAATCGGCGCCCAGGAATAGAAGCAATTCTGCTCCCATGCCGCCAGCGGCAGCCGGAAAGGATCGACGCCGGCCTGCAGTTCGTCCCGGGAGACATCGATCCGCGGTTTCTTCTCGCCGTCAAAGAAGAACCGGAACCGCGGTTCCGCCCCGCCGCCGGTGAACCAGAAACGCGAAACGTATCCCGGCCCCTCGAGATCCGCCAGCACCGCCCACCCCGGTTCCCGCCGCACGAAGTTGCTGTAATCCTCGTTCTCTCCCGTCCGGTCGTAGGAGGTGATCAGCGACGTTTGCGCCGTCGTGAGTTCGCACAAATCTCCCGCCGGCGCCAACTCTTTCACAAAATCCGCGTACCGGCTTTTCGCTTCCCGTGGTCTGCCGCAACCGGCGAGCAGCACGGCCCCCGCTACAAACGTATTGCATACAATCCATTTTGGGATAAGCTTATGTCTCATGGGGCCAGTTTAGACCGGCAATGCAGTGCGTGTCAAATCGGCGCCGCAGATTGCGGTTTATTGACGGTGTTTCAAGTTGCTCATGCGGCAAACGACACGTATTCGACTCTTGGCCGGTGGGTGATCCGCGGTGGATTGGATTGTGGGAGTATGGATCGGAGTGCTGGAGTGATGGGTTGAGGCCCTCAGGCCCTTGGCGGCCTCCTGAACCAACAGTCCAATACTCCAGCACTCCAGTTCTCCTACCGGGAGCAGTGTCATCGTTTGAAGCGAGATCTTGCGCCAACCAAAGACCTGGTATCCCTCATTGTCACATCTCGCAACGAGCGGGAGGACATTGAGAACTGCCTGAGAAGTCTGCTCGATCAGGACTATCCGAATACGGAAGTTATCCTGGTGGACAATGGTTCCACTGATGGCACGATAGAAATTGCGAGTAGATTGGACGTTCGGGTTGAGAACCGCGGTCCCGAGCGCAGCGCGCAGAGAAACCACGGATTCGCCGTGTCGCGCGGCGAATACGTGTGTTTCCTGGACGCGGACATGATTACGCCCCCCACGATGGTTGCCGAATGTGTAGCCTGCATGGCGGATCCCGCCGTCGGCGCAGTCGTCATACCCGAAGAATCCTTCGGCGAAGGTTTCTGGACCCGCTGCAAGATCCTGGAGAGAAGCTGCTACCCCCCCGGATCGTACATGGAAGCCGCCCGCTTCTTTCGTGGTGAGGTTTTCCAACAGCTCGGCGGATTCGACGAGAACCTGACCGGCCTCGAAGACCTGGATCTGCATCAGCGTTGTTTGGACGTCACCCGGATCGGGCATACAGGTACCCCGATAAGTCACCATGAGGGGCGGATTAAGTTCTTAGGGCAACTCCGAAAGAAATTCCGCTACGGCCGTCAATCCTTTCTCTACGCAAAAGGACATCCCACAGCTTTCAGGAAACAGGGAAACCCGTTCCGGGCATATTTCTTCAAAGGATGGAAGATCCTCGTTAGGAATCCCATGCTTTCGTTCGCAATGCTTTTTCTGAAGTCCTCCGAACTCACGGCGGGCGGAATTGGGGTCACCGTGGGCTGGCTGAAGTGTCGTCATCGTGTCTGGTAGACACATTGGAGAGATCAGGGATGTGGCTCCTTGCTCTTTATAGGTTAGAACTATCGAGGCATCTCGATCCAGAAATCTGACGCGACCATCCATCGAACCCCACGTAAGAAAAAGGCTGCTGGATCTTTACCGAGACGACATAGATAAATTGGAGCATCTTACAGGACTGGACCTGACAGCGTGGCGGAAGTAAGTCCGGTCTGCACAGGATTGGTGATGCCCACGACGTTCGACACATCAACATTGGCGTGAAAATGTACCGGCGTTATTCTCTCTCTCGCGACGCGGAATGTTGTGCGAACGAAAACACTGTGACCCATATGGCGCCCAAAAAGATACCTGCAACAGCGAGCGTCTCGGACAACCTTCGGGATCCCTGGTCAGGCCTATACCGGTACTCAACCCGATGTTTTCCGGCTTCAAGAAACAGCCCACACAGGATCCCCTGCACTCGGCGCACGGATTGGGGTTTGCCATCCACGACTGCCTGCCATGCGGGGTTGAAACGCCTGGATACAACCAGAACTCCGGGCGTGCGAGCGTTAACGTCAAGCAGGAGGCGACCTTCGCCCTGTTCTAGAAACAGAACATCGGCTGAAGTTGTCACGCCTTCCTGTACGGACCGCGGAGCATCGCCTCCTTCCACAACCACTTCGGCAGAAAAATCAATGTCTTCTTCCGCAAGCATGCTGAGGGCTTCGCCAGGGGTCGCGGCGTTTCGCCAGTGGGAAAAGAAATACGCTATGGGCAATGAATCCAGGACCTCAAGAATAGCATGCTCACGGCCTCCCGGGCCACGGCAAGTTCGCACGTGCTTAAGGCCGGCGTGATTCCTGAGAATCTCAAATACGGGAAACGGTTGCTTGCCCAAGCCGTATAGAAAGCCGTCAGTCACAACATACTTGACGCTGGTTATTCGCCAGAATCGTATCTGTCCGTCAATGATCTGCTTTAAAGCATCCTGAACACTCTGACGCTGATCCGGCAGGTCAGGCAAAAGCGCCGCAAAGAATCCCTGGTAGTCACCGGGCACTCGAGCCTGTGGCGTATTCTCCATAAGCTGGATATTGAAGTAAGGCGCCAGGTAGGTAACGTAATTCCCTCGAGCCTGGGTCAATGGCAGCGGCACCATTCTGCCCTGATGAAAAAGTTTCAGGGACATTACGGTTCGACTGCCGCCCGCGTTCGCTTTCAGAAAGTGCGTCATCTCGTCCTCTTGATAGAATGAGTTGGGCTCAAACAGAGACCGCCGAAGATAAAGTGAATCGACCCGGTACAAGTCCAGCGCGAGAATCAGGACCAGGGCCGAGCCGAAGCAGGGCACCACCGTGAAATACTTTCGATATCGCAGGGCGACAATGAAAGCGGCCGTAAGACCGGCAAGCAGGCCGCTCAGCCAGAACAGCGACACCGTTCTAGTCGCCTGGGCCTGCGCGGCCAAAGGGCGGCCCAGCCTCTTGGAGATTTCGCTGACGAACGAGATGCTATTCGCGGCATGCGCAATCAAAGCAACGAGACTCAGCACAAGAGCCCCGGCACAAGACCAGAGCAGTATCGTCGGCAATCGATTCTTGCCGCTACTCAGGGATTTCAGCGTTTTGTTCAGTCCGCAGCCGCTCAAGACCGCCAACGAAAATGCGACCACACTCAGGAACTTCACGGGAGCCCTGAAACGGTCCATCATGGGCAATTGGTACCAGAGCCGGAACAACCAGCGGCCCGGAATATATTCGCCCATGGACAACAGAAGCGCGCAGACACAAACGACAGCGAAGAAACGGACCCGCTTATCTTCTCGAACGCCGGCAGCAGTGCCCACAATCGCAAACACAATTACAAGCAGGCCTATGGCGTCACTATTATGTTTCACGGGTTTGTAACCGAAATAGGGTGTATCAGGATCTCCCGATATCTCACCGTGATAACCCGGAACGAAGGCATCGATCAATTCCGCCGGATGGTGCGACCAGCTTGTCGCAAACTCCCATTTCTGTTGAGATGCTTGCGCTGAGGCCTCCGAAACTCCGCCGCGAACACCCTGGACATTCGCGCCGCCCAATTGCCCCTTCAAAGCGTTGGCAAAGACCCCCAGCATGAACAATAGACAGACGCTGCCGAGCACCATAAGCACCCCGAACCGTCCGGGGCTTAGGATAAGCCAGCGACGAGGCGCAACTCTGTCCCGTAAAGCGGGCCATGCCTCAACGAGCATGAACCCGACGGCGACTATAGAAAAGTAGAGCCCGCGCTGGACGTCTTCGTTCATAAGCATGCCCCAGGACACGCCCGCCAGAATCGCCCATCCGAGACTCTCGCGGAACGGTTTCGAAGCGTCGACAAAGCGAGCGGCAAAATAGAACAACATGGCAACATATGGCGGAGCGCTTATGACTGTCAGGTGGCAGGGATATACCAATGTGGCAAAATGCGGAGTGAAACCAAAAGCGATGCCACCGAAGAGGGAACCTGTGCACCCAAACCCAAAACGGCGCAACAGCAGGTACGTAAAGAGGGCCGCCACTGCCCAGCTCACAAGACAAATCATCGGCAGCGCCAACCCAGGATCAAGAAATCGATATAACCAGACAAAAGAGTGCACGCCGAGCGGGGCGTACCGCCCCAGCCAGTAAGGAAGCCACAACCCTGTTGCGCCCTCATCGATACTTCTGTCGCGTGCGAATCGCATGCTATAATTCCCGTCAACGCCGAGAATGTCTTTCGACTGGTCAAAGATGACCGGCGACAGAACAAGAAGCGCCAGAATGCAGAACACTGCTATCGCCAATAGGATTTCCCGCATACTCTTGCTCATTTCTGCTCCAATTACAGGGGGTCTCACTTAAGAACATTCCATTTGGAACCCCTTTCTTGCGAAAAACAGAACTCTTGGGCAACCACCAAACCAACTCGGACTATCCGCGCGACTAACGGACATTTGTCTTACGAAAGCAAAGCCGATCGTTTGGACACTGCTCTCAGTGAACAGGCAATCGCCGAGCTCAGTGAAACGCAGATCCGAAACTGTAGAGGTTTTCTCAGGGGCTCTCGAGCCAGCTTGACAGGTCCTTCCTGATCAACTGCTGGACTTTCAAAACATCGTTTCTGTACAGTTTAACAAGATGCCTTCGGGTCTCGGGCGCCATCGATACTTTCATGAGGTTTTTGCTTCTCAGCTTTTCTATAATTCCAGAAACCAACTCATCTCCGAAAAAGTGATCCACGAGAAACTGTTTGATGGCCAACTTGCTTCTTGTTGGCTTAAAAAACAGCCACTGAATAAACGTGTTTCGCGGCACACCGGATACGTTGTAGCGCCGGGATGTGTCCGGACTAAACGAGGAGTCGACCCCAAGGAAGCGATAGAGATCCTGAATCACATGCCCTGTTGCGGCATGCAACTCCTCTGTAATGTAGATCTTCACATTTCTAAAGTTCTCGAGATAGTCTCTCACTTGGTCGTGGTAAAAGCCCATATGCAGATAGTGCCGCGGCCAAGCCGATGATTTGCCACCTGTTACTCTTTCCTCTTCAATCGCATCCTCAAACCTTGCCGCAACGCGAAGGTCTCGGGCAAAGTACATATAGTGAGAAAAGGCACGCTCAGCCGGATTCCTCAAAACCATTACGATCCTGATATCACCGAGGTATTTCTTTATCAGGGGAATCGATTCGCGATATGTATAGAGGTAACAACTTGAAACCTCGCCGGACGCCTTTATGTGTGCTGAAAGCCCCTTGCCAAAAAGTGCGCGATACGCTTCCTCCGAATCGACTCTCACCTTTGCACCGGCCTGTTTCGCATGTTGCGGCGAGAAAAAATACGTCTCCTTACTCGGCACGAAAACTTCCGGGTGCTCCCGAAGATAGTAGTAAAGAGAAGTCGTACCGCTCTTCGCCGCGCCGACAACCATGAAATTAGGGTGCTGCTGCATTATTCAACAGGCTGCGGTTCGCTGAGGTCCGTCACTTGCAGGCCCGCACCACGTAACCCAGCGGGAACTTGTCACTCGCTCGTCCCAGGCGGGCAACCAACGGGTTAAAGATGTTCAGCAGGGGCTCTAGCATTCCCATCGAAACAAAAAGCCAGATAACCTGGAATCTGTTGCCGTACGGGATAATCTGGACCTGCGAGAAATCGGAAAAAAGATCCTCCAACGCCTCCCGTGAAAACCGGTAATAGTCGTTGGGATCAGCGTGATATGGATATATGAAGGGAGCGGACAACACGCAGACTCCACCGGGTCTAAGGACCCGCCGGATCTCGTTTACCGCCTTTCCGGGATTCTTAACATGCTCGAGAACTTGAGTACAAATAACTGTGTCAAACTCATCTTCCCCGAAATGCATGTTCTGGACATCACCGAGTTGGTCAGGCTTACCTTCAGATGCAATATCCAATGTCCTGAATTCGGTATGCGGCACCAAGCAGCGATACGGCGAGTGCTTCGCACCGACGTCGAGCGTCACCCCTGGTGTGATCTTGGCAAATGCGCGGCGCAATCGTCTGTTCAAAGCGATTCTCGACGCTCCGGGAATCCACATTGTTGGAATGGCTTTGCGGCAATTCTGTTTGATAGTACAGAGATCGATCATTCCGTCACCTGATTCTGCCCCAGATGCAAATCTCGAGTTTCCTGCAAGTTAGCAGTCAACCTGCAGGTGTGAATACCGCTATCCCGTAAAGACAAATGCCGACTTTCAGTTTCCGCAGCAAATGCAGCCTGATAAAACTGCCCTCCCCAACAGAATCAGTAAGTATCTAATCAGATCACACTCGACAAGGAAAAGTTATGTGCAAGTACAAAAGGCATGATGGTTTGGCTTGCAAATCGGTTAATATATGTCTTCACTGCTGTCCAAGACAGGCGCGGATAGGCCTGCCGCATAGCTGATTTCCTCGGGATTGTCGATGTTGGACGGGTTGCTTCATTTCAGGTCTCACACGATGCTGTCCAAGAGTTCATATGGCCAGAGCGAGTTGTTCTGCGGTGGGCTCTCGTATGGGAACGCCGGAGGGATCGTCGAGCCAGGCCCACAAGTCGCGGTATGTCAGCAGGTTGAACCGAAGCATGGCCGCCAGGTTCGACAGGCTCCACTTCCAGGAGGACTTCAGCTGGAGGAACTTGAGCAGCAGCATGGCGATCAATGCTGTCCAAACCTGTGTCTTCACGGCGTTCTCACTGGTCCCGACAAAAGCCTTGATCTTCAGGTTCTGCTTGAGGGCCTTGAAGAACAGCTCGATCTGCCAGCGGAAGCGGTAGACCTTGGCGATGGTGATGGCCGAGAGGTTGAACTGGTTGGTCAGCAAGACGATCTCGCGCTGCTTTTCGTCGTCCCAGACGACGATCCGGCGCAGTGCAGTGGGACAGCCCTTGCCGGCTGGGCCGTTGAAGCGTATCCATTCTTGGCGACGCACACCGGTCTTCCCGCCAGGGATCGCGTGGATGACGCGGTAGTCGGCGTTGGCCTTCATGCGCGTGACAAAGAAGACGCCCTGCGCCGTCCAGCGGCCGAACATCGCGTAGTCCGTATAGGCTCGGTCCATCACAACGATGGTGCCCGGATCGAACGAAAGGCCCTGTGCCACGCGTACTTCATGCGTCTTTCCCTCCGTGATCAGAGCCCAGCAAGGCAGGCATCCGCGCTCCTGGAGCTGCATATGCAGCTTGATAGCGCCCTTCGTGCGCCGGAACCTGGCCCAGTCGAAGACCTCCAGGCACAGGTCGATGACCGTGGCATCAAGGATGCGCAGCGGGTTCTTGAAGCGAAACGCCCGTTTCCGTGTCATAGCCAGTTCCTGGCAGCGCCCGAGCACCTGCTCGAAGACACGCTGGTACAGTTCCCACGGGCGATGCTCGTTGGCGTAGGCCAGCGTCGAGCGCTTCGGCGCCGATTCCATGCCCAGATGAACCACTCGTCCCATCGCTGTCGAAAGCCCTCCGCAGATCTCCCTCAACGAGTTCGCCGACCCCAGCTGGCAGAACAGCATCGCGACGAACTGGTCCCAGGACCGGAACCCTTTCGCCCCACGCTCAGCGTCGAGGTCTCGAACTGCCCGTCCGAATCCATGCCGGTCAATCAATTCCAGGACTTGCGCAAAACAACTCGCTACCCTTACCATCTGAACACCTCCGCTTTCGTGTCCGCGGCTCCAACCGCGATGATGAGTCTTGATGAACCCATCTTACACGGACAGCGGAGGTCTGTCTTTCTCAACTAACGAAATACTGTTTTGGACAAGAGTGATATGTCTTCTATTATATGATAAATATTGCCAGAATACTGATAATCAATCTCTTTGGAACATGCGAAGGGCAAATTCTGTGGCGAATCTGGTATTTATCGTAAACGGAACGTTGGACGAGGCTACGACCTTTGGCGGTGACAGGCACACCTTGGGCTTGGCCAATTATTGCGCCGAGCAAGGGGATAATGTCCGCATCATTGCCCCAGCGGCCACTCAACGGCACTATGGATTGTCGGCAACTGATATTAAATGGTTCCTTACGGATAACGCGCGATTACCCACCGTCTTCCATCCACGACACATCCCCATGACACTGCTCCGGTACTCTTCCCGAATCGCTCGGGGCGCTCTAGCTGCAATATCCCGATGCGAAGTCTTCTATTCTGGCAACATTCTACCGCATGACGCGCTCTGCGGGCTTATCCTGAAGAAGAGAGGTATTTGCCAGAAGTTTGTATGTCGCTGTGACCAAATCCTTCATCTTGAACCATATCGACAACGGCTCCATTTCACACTGCATCGATGGGCGAGTCGTGTGGGAATGACTATCGTCTTGAAGTCCGCTGACAAACTGATTGCTGTTAATTCATTGATTGCCTCGCAATGGCAACAGGCAAAACAGCGCAGGCCATCGGCACTGGATATTACTACTCTTTCTTACGGCCTGGATCCAGTCCTGCTTTCTGGAAGCACACATCACAAGGAGTACGACTTGGCATTCTTTGGAAGACTGGACTACGTCAAAGGAGCCGACATTCTTCCAGAGGTTCTGCAGAGAATCTGTCAGTCAAGACCAGCTTGCCGAATGCTTGTGATCGGGGACGGCCCTTTGGCGGCTAAATTGTTTGTGCGGTCAGAAGCCCTCGGATTGCGCAAGAACATCGTATGGACGGGTCAGATCGGTTCTCAGGAACGCTTTAACCAACTCGCAAAGGCAAACGTTCTCGTCTACCCGACTCGAGAGGACGCATATCCCATGGCTGTCGCCGAAACGCTCGCACTTGGCATACCGGTGGTTGCTGCTTGCAACCCTCACCTACGCTGCGTGTACGGCGACGCGTTACTCTATGCAGAGGAAGATAGCACAGAAGATTTTGCAAAACATGTTGTCTCACTCCTTGATTCGAAAACATTCCGAAAGGAACAAATCGGCAGAGGTATCGCTTTCGCCAAATCTATGCCCCCAGCGGGAAACTACGAAGCGTTCCGTGAGGTCCTTTTGAGCAGATAGCCCACCGATGAACAGTAAAGGCCGTCTTGTCAAGCAATTCGCAGGAGAAACTGCCCTCCCCCGACCTCATGTGCCTTTGCGTTATGCTCCGCGACAAATCTCTTAACACCTGCCATTACTTCGGGTTTCGCGTAATCATCTCCGGCAATCTGTCCCCCTTGCTTTACTTTCGGCAGATAGAGGGAAAGATCGCGGTAGACAGCTTCTTTAGAGTGGTCTCCGTCAATATACACCCAGTCGAAATGTCTGTCGGGCAGCCTTCGGGCAGCTTCTGCGGATGTCATACGGTGGATTTTCACCTCCCTTCTGCCAGCAAAACGTCTGGTGACCATTTCAAATAAAAAGTCCATGTCTTTTTGGCTTCGTGCAATCTGACCACCGTATATCCGATCATCGAAGTCAGGCATGAATTTCCAAGGGTCAATCAAGTGAATCTCCCTGGGTGTCACGATTTTCATGATTTCTGCTGAGAAATCACCCGTCCACACGCCAATCTCTGCACAAACTGAGTCTTTGGGAAACCGCCGCAAAAGTGACCGCCGCGGTTCTGGCCGGAGACTCTTCCATGCAGAAATGACCCGAACTTGGACCGAACACGGCGTAGACGACTTTAACATCTTTCGAATCATATCATCACCCCACAATTTCTTGCCGCTTATGCTCGATCTGCCTAACACACCTCCTGACAGTGAGAGGTGTGTTGTGTAAACCTACCGGAATCTGTAATTTGGCCTCATTAAACAATAGAAACAGTCACTCAAGCCAAGCCGACAGGTCTTGTTTAATCAAATCCTGCGTTTTGAGAATGTCTTCTCTAAAGAGATTCTGTAGGGCGGCTCGTGTCTCTGGCAGCATATCTACCTTCTTGAGATTAAATCTTCGAGCCCTGTCGACAAATCGCCAAAAAGTGCTTTCAGACATGAAACTCTTGACAAGGGCTATATGGATAAGACGACGTATACCACCAGGTTTGAATAGGATACGTTGAATAATGCGATTCTTTGGAGCACCAGAAACATTCCATTGATGCGACAGGTCGGGCTGGAAGGAATCGTCAACATCCAGAAACAGGAAAAGATTCTTCATCACCGTGGCCGCGTCGTTACAAAGGTCGTCAAACAAAACAATCTTTACGTTTCGAAAACTGTGCAGGTATCCCTCAACCGGCCTTGAATAGAAGCCCAAGCTGGTGTAATGCCAGGTAGCGTCCCAGTTCTGCCGTTTCCGATCGTCTTCTTGTCTCAACGCATCTTCAAATGGCAAGGTTTCTCTCATATCGCGGGTCTTGTAAAGATACGCGGAGAATGCCCTATCTGCCGGATTCCGTATAATGATGATGACCTTTACATCCCCCAAATACTGCTTGATCAGGGGTATGGTACGTTCATAGTAGTATAGATTATCCGTCGTGCTTTCTCCCCTCGCCTTTTTGCCGCCGGCATTCCTGAAAAGCTGTTGATAGGCATCAAAATCCTTAACCATATAACGTCCTATTCTATCGTCGCCGGGACCGCACTCCGGCAGCTTGATAAAATGTGAGCTGAAGAATTTTGGCTCCTTCATCTCCGGCATGAAGACTTCTGGATGCTGCGCGAGATAGTTATGCAGGGATGTCGTGCCACATTTTGCCCCACCAACTAACAAGAAGTTTGGCAGCACATTAGTGGACGCAGAGGTCTTGCTCAACCGTAATGATGAACTCATCCAATATCAGCATTGTTGTGCAACAGGGATCATAACTCTACACGACTCTACTTTCCAGGTAAACAGCGAATAGTTGGAGAGCCACAGAATTCGATTCGGACCGACGGAGCTATTATTGCGGAGGATCACTATCTTTTTGAATCGTTTTTGGACCTGCCATCACTTGCCTTGCAGACACTGGCGAAAGATCTTGCAGACAGGCCATGAACTCAGCGTTGACACATCTAATGCCATATCGCGAGTAGCCATAACATGGGCTGCAGGGGATTCCGGTTCTGACGATGCGGTGCGGGCCGTCGCCATACGGACCGGTCGATAAGGGCGGCGTCGGGCCCATGATTTCGACTACCGTCGTCTTGACGGCCACGGCCACATGCACCAACAGGGCGTCGTTGCAGACCATAACGTCCAGCTTCTCAAT
>Ga0180435_10005578_pt1 | contig 12203 bp, 8 predicted proteins | sample SS_ome_3_FD_132467 | JGI IMG/M metagenome (GOLD analysis project Ga0180435, IMG submission 132467) | Hypersaline lake sediment archaeal communities from the Salton Sea, California, USA - SS_3_S_1 metaG | ecosystem: Environmental > Aquatic > Non-marine Saline and Alkaline > Hypersaline > Sediment...
ATGGCACCTCTAAGGATTCGACGTCGCCATATGACGGTACCTCAATGGCATCCAATTCCTCATCGTCTTCTGCAGCCGCAACGGCTTCTTCTTCCTCCCTGAGTTCATCGAGCCCGATGACCTCAACGCCCTCCTCCTCTTCGTCAGGGACTTCCAGCATCGGAAGGTCAGCGAGCGCCTGCTCCTGAGTTATTCGTCCGCTGGGGATCTCTTCATCCAGCTCGTCGATCTCCAGATCATCTTCATCCGGGCCGGCAGGCACCTGCAGATCGTCTTCTTCCGGTCCGGTTGGTACGTCCAGATCCGGCAGCTCATCCACTTCGGCAAGCTCCGGCACCTCGAGCCCGTCATCGAGGGCCGTTGATTCAATATCCAACGCGTCGACGGAAACGGATACATCGGCCTCGACGGAATCGCCAACATCCAATCCCTCTACCGGAGCAACAGCCTCATCGTCTTCATCGATTTCTATTTCCGAGATTGTCGGCTCGACATCGAGGTCGGAATCGGTTTCGATTTCGACCAGATCTTCAGCATCTTCGGCGACGGTTGTAGGCTCGACATCCAGTGCTTCGATTTCGTGCGGAAGCTGTTCAGTGGGATCGCTTTCCTGGACCGGGGCTGTTACCTCGTCCAAATCCAGGAACACGATGTCGCTGGTCTTCCCTTTCTTCGACTTCGCCGGGGGAGCGGCGGGTGAAGCTGCGTCGAGATCGTATTCCGGGTCGATCGCACGCATCTTCTCGATGGTTTGACGAGCCCTGCCATTATCGTCTGACTGTTGAAGCTCCTGATAGAGCTTCGACAATTGCTCGTGAGCCTCGTCGGTTCGTGCCGCCTTCTTGAGTTGATCGGCAAGGAGAAGCCGGATCTCCTCGTTGTCCGGCGATAGGTCAGCAAATTCTTTCAAAGCATGGAAGGCTTCTTCGAGTTTGCCTGCCTTCTGCATTCGCTCCGCATACTCGAGGAGGTTCTGCTTTGCTTCAGAGGCAAACCCCCTCTGCATCATCAGGTTCGCAAGCTTCAAATAGATGTGCGTTCGACCCGGCGAGTTGCGCAAAACCTTGTTGCAGAGAGCGATCGCGTTGTTCGGAAAGCCTTGCTCGGCGTAGTGGTTGATCGCCGTTTCGTACTGATCAACTGCCGATGGGATGTTCCCCGTTTTGACGTGCAGGTCACCCAACTTGTTGAAAAGCGCCAGCTCGTCTGCCAGTTCCGGCTTCCCCTCCAGATCGCTGAGGAGCTTCTCGTACATGCGGATCGCCTTGTCGAGCTGTCCCTTTGCCTCGAGCTTTCGAGCTTTTTCCTTCAGCTTTTCGATATTCAGGATAGACCTCACCCGGCTTTGTGTTACAAGTCACCCCAGCCAAGAGAATCTATGGGTCGCCGTCTGGAGTGACAAGGTACACCGCCTATCCACACCTCTGATACGAAGTTAGCGCCATACCAATATGGGATTTCTCGCCAATCTTGAACGGCCGCGAGGGCCAAATCCGCTCGGTATCCGGGCGCGATCTGCCCCGCTACCGCAGCTTCTCCGACTGCTGCGGCACCATTGGCGGTGATCGCGACAATGGCTTCGGCCGGAAGCATGCCCATTTGCGAGACCCCGAGTGTCGCCATCAGGGGTAAGCTCATACCAGGTGAGCTGCCCGGATTGAAATCGGTGGCCAGTGCTACCCCAGCACCGGCATCTATGAGTCTCCTTGCGGGAGCTTGAGCCCTGCCACCCAGGTACATCATCGTTCCCGGTAGCAGCACCGCTGCCGTTTCAGAACCAGCAAGAGCGGCTATACCCTGCCCCGATATGGCTGCCAGGTGCTCGGCGCTCAAGGCTCCCAGTTCTGCGGCCAACTCGGCCCCACCGGAACCCTCGAGTTCGTCTGCATGGATCTTGAGTGCAAGGCCATGTTGGGAGGCGGCGGAAAGCACTCTTCTGGACTGTTCAGGTGTGAACACGCCCGGTTCGCAAAAAACGTCACAGAACCTCGCCAGGCCACTCTCCGCGACCTTGGGCAACATCTCATCTACCACCAGGCCGAGATAACTGTCCGGGTTTTCCCGATGTTCTGGCGGAACCTCGTGAGCTCCTAGAAAGGTTGGGACCAGGTTGGGTAGCGTTCCGTTGGAAACGGCTGCGATCGCTTGCAACTGTCTGAGTTCGGCAGCCGTTTCCAGACCGTAGCCCGATTTCACCTCAACGGTCGTTGTGCCATTTGCAAGAAGCCAGAGCAGTCTGCGACTCAGGAGATCTGTCAGGTCTTCCACCGTGCGTTTGCGCACATCTCGAACAGATGAGAGAATGCCTCCCCCGGCGGCGGCGATCTCCATGTACGAAACGCCCCGAGCTCGTCGTTCATGGTCGGCAAGGCGCGCGGCGCCGAATACCGCGTGGGTGTGACAGTCGACGAATCCCGGGAACAACACTCCTTCGACCTCGACGACCTTCGCCTGTGGAAAATCGCGTCTGATCTCGCTTTCGGAGCCCACGGCGGCGATCTTGCCGCCTTGCTCAAAGGCGACCGCGCCGCCCTCGATCACGCCCAAATCAGACATCTCAGTGCCGCGTCGGAGCCTCGGTGGCCCTTGGCATGTAACTACCTGATCGGCACCGATCAGTACCTGTATCATTCGGACTTACCCATCATTGGAATCTTGATCCCGTGCGCACTCGCCGATTCGACGGCTTCTTGATAACCGGCGTCGACGTGGCGGGCGATCCCGATTCCCGGATCGTTGGTGAGTACGCGCCTGAGGCGTTCATTGGCCTCCTCTGAGCCGTCGGCCACAATTACCTGCCCCGCATGCAGGCTGTTGCCGATGCCCACCCCACCGCCATGGTGGAACGAGACCCAGGAAGCGCCGGAAGCGGTGTTCAAGAGCGCGTTCAATATCGGCCAGTCGGCGATGGCATCCGAACCATCTTTCATGCCCTCCGTTTCCCGGAAAGGCGAGGCAACTGAGCCGGTATCGAGGTGGTCGCGCCCGATTACGATTGGCGCCGATATCTCTCCGGTACCGACCAGGCGGTTTAGCTCCATGCCAAACCGCGCTCGCTCTCCCTGACCCAACCAGCAGATGCGGGCGGGCAATCCCTGGAAGGCAACCTTCTCACGCGCCATTTTGATCCAACGCACCAGGTGCTCGTTCTCGGGGAAAAGCTCCAATACCAAATCATCAGTGCGATACAAGTCGTTCGGATCGCCGGACAACGCCGCCCAACGGAACGGGCCGCGGCCCTCGCAGAATAGTGGTCGAATGTATTCGGGTACAAACCCCGGAATCTCGAACGCGTCTTCCACTCCGTTGTCGAAGGCTTCGGTGCGGATATTGTTGCCGTAGTCAAACGTGATCGCTCCGGCGCGAGACAGAGCAAGCATAGCCTTCACATGTTCGGCGATCGAATCCCGCGCACGGCTGACGTAGCCTTCAGGATCGTCCCGCCTCAGGGCCTCCGCTTCATCGACCGTTACTCCCGTTGGCACGTATCCGTTCAGCGGATCGTGGGCGGATGTCTGATCAGTGAGAACGTCGGGCACCAGATTTCTTCGGACCATCTCGGGCAATACATCGGCGCAGTTGCCAACCAATCCAATTGAGAGAGCCTCCGATCGATCGCGCGCACCTGTTGCCAGCTCCCATGCTTCTTCCAGTGAATCCGTCATGACGTCGAGGTACTTGGTCTCAACCCGCCGTTGGATGCGGTGGGGGTCAACTTCAATCGCCAGACACACACCACCATTCATAGTGGCTGCCAGCGGTTGAGCCCCACCCATGCCACCGAGCCCGCCCGTGACCACTATCTTGCCCTCGAGCGAGCTTCCGAAGCGGCGCTCCGCAACAACCCCGAACGTCTCGTACGTTCCCTGCAGGATGCCCTGCGAGCCGATGTAGATCCAACTGCCGGCCGTCATCTGACCGAACATGATCAGACCTGCCTTCTCGAGCTCTCTGAAACAATCCCAGTTGGCCCAGCGACCCACCAGGTTGGCGTTCGCTATGAGGACACGTGGCGCATTCTCATGGGTTTCGAAAACTCCTACCGGCTTCCCCGACTGAATGAGCAGCGTTTCATTGTTCTCGAGATTCCGAAGCGCATCACAGATGGCATCGAACGCTTCCCAATTGCGAGCAGCCTGGCCCGTACCTCCGTAAACGATGAGATCCTGCGGCCGTTCGCCGACATCAGGATCGAGATTGTTCATCAGCATTCGAAGTGCGGCTTCCTGAATCCACCCTCGGCAAGAGATTTCCGTTCCCCGCGGTGCACGTATTGTCCGGTCTGGCATTGCTGGTGCTCCTGATTGGTGATTGGTGGGATGAAAGATAAAAGGGCGGGACGGCGGGACGGCGGGACGGCGGGACGGCGGGACGGCGGGACGGCGGGACGGCGGGACCAATGCGTGCGCAATTTGGATCCAGTGCGCAAGTATCTGGTTGTTGGACACTCAAGGAAGCGAACTAATCTTGTGCAATGCAACCATATGAGAGATTCGATGCCTGGAAAATCTGCCATGCGCTCGCGTTGGAAGTCTATAAAGTCACCGCGAGATATCCTGACTCAGAGCGTTACGGTCTTTCCTCACAAGCACGTCGCGCTGCCTACTCCTCTGCAGCTAACATTGCAGAAGGATCAGCGAAGAGAGGAAGAAAGGAGTTCAGGCGCTATCTCGACATCTCGCTCGGCTCTCTGTCCGAGCTCTCATATGTCCTACTGATCTCGCGGGATTTGGGGATACTGGCAAGCGATTCGTACGAGGAACTGGAAAACCTGCGAAACCGTGCCGGACAACTTACCTGGAAACTCTATCGATCGATGGGCAATCGCAGATAGTTCACCCAAGCAAATCGGCGGAAGGGCGGTGTTACCGCCGTCCCGCCGTTCCGCCGTTCCGCCTAGGTCGGGTGGTGCGGAAGCGCCCTACCGCCCTCTAGTCACCGTAATCCCCGTAGCATCTGCGACCTTGGCGCCACCGTGAATCGATAGCTCAGGGTTACCCGGATCGGTCTGATAGCTCCAGTCGAAGATCAGATAGTCCCTGCCGACATGTGTCGCTCTGACGGCACCGTACCTAGCGAAGCCGTCTCCGCCGTCCATTTCGAACACGTAACCGTAGCCGGGAACCGCCTGGATTCCGTCAACGCTGAACCCGATTTCGGGGGCGATATCGATGGAAGTCAGGTCTTCGATCGCAAAGTCGCTGTAGAGAGCAACCGTTGTACCGGTCCGTTCGGGCATCAAGAAGAGATCCCCGGTGACGTCCCTTTGAACGTAGAAATCGATGTCGGTTCGTCCGCCGTCACCGACGGCACCGAGCTCGAGCGCGCCGACCTGACCGTCGCCGTTGACGTCCTCGAAGAATCTGAACCCACTGAACAATGGATCCACCTCAAAAGCGTAAATCAAGACATTTCTGGCATCCGGGCGGGGCGTGTCTGCCCTCAGCGGTGACCAGTCGCTCTCAACTCCATCGGCGTTCGCAGCCACTACACCGAAACAACGGGGTGACCCGTTGGTGAGCGAACCCACCACGAATTCGGTCCCATACACGGTGGCACCTTCGAAGTCCCAGGTCTCATCACAGAGGTCGGCGTCGATCGAGTAGCCTGTGCTGTAGATGCGGTATTCCAGGAACACGCCCTCAGGAGCGTTGTTGTAGGAATTGTCGGACCACGAGAGATGAACCGCGCCATTCAAACTTATGCTCGAAAGCGATGCGGGTGCATCGAGGACGATCGGAGTGACCACTAGTGGGTCGTCGTCACATCCCATAAGGAGCAAGGCCACCAATGGCATTACAAAAAGGCGTCGCATAGATCCCCTCCGGTGAAGCGTTTGCCTACTCCCCATCAAGCAGGGAGCGTGCCAGTTGGGCGTTGTACCGTAAGCCGTTGCCAAGCAACAACTTAACACATGCTACGGGTGAATCGGAATGTCCCCAGAAGAGGACAGGGGAGCGGGGAGCGGGGAGCGGGGAGCGGACCGATGCTACGTTTCTGGATGCCAAACTTCAAGTACATACCACCCGTCCGCCTGGGAAGGGTGGCGTTGTGAGGTGTACCGCCGTGTGGTGGTGAGTGGGGTCGGGTACCGCTGGGGTGGAGTTGTGTGAAGGGTGGTACCGAACTACCGCCCCCCCTGCCTCACATTCCTCTGGTCGTATTGGAACTTGATCTCAGGCTGATCGGTCAGGCTCACAAAGAAGTTGAAAGCAAAATTCCCGTTGGGAGACTTGACGAACGAAAAGGTTGCTCGCCAGCGGTGCAGGTCGCGGTCCAGACGCAAAATGTGTTGGCCAAATTCTTTGAGTGTGATGTTGTACTGCGTGTTCCAAGATGCAGACCAGTTTTCCGTCGGTGAGAAGCCCACCTGAAGGCCAAGGGTCCGGTTCGCCGGTTCCTCGAAGATCTGACCTCCTATTTCACGCGGTTCGCTCCTCTGATCATCGTATGTGAACGAGGCTCTGAATCCACTGCCCATCAGCGGCCGAGACCCCAGCCGGTTCATCGAGTTGTCCAACCCCATCGGCGCTCCAAGGCCGGTTCCTTGTGGCTGGAGCAAGTCGCCGTTGTCCGGTCCAAGTTCGGTTGATGGCTCCTCTTGCGTCGCTCCACCCGTAAAAAGCGATAGCACGTTCATTATTGTGGCCCCAGTCAGACTGAACCGGGCAGACATTGAAGTCAGGGATGGAGAGAACCTCGTAGTATCAAAGCCTACAGGCCAGTCCCACAGATTATGGGCGATCGAGAACGTGAAGCCTCGAAGCAGATCACTCGTGATCGAATTCTGGATGCTCTGGGTGGTCCAGCCGGTACGGCCGAGCTCCTTGGCCTGCTCGAAATCGTAGCCGACAGATGAAGTCTGGATGCTGAGCAGCTTGGTCTTTGGCAGATTCCGAGGATCTGTCGTGGTGTCACCCGGCGCAGCCCGTTGTTTTCCCTCGAACACCTGGGAGAGTGTGACCGAGAGACTATGCGTGGTCGGGCTCTCGGTACGTATCGTTCCGCCTGGCCCGGCCAGAGCCCTAGCGTAATCCTCCGGGACCTGTGCGGATGGTTGGTAGTTCCAGGTAATCCGGGGCGACACCGAGTGCCGTATCCGTGAAATTGGCCCCACTCCCGGGAAGAAACCGAAGAACGTAGGCGACAGACCCGCACCGAAAGACAATCGCTTGTTCTGGCGTACGAACGCTCCACCCGTGTTCCGGTTCCTTATCATGAACGCGCCGCCGGTAGCGTTTCTGATCGATAGGGACGGCTGCAGTTTCCATGTGGCTGGAAACAACGAAGGCAAATTGATGCCCGTGTTCCAATCGACAGTCGTACCGTAGTCCTCGAAGTAGTATCGCGTCGCTGTGACCGTCGAGTCGGCAGGATCAACCACGTCCACCTGGCCGGCTGGTATCAAGGTCTTGGTGTAATCCTGAATACTCAGGCTGTTGCTCCAATTCCACCTGCCGATCCTCAGCGGCGTTCCTATGTTGATGGAGAGATCGGTCTGCCCCGGGAAGACGGAATCAACTTCCTCACCTGATCCTATCGCCGGAATCAGCTCAAAACCCGGTTGCTGGTTGAGGCGCTGAGACCTCGTCAAAGAGAACGACGGCGACCAGGTCAGAAGCTCCCCTATGTTTATGGGCGACGGGGAAAGGCTAACGGTGGGGAGAGTCTGATTGATGGTGTTGTTGCTCAAATCCTGGGTGCGGTTCGCACCGACGGTGAGCGTGCCCCAGCTGTACTGCTTGCTGAAGTTGATCCTGCTTCCCAAGGTCGCCGTTTGAAGCAGTGGATCGACGGCGTTCTGTTCAATTACTCTCGCGCTCGTTGCGTAGTCCACCGACGCGGTCAATCGCGTCCGCTGATCGAAACTCTGCTGATGGTTCCATTGCAGGCGAAGTGACTTTCCTCCCTGCGCCCCATCGATGCCGGCTTCGAATATCCTTCCAACCGCCAGACTGCCATTCAGGAAACGATCCAGCCACCTGTATCTAAATTGCCCGTTGATTGCCGTATGGGTTCCGGAGAACCAGTCGACGGACGCCTGAAAATCGACGTAGTCGTTTATCGCAAAGTAGTAACCGATGTTCGTTATCTGGCGACGGTACCCGCTGTTCAAACGAGCTATGTCGTTGAGCCCGAACCGTGGGACGAGGATGCCGCTGCGCCTGCCTTGCCGCATGTCCTGAAACAGGAAAGGAAGCCACATAACCGGTACATCCCTTATGTAGAGAAGCGCCGGTCGCGCCACGAGCATGTTGTTGGAAACCCACTTGATGTTGCCCACCGCGAAGTGGTAGTGCGGCAACGGATGATTGCAGGTAGTTATTACATTCTCCGCACCGTACACCCGAGTGGATGCAGAATCGACGGCCAGCTCACCACGCATGAACCAGTCGACGCCGTACTGTTGAAGCTTGGTCAGCGCCTCCGCAATTATCCCGCGATACTCGCAGGTGTTGTACGTCATTCCGCCGCCGACCAAAACCGTCTCGTTGTCGAAGAGCGCTGGGTCTCCATTTGCCAGTAGCAGACACTCCTCCTGCAAGAAATCCACGGTATCTGCCTCGAGGGTGCTGCCTTCGCGTTCTATGAGTGAGTTGCCGCTCAGTCTGATTTCGCTCGTTGGCGCAAGCATCGCGATACTGTCGGCAGCGTAGCGGGTAACCCTGAAACCCTCTCTCTCGAGCAACGCCTCGATAACCGAGTCGGTGGACGGCAACGATCTGGAAGGAGCCGTTGGTAGGCCCAGGAGTCGCGCCTCCGCGGTATCCATCGGCATCGGGACACTGTCCGGCAATGCCAGACTGTCCGGCAGCTGCAGGGCAGAGTCGGCGGGAAGTCTGCGCGGCAGCGGCGGCGGATCTTGTGCGTTCGTGTCGGCGGCGCCGAACAGCGCACAAGCGAGTACGACAAAGGCGCCGACTAAGAGTCGGCCGTTCTTCGCTTCCACACCAAGCGTCCAATGAGTATGCCGACCTCATACAGAAGCATCACTGGCATCATCAACATCATCATCGACATGATGTCAGGCGGCGTCAGCATTGCCGCCATTACTGACGCTACTACCAGCGCGTACGGGCGGTGCTTGGCGAAGGTTGCCGGATCCACGATCCCTATCGCCGAAAGGAACACCATCAACACCGGGACCTCGAACATCAGTCCGAACGCAACGATTAGCTGGGTGGCAAACCCAAAATAGTCTGTTGCGGTGATTATGTATTCGAGGTAATCGGCCTGGAACCTCGTGAGCAGGATTCTCAGAGCAACCGGCAGTACCCAGAGATAGGCCATCAGTACGCCTGCCAAGAAAAGACCCACGGCCCCGATCATGAACGGCGTGATGTAACGCTTTTCGTGCTCGTACAATGCCGGCGACAGAAAACCCCAAACCTGGCCTACGACAACCGGTGCGGCCAATACCAACCCAATCACCACGGCGAGCTTCAATGTGACAAAGAAGGCGTCGGTCGGCCTTGTTACGTGCAACTTTCCATCTGGTAGGTAGGGAGCAATAGGGTCCTTCAGAAGCTCCATCACATCGAAGTTCTGAACCACGACGAACCCGATGATAGTACCAACGACGAGCGCCGCGAGGCTCCACAGCATGCGCCGTCGCAGTTCTTCCAGGTGATCTAGGAAGGGCATCTCGCCCTTGGGTTGTTTCTTGGTCATCTGTGTGCGCGAACCGCGCGGTCGACTAGTTGCCCGGGTTTATCTTCGTGCGGGCCAATTCCGCAGCGTCCGACTGCGGATACCCGCTGACGACACGAGTGTAGTACACCTGTGCCGCTTCCATGTCCCCTCGCTGCTCGGCAAGCAGGCCGAGGCGATACAACGCCGTGGGGGCCCTCGGTGAGTTGGGGTATTCCATTACTACCTGCTCATATGCCGCAACTGCCGAATCGGGATTCGATCCTTCCCATGCTTCGGCAAGATGGAATTGTGCATCTTGCGCTAGTTCGTGATCGGGGAACTGCTGCAGCAGTTGCTGAAACGCAGTGCGCGCTGTCACTGGACTTCCGCTGCGGAGCAGCCTCACAGCAACCTGATAGACTTCTTCCACGCTACTCGGCGTAGCGGTCTGGTCAGGAGCGACTTCAGCAGTGTCCGCCTCAGACTCAGGCTGAACGTACATCGGCTCTCGCTCCCGCGCGTTCAGTCGACCCTGCAATTCTGAGAGCCTCTGTTGGCTTTGGCCGGTCAGCTCTTGGATCTGCATGAGCTGGCGCTGGGCCTCGGTCATGTCTGACCGAATCGTTCCCCTGAATAGGGCAAGCTCGCGGTCCTGCGCCTCCAGGGAATCGAGCACTTGCTGCTGAAGAGCGACGATCTGAACCAACATCTCGTTCAAGAAATCAGCCCGCGCCGAATCGGCGCGGGCCATTTCCGCTCTGAGTTCCATCACTTGTTCTTCTACACGACGAACGTCGCCCTTGAGCGCACAACCGCCCAGGGCGACAATCGCTAAGACTGCAGCACTAAGATGCCTCAATTACCAGGGCGAACCAATACGTCGCCGCCGCCGGTGATTCTGAACTCCGCGCGACGGTTACGGGCCCATGCTTCTTCGGTACTAGCGCTATCGAGAGGCTGTTCCTCACCTCGAGAACGAACCGAGATGCGGTTCTCGGCGATACCACGATCTGTAAGGAATGCCCTAGCAGACACGGCTCGACGATTTCCTAGCGCCATGTTGTACTCATCCGTACCGCGCTCGTCGCAATGGCCAACGATCTCCAGCCTCAAGTTCGGATTGGCAAGCAGTATCGCGAGCTTCTGTTCCAGTACCTGTGTGTCCTCGCCATCTCGGATATTCGACCGATTGAAGTCGAAGTGGACCATGCTCGAGAGCATGTCACGTACCGCGTTGGTCTCAGCACGAACGGCCGCCAGCGAATCTGCCACACGCTGCCGCTCCAAACGCTGGGCAGCTTCCTGGGCTCGTCGGATGCTGTCGGCACGTGCCCGTTCAGCCGCGATAGAATCACGACGGGCCTGCTCAGCGGCAAGTGAGTCCGGATCCGGTCCCGGTGGCGGAGGAGGGGTTCTGCTGCAACCACTAGCAGCGGCGATAATGACTAGGGACACTCCCACGGTGAGGGGCAGGGTGAGGCGCATTGTCACTCCAGTTTCATGGTTCGTTAGTCTGCGTTACTGGGCCAGACCAATTCGGCATTCTTGCTGCACCAAGCCGTGAAAGCTGGCGCACACGCCCAGTCTCAATATCAACTACCCAAATCTGCTCGGAGCCCGTCCGGCTCGACTTGAAAGCTATGTGCCGGCTGTCGGGTGCCCAAGTCGGATCTTCATTGCGTCCGGCGCTCGTTAGCTGACGCACCGAAGACGTTCTAATATCCATCAAAAACAGCTGATGTCTACCCGCCACATTGCGATGAAACGCTAGGCTGAGGCCGTCCGGCGACCAAGAGGGGCTGTGTGATGCTCCTGTCACCCCGTAGTCGAACGGCGCGAACAACTCCTGTCCCGTCCCATCGGATGCCATAACGTAAATCTGACTGGCACCTGACCGAGTGGACGCGAATGCAATCCGTCTTCCATCCGGGCTAAACTCCGGTGATACGTTATCGGATAAGCGACCCACCGTCAAGCGCTGTAAACAACAGTCCTGAGCGAGGTTATATGCAAACAGGTGAGAACCTTCCGACCAACTTCGCGTGAACGCTATCACGCGGCCATCAGGCGATATAGCGGAACTGTAGTTCAGATATTCTTCGGTGCTCGGGACTGCCGATCTCTCTCCGGTCACCAGATCGAACAACGCGATCGACCCCCAGCCGTCGTCCGTGAGTTCTGTGTAAGCGACCTGTCTCGCACCCGGGCCCCAGACCGGAGAGAACGACGAGGCTCCTGGAGCTGAGATTTCCCGGCGGCCGGCTCCGTCAGAATCAATGGAGAACACTCGTCCGCGGCTGACGAAGAGGATGCGGCTGGCGGCAATGCCAGGCTCACCGGTCGCAGAGCGCACCAACGCGTCGGCGGCACGATGAACCGCCATGCGGAATTCGCCGGTGTGAGGATCCATATCGCGGAGCCTCACAGTGGTTCTGACCTCTTCTCCACTCACCGCATAGAGGTTCACGGTGAAAGACGAATCGATGTCGGTCAGTACGCTGACGGCGTAGTCAGCACCCAGTGCCGCATACAACGAGTAGTTGACGAAAGGTTCTGAAGCGGACTCACCA
>Ga0180435_10005579_pt1 | contig 12203 bp, 9 predicted proteins | sample SS_ome_3_FD_132467 | JGI IMG/M metagenome (GOLD analysis project Ga0180435, IMG submission 132467) | Hypersaline lake sediment archaeal communities from the Salton Sea, California, USA - SS_3_S_1 metaG | ecosystem: Environmental > Aquatic > Non-marine Saline and Alkaline > Hypersaline > Sediment...
CCGAAGCCATCCTCCAGCTACGCGGCCTCGTGCGAAGCCGCCAATGGGACGCCTTCTGGGCGCTCAACCGGAGTGCCGCATGAAAATACCCCACGTTCAGAGTATCCACTCGGGCGATGCGTCACACTTGACCGGGCGCGGGCGACCTGTTAGACTGCCGCCGCTTGGCCACCAATTGGACGAGATGCCGGTGAAAGACGTCAAGAACCGCAAGGACGAATGCATCCGTGTTTCCGTGCCGGGCCGCATATGCCTGCACGGCGAACACCAGGATTTCCTCGGCCTGAGCGTCATCGCCATGGCCATCGACCTCCGCTTCGTCATCAAGGCATGGCCCCGGAATGACAACAAGTTCGTGATTCACATGCCCGACCTGCCTGAACGGGACGAACTGTCACCCTCGCAAGTGCTCGAATACCGGCACCATCGGGACTACCTCCCCGCCGGGGTCAACGTCCTCAGGCGGCGCGGGCTTGAGTTCAGCCGCGGCTATGACTTCCTCTTCACCAGCACGGTCCCCGTGAACGCCGGCGTATCGAGCTCGTCGGCGATGTGCGTCGGCTGGGCCAAGACGCTCCTCGCACTCGCCGGAGCCCCGGCCGCCGACAATCCGGCCGAGGTCGCCAGGATCGCCCACCAAACCGAAGTCCTCGAATTCAACGAGCCCGGCGGAACGATGGACCACTACACCACCTCGCTCGGCGGACTCGTCTACATCGACTGCGTCAACCCCATCCGCGTGACGCCGATCGACTGCGACCTGACCGGCTTCGTTCTGGGCAACAGCCTCGAGAAGAAGGACACAAAAGGTACACTCCGCGCCTCGCGTCAGGCCGTCGAGGCCGGGATCGCCGAACTGTCGAAGCGAATCCCCGGCTTTTCGCTGCGCGAGACGCCGACCGACCGCATACTGGCCGAGCTTCCCAACCTGCCCAAGGAAATGGCCGTAAAGCTCCAAGCGAATGTCACCAACCGCGACCTGTGTCAGGAGGCGCGGCGCATGCTCGAAAGCGGCGGCCTCGACACCGCCCGCTTCGGCCAGATGCTCGACGCTCATCATGCCCAACTCCGCGACAAGCTCGGCATCTCGACGCCGAAGCTCGAGTCGCTCATCACAGCGAGCAAGCAGGCCGGTGCGCTCGGCGGCAAACTGAACGGCAGCGGCGGAGGCGGAACGATGATCGCCTACGCACCCGGGTGCGAAGCCGAGGTCGCCGCCGCAATCGACAAGTGCGGCGGGCGGGGTTACATCGTCAAGAAGGCCGCCGGCGCCATCATAGAGCATAAATCCGAGGACACATGAAAGCAGTCATACTTGCCGCCGGCAAGGGCACACGCATGCGGGGCCTTTGCGACAACACGCCAAAGCCGCTCATCCCCATCGGCAACCGCTCAATCATCTCCGTTGTCTTCACACGCCTAAGGTCGATGGGCGTCGACGAGGTTGCCCTCGTCATCGGCCACCAGGGCGAACAACTCCAGAAAGCCATCGGCGACGGCAGCCGATACGGGGTTAGCGTCACGTACGTGTGGCAGAAGGAGCAACTCGGCACCGGTCATGCGGCTCTGCTCTGCGAGGATTTCGTCGGCCGGGATGCGTTCGTGCTCATCTTCGGCGACATCATAACCAGCGCGGACAACTACCCCGAGATGGCGAAGGTCTTTCAGGCCGGCAAGTGCGACGCCGTGCTCACCGTCTTTCCGGTCGAGGACCCAAGCAACGGCGCGGCCGTCGACGTCAAGGACGGCTTCGTCGCCGGCATTGTCGAAAAGCCGCCGCCCGGCACAATGCTCAACGCGTACAACAACGCGGGAATATTCATCTGGCCCGCCGAGATATTCGACCGCATTCGCAGTCTCAAGAAGTCCACGCGCGGCGAATACGAGTTCACCGACGGCATCATCGACTTCCTCAACGCGGGCCGCCGGCTCGCCGCGTTCGAGCTTCGGGGCTACTGGGAGAACATCTCGGACCCCGAGGCATGCATCCGGATGAACCAGAACGTCCTGGCCGAAGCGTTACCGCCGAACGACCCGAAGGTCCATGGCGGTGCGAAAATCGGGAAGGGTACACGCATCACCGGCTCGAACATCGCCGCCGGCGTGACCGTCGCCACCGGTTGCAAACTCGACGGCTCCACGCTCGGCGAGAATTGCACACTCGGACCCAACGTGACAGCGGATTACGCCGAGGTGCAGGCAGGTGCGGCCATAGGCGAAGGATGCAAGCTGGGCGCCGGCGTGTCCATCGGCGAAGGTGCGGTCATCGAGGCAAACGTCCGCATCGGGCCGAACGCAAGCATCGGGCCGGGCTGTGTCGTGCGCGAGGGCGCGTCGGTCACTTCGTCAATCCTCCTCGGCGGGGCCACGGTCGGAGCCGGCTCGTCGCTCGTCCACGTCATGCTCGACGCGAACACACAGGTCGAGTCCGGCGAAATGATCACCGGCACCCCCGAAAAGACTGTCGAAATCCTCAGACGGTAGTCGCGCCAGAATCGACACCGGAGCAGTTCGACCCGTGAAATCCCCATCCGTAACTGAGGCCCGCACGCGCGATTGGCGCTGGCAGAACCAGCACCAGATACGTTCGCTCGACGAACTTGCGGAACGACTGCCGGGCGTTCGCATCACAGACGGGATGCGCCGCGCGGCCGCGAAATACCCGTTCACAATGACACCGTACGTGCTCTCGCTCATAGAAACACCGTGCCCCACCGATCCCATCTTTCGCCAGTACGTCCCCGACGAGGCCGAGCTGGCGAAGAACCGATTGTCGCCCGACGAACTCGGCGAGGATTCTCGCTACTCGCCCGTCCGCGGCCTCGTACATCGTTATGCCGACCGCGTCGTGAGCATCTCGTCCGCCCTTTGCCCCGCATATTGCCGCCACTGCACGCGGAAACGGCTGGTCGGCCGGCCCGAGTCCGCATCCTCGTCGTCGGACTTGGATCGGCAAGTCGAGTACGTAAGAGAGCATCCCGGCGTCAGGGACGTCATCATCTCCGGCGGCGACCCCCTCTCGCTGGCAACCGCGTGCCTCGACCGTGTCATCGCTCGTTTTCGCGCCATTCCAAGCGTCGACATCATTCGCATCGGAACACGCGCTCCTGTGACGTTGCCGATGCGTATCGACGACGAGCTTTGCGAAATGCTCGAACGGCATCACCCGGTCTGGGTCAACACACAGTTCAACCATCCGCGCGAGGTGACGGCGGAGTCCGCCACCGCATGCGACCGCCTGCTCCGGCACGGCATACCGGTCGGAAACCAGACCGTACTGCTCCGTGGAGTGAATGACCGCCCGGACGCGATGGAAGCGCTTTGCCGCGCACTCCTCCGCATTCGCGTCCGCCCCTACTACCTTCTGCAATGCGATCCCGTTGCGGGCACCACGCACTTCCGGACACCCGTCTCGCGCGGGTTCGAAATAATGGAGCACCTGCACAAGAGCGTGGGCGGGTTGGGGGTACCACGGTATGTGGTGGATGCGGTGAACGGGGGCGGCAAACTGCCCATCGGCCCCGGTTACGTCATCAGCCACGAGGACGGCGTTCTGACTCTTCGCAATTTCGAGGGACAGATCGTCACGTACACGGATTCAGCCGGTTGCAGTGCTGAATCTTGAGCGCGGCCCTCAGGTTTTCGCTCAGTACGCCCTCCCCAAGTGTTACCGTCACTTGGTGGCTCACGTATGGCACAAGGTCGAAGGCGTTGTCGTCGAACCGCACGTCCTGCCCCGGGACGCTCAACCACACGCCTTTGACGAACACGGGCGAGGTCAGCCGCAGGAGGACCTCCGAATCAAACTCGTCGGTCTCGACCTCGACCATTATGTCCGGTTCGTGCAGATCCAGGTCCTTCATCTCAGCAAAGAAGCACGCCGCGCTCGAGTCATACAGCCCGCTGTAGAACGTGACCCACACGAACTGGCTGGCTCTGTCCAGGTCGGGGATGCGGTCCACCGGCACCGTGCACAGTACGCACGCGGCGTCCGCGGGAATCGACACGCCGTCAGTATGAAGCAGGTGCGCTTCACCACGGATATCAAACAACTCGACGTCGAGCGTGCCGGAGACGGCCTGGTCAGTGTCGTTGATTCCCGAGACGACTATGCTCCCGCCGTCGATATGAGCCGTGATGAGCACGGGCGCGTAAGCGCGCCGGACGGCATAATACGCGGGCTTCGGACGCAGGGCCGAGTCGATCAAGGCCCAGCTCGTCACGGGCCAGCAGTCCTCGAGTTGCCAGATGAGCGTGCCGGCCGTGTGCCATTTCAGCCGGCGCCAGTGCTCGATGCCGGTCTTCATTGCGTCGGCCTGTATGATCTGCGAGAAGAGCACGGCTCGCTCGAAGTTCTCGGGCTCGCCGGTGAAGAGTGCGAAGGCCGCCCGCAGCTTCTCGTTCCCCCCGCCGCATCGCTGGTGGCCGGCCATGACCTTGCTGTCCATCGAAAGGTCTTCCGGCTCGGCGAACTCAAGGATGGTGTCCATCGTCGGGAAGGCCTGAAATCCGAACTCGCTGACAAACCTCGGACGGCTCGCGAGGTACGTCCGATAGTCGGAACTCCCGTGCCATACCTTCCAGTTGTGCATGTCGCCGTGTGTCTCACAGTTGGCGCTCGGGCCGCCGTAAGGACTGCCGGGCCAGTACGGTCCCCCGGGATCGGTCCGTTCGCAGACACCGGGCAGGATGTCGTGGAAGATTGTCTCCGCGTTGAACTTTTCCGGCCAGCCCCATTCGTCGTGCCCCATGTGGCTTTCGTTGTTGCCACAGTAAAGGGCGATGCTCGGGTGGTTCCGGACACGGCTCACGACCGTCTCTGCTTCGTGACCGACAAGCCGGTGGAACCAGTCGAGATCCGGATAATCGGCGCAGGAAAAGATGAAGTCCATCCAGACGAGTATGCCGAGTTCGTCGCAGATATCGTAGAAGACATCCGGCTCGTAGATGCCGCCGCCCCAGATGCGAAGCATGTTCATGTTCTGGTCCACGGCCATTTCGAGGAGCCGACGGTACTTCTCGTGTGTCACGCGCCATGGGAACGAATCGGCAGGTATCCAGTTCGCGCCCTTGCAGAAGATGCGCCGGCCGTTGATCTTGAAGATGAATGACTCGCCCGCCTCGTCCGGCTCGCGCTCGAGTTCACAGGTGCGGAAGCCGATTCGGACATCGCGAGCGTCCAGTTCGTCGCCGCCTTTCCGAAGCCGGACGCGAAGGTCGTAGAGTTCCTGGTCTCCGTATCCCGCCGGCCACCAGAGGAGCGGACTCTCGACGTTCAGGATCGCGTCGGCCTGGCCCGCCACATCATGGATTTCGACCTCAGCAACGTTCCGGCCGTTGTGATGGAGCGTCGCATTGACCGTCAGCGGCTCGTCATTGGCCCGGGCAAGCCGGACGGCGAGCAACACAGCCCCCCTGCCTTCGCTCAGTTCGACCGGTGCATAGACGCTTTCGATACGCGCGGCGCTGAACGCACGGATGAAAATGTTTCGCCATATCCCGCAGTACGGCAGAACCGGCCCCCAGTCCCAGCCGCCGGTGTACGGCGGCTTGCGCATGTAGTTCCGCACGACGCCCGGGATTTCGCCGTGTTTCTCGACCAATTCACGGGCGACGCGTTCCGAGGCCTCGAACCTGACACCGATCGTGTTGGTGCCCGCGCGCAGGTGCTCCTTCACGTCCAGCGTGTGCTCTGTAAGTGCGTTCGAGGTCCGGGCGATTTCTCGCCCGTTGAGGAATACTGTGGCGAACGTGTCGAGCCCGTCGCAGACAAGCTCGATCCGATCTTCCGCGAGCGCGGCGCCGTCAAGATCAAACGAGCGTACGTATAGCCAGTCCTTCTCAGCGACCCACTGCACCTCGGCTTCGTTGATGCGGTAGAACGGATCGGGGATGCGGCCAGCGGCCATGAGGTCGGTGTGCACGCCGCCCGGGACAGTTGCCGGCAACCAGTCGCCGGAGTTCAGTTCGGATTGTGCGTCTGCTCCCGCGGCCAGTTCCCTGAACTGCCACGGCCCGTCCAGACTGAGTATTTGCACGGCTGCCCTCCGTCAGAAAACGCGGCGGATGATAGTCCTACCCTGCACGCATGTCAAGCCGCACCGCCTTGGAGCACGTCTCGCGATGCGGACATTCTTGCCTGTCCGAGCAGTCATAGATATAATGGGCGTGGCAATTGTGCATCTGGAGGAACTCGATGAAAGCGTTTGCCCTTACGGCCCCGAAGACATTTGGCTGGGCGGAGATTCCGGACGAGCCGGCACCAGGCGAAGGCGAAGTCGTCGTGCGCCCGACGGCCTGCGGCGTCTGCGCGTCCGACGTTCACTACTGGGAACACGGACGCATCAGCAACCAGGTTATCAAGGAATACCCGTACGTTATCGGACACGAGGCCGCCGGCGTAGTCGTGGAGATCGGGCCTGGCGTCAAGAACGTAAAACCCGGCCAGCGTGTCGCCATAGAGCCGGGGATCACATGCGGCGAATGCTATTGTTGCCGCTCGGGCCGCGAGAACATCTGCCCCAACGTCATCTTCCTCGGCACACCGCCGGTCCCGGGGGCGCTCCGCGACACAATCCTCACCACTTGGCGGAACGTGGAACCGATTCCCGACTCGGTTTCGTTCGAGGATGCGGCGTTGTGCGAACCGTTCGGCGTGGGCATTCACGCCGCGCGCCTTGCCGACGTGCGCAAGGGCGAGACCGTCGTCATTTTCGGCGCCGGGAGCATCGGCCTCTCGACCGCGGTCGCGGCCAGGTGCCACGGTGCCGAACGCATCATCGTGGCCGAACCGGTAGCAGAACGACGCGAGCTGGCCGAATCGATGGACTTTGAAACCATCGACATCGCCGGCGACCCGGTCGAGCACATCCACGAGTTGACCGACGGTGGCGCCGACACGGCCTTCGAGGCCGCCGGAGACGTCGAGGCGATGCGCTGGGCGACGCTCGCGCCGCGGCTCGGCGGGAAGGCCTGCATCATCGGAATCCCGACCGACGACACGCTCAAGCTCGACATCCACAAGATACGCCGCATGGAACTCGCCATCTATAACTGCCGCCGGTCGAACCGGACGCTCGCGGCCGCACTCGGCCTGCTGGCCGGTCCGGGAGCCGTCATCAGCAAAATGTGCACGCACCGCTTCCCCGTGGCTGAGGCCGCACGGGCGTTCCAGATGTCGGCCGACCGGGCTGACGGACTGGTCAAGGCGATGCTCCAACTCGACGCCCCCACCGCCACTGAGAAACGTTGCCGCTCCGGCTGAGGAGGGAGCACTTGAGCAAAAGAACTGAACCGGGTTCAGCGCTCCGCGTGCTTATCGTCGACGACGAACCCGGTATTCGCGGCATGTGCCGTGAGTTCCTCGAAGGCCTCGGCTGCCAAGTTCACGACGCCGCCAGCACCAAGGCCGGGCGCGAAGCGCTTTCCACGAACGTGTTCGACCTCGCCATCTTCGATGTCCGCTTGCCCGACGGCTCGGGCCTCGACCTTTTCCGGGAGACGCACGAGAGCCGGCCCGACCTGCCCATCGCGATCATCACCGGCCATGCCTCGGTCGAGGACGCAGTCGACGCCGTGAAAAGCGGCTCGGTCGACTACATCACGAAGCCGTTCGACGTCAACCGTCTAAAGGAGATAGTTGAGCTCGTCAAGGGCCGGATGCCAGCCGCCGAGACCACGAGGACCGGCGTCTTCGACTTTCACGGCATCATCGGCATCTCACGGGCCATGCGGTCCGTCTGCGAACTCATCAAGCGCGCCGCGCAGACGCCGTCGACCGTGCTCATCCAGGGCGAAAGCGGCACCGGCAAGGAACTGGCCGCCCGCGCCGTGCACGAAGCCGGACCGAACGCGAACGAACCGTTCGTGCCGATCGATTGCGGTTCCATCCCCGCCGCCCTGCTCGAGAGCGAGCTATTCGGCCACACGAAAGGATCGTTCACCGGCGCGCACGCCGACTCGCCCGGTCTCTTCCGCTCGGCCGGCAAGGGCACCGTTTTCCTCGACGAAATCGGTGAACTGCCCCACGCTCTTCAGGCCAAGTTGCTTCGTGCGCTCCAGGAACACGAGGTGCGCGCCGTCGGCGCCACCCGGCCCCAGCCGTTCAAGGCGCGCGTCATCGTCGCGACCAACCGCGACCTGCAGTCCGCGATGGCCGACGGCGAATTCCGGCGCGATCTTTTCTACCGGCTGCACGTCGTGCCCATATCCATGCCGCCGCTTCGGACACGGCCCGAGGACATAGTCCCCCTCGCGCGTCACTTCCTCCGCCAGCTGAATGCCGCCTCGGACCGCACCGTTCAATTCTCGAAGCGCGCCCTAACGTTGCTCGCGGAGAACGACTGGCCCGGAAACGTGCGCGAGCTTCAGAACCGAATCGAAAGCGCCTTCACCCTGACTCCCGGCGACATGATCAACGAGGATGCATTTGGAACCACACACATCGAACCGAGGCCAAGGCGGGATGGCGACCGCGCCGAAGACTACGAGAAGCAGGCGATACAGGCCGCCCTGCTCAAGACGGACGGGAACCGCGCCAGGGCCGCCAAGATACTGGGCATCGGCGTCGCCACGCTCTTCCGGAAACTGAAGAAATACGATCTCAAGTGACGCGTCCTGCGAGATAACGCGGGGAGCGCCCCGCCCCGGAAACACTGTGCACCTGGCCCGGAGGGAGACCGATGCGAAAGACGAAGCTGGCCGCGCTCATCGCCGTGTACATTCTCGTTGGCCCCATCCTTATAACATCGTGCAGGTCGGGGGCCGAAAAGAAATCTCCCCTTGCGACCGCGCAGCCCCACAATGATGACTGGCGGCGTACGTTCGAGGAACATCTTGACCGGCCGGTCACATTCGAGTTCGTCGACACGCCCCTGGACGACGTGGTCGCGTTCTATCGGGCAATGATGAAGGTGAGCATCGTCGTCGACCGGCGAGCCGTAGAAGGCCGAAATCCTGCCGTGACGCTCAAGGTCGACCAAATGCCGTTCCGCGACGCGCTCACGCAGGTGTACGGCAAGCTCGGCCTGGCCTACACTTTCGAGAACGGCGCGATCTTCATCACCACGAAGGAGCGGCTCGCCGCGACGAAGCCATTCTCCGACATTCCGACCAAAGGTTGGGCCAGGACGATGTTCGAGCTGAAACACGGCTCGACCGAGCAGAGGCGCATGGCCGCCGCGCTTGACGATCCGGTCTCGTTCGACTTCCGGGCGATGTCGCTCGGCCAGGTCGCCGAGCACGTGCGCGAACACATGAAGCTGAAGGTCGTCATCGACCCGTCGGCAACGGACACGAGCAAGGGCTACGTTGCGTCCGTTAGGATCAACAACCTCAAGCTCAGGACCGGCCTCGATGTCGTGCTCGGATGCTTCGGCCTCGAGTGGACCGTTCGTGACGACGCGATCTTCATCGGGACACCGGAGGCGGTCGAGGCGCAGGGCCGCGCGAACCAAGCCCTATACGACGAGGCCCAGCGCCGGCTTCAGGCCGCCCTCGACCAGCGCGTCTCGGTCGATTTCATCGCCACGCCGCTGGCGGATGTCGCCGCGTACCTGAGTGACAAGACGAAGCTCGACGTCACCGTCGACGAACGCCTCGACGAGCGTCTCACGGATCTGGACGTGACGCTCAAGCTAGACGATGTCACACTCGAACACGTTCTTTACTGGACCACCCGTTTGCTCGACCTGAATTGCACGGTCGCAGACGGTGGGGTCCTCATTTCCGAACGGGAACACTCCGATACGCCGGCCTCACAGTAGTTGCCCCTCGCCCCCATATAGGAACACTCAAGTGTCACATGCTTGACGCGCGTGACCTCGGGTGATACGTTCACACCCGCCTCATGCGAGTTGCATGCAGGCCGGCGATATCAGACCATTAAAGGAGCACAGGATGCTGCCCAGAGAGCGCGTTGCCAACGTCATCCGGCACAAGAAGCCGGACCGCATCCCGATCTACGGCTGGGTCCGGGCCAACCTCGAGGAACAGATCTGCGAGCGGTTCGGCTCGGTCGAGGCGTTCGAGGACAAGTACGAGTTCGACTTCGCCCATCTATTCGGCAGCCCGCCGACGTATCCGCACGGCTCCATCGACACGCTGGCCAAAGACCTCGGCCGCCCCATCGAGCCGAAGGACCTTCTGACCATCCCTTTGTGCGACCCGAACGACGATGCCGGGTACGACGGCGTCCGCAACGGCATCCGCCATCACCAGGAACAGCGCGGGCGCTTCGTCTACGTCCAGACGCCCGGCATCTTCGAGGCGCTCAACGGGGTCTTCGGCATTCAGAACCACCTCACGTGGCTTGGGCTCTATCCGGACGACCTCAAACGCGTTTACGCCCGCCAGGCCGCGTGGAACAGATCGTTCGCCAATAACTGCATCGACCTCGGCGTCGACATGATCCACGTTTCCGACGACTGGGGTTCGGAACGCAGTCTCATGTTCAGGCCGGACACGTGGCAGGAGCTGATCTACCCGTATCACAAGGTGACCGCGGACGCGGTGAAGAAACGCGGCACCTTTCTGAGTCTCCACTGCGACGGCCATTTCGGCGAGGTGCTCGACGGCGTCGTGCGGCTCGGATACGACGTGGTGCATCCCTACCAGGAATCCGCCGGGATGTCGTTCCAGACGTTCAAGGACCGCTACATCAAGAATCTCACCATAATGGGGGGGCTGGACGTCCAGACCACCATCGGTTTCGGCCGGCTCGACTTCCTTCGAACAGAGATCGAGCGCGTGATGCGAACGTTCGCCGACGGCGGCCTGCTCTTCTGCACCACACATTTCGTCCAGGATCACTGCAGCATGGAAGAACTCGCCCTTGCGTTCGACACCGCGTATGAGTTATCCCGCGCGGTCTGCAAATAAAGCACGCAATCAGGAGAAAGGCCCCACACCACATCGCGGCGTGGGGCCTTTTGTCTGGAAGTCGCTCCGGCCCGGCTCAGGCGTACTTCGCCTTGAGAGCGGTGCCCTTCTTCGCGCTCTGGTTGGCGAGGTCCAGGATGTGGATCGGACGCCGCGCCCATTCGCCGGTGATGACAAGCTTCGTGCCCTTGACGAGGTGGTCGGCCACGTTCTGGTAAAAACGCCAGCCCTCACTCGGCGGGTCGGGCATTTGCGTTGTCACGGTCTCCTTGCCCTTGTGGGTAACAACCTTGGTGCCGCACATCATGTACGTCCCTTCGGTGCCGGTGATCTCCAGCATTCCGCGGTCGCCCTTGGGGTTGGAGTCGATGGACGAGATGTTCAACTGAAGCCACTGGCCCGACTTGAAACGAACGACGGCCATCGCCTCATCCTCGTTCGTGTCCTGTTTCCACGAGCACTTGGGCGCCCAGTGACCGATCTTGGCGAACCCGCTGACCTCGGCGATGGGAGCGTCAATAAGTTGCAGACTGTACTCAAGCAGGTGAACGCCCCAGTCGTAGAGGATGCCGCCCGAAATTGACTTGCTGCTTCGCCACCACGGGCCGGGCATGCCGTAGCCGCCCATGTGCGCCTCGATGCGGATGATGTCGCCGATGGCACCCGACTTGATCACCTCGACCGCCTGGAGGATACAGCCGTCCCAGTGGCGGTTGTGATACGTCGATATCATGGCGTTGTTCTTCTTGGCCGCGGCGATCATCCGGTCGCACTCGGCGGTCGTAATCGCGAAGGGCTTCTCGCACACGACGTGCCGGCCCGCGTTCAGGCACTGGACCGCCTGCGGTGCGTGCAGGTTGTGCGGCGTTATGATCGCGATCAGGTTCACGTCGGACTTTTTGAGCATTGTTGCGATCGAAGTGTACGTCTCGATGCCGGGGAAATGCGCTTCTGCCACCTTGAGGCGTTCGGCGTCCACGTCACAGACCGCCACCGGGGTCATCCCCGCCTTTTTCATCTCGTTCAGGTGGCTCTGACCCATGTTGAACGCACCGCCGTACCCGATCGTACCGACCTTAATGTCTTTCGCCGCTTTGAATCTCTTCACGGTAGACTCCTCTGCAGGTCCTGTGTACGGACCCGACCGACCGGGCCCGATTGGCCGAACATACTACCGGCGACCAATCAAAAAAACAAGTGCAACGGCTCAGGTATGCTTGACGAACCACTCAAGAAGTTGTTCGGCCTCGGCGCGGGAGCCGACGCCGGTGGAGTAAATCGTCTTCTCCGGCCTCAGTTCGCGGTGCCAGGCCTTTATCTGATCG
>Ga0180435_10005581_pt1 | contig 12202 bp, 11 predicted proteins | sample SS_ome_3_FD_132467 | JGI IMG/M metagenome (GOLD analysis project Ga0180435, IMG submission 132467) | Hypersaline lake sediment archaeal communities from the Salton Sea, California, USA - SS_3_S_1 metaG | ecosystem: Environmental > Aquatic > Non-marine Saline and Alkaline > Hypersaline >...
AATCATGACGTTCTTTGATACTCCCTGAAACATGGCATACAACTGTGCAGGGCCGGCGACTACGATAGATGCACCTGAGATGAATGACACTAACCCCATGCTCCAATATGAGTCATTGAATGCTCCCGCCTCTTCACCATGCCTCCATAATTCGGCAAGCATGAAATAGAGCACAACAATCCATAGTGTGATTATGACCAGCCTACTTCTCGCTATCCAACTAAGATACTGCATAATGCTCTTCCACTAAGTCGCCCGGATATGCACCACAGATGGGATCATTCACCCCTCTTGCTCATTAACACTCAAGGCGATGTCTCCAGATGAGCTCGGCACTTCCTCACGCCTGAACACAATAACTCGTCTAATAAAATGTGATACCAGCATAACAACTGACACCCCGATTAGAGCAAGCGGGACAAACCGAGTAAGCACAACAGAAGAGCCGTAATAATAGAGGAACACATTCAGACAAATGCCCACAGCACGTACACTCGTTGGGTCAAAGCCAATGATATTGACATCCATCGTATCTGTTACTGCAGATTCAATTAATGCATATACAGCCACTAAGTAGTATACCGCTAATATACATATCGCAATAGAGAAGGACACATAACCAGAAAGTCCAAGCCCCACACAGATCACTAACGCAGATAACATGTCAACGCAATGATCTACATAATAACCATACCTGGGCCTTTCTTGATTAAGAAACCGGGCCATTGTGCCATCCATGCTATCCCCAAACCAATTGACTACCCACATGAAGCAGCAAATAAGCAGAAAAAACGAATTGTACTGAGATAGCCAATAACAACCCCCAACCCCAAGAGCTCCAAGGAAGCCAATAGCAGTAAACTGATCAGGAGTGATTACATCCCTGAGCCTATCCGCTAGTTTCAAGAGCAATCTCTTCTCATGCCTGAGCACATAAGAATCACATTCGGCCTTTCTCGGCACAGACCTACTACACAACAGATTATCCATAACGAATACCTCCAATCCGGCTATTTAATGCTTTCGCATGAACCACCTGCAGGCTACCACATACCGGAACACCATCAACACCCTACTTCTGTGATACTGACGCTCATAATTGAATCTCTCTAGTCACCAGAACTACTCCCCCTTTGCAATAACAATTGACATCTTCAATGCTTCCACGGTCAGCCAGGGACGCTTTCTGTGGATCATTCGATGGCAATTCGAACAGAGCACCACAAGATCATCTAGCCGTGTCCTCCGCCCTGGACGCAACTCAGAGAGTGGTACTATATGATGGCATTCAATATATCCCTCCCCAACCTGCCCGTATACACTACTGAAATCAAATTCACAGGCCTCACAGCAGAGTACTCCGCGATTACGCAGCACACTCGCTTTCTTCAGCTCCACGATCCGCCGACTTCGCTCCCTGCTACGATGAACCCAGGTCATCACACGCCCCTCGATGGCAACACTACCATCATCCTCACCTGCGTAACTGACGGAACTCGCATTGGACGCAATCAGGGAGGCGATGCTGGCCAACTCCTCCGGCTCATCGGCGAATTCGTTCCATATAGCAATCTCCTTTTTAGCTTTCCCACCATGATCAAGCCCCCGAAGAGAATTCGATGGGTCCACAGCCCTAAAATTGGCCAACTTCATAGCAACACCATTTACGTTACGAAACTTCACTGGATCAGGGCGATATGGATGAATCGGCAACGACCGCAGGACACCGCTCAACTCAATCACGTTGTGATCGCTCGGGCTGGGGATTCTACCTTCAAGCCTATTATACAGGTCCAAGGCTAATATCAATTCGTCGCGCGACCATCCCGGGTTTCTCAATACCATCCGCTCCAATACAAAACGCTGTCGACAGCCAATAGGGCAGGATCGGCGGGCTCACCCTTGCAGATCCTGCAGCGCAACTGATGCGAGACTCAACAAAGACACCCCCGCGCCATTCTGAGAATGTGCTTTCCAAGGTGCTCAGCCAATCTGACGGGCACTGCATTGCCTATCTGCATGGCGATGTGCTTGTTTGAACCAAAGAATTCATAGCCATCAGGGAATGACTGTATAGCCGCAGCCTCGCGCAACGAAATCGCTCTGTCCTGTTCCGGATGGCCATATCTTCCATTGGAAATGCTGTGACATCGACCTGTCAACGCGGGTGCAGGTTTCCCCCAGTACATTCGCCCATATACATCAGTATGGCCTCGATAATTGCCTTTGTGGCATTCCAACCTCAGATGGCTCGGCCAGGATCGCCGATCTCCTCCATTATGGGGGGTATGTTGAAGACGCTCCATGTTCACTGTCGTAATGTCCGCGGCTACATGGTTTGGCACATGCGGATGCCTCTCACCTGCCTTAATTTTCGGAAGGTGGTAGATAGCTTGCTTCACCGTTTTAAAAGGCCGCAAGTGTTCCCCATATGTAGATTTGGGCAATGAAGGCCGCACGTGCCTGGCTGCCACCAAGACCAGACGGCGCCTGTTCTGCGGAACACCATATTGCTTCGCATCAAGAACTCCATGCTCGAAGCGATATCCATTCGCCTCCAGCATACGCAAAAAACGTCGAAAAGTACTATAGCCGCGGACTTTAGCGATTCCCGGCACGTTCTCCACAAGTATATATCCCGGCAGCGCCTCTTCTACCAACCGGCCGAATTCACTAAGCAAGGTTGCATTACTTCGGCGCCCGGCTCCTTTGCGCTGCGAGCTGAAAGGCTGGCATGGAGCACATCCCGCAAACAGGACATCTTCAAATTTGTTAGAAACGCTTCCAGAAATCAGGTTATCTACGCCAAGATCCTTGATATCAGCTGCGAAGAACCTGGCACCCGGATTATTGTACTCGTATGACTCCTTGCATCGTTCGTCAATATCATAGCCGGCGACCACCGAAATGCCCGCGTCAAGCAGTCCGCGAGTTAGTCCTCCAGCTCCACAGAAGAAATCGAAGGCTTCCATTCCACTCCACCAAACTGATTACGTACCCGGTTCCAAGTTAGTCACGATCTCATTAGCCCATTGGCTGAAATCTCTGCCTGGCAATCCAGGGCGGCACCCATTCTGCATGTATGCCCATGATATAAGCTCCCTGAATGGACTATCAACAGACGCAATTCTCAAATAGCGACTGTCACCAGACCCGATCTGATCAATCGGTATCAGTTCAAGCTTGCGCATGTCCGCTGCCATTGTCGGTACTTTGCCTTCCAGACATGGTAACGGCATTATCGACCCGCTGTACCCCTGGGTCAGAACATCCGTCTCGATCTTGGCCTGGAACTTCTTTCTCTTGCTCTCAGTATCCAGCCTTTGATCGGAAGACCACTTGTTAATTCGCGCCAGCGCATCCTTAATCGGGGAACAACGAGCAACCAATACGACCTCCACGTTTGGGGTGCGCCCGCCTTCCCGAGAAAGATCGCATGAAGGTGTCAAAACAACTCTAAAACTGCTCGGATCGTCTGAACTACCTTCAGAAACACGAATCAAATCACCCAATAGCAGGTCATCACTAACCGGCGGAAACAGGTATTGCTCCCATCCGACAAGCTTATCTCCATGTCCGGATGGACCATCCATTCGAGCGGCAAAACGGCGTCTACCCGATCGAGTGATGGTTTCGGTTCTCCGGGTAGCGTCCTGAAATGTTTCGAACGCATATGGCGCCACTTCTCGCATGGCTATGGAGAATTCCTTCTTCATATAATCTTCGGCAGCCTGGATCGATTCAATCTGCGGGAGAAGAGACACAATCGCCTCTTCCAATTGATTAACCGACCTGCTTCCTTTCTTGATAACTTTAACAAACGGGTGAGCGCTGTACGAATCCGACAACTGGTCCGGGAAACCCGAATACACGACAATTGGGCAAAACCGGTTTTCCCATACCCAGGCGATACTGTCTGCTCCCGGAAAACGCGCGTTGCCAGGCTCAACTTCTTCCTGGAGATCCATTACAATCAGATCCGGCGCCCTTGACTCTAGCCGCTCAATAACGTCGGTGAAATCCGCTCGATGAACCGAGTAGTCCGCATTCGTATCAAGTGCATCCGCCGCTATCGATGCACTGCTTGAGGCATCGCCAAACTCGTCATCAACAAAGAGAATATGCATCATGTCGCGAACTCCAGCTTAGCTATTTCCTCAAAGGAAGATCGAACGCAAAGGACGCTCCGCCCTTCGTGCCAGGGAACTTGGCGGACATTCGGCCACCATACGCAGCCACCAGTTCGGACGCCACCGTCAGCCCCATCCCGATCCCACCAGGTTTTCTAGTGACACCGGGCCAGAAGACTCTTTCTTCGTCAACCGAATCGATTCCGGGTCCCGTGTCGTGCACCCACACACGGACCCTTTTACCATTGCTGATCGGCACGAGATTGAACGTCAATTCCCGATTATCCTTAGAGACTTCAGCCATCCAGTAGAGCGCATTCGTTATCAGATTCAGAATTATTGCATCAAGCTCGCCAGGATCGACCGCTACAGAAGTATCCGTTTCAGGCACCATACATCGGATATTCTTGCTCTTGATGTCCGCCCTCAACAAAGACAAACACTCCCTAATCCGCATCTCAAGAACCGAATGTCGCTTCCGGCGCCTAAAAGAGCGGCTGGCAAGAGGCGCGAACGTATCAGCCAGTCGCTCAAGTGCATTCACGGCGTTGTCTGTCTGCCTATACGCCTGGTCAGTCTCTTTGTCCTTGAAAGGACCGAACCTGCTCTTAACGAAATCCAGATAGCTACCAAACGCTGTCGTCCTGTTGCGGATTTCATGAACCAGCATCTGGGCAATCGTCCCGACAGTGGCCAATCTGCTGTAGAACACAAATCGTTCCTGGATCGTCTTGCGAGCTGTATCCAAAGAGCTGTTGAAAGCTCGAAGCAAGGGTACGGTTTCCGCAGCATCCGCACCTTCCTCCGACAGGGCTATGACCTCCGCAATCAGCGCCTCCGCGGACAACTCCTCGAAAAGGTCCTCCATAGGCTTCTCTCGGTCCTTCTTGATCCGGTCTTGGTCCCGTTGATTCTCCAAGAGTCCGATGACGGCCTTGATGATCTCCTCAAACTCGCCTACTTCCCGGCAAGCGACAAGTCGCTCTCTATCGCTCGTATCCTGAATGCGAGGATTGTCCGCTGCAGAAATGGACACATATCCCACGATCTGGTTCGTTGCCAGTCGAGTTCCAGTTTTACTGACACGTCTGAGGTCGAGTCCGAACCAATCTCTGGCGTTTTCGGATTTGGGCAGAACGAGTATCCTGTCCCTATAAACAGTAACCCCTTTGTGAACACGGATCGCCTTACGGATCAGGCTCTTCTGGAAATCGAATTGCTCCGCAATCTCTTGCGTATCGTCACTCCCGATGTCCCAGGCCCTAATTTCGAAAGAAAACGGGCCGCAGTGAGCCTTGTCGGGCCGGAAGTCGTGCTTGTCCTTGTCGGCGATTCTCGAATAGATCTGCTCCCACGAGTGACTCACTTCGGCATGTCGTTGGGCGTCGCCAGAAATAGCCCTGAATTCGTAATTGCCAGCTACATTGCCTCCCGAATCAGCCTCGCCCTTAATCAGATACTTGGGCAGAGAAAGGAATTCCGGTGAACTGATCTCCCCAACATCTTCTTCGTCATCCCCGATGCCGGACAGGAATATGTTGAACTCACCTTGGTCTGCAAAAGGTGACACGAGACGAGCCAGATTCTCCTGAAGATCCGAGATAAGGCTTCCGTCCCAAGGTGCTTCCCGTCCAAAAATCCGAAGACGTGTACCAGATTTCGTGAATGGAGACATCTCGGGATAGTGCCTGCACTCCGCGTAGCTCGCTGACAGATCCTCTCCATCCGAGACATCAGCCCAATTGACGTTGACCTCCCAGCATGGCTCTCCACGGTATTGCGTAAGCATATGAAGCTGGTCTCCAAGCCGCGCAACTGAGAGCCTGCCGAGTCCTTTCTCTCCAGCTACACGTCGGGCCTTCTTTCCTTTTCCGGCTACGGGATTGTGCTCCTTGTACGGCGTCGCGACAACACACCAGACATCTTCGATAATCTCGCGGGTCATTCCTTCGCCATCGTCTTCGATTTCCAGATAGGGGCCGAGAGAAGAGTCATCGCCAAACCGGAGCCAGACATTCCGGGCGAATGCGTCGTAAGAGTTCTTGACCAGTTCGATAACGGCCACCACGTCGCTGGTTACGAGGTCTGCTCCCAGTGCCGCGAATACCCGAGGATGCATTCGGAATTGAATTCGGTCGAATCCACTCTTGCCTTTTTGCGTTTCGGCCATTTGCCCAGCCCCTTCTCGAGCATGCAACCTCAAGGTCGCGAAAACTCACGGAATCTCCGCCAGCACCGTTTCGGACTTGAGAAACTCGTCCACCGCCCGCGTGACGTCATCCAATACAGACTTCCGATCTGCCCTCGGCTTCCTGATGCTGCATTCCCACACCGTCATCACCCTCCAACCAAGCTTCTGCAATTCTGATACGACTTTGGCATCACGAGCCTTGTTGGCCTCAAGCTTCTGCTTCCACCACGATTGCCTGGTGCCTGGCAGCTTGGACAGATGGCATCGGTGATAGTGCCAGAAGCACCCATGCACAAACACCACGGCCCGGTATTTCGCAAAGACCATGTCTGGAGTTCCTGGCAGGCCCTTCCGATGCAGTCGGTACCTGAATCCCTGCGCATAGAGCCTGCGGCGTACATCCAACTCGAGCTTAGTGTTCTTACTACGAACTGCAGACATCACCCGGCTTCGCGTCTCTCGATTCACCACATCAGCCACTCTCACCCCTCAATCCCCATGCCACCATTCTCCACGAACCTCCCCCCCCTGTCCACGACACTTTCCACTTCCATTTCCAGGTCCACTTATCTATCCATACCCTAACAATTAGAGATAGATAATCTATTCCAGTGATTAGGATTAACCACTTCCTCCCGCGCGAAGCGCGGGGCTACCATCCCCGTCCGAAGGACGGATAACTGTGGCCTATTTCCGGGCCACCATCTACAACCACTCACACACTGCGTCCATCGGGACACGCCAGATTGGCCCCCTGGCCAACCGTCACCAACTTGACTTTTTCCCCAGAGTGCTCCTCGAGTACCTCTGCCATTCTCTGCTGATTCTTCAATAGCGCCAACATCAGAGACAGCACCCCCCTTCCGCCACCCAATTCCTCGAGCTCGCCTCTGAGGGCCCCGAGATCCCCCCTCAGGGTGCCCAGCTGCCCCTCCAGTTCAGACACCCTTCCCGACTCGATCGCCTCCACAACCTTCTTCTGGCCGACCTCACCGCCATATAGGTGCGTCTTGATGTACGTATTCGCCTCCTTGCTCCCGAATCTCCAGCCATACCTGTAGTAGAAACCCGCAATATTCGATGCCCCGAACACCTGCACATAGTGCGTAGCTGAACTATGCCTCAATTCATGCGGCTTCAGCGGAAACCCCAGGACACGATCCGACATCTTCCTTATGGCCTTCCTGGCCGCGTCATATCTCACAGGGAAGACAAAGTCGTCCTCTCCGCCACCAGGCCCGTCCTTCAACCACTCGTTCAGAAGCTCAGAAGCCACTGGAACCGAGATGGCCCTATCAGAATCCTCAGTTTTAGTGCCCCTAAGGTGAACCATGTAGAATTTCTTCTCGGCATTAAGCTCCAGATCCTGGTACCGGACGTTCAGGGCCTCCTCAATTCTTGCCCCAGAGTCGAACAGAAACAGGAACAAACACCTGTTCCTGAGATGTCTCTCCTTTTTCAGAACCGCCCTGGCCTGCTCCAGAGTGATCACCTGCTTCTCGACTTTCGCTCCCCAGCTCCTCATCCAGGAAATCCGCTGCTGGTACTCAGGGCTCTTCTGGCCCCAGGCCCACCCAAGGTACTTCTTGATCGTTTTGATGAACTCATCTTTTGTGGCCGATGCATATGCCCCACCATGCACCTTTCGGATCCGGTCATCCTGAAGATCCATGTAGAACTTCGTCGCCTTCTTCTCAGTGATCCTGTCGAGGTCCTCACCGAAGTACTGCTGCAGCTTGATCAGATATTGGAGATAGCTGGTCAGCCGGCGATGCTTCACCTTCTTTCCGAACTTCCCGATTCTCAGATCAGAGATGAAGCGGGCAACCATATCCTTCTGACGCGGACTCATGGACGACTCCATGGCCAAGTCATAGTATCTGTGAAATGACTTCTCCCTGTTGTGTATATCTACGAACGACTGCATTGTCCCCTGAGAGACTTGGCGCCTTAAGTACTTTGTTCTGATTTACTGGGTTTTCAGGTACGCCGAGACTGGGCGACAGAATTAGCCCATACTTTCAGACAATAACTTCAGCGACAGCCTCAAGACCCTCGCATGCCTCTCATTCCCCTACTGCAACTTAATCTTTATAAAGATTTCTATTCAGGCATCCATATAGCCATCACCGTATTGCCACATAAGAGAATTGGGCACCACTGGGGCACCCAATTCCCTTACTCACTCCTTCATCAGTTCACCATCCTTACGGACCGCAACAAATACCATTATATCCGAGTTGTTGGTTATATCCCAACACCACGAACAGTTCTCCTCTGAGCCAAGCATGCATTGCTCAACGCTTACCTGGCGCTTGTACAGATCTGGCATTACCTCCAGCTCATACCTGGGCGTCCGACTCTTCAGATCATAGGGCCCGGCAATGCGCCTCGTCTTGCCCCCAGGGGCCAATGCGAACGTGAAGCCCTTCTCCTTCATAACTCTCCTTCCATAAACACAACGTCCGCTCCGGCACCATGCCGAAGCGCGACAACTCCCTCTATACAACACTGTCCAGTGGATTTCAACTACCCATGAATAATATCCATTCCCACCGCCCCTTCGTGCGGATGACACGTCCATCCTTGACAGTTCTCCGCTCCCGTGGCAGCGTCACGAACGTCATAACGTCTTCAACAATGAAGGAGAGTTGCGACGATGCCCCGGCAAGAATATCAGCAGGTATGCCTGAACGGCCATCAGGTCACTGATGCCACCAGCGCCAGATCCCACTTGATGTGCGACTTCTGCAAGAAGTGCGGCGCTGAGACGATCACATCCTGCCCCAGTTGCAGCCAGAAGATTCCAGGCAAGGTCTTCTACGAAAGAGTGAGAAGTGGCATCAACCCCTATGTCCCATCTTATTGCCCCTCGTGCGGCCATCCCTATCCCTGGACCACTACCAAGCTTGAGGCCCTTAAAGAGTACGCCCAAGAGCTGGAAGAGCTCGACCAGACCGATAAAGACATTCTTGCCTCAAGCATCGATGATCTCGTCACTGAGACGCCCAGGACTCAGGTGGCAACAGCAAGGTACAAGAGGGTCGCTAAGAAGCTCGGGAAGGCTGCCTACGACGAAATCAAGGAGTTAACCGTGTCAGTCGTCAGCGAAACGATAAAGAAGGCACTGTTCGGATAGCATGACATCCACAACAGACCAGTTCTTCAATATCAGTTGAGAAAATCGCACCCAGCAAGCACGCCATACATCCACAATTGAATGAATGCTATCGGCATCACACCTAATATAGACAAGGAGTCGAAAGCCACGGGCCAAGGTCAGGCCTAGTGCTCTATTCCCGCACGGGCCATATAATCCGTGATACCCTCACGGTCAAGATCATCAAATGCTGCCGCATCCTTACCCTCACTCGCCAGCTGATCGACGATCATTCCAAGCTCATTCTCAGTCATGAAGATGAAATACTTATCAACATCAGCTAGATCCTTGCACAATGTCACTTGCTTGTCGTCAGACAGAATCGCAAGCCTCTTCTCCTGATATTCAATATGCTCTTCAACCCTGTACCTATATACAGTCCCTCTTCGCTCTATTGCATTCACAGGGTGCCACCCCTCAGTATACACTGCAAACGGAGCCAACCTGAAGTGGTCCTTTTGGCGCCTATGGGAATAAAACAGCTCCACATCAGGATGCTCAACCAATTCGCCCAGTATTGACTGTTCTATTCCAGATTCCCCGCCATTTGGAGTCATGGCAACTGGTCCACATGCGATTTGCGCCTTATAAGGCAGCTGCCCGCCTCCAGCAACTTTTCGCGCCCTCGCAAGTTGTTCAAATAGTGCATCCCTGAACTCTGGGGAATAAACACGATGGTGCAGCTCACCAGCGATGATGCAAATCTCCGGACCATGCTCGATTAGATAATTGACGACCGGCACCGGACTCATCTTGTCCGTCGTGACCCGCCTTGTCTGCTTACTAGGACGGGCATCACGTGGTATAGGTGGAATTGCAACAACATGTCCGTCAGGAAAGCGCTCATTCCTGCCAACTAAGCCCACAGGGTAGTCACCATCAATCAGCTCAAGTCGATACGTATTGCAAAGCAAAGGGCCGGCCTCATCCAACCAGTGTTCCAGCTCCGAGGGTTCACCACGCAATACATCCACAATCCTGTCTGAGGCGATATCCCGAATAACCAGCCCCATGCCCCCGTCTACCATCTAATTACCATCCTTCTTGCCGAATACTTGCTCCCTCAACTCACCAAACAGGTGGTCTGATGACTTCAGCCCACTGCCCAGCTGCTCCATTGTTCTGACAATACCTTTAGTAAATATCTGAGTGCCAGGGACTGCCACCCCCTTATATATGGTGTCATGTCCAACCTCAGACCACGCATGCCCCACAAGGGACTGAATCTGAATTTCAGCCGGAACATACGGACCAATTCTCTTGCCACGCCTCTTGCCTATAGGGACCTCCACATAGATGTGTATCGCATAATACCCCTGCTTGGGGTCCTGAACATAATCCCGATATTCGCTCTTACCACAGACTCTGTAGTTGCGATCCCTCAACTCATCAGCAATCACATCGATGCACGTAGATATATCATCGACAGTAGATACAATCATCCTCCCGCCGACCATATCTGAGCAATTGCCGTATACCTCCCACAGCACCTTGCTTCGCATGAGCTTATTCAGAGGGACCTTGCCATCGGTCTTGGGCCAACTTCTATCGAAACCGGCACGCTCCCACGAGTAATTGAACATCTTGACCAACATACTATGCTGCTTTTTAACGCGCGCATCACTAGCTTTGAAGTTATATTGACGATAGATTGACTTACGACTTATGGCCCTGAGGTCAGCCCTTATCAAGCTCTCTGCCTTTATAAACTTTTTCTTTTTAGCCGACCAGTCAGCAAGTATATCCGCCAATACTCCCGGCTCACCCTTTAACATGAGAAACCTATGGAACAGAACACTCCGGATATTAGCGCGCTGAGCATTAGTCAACTTCACTCGCTTACCAGCCTTGAGCTTTTCATTCTTGCTTTTCAAAATACCCCTCCAGCATAACGCCACTGAGAGGAAAACCAGACAAGGAATACACTATCACAATCTCAGACCACTGGCCCCAGTCTCCACCTGCATAGATCCCCAAGAGCCCTGCCGGGATGACAAATAACCAGGCACTACCAACTGCCACGGACAGGCTGCGCGCATATCTGCAAGATATACAACAAAATAGCTGCCAGAGAATCCCGGCGGCTATCGCCCATGCACCTGCACAAATCTATCATCTATCTGGATTTTGTCAATAATGCGCTTTCACTAGCCAACATCCATAGGCTTCATCTCTGACATCATGTTCAACTGAGCACCGACTACACCGACTCGAATCCTCGAACGACTTAGAAGTCGTAAAGCCACGATGAAGATCGCAACAGCTCCAATGCACACCATTGCCTTCAAGAGCTTGCTCTCGGCCCCCGCGAGATCCTTCCAGGCATCCAACAGCAGGCCCTGGACTACAAGCGTACTCGCAAAATACTACCACCGCCTGGCCTGAAGGCTCAAGTAGTAGTCAACATGCTTTTCATAGATCGCGTCATCACTTACTGGCACTGCCTACTCCCATCAGCTCATGCATTAGATCCGTTAATTTACCCCTACTTCAAGACTCCATAGCCTATATATCTACACTCTATTGCATGCCCAATAGGCAGGCCTATGTGCAAGAGGCAGGCATTTGCCTAGTACACCTTGTCGTACATCAGTTCACCGTCATCTGTATCAACGATTAGCTGCATTCCAAGAACTGTGATCGCCATTGTTGTTTGTGAGTGATCCCGCACGCGCCTGGCCAGCCTAGTATTCTCAAAAACAATCCTTACGGCCGCAGGAC
>Ga0180435_10005583_pt1 | contig 12200 bp, 8 predicted proteins | sample SS_ome_3_FD_132467 | JGI IMG/M metagenome (GOLD analysis project Ga0180435, IMG submission 132467) | Hypersaline lake sediment archaeal communities from the Salton Sea, California, USA - SS_3_S_1 metaG | ecosystem: Environmental > Aquatic > Non-marine Saline and Alkaline > Hypersaline > Sediment...
CGACGGGCGAGCGCCTCACCAGGACTCCGAGGAGACATCATGGCATTCGGACACCCCAAGGGGCTCATTCCGCTGTTCTTCACCGAGATGTGGGAACGCCTGGCTTTCTACACCATGGTCGGCATCCTGCTGCTTTACACCATCGACGCCGAACGCGGCGGCCTCGGCCTGCCGCGCGCCGAGGGCAACGAGATTTACGGGCTGTACCTGGCCTTCGTCTATTTCACGCCTTTCCTCGGCGGCATGATCGCCGACCGGTTCCTGGGCTACCGCCGGTCGGTGGCGCTGGGCGGCCTGTTGATGGCCAGCGGCCTGTTCCTGATGGGCACGCCCGGCTTCACCTATTTCGTGCTCGGCCTGATCGGCCTGATCGTCGGCAACGGTTTCTTCAAGCCCAACATCTCGGTGATGGTGGGAAATCTTTACGAACCCGGCGACCCGAAGCGCGATTCGGGCTTCAACATTTTCTACATGGGCATCAACATCGGAGCCCTGGCGGCCACGCTGATCGTCGCGCCGATCGTGCGCAACTACTGGGGCTGGCTGTGGACTTTCCGTGCCGCCGGCATCGGCGTGCTGCTGGCCGTGGTGCTGCTGCTGATCTTCTGGAAGACGCTGGAGAAGGCCGACCGCCAGCCCGCGCGGGTGGAGGGCGACACGTCGATCGGCGAGATCTTCCTGAAAATCCTGGCCCCGGCCTTCGTCGTCGGCATCATCGGTTACTTCGTCGCCAAGCAGTTCCACATGACGCTGGTGCGTCCGTCCGACTTCGGTTTCCTGGTGGGCATGATCCCGGTGATCTTCTTCTTCGTGCGCCTCGGCCTGACGGCCAACGAGGAAGAACGCCCCGGCCTGCTGGCCCTGCTGCCGATCTTCGTGGCCGGCGGCGCCTTCTTCATGATCCTGCACCTGAACGGCAGCGCGATGACCCAGTGGGCGCGCGACTTCACGGACCGCGAACCGGGCGCCGCCCAGCATGTGCCCTTCATCGACGAGATCCAGCAGGACGCGCTGCCCAGTTACTACACCAACGCCGGCGAGGACGTACCGCGCCCGCACCCGGACAGCCTGCTGGTGATCGATTCGTCCGAGATCGCCAACCAGTTCGGCCAGAGCCGCATGACGGTCGGCGCCGTCGCGGTGCTCGACGAGTTCCCGGGTATCGACGTTGAGAGACTTGGCCCTAGGGGCGACGCGGAAGGCGTGGACCCGGCCTGGAAGGCGCGCGCGGTGAAGGTTTACGAAGACAGCGCGATCGACGTGCGCAGCGAGAAGGGCGCCCACGGCGAAGACGTGATCACCGTGGCCCTGGCCGACGGGGCAATCCCGCGTGACCAGGTGGTGTTGCTGAGAACCCTCGCGGATGGCGATCGACTACCGGTGTTCGTGGTCGACGAAACGACGAACTCGGCCATCTACGACAACTACCGCGAACGCTACGGCAAAGATCCGCAATTGCTGCCGCCGGGCCAGTTCATCCAGGTTGTCAACGCCGAGGTGTACCAGAGCTGGAATCCGTTCTGGGTCGTGTTCCTGACCCCGCTGATCGTCTGGTTCTTCGGCTGGCGGGTGAAGATCGGCAAGCCCGTGCCGACGGCGCACAAGCTGCTGTATGGCATGCTGTTCACCACCGCGTCGCTGCTGATCATGGCCGTGGCGGGCTCGCTGACCGACGGCGGTGCGGTCAAGGTGGCCGGCCTGTGGATGGCGATCTTTTACCTGGTGATCACCATCGGCGAGCTGTGCCTGTCGCCGATCGGCCTGTCGCTGGTCACCAAGCTGGCCCCGGTCCGCCTGGCGGGCCTGGCGATGGGCGGCTGGTTCCTGGCCACCTCGATCGGCAACAAGTTCTCCGGTTTCCTGGGCAACGTGCAGAACCACATGGAGCCGATGTGGTTCTTCGTGTTCCTGGCCGGCCTGGCGGCCGCCGTCGCGCTGTTCATTTTCCTGGTCCTGCCGCGTCTCGACCGGGCGATCCAGAAGTACGGCGCCTGAAGCCGACGGGCAGCGAATCTGCGCCCCGCGCATGCGGGGCGCTCCCGGACAGGGTTACAGGCGCTGATCCGCAATTCCCTGTCCGGAAATGACAGCGGCGCAGCGCGCCCGGCGTACTATACTGGCCGGGTGTCCAACCCACCGAGGTTCCCGCCATGTCGCAACGACGTTCCCTGACTACCCTGTTCACGATCCTGGCCTTGGTCGCCTGCCCCCTGGCCGCCAAGGAACTGCCGAAAACCACCAAGGACGGCCTGGAACTGGTCAAGCAACACGAGCTCGGCGCGGTATACGTGAAACCGGGCGCGTCGCTGCAGGCCTACGACAAGATCATCCTGGTGGATACCGCAGTCGCCTTTGCCAAGAACTGGCAACGTGACTTCAACGAGGAGCACATGATGCGCGGCCGCATCAGCGACCAGGACATGCAGATCATCAAGCAGAACGTGGCGAAGGAATTCAAGACGCGTTTCACCAAGGTGCTGGAGAAGGGCGGCTACACGATTACCGAGACGATCGGACCGGACGTGATGGTGCTGCGGCCGGCGATCGTCGACCTCGAGGTCACCGCGCCCGCCTCGCTGACCGAACTGGCCGGCATCGAGGTGGTGCGTGACGCGGGGGAACTGACCCTGTACATGGAAATCTACGACTCGGTTACCAGTTCCAAGTTCGCCGAGGTCATCGACCGCGAGGTTGCCGGAACCGGCTTCGCGCGCCAGGCCAACCAGGTCACGAACAAGGCCGCGCTGGACCAGGTGCTCGACCGCTGGGCCGACCTGTTGCGCAAACGCCTGGACGAGGCGCACGGCAAGAAATAGCAGTCGCCGACCGTTACGGCGCCGGCCACGCCCTGCTGGCCAAGGCGCCGGGGGTCGGGCATCATTCAGCCCAATGAAATTGCCGGACCCCGTGATATGAACCCAGGCAAGCGGCTCGCAGGCGCGTCCGCCACCTTCATGAAAGGCATGTGCATGGGCAGCGCGGACATCGTGCCCGGTGTCAGCGGCGGCACGATGGCGCTGATCCTGGGTATCTACGAGCGCCTGCTGCGCGCCATCCGCTCCTTCGACAAGGACTGGCTCAGCCTGGTCGTCAAGGGGCGCTTCGGCGCTGCGCTGTCGCGCAACGACCTGCCGTTCCTGGCCGCACTGGGTGCCGGCATCCTGGCCGCCCTGCTGTTCTTCACCCACGTCGTGCCCCTGCCGAAACTGATCGTCAGCCACCCCGAGCAGGTCTACGGCCTGTTCTTCGGGCTGATCCTGGCCTCGGTGGTCATCCTGATGGGCGCCGTGGAGCGCTACGGGTTCGGCGAGGTCGCGATGACGCTGCTGGGCGTGGCCGCCGGTTTCGCCATCGTCAACCTGGTGCCGGTGGAAACGCCCGACAGCGCCTGGTTCATTTTTCTCTGCGGGTTCGTCGCGATCAGCGCGATGCTGCTGCCCGGCATCTCGGGCTCCTTTATCCTGCTGATACTGGGCAAGTACGCCTACATCATCGACGCGCTGGGGCATTTCGACCTGGCGGTGATCGCCGTCTTCGTGGCCGGCATGGCGTCCGGCCTGGTCGTGTTTTCCCGCGTTATCGTCTGGCTGCTGTCCCGTTACCACCAGCCGACGCTGCTGGTGATCAAGGGCATACTGATCGGTTCGCTGTGGATCATCTGGCCCTTCCAGGAACGCGTGTTCGAAACGGTGCGCGGCAAGGACCGCCTAGTGAGCTCCAGCCCGGTCCTGCCGGACGCCTTCGATGACACGGTGCTGGCGGCCTTCGCCTGGATGGCGCTGGGTATCGGGTCGGTATTGCTGTTGCACCGGCTGGCCGGCCGGCAAGGCCAGGGCCCGAACGTCTAGGGGCTGGACACCAGGGTGCGCTGCGTCGCGCCGGGCGGTACCTGGAGCAGTTCGAGCAGGCGCGGCGCCAGGTTCTCGAGCAGGGTACCGCCGTCCCCGTCTTCCACCAGGCCCACCATGATATAGGCGCGGTTCCCGGCGTGGATCAGCACGCTGTCGGCGTGGTAAGCGCGCCAGCTGCCCGACTTGCGGTACAGCTCCAACTCTCCGGCGTTGGCGAGGCCGCGCACGAACTTGTGGTCGATGCCCGGCTCGGCCAGCGCCGAAAGCATCAGTTCGGACTGGTCGGGGCTGACCAGTTCGCCGGTTTCCAGCAGGTAATAGAACCGCGCCGCCTGGTAGGCCGTGGCGCCGTGGGACTGGTTGTCGATCGGGTCCCGGCGGTAGGCGGGTTCCGGCCCGTAGGGTTTGCCGACCCACAGGCCGCCGCCCAGTTCCGGGTCGTAGAAGCGGTAGTCTGGGGACTGCAGGATGTCGAGCAGCCGTTCCCGCCCGACCCGGTCGAGCACGCGCGAGGCGCAGGCGTTGCAGGAGACGCGAATCATGTCGTGCAGATCCCGTTCGAGCGCCGGTTCCATGGCCAGGTCGCCTTCCTCCAGGGCGACCGCTGCCCCCAGCAGAATGGCCACCTTGGGCAGACTAGCGGCGTAGAACATCTCGTGGCCGTTGACCATCGCGAGGCGCGGCTGTTCGGGGTCGGTCACGTCGGCCACGGCCAGCGCCAGGCGGCCGTCACGGGCCGCTGTCTCCAGCCCCATTTCCACGATCAGGCCATCCAGGCCGGCTTGCAGCGCCGGGTCGGACTCGCACGGCAGATCGTCCAGGGCCGCCGCCATCAGCGGCCATGCCAACAGGCAGGCGGCCAGGGCCAGGCGGCGAATGGATGGTGTCAGGCGAGCGTTCACGATGGGCTGATTACCCCGGGCTGTGGTTATGCTTGGTGCGGGGAGCGAAGGTTACCACTACCGGCGCCTATTTTCGAGTCCCGGGTTCGCTCAAGCCCCTGTTCCGGCTCGTTTTTCAGCTTGCGTCGGCGGTCTCAACGGGAGCAATCGAGGTGCGCGGCATCGACGCGCTGCAGGCGGCCCAGCGGCCCCTCGATCATTGCCGGCAGGCTGTCGGCCTCGATAAGGTCCACGAAGTCCGGAGCGCGCGGCGCGCTCAGGCAGAAGCCCCCGCCCTTGAATTGCAGTAGGGCATACGAGTGCGCCTGCTTCACGCTGCTGCCCACCAGTGGGCGGACGTTTCCGCCCAGGGCGCCGACCGAGAGGTGAAGCAGCCCGGCGTTATCGGTGCCGGCGAAAAAGGCGTGGTGGTGGCCGCTGGCATAAACATCCACGCCGTGCCGGTGCAGGATGTCCAGCAGCGCGCGGTCGTCGAGGATCTCGTGCTCGCGGCCGCGGGTAAACGGCCATAGCGGAAGGTGGGAGAACACCAGGATGGACTCGGCATTCGGCGCATGCGCCGACAGCATGTCCTCGACGAACTGACGTTCGCTGTCCGGGAGTCGGCCGGGCATCGTGCCGTAGAAGCTCACCAGCAGCAACCCGCCATTTCTCGCCGCGTAGCGCCAGGGCCATTCGCTGCCCGGGAGCAGTTCGGTGCCGGGAAGCCGCTCGCTCCACCAGGCTTCGAACTTGGCTCGTTCCGGGGCGAAGGCGGGAAATCCGGAAGCGTCGTGGTTGCCGGCGCTGATGGCGATCGGGATGCCGGCGGCGTCCAGCGGTCCGGCTACGGTTTCCTGGAAAGCGGCCCACATCGCGTCCAGCGCCGGGCCGTCCAGCCGGGGCTGTTGGCCGGCCACCACGTCGCCGGCGGCCACGACCACGTCGACCCCGGACCGCACGATCTCATCGATCGCACGGGATACGCGCGGGCTGTAGTCCGCGCTGCCGTACCGGCCGTTGATGTCGGACAGCAGCGCGACGGCTTGGCCTGACGCGGTGTTTGCCAGCGCCAGGAACAGCAACGGCAGGAGCAGGCGCGGGGTCACGGCGGGGTGATGTCGCAGTTCCGAGGTGACGGGTCCGGCTCGGCACCGATGAAGGCGGCGGGGTCCAGGTCGAGGGCGAGTTGCCCGGAGCGGCAGTCTCCGCCCAGTTTTTCGAACGCCTCCACGGCCCGTTGCTTGATCGCGTCCGCTTCCCTTGTGCCCAGGCCGGCCGGCCCGGTCAGCCAGGCGTAGATTGGCCCACCCTCGGCAAGGTCGGCCGCGAGCCGCCCCAGGCGCTGGTACAGGCCGGGATGAAAATGCCGCAAGCCGTCCAGCATCCCGGTTCTGCGTGCGAAATTGGCGTAGCCGCTGCGGACGCCGGCGTCGTTGTCGTTGATCGCCGAGCGACGCAGGCGCACGGGATCGAAGGCGCGAATCTCGTCGGGCGGCTCGTGCCCGTGGGCCGACTTCGATTCCAGCTTGCCGTCCTCCACCCAGAACCAGCGCCAGTTGTAATCGATGTTGCCGATCCTGTCCTGCTGGCCGAGGAGGTAATCGAGCAGGACGATCTCGAGCACGTCGCGCATCCAGAATACGACCTGGGTCGTCGAGATGTCGGCGGGCAGCGCCTTGGCCATGCGCGGGTTGGTGCGAGCCTGGTGAACGCCGTGGCTGGCCGCCTCCTGCAGCGCGCCCGCGGTGCGCAGGGCGATGAAGGGGGCGGTGAGCTGGAAGTCGTGGTTCTGGCCACTGCCCCAGCCCGACTCGCGCGTGCCGTTGATCTCGGGGCCGTAGCGATCGCCCTTGTTGTCGAGCAGAACGCCGTAGACCTGGCGGCCCTCGTCGGTGAGGGCCGCCGCCCGCGCACCGGCCGAGCCCTCGCCGCGCTCCAGTTCGTCGACGAAACGCCAGCCCGCCGCCAGCATGCGCAGGTTGCGGTGGCCTTCCGTGAGCCCGACCCCGCGGCGGGTCACGCGCCGGTTGTGCTGCGCCGCCTCCATGCTGCGGTATACCGCCACCGGCACGTATACGTTGGTATCGAAGTAACGGGAAAAGTGGTAGTAGATCCAGGCCGACGGCGCGTAGGTGGCGCTGGTATCGCGGTCATTCACGGACATCTTGAACGTGGCCGGCTTGTCGAGGGCTTCGTCGCGGGCGTGGTGGCCCGCGGAGCAGCTCGCCTGTTCGAACCCGGCCGGGTCTCCGCCCCAGTTTTCAAGCGCGATCTCGTAAAGGATCGTGCCGGGGCTGGTGCTCCACAGCTTGGGGCACAGGGCGAGCCGGTAGAGGTCCAGCGCGCAATACGTTTCCTCGGTCTTGCGGTCGTGCTTGCTGAAATCGGCGCCGGGCATGGCCTGGATGCGGATGCACTGCTCGGTCAGGCCGCCGGGGGACGAAAACGACACCGCTTCGCCCTGGACGGGCGCCGCGGCGACCTGCCCGGCGGCCAGCATGGACAGGGCGATCGGCAGCGCGGGCCTGAAAAAGGTCTTTGTCATGTTCGAGTGCTCGGTTTTCATGCGTGAGAGACGCAGCATAGGCAATGATCCTTTCCGTGTGAAGCCTCGCGGTTTGCGGCGACCAGATCGCTGCATCATACTCAGGGCTTCGATTCTGACCGAGAGGGAAAGGCGCGTGTTGAAAAATGCGTTGTTGGTGTGCCTGGCGATATTGATCCTGTCCACGGCCGTGCAGGCGGCGGAAACGGCCACGGCCGTCAACCCGGCATTCCGGGGCTGGATCGAAGATATGAAAGAGAGCGAACGCGGGCCGTTTTCGCGCATCCGCTGGTTCTGCAGGGACGGCAGCGTGCTGCCGCCCAAGGCCTATGCCTGCAACGAGCATGGGGGCGGCTACCAGCACGGCGAGTGGAGCGAACAGACGAAAACCCTGCGCGGCGAGGGCTACTTCATCGCCAACATTCTGGCCGGAACCGACGCCGCCGAACTCGCCGACCGCGACGATTTCCTGGACCGTTACGCACAAATCCTGATCGAACGTTTCCTGGTCCAGGCCGACAACGGCTGGATCCTGCGGCGCGCGCTGTTTTATCGCGGCGCCATCCAGGAGGAAGACGAGCGGGCCGCGGCGCGGGACCTGCTGCTCGAACTGGCCGGCCGCGAGGAATGGATCGGTTTCCGCTACGCTGCCTTGCGGGCCGGTGTCGCCCTGTTGCCGCACGGCGAGAACAGCGCATCGGTGCAGAAGGTCCGGCAGGACTCGGCCTCGCTGTCCGACCGCGACGACGGTTTCAAGCCGCTGCGGGCGAAAATCCACGGCGCACCGGGGCCCGAGGACGCCGCAACCGTGCGGCAGTACGCCGCCAATCTCGACGCCGAACAACGTTCTCCCTACCTGGCCCTGGCGGACGAGATCGACGCGGTGTACCAGGCTGCGCCGCTGAGCGATACCTTGAACGAAATGGCCGCGCAATACACCGCCGCGCCCTGGCTGCAGGACCAATTGCGTTCCGCTGCCGCCCGCCTGCGCCTGGCAAACAGCCCGGAGCAGACCTTCGAGGTGACGGCGGCGTTGCTGCTCGAACTGCGCGATGCGCTGTCGTCGGTCAAGGCGGCCTCGGTGCGCCTGGAGTTGATCGGGCTCGGCCTGAGGCTAGAAACGGAACACTTCAAGGCCGCCGCTGCGCTGCGCTCGAACCTGCCGACCCTGGACCGCCGCCTGCAGACGAAACTGCTGGGCTCGAGCCTGCAAGCCGCTTACGGTTGCGGGCTGATCAACGAGCGCCTGCTGGCCGCGGCGCTCCGCGAATTGTCCAGCCTGGGCGCCGACGAGGTGGCCCTCGACCGCTACCAGGCCGTGCTGGCTTACCTGGGGCGTGCGCCCGGCTGGGGTACGCAGGCCATGCGCATGCAGTTCTTCGATTCGATGCAGAAGCTGGCGCAGATCGAACCGCTGGCCATGCTGTTCATCCAGGACCAGCTGCGCGGCAGCCCCCTGCTGTTCTTCGCCCAGGCGCTGGATGGCCTGTCTCGCGACGCCAACCGCCTGGCCGGCGTGACCCACCGGCTGTTCGGCGAGGACATCGGCACGGGCTTCAACGCGCTGAACCCGGGGCTGGCCCGCGGCGTACTGCACGTGGAGCCGGACCTGTCGACGCTGGCCTCGTTCCGTCCCGACGGCATCTACGTGCTGCCCGAGACGGTTTCCGACCTGCCGCCGGTGGCCGGCATCCTGACGGCCGGCGAGGGCAACCCGCTGTCGCACGTGCAGTTGCTGGCTCGCAACCTGGGCATACCCAACGTCACGGTCTCCGCCGAGCGCATCCGCGATCTGGCAGCCCACGACGGTGAGGACGTGGTGCTGGCGGTGAGTCGCTCCGGCCTGGTCGAAATCGACGCCTGGGACGACCGCTGGATCGAAGTGTTCGAGGCCGACACCGGGGGCGCCGTGCTGATCCGTCCCGACCTCGAGAAGCTGGACCTTTCCGTGCGCCGCTTCGTGCCCCTGGACGATCTGCGCGCCGGCGATTCGGGTCGTGTCGTGGGCCCCAAGGCGGCGAAACTGGGCGAGTTGCGGCATCACTACCCGGGGCGGGTTTCCCGCGGCGTGGCGATTCCCTTCGGTCTGTTCCGCCAGGCGGCGCTGGAACGCCCGCGCCCCGGGCATGACGGCACCGTCTGGGACTGGATGACGGCTACTTACGCCGAGCTCGAGAAACTGCCCGAGGGCAGCCCCGGGCGCGCCGAGGCCACCGAGGCCTTTCGCGCCGAGCTGTACGAAGCCATCCTGGCCACCCCGCTGGACGAAGACTTCCGCTCGGGCCTGAGAGCCGCGCTGGACGAGGCTTTCGACGGTGAAACACCGCCTGGCCTGTTCGTCCGCTCGGATACCAACGTGGAAGACCTGGCGGGCTTCACCGGCGCGGGCCTCAACCTGACGCTCCCCAACGTGGTCGGCTTCGACGCCCTGCTGGCGGCGATCCCGCGGGTCTGGGCCTCGCCCTTCACGGCCCGGGCTTTCGGCTGGCGCCAGTCGCACATGACGGATCCGGAGCACGTTTACACTTCGATCCTGCTGCTGGAGTCGGTGGCCTCGGACAAGTCCGGCGTGCTGGTGACCCAGGACATCGACACCGGCGACCTCGGAGTCGTTTCGGTGGCCGTGAACGAGGGCCTGGGCGGCGCCGTCGACGGGCAGGCCGCCGAGTCGCTGCGCATTGACCTGGAATCGGGCGAGGTGCGGGTGCTGGCCACTGCGACGGCGCCGTGGCGGCGGGTGCCCGATGGCGAAGGCGGTCTCGAATACCTTCCCGTCTCGGGGGACGATGCCGTTCTGAAGCCGGCCGAGATCGAACAGGTCATCGAGTTCGCGAACGGCCTGCCGGAGCGGTTTCCGCCGATTACCGACGACGAGGGCAACCGGGCGCCGGCCGACGTCGAGTTCGGTTTCGTCGACGGCGAACTGCGGCTGTTCCAGCTGCGACCCTTCCTCGACAGCCGCAGCGCCGCCGGTAGCGCCTACCTGCTGGCGATGGACGCGCGCCTGGAAGACGCGGCCGCCATCGTCGTCGACATGGAGGCGCAGCCATGAGGATACCCCGTTGGGTCTTCCTGCTGGCGGCCGGGTTGGCGGCGTTTACCGCGGTCGGCGCCCTGGCCTACCCGCTGGACGGCTACGAGGAAACCGGTATCCGGCGCGTGGAAGGCGCCCGCCTGGCCCACCTCGGCGAGGCCGAGGGGGGCTTCCAGCCGCCCGGGGCACAGTTGCCCACCGAAGCCGTGGACCTGAGGTTGCTGGCGTACCCCGGACTCGAACTGCCGGCGCCGGATCCCGAACTCAGTGGCGAGCTCAAGGCGCTGCTCGGCGAACACGCGGACGAGTACGGCATTGCATTGCTGGACCTGACCGACCCGGCGCAGCCCGTCTACGCGGAGCACCGGGACGACTACCGGCAGAACGTCGGCAGCGTCGGCAAGCTGCTGGTCGCGCTGGGTTACTTCCAGGCGCTGGCGGACGCCTGGCCCGACGACACGGCCCGGCGCAAGTCCATACTGCGTGACACCGTGATCACGGCCGACGATTTCTCCCAGCACGACCACCACACGATCCGGATCTTCGACGTGGAGACGCGCGAGCTGACCCGTCGGCCGATGCAGGTCGGCGACCAGGGGCTGGCCTGGGAATACCTCGACTGGATGCTGTCGGTCAGTTCCAACTCCGCCGCCGCCATGGTCCAGCGCGACGCGATGATGCTGCGGCAGTTCGGCCAGGCCTACCCGCTCTCGGAAGAGGCCATTCGCGCCTTCTGGGCGGAAACCTCGGGTTCCGCGCGCACCCGCCTGTACCAGGAAACGTTCTGGGAGCCGGTCACGCGCAACGGGATGGACCTGTCGCAAATCCGCCAGGGCAGCTTCTTCACGCGCAACGGCAAGAAGTTCGTGAACGGCGGCGGCAACAGTTACGCCACCGCGCGCTCACTGATGGAGTATGTGCTCGCGATGGAAAAGGGGCAACTGGTGGACGAGTGGAGCAGCCGCCAGATCAAGCGCCTGCTGTACATGACCGAGCGCCGCATCCGATACGCCTCTGCGCCGGAACTGCGCGAGGCCGCGGTTTATTTCAAGTCGGGGTCACTGTATTCCTGCAAGGACGAGCCGGGTTTTGATTGCGGTGCCTATCGCGGCAACGTCAGAAACTACATGAACTCGGTCGCCATCGTGGAGCAGCAAGTGGCTGAGGTGCAACTGCACTACATCGTCATCGTGATCTCGAACGTATTGCGCGAGAACTCCGCCCGCGCGCACCAGGCGCTGGGCGGATCGATCCACCGGATGATCCGGTCGATACACGGCGTGCCGGCGGAGCCCTGACCGAGGGACGCGGCTTCATTTTCGCGGCTGGCTGGTGCAGGATGAACCCGGATGAAACGGGAACCTCCTTGGCTGCACCTGCCGGCGCTGCTGCTCTGCCTGATCCTGTCCTCGCCAGTCGCGGCCCAGGAGTTGCTGGCCGAACCTGAAAAACAGGTGCACTGGGCCATGGCCGCGGTGTTCGGCACGGGCTGGTACCGGGTGGACGAGAACCGCTCCTCCTTCATTTTCCGTATTCCGCCGCGCCAGACGCTGCGCCGGGCGAATTGGACCGAAGACGACGGCCGGCGTTATGGGCTCGAGATCCTCTACCCGGTGACGCTCGGGCTGCACCAACTGGACGACTTGCCGGATTTCATCGAGTTCGAAAACTACAGCACCATCACCTTCACGCCCGGCGTTGCGCTGACGTACCCGGTGAGCGAGCGCTGGTGGCTGCGGCCCTACGTGCACTACGGGGTGGGTTACGAGGGCACGTCCGACGAATGGGCCCAGGTCTGGTACGGCGGCGTGAGAAGCCGCTACGCGATCGGCGAAACGGGCCGCACGGACTGGTCGTTGCTCGCCGCGGTGAATTTCGCCGGCTTC
>Ga0180435_10005585_pt1 | contig 12199 bp, 7 predicted proteins | sample SS_ome_3_FD_132467 | JGI IMG/M metagenome (GOLD analysis project Ga0180435, IMG submission 132467) | Hypersaline lake sediment archaeal communities from the Salton Sea, California, USA - SS_3_S_1 metaG | ecosystem: Environmental > Aquatic > Non-marine Saline and Alkaline > Hypersaline > Sediment...
CGTGATCGAGGTGGCGCCGCAGACCGGCGTGCGTGAGACGTACCGCATCGTCGGGGAGACGACAGTCACGGTGGAAGATTACGTGAGTGGGCGTGTCGGCGACGACGCGGTCTGCCACGCGTTCTATCCCATTGACGTGCACACGGAGGAAGGCGTGGAGCCAAAGCAGCTGACGCAAGACGTCGTGCCGAGCGTGCCGCTAAGGGCGCTGATCCCCAAGGGGAGCCGCAGTCTGTTGGCAGCGGGTCGCTGTGTTAGCAGTGATCGCCTAGCCAACTCCGCACTGCGGGTCCAGGCGCCGTGTATGGCGATGGGACAAGCTGCCGGGGCTGCGGCTGCGCTGGCGACCCGGGATGGGGTGAGTCCAGGGCAGGTGGCGTACGCAGAGTTGGTGTCGCTGCTGCGAGTGCACGGGGCGATTGTGCCGGAGGGGTGAGAGCGGATTTCATGTTGCTGCGTCGGGCGTCCCTGGGGAACCGGGGCCTCCCTGCGAAGTCAGACGGGAACGAGGTGGAGATGACGAGATCTGGTGTATCGCTGGAGGGCGTGTTCACGCCGATCGTGACGTCATTCGATGGGCGTGGTGACGTCGCGCACGACAAGATGGTGGACAATCTGGGTAGTTGGAACCAAACGGGGCTGGCGGGGTACATCGTGCTAGGCTCCAACGGTGAGTGGGTCTTCCTGAGCGAGGATGAGAGGCTGGACGTGCTGCGCACGGCGCGGCAGGCGATCCCGCCCGGCAAGCTGATGATCGCCGGCACGGCGGCAGAGTCGACGCGCCACACGATCCGGTTGACGGAGGCGGCGGCCAAGATCGGGGCGGACGCGGCGATTGTCGTGAATCCCAGCTACTACAAGAGCCAGATGACGCCGGCGATCCTGGCAGACCACTATCGCACCGTGGCTGACGCCTCGCCGATTCCCATCGTCATCTACAACCTACCGCCGGCTACGGGGATGGACTTGCCGGCTGATCTCCTGGTAGAGCTATCGTTCCATCTCAACATCATCGGGGTGAAGGACACGGGCGGCAACACGGCCAAGATGGCCGACACCGTGCGTCGGTGTGATCCATCGTTCAGGGTGCTGTCCGGCTCGGCCAACTTCCTCTATCCGACGCTGTCGTTTGGCGTGAGTGGTGGCGTCCTGGCTCTGGGGAACATCGCGCCGACGGAGTCCGTGGCGATGTATGAGCTGTTCCGGAGCGGCGAGTTGCAGGAGGGCCGGGAGCTGTATCTGCGGATGCTGCCGGTGAACATGGCGGTGACCAGTCGCTGGGGCGTAAGCGGGTTGAAGGCCGCGATGGACATGCGGGGATGGTATGGCGGTCCGCCACGGCTACCGCTCCAGGAGCTCGGCGGGGAGCAGCGCCGGGAGCTGAGCGGCATACTGATGGAGGCTGGGCTACTGTAGCGGGGAGCCGGGGGTAGCTCTGTGAGTCGGCTGGTAGGCGGCCGTCTCAAGGGACAGACGCGGCCCGGTCGCGCCACAGCGCAACCGGGCCGCGTTGCTCTGCAGGGATCTGAGGTGCGTCTGCTCACTCCTCCGCAAGAATGCGGTCGACGATGGGCTGTCGGTACTCCTTCGAGAGAGAGTTGAAGTAGGCGCTGTAGCCGGTCACGCGGATCATCAGGTCAGGGTGTGTTGACGGATCCTCGTGGGCTTCCATGACGGCCTCCTTCGACAGGATGTTCATGTTGATCAGGGTCCCCCCCTGTCGATTGTGTGCCATGACGAAGGCCATCACCGCGTCGATGCCGCCCATCTCGCGCACCAGCTTGCGGCCTAGTTCCACCTGGAGTGGCGTCGTGTTGCCCCAACCTGACTGTGTCCGTGCAACGGCATTTGCCTTGGCGGTGAGGGCGACAGCGCCGCCCGGCAGAAAACCGGGATCGGGGTCAGCACTGTGGGAGACAGGCTCTCCGGCTCTGCGTCCGTTTGGCGTTGCCCCCACGCGCTTACCGTAGCGGGCAGTGCCGCCGTGCGAGAAGAGCCCGGGCACGCACGTCCAGCGCCCGCTGGGGGTCGGGGTGTCGCGCACCAGATGGGTCCACAGATCAGCGATGCGCTCTGCCCACCAATCCGCTCGCGTGCCACCCTGCCCGTATCGTGGCACGCTGGCCAGCATCATCCGCTCGCGATCGGCGCCCTCGAAGTTAGTCCCCAGCAACTCGGCAAGTCTTTCCCACGTCAGCTTTCCCTCGTCGACGACCCGCTGCTCGATAGCGGCGAAGGAGTCGGCGACCGTCGCCAGACCGATGCCGTCGAACGCAAGATCGACGATGTCCACACCGCCGTTGGAGGCATCCAGCCCCCGCTCGATGGGACCGTGACAGAAGAGATTGAGCACGATCTCGATGAAGTTGCCCGGCTGGCGCTCCATGTGGATGTCCTTGCCTTCCTTCACCGCGTCGACGACGACGCTGAGATGGTGGGCATAGCCTTGCCACAGACGGTCCATGGTGCGCGGGCAGGCGGCGTCTTCCATCATCTCGTCCAGAGTGATCAGGATGGGCCGGATGAGGTTGAGACGGGTGCCGTCCTGGATGCAGTATTCGATCCCCGGCAAGGCGGTCCAATTGCAGCCCACCTTGGCTCGCATCCGCGCCAGACCAAGGGGGTGTCCGTTCTTGGTGAATCCAGTGTCCAGGCCACCTGAGAGGGCAAAGTCCACGCCGGTGCCGTCGGACGCCATGTACTCCAGGGCTCGCCGGAGGAGGCTCTGGTCCATGTCCTCGTGGACCCGCAGCGCGATGTTTGCCGGGATGCGGATGCGGTGCATCGCCTCCAGGATCAGGAAGGACATCTTGCTGGTCAGATCGCGGCCGTCGGGAGCCTGGCCACCGATCTGGGAGTAGTGGGGGTCGTTGAAGAGCAGGCTGCAGAGATGCCATAGCACCGACTCGTCGGTCTCGCGGCCGGCGGCGATGTCAGCCTCGTAGTACGGGCGCAGCAGCTCGTCCAGCTGTCCAAGCGCGCCGCCCAATCCCCACATGCGATCGACCACCTGGAACCAGGCGATGAACTGGCAGACCTCGTGGAAGGTGCGCGGGGCGCCGTCGATCAGGTAGTCGTTGGTCTCGGCGATGTCCAGGTAGTTGGCTCGCGTGCCGGGATCCTGCTCGGTCTCGGCAAGCTCGCGCGCGTAGTCGACGTGGCGCTTGATCCACGCCTGCACGCCCAGCACAAGGTTCTCCTCGGCATCGTAGAACCCGGTGTCTTCCGGTCGATTGAGCTCCCGAAAGTGGCGGATCTTCTCCAGCAACCCGCCCCAGCCCAACTCGAAACCGATGGTCATGTCGGGGCCGAAGTGGTTCTTGTTGCCGATGCCGGGGCTGAACGTCCCATACTTCTGATGGAGCTCGTGCAGATGCGTCGGGCGGTCCTCGGGACGCCAGTGGCGGGGATAACTGGGTGTCGTGGACGGGTGGGGCGGCTTGGTCCTGGCCATCGCACGCTCCAAGCTGAATCCACCGAGGCCAGGGATGCCCTTGTAGATCCACGCACCCGCGAGTGAGCTCGTAGGGTGGATATAGAGCGGGTGGACTTCTAGCCAGCGGCGGAAGTTCTCGCCGATAGCGCGAGCACCGTAGCACCCGCCATCAGGATGGTTGGGCACGGTCTCGTAGGGCACCGGCTCCAGCCACGGGATGTAGCCGTGGTCGTCCGTGTCAAAGTGTCCGTAGTGGGCCACTTTGATGGCGGTATGTTCTTTCTTGGTCCGTCGCATCGCCTCGATGCGGTCTTGGAAGGGTATCCAGTCAGGCTGCCGGGTATCCGCGGTCATTTCATTCTCCGTGCTCATCGCTATATTGAGTAGTCCAACCTTAAGATCGAATCGCCGATCTGGATGTCGACCAGGTCGGCGGGGAAGCCTGTGTCGGTGTGGGGCGATCTGAGGTGCACCGCCGTGTCCTGTCTCTGAGCCACGCCGTTGACCTGGAGGGGTTCGCCCAGGGTCGAGCGCAGCTCCGTGCCGTCGGGCATAACGAGACGGACGCTGCCGGCATCGATTCTCTTCTCGGATGCGAGGATGGACTGTTGGAAGGCGGCGAAGCTACCGTCCTCTGCAGCACGCCCCAGGACACACAGCCAGGTGGTGTCTGCCCCGTACGCGCGTAACTCGCGCCCGGCACCAACCCCCTCGGCCATCGGCGCCAGTGGCGTCGAGGCGCCGATGGCGATGTACGCGTTGCCCTTCTGAGCGAAGGCCCAGTCCTCGCGAATCGTATGCGCGGTGAAGTCGCTAACGGGGAAGTGCGCGTGGCTGAAGCTCACCAGGCTGCCGGCCGGCTGACGATAGTGAGTGACAACCACAGGCCCTTGGTGATCGACCTGACACGTGCCCGCGGATCCCTGCCAATAGCCACTAGATGCGTGGCGACGGGTGCCAAGGTGGGCCGGCTGGTGGGTCCAGACCCGGGCCTCCGGTGAGAGCGTGGCAACCCAAGACGAGCCGCCGCCCTCGGAGCCCTGCGATGTGGACACGACCAGGAAGTCCGGGGTGCGGTAGGTTCGCCTGGTCAGATCCCCGGGCCCGTCCGTCTCCCCCGCCCTGTGGCGCACCAAAGACATCGTCGGCTCGGCGCGCTTCCGCGCGAGGTCTCTCGCAAGCTCCGCAATGATGGCGGGCACCGGGTAGCCGCGGGCGTTGGCCAGACCCACGATGCTCCAGAGGTGGGCATTGTGGGCGCCGCTTCCCCAGATCACGCGCCCGAGCGCGGCGGTGGTGCCGGTTGTCCCGCCGGTCCCGATGCCGTTGAAACTGTCCAGCGCCGTGAGGTAGAGCACCTTGTCGAGGAGCACGGCCGAGAGTTCTCGCACGAGCGTGTCTTCAGCCAGGTCGGCCAGCTGGGTAAGGACGAAGGCTAGGGTGTCCAGTGCATCTCCATCGTCGGCGAGGGTCGGCAACCCATAGCGTCCTCGGTCCGAGAGCCACGCACGGAGCCGTCCCTCGACCGCTCGACGCGCCTCCGAACCTGTCTGGTCGGCTTCCACGAAAGTGGCATCCGGAAGGCGCTGACAGGCCAGAAGCAGTACCGCCTCGCGCGTCAGCTGGGTGACCTCGGCCCGCGCGGGTGGCAGGGAGGCACCGGCGAGCTGCGCCAGGAGAGCGTCGATGCGGTGGGTGAGTTCGGTGGGATAGGAGCGGTGCTCGGAATAGCGGGTGTCCATCCCGATTAGGGCCAGCAGAGCCCTATCCAGCCGGTAGCTGTCCCGCGCGAGACCGTCTATGGCCGCCGAGATGCGCTCCTCGTGGACGAACCGCCAGGCATCCAAGGTCATCGCAGCCCACTCGGAGAGCAGAACCCGGTCCGGGGCTGCGGCTCTGGACACGCCCTCACGGGGCGCTTGGCGCATGGCCAGGCGTACGCCCTCGAAGAGCCGCTCCGCATACGGTTTCGGATCATCGGCCACGGGTGGTCGGCTGAGCACATCAACATCGAACGCACGCCGCACGCGGACACCGGCCTCGGCGACCAGCTTCAGCGGCGGCATCATGACGAGCTGGTATGGCCCTGTGACGAGCTGTTCCGCCGCAAGGGTTCCGACCCTGGCGCCTGGGCGAGCGTGGTCCATTGTCTCCGCGAAGATGCGGCCCTCGGCGTTCTGCAGTCGCAGGGCGTATTCCGTGTTCTTCGGTATGTCCTGTGCGGCGCATCGCTCGGCCAGATCATGCGCCCAGCGGATGGCGAGGCTGTCTCCGGCGGCGTGGGTGGTGCGCTCGAGACTGGCCGCTTCGAAGAGCTTCTGATATCGCTGGGTGGCCAGTGGACTCGCCGATGCTGATGGCAGCCGCAGCCCGAGCCCGCGATCCGCCGGCAGCCGCAGGGCCAGCCGGACCGGGCACGGACCGTCGGCCAGTTGCATCAGGCGGACGAGCAGGCGGTTGGGACCCCCGCGAAGGGCCAAGGCAATGGTCTGTGTGGCGTAGGGCTCTGGCGGCGTGGTGTCCGAACGGTGCGCGGCGACATCGTTGCACCAGACGTCTACCGGCCCACTGACGGCAATGTCGGCTTCGACATCGAGTGTTCGCTCGCTTAGAACTTCGATGTAGGCCCACGTGGTGACCACCGAACGCCGGTGGCACGTATCGCCCAGATGTACCAGGTGGTCGGCGGCGGCGGACGCCAGCTGCCACCGCAGGGTCTCCCCGTCGGCCTGGGCGTCTGCCAGGTGGCACGGTTGCCCCTCCATCCCCGGTGCGGCGTTGTGGAGTGCGGCACGCACCGCGTCCGCGGTCTGGCGCAAGAGATCTTCCGGTAGGGTGCGAGCGCTCGGCCCGGCGACCAGCCATTGGTGGACGTAGCCGTCGACGAGCACGAAGTCCATGTGAGTCTGGTTATCCAAGGGCTACATCCCTAGGCTGCGGCCGAAGCGCGAGTCTGTTGTTGTCGTCGATTCCAGGTTTCACCGTGGCTGTCACTCGTACAGGACGCATCTGGCTTCGTGGCCTGGGGCAATCTCGATCATCTTTGGCTCCTGCGCGTCGCAGACGCCGGGGATGAACCGGTGGCAGCGCGGGTGGAACGGGCAGCCGGGTGGCACGGAGAACGGGTCGGGCACGCTGCCGGGGATCACGGCGAGGCGGGTGGACGCCTTCCCGCGCGACTTCTGCCCCAACTGAGGGATGGACCGGAGCAGAGCTTCGGTGTAGGGATGTTTGGGATTGTGGAACAGGTCGACCACTGTGGCGCTTTCGACGACCTTGCCAAGATACATCACGAACACGTATTCGGTCATCCGCGCGATCACGCCCAGGTCGTGGGTGATGAACATGATGGCCATGCCGAACTCGTGCTGGAGCTCGCGCATCAAGGTCAGGATCTGTGCCTGCGTCGTTACATCGAGTGCCGTTGTGGGCTCGTCGGCGATCAGCAGGCTGGGTTGGCACGAGAGCGCCATGGCAATCATGGCGCGCTGGCGCATCCCGCCGCTGAGTTGGTGTGGATACCGGTCGACGGCTTCCGTAGGTTTCGCCATACTCACCTGGTCGAGTGTACGGATGGCGATCTGACGCGCCTCGTCCCTGGTCACGTCCTGGTGGAGGAGGATGCCCTCCATGATCTGTGCGCCGATGGTGTGCATCGGGCTGAAAGAGGCCATGGGCTCCTGGAAGATCATGGCGATCTCGGCGCCGCGTATCTCACGCGCCTGTTTTCCCTTTGGATCGATCCGAGCCATATCCACGCACGCGGTCGAGCCGGCGAGGTCTGTCTTGAGGTAGAGGTTGATCTCGCCGCTCATGATCTTCCCCGGTCTGGGCTCGATTCGCATGATCGAGCGGGCCGTGACCGACTTCCCGCAGCCGCTCTCACCGACGATGCCGACCGTCTGACCGAAGCCGAAACGCAGGTCGACACCGTCGACGGCGCGCACGGTGCCCTGGCGCAGCTCGAAGTAGGTGCGCAGGTCCTTGACATCGAGGAGTAGGCTGTTGTCTGAGCTCATCTGTCTTCCTTGAGGGCACCGGCAGCCCGTGGCGCGCGAATGGTGACCGAACTGTTGATCTGGACCACGGGCTTGACGTCGTCCCGGCTGGGCGAGAGGAAGGGGGCATCGAGGACGCCGCTCTCCACGTTGCGGGCATAGAGCCCGTGCATCGGCACGTCTGCGTCATCGGGCCAGCGGGTGCTGATGTTGTACAGCTGGAGGCGGCGCATGTTGTCGGCGACGATCGCCGCGCGCTGTGCGCGACTCTCGGGGTTGTAGTTAGAAATCTGCGTGCTCCTGGTGGTGGGTACGGCGACGGCGGGGTCCTCGATCTCGGGGTACTGCAACTGGATGTCGCGCAGCGTGACATCGTCAAGGACGGACCCGTCCTGGGCCGTCATCACGATGCGGCCCCGCGTGGTCGCGGTGAAGTTGCTGATCGAAACGTTGCGTAGCCGGCCCAGCGTGTATGGCTCGGGCTGCTTGTGCTGTTGGATGTCGATGTAGATCGGCCGCTCCGCTAGCATGTCGGTCATCGTCCGCCCACTGATGTTGGAGAAGGCGATGTTCTCGATGATCCCCGGCGACCACATCTCGATGGCGATCATCCGCAGTGCTTCCTTGACCACGCAGTTGCTGAAGGTCACGTCGCGGATGCCACTGGTGCACTCCGCGCCAAGACCCAGCGCGCCACACTTGGTGGCCAGGATGCAGTTGGTGACCACAACACGCTCGGTGCTGCGGGCGTCGTGAGTCGCCTTGAGGATGATGGCGTCGTCGCATCCGCTGATGTAGCAGTCGCTGATGAAAACATCGCGACAGCCGTTGACGTCGATGCCGTCGGTGTTGGGGCCATAGAGGTGGCTGTCCAGCGTCAGGCCCCGGATGGTGACGTAGTCGCAACAGTACGGGTGGACCGTCCAACCGGGGCTGTCCTCGATCGTGAAGCCCTCCAGAAGGACGTGCTTGCTGTTGCGCAGCTCGATGAGCGGACTGATGCGCTTGGCGTTCTTGCGGTACCAGGGCGTACCTGGCGCCGGCTCGTGCCAGAAGGCCATCCCGTGACCGTCGACGGTGCCCTGACCCACGATGGCGATGTTCTCGCATCCATCGGCGTGGATCAGGTGGTAGGGCTGGCGATCCTGGTTGTGGCCGCGCCCCAGGTTGGGGTAGGCCTCGATATCGGTGTGGGCCTCCAGGCGGGACCCGTAGTCCAGGTGGAGGGTCACGCCGGAGCGCATGAAGATCGTGGTCGTTGTCCAGTTGCCTGCCGGTACCCGCACCGTGCCGCCGCCGCCGGCGGCGACCGTGTCGATGGCTCTCTGCAGTGCTTGCGCGGTTGCCTCGAAGCCGGCGCCGGGCGAGACGTGATCTGAGAGCGAGACCGATGTCTGGGTAGTCACTGTGGCTTCTCCTAGGCCTGGCCGTACGGATCGGCCGCGTCACGAAGGCCGTCGCCCATGAAGTTGAAGGCCATCACGGCCACGACGACGGCAATACCCGGCGTCAGCAGCCAGGGTGAGAAGGCCACGGTCCGGATGTTCTGGGCCTCCTGCAGAAGGACGCCCCAGCTGACGGCCGGGGGGCGCATACCGATGCCCAGGAAACTGAGCGACGTCTCTGACAGGACCATAGCCGGGATCGCACGTGTGGTCGAGGCGATGATATGGCTCAGGAAGGAGGGCACCATGTGGCGGAAGATTATCCGCAGCTCGCCGGAGCCCGAGAGACGCGCGGCCTTCACGAAGTCCTCCTCACGGAGGCTCAGGAAGCGTCCGCGGACGACACGAGCCATACCGGACCATCCGATCGCGGAGAGGATAGTCACCATCATGAAGTAGACCCTGACCGGATTCCAGTCCAGCGGCATCGCCGCCGCCAGCGACATGTAAAGCGGAATCTTGGGCAGCGACTGGAGTAGCTCGATAACGCGCTGGATGATCATGTCCACCCAGCCGCCCAGGTAGCCCGAAAGGCCACCCAGGAGGATGCCCAGAAACAGGCTGATCACGACACCGACCAGGCCGATGGACATCGAGATACGCGCGCCATAGATGATGCGGGATAGCACGTCTCGCCCCAGCTCATCCGCGCCGATCAGGAACATCGTGCTGAGCTCGCTCGCGCTCTCGACCCCGATGAGGTGTAGGTTCGCGTCCCAGAGCCCCCACAGCTTGTACTCACTGCCGCGCACCAGGAGCTTGATGGGGAGCTTCACGTCGGTGTTGTCGGTGTAGATCCACGCCATCGTCTCGGGGTTTCGCTCTCGCTGCGTCTCGTAGACGAAGGGCCGCAGCGAGAACGTCCCTGCCTCATCCACAAAGCGGATAGCCTGCGGGGGGGCCAGCTTCTGCTTGGAGTTGATGTCGTTGGGGTCATACGGCGCGAGGAATTCACAGAAGAGCGCCGTGGCGTACAGCAGGATGACAACAATGCTGCCTATCACCGCCATTCGGTGCTTGGTGAAGCGCCACCACATCAGCTGCCACTGGGAGGCGACGAAGTAGTGCTCGCCCTTGTCCGTGGTTCCTGCCCCTGCTGCAGCCGGGCTTTCGGACCTCGCGAGGCCCGTGTCAGCAGGGCGCGCTGCGGTGGGGACTGTCTGTCCGTCCAAGTTGGTCTCTTCAGGTGCCATTCTCTGGGTCTCCAGCTAGTTGGCTACGGGGTCAAGGGTGTCGGTGGTGCCGGTTTGCCACGCTGCGATGCGTGACCGCAGGTCCTCTATCAGCGCTGCATGCTCGGGGAGCGCAGCGAGGTTGCGTCGCTCTTCGGGGTCCTCTGCCAGGTTGTACAGCGCATGGTCGCCCGATGCGCTGTGAGAGTAGCGCCAGCCATCGGGCGTCACAAGGGCGCGAGTCTGGTCGCCATATGCGGCCAGGGCTTCTGACCGTGTACGGGCTTCCGCCACGACATAGTCGGGCAGCACTCTGTCTGGCTTCGGCTCGCGTTGGTTCCACTCGATGAACACGTCCTCAGTCATCTCGCCACCCGTCGCCAGCACGTCGCTGCGCGAGCGACCGTGTAGGGCCTCCGGCACTGGTTGCCCCATCAGTTCCAGTAGCGTTGGCACCAGGTCGATCTGGCTGAACGGCCCCGTGACACGCTGTTGCTCACGCTGGCCAGGCAGCTTGACCAGAAGCGGCACCCGCACCGATTCCTGGTACATCGTGCCCTTACCCAGCAGTTGGTGCGAGCCCATCATGTCCCCGTGGTCGGATGTGAAAACTACAATGGTGTCGTCCATCAGTCCGCAATTGTCGAGGGTCTCCAGAACGCGGCCGAAGTGGGTGTCCACCAGCGAGCAGAGCCCCCAATAGGCGGAGATCAACTGGCGCCAGCCCATCTCATTCGACAGGTCGAAGCGTTCGAAGCCTTCGTTGTGGAAGCGCAGGTAATGCAGGCGCTCGCGAAGCGGATCGGCCTCACTGGGCACAGCGTCGAAGTCGCCCGGCAGCGGGACCTCCTGCGGGTTGTACTGGTCATCTCGTGGGCCGTAGAAAGGCATGTGAGGCTCGAGGAAGGAGACGTAGAGCGCAAAGGGCTGGTCTTGATGCCGGTTTATGAAGTCACAGGCCTCTGTGGCCAGGTAGGCGGGCTTGCCGTCCCGCTCGGGGAGCTTGGTGGTCAGGTCGCGCGAGAAGCTCTTGCCGCCGTCCGCGTCGGGCTTGTAGCCGCGACGACGCAGGTAGTGATGGTAGGTGGACTTGGCGGCCTTGTCACGCCCAGACGAGAAGTGCTCGTTGTAGTTGATCCAGGTGGACTCGACGCTACGCCACTCCCGGAAGCCGTGCTGCGCGAAGATCTCGTCACCCAGGTGCCACTTGCCGAAGTAGCCTGTCGCGTAGTCATCGGGCAAGTGTTCGGGCAGGCACGCGGCATCCGCATTGAGCGGGATGTTGTTGGTCCATGCGCCGTGGGAGTGCGGGTAGAGGCCCGTCAGGTAGCTGCCGCGGGCCGGCGTGCATACCGGCTGGGTGCAGTAGGCCTGGTCCACCACGCAGCTCCGATCGGCCAGTGCGTTGAGGTTCGGCATCTGGATCTGCTCGTTGCCGTAGCAGGCCAGCGTGTCAAAGCGCTGCTCGTCTGTGAGCAGGACCAAGAGGTTGGGCTTTGTCACCTTGACTCCTACCGGTAGGCGATCCGCGGATCGAGGACGGCTAGCAAGATGTCGGAGACCAGGGTGCCGATGACCGTGAGGACGCTCAGCATGAGGATAAAGGCGCCGGCAAGATACATATCCTGTGTGCGTAGTGCGTGCAGGAGAAGCGGGCCGGTCGTGGAGAGACTGAGGACAACCGACACAATCGTGGACCCGGAGACAAGCCGGGGCAGTGCCCAGCCAATTGTGCTGACAAAGGGGTTCAGCGCCATGCGGACCGGGTACTTCCAGATGACGACGCTCTCCTTGACGCCCTTGGCGCGCGCGGCCTCGACATAGGGCTTGCTCAGTTCGTCGAGCAGGTTGGCACGCATGGTGCGGATCAGGCCGGCACTGCCGCTGAGTCCCAGGATCACGATGGGCAGCCAGATGTGCTTGGCCATATCCACAAACTTGGCCCACGTCCAAGGGGCGTCGATGTACTCCGGCGAGAAGAGCCCGGTGATGCTGGTGTCGAAGTACCGGTACGCGATCCACATAAGGATGAGCGCGAGTAGAAAGCTGGGCACTGCGAGGCCGATGAACCCGATGGATGTGAAGAAATAGTCAGCTGCCGAGTACTGGCGCACAGCGGAGAGCACGCCGATAGGGATCGCTACGACC
>Ga0180435_10005586_pt1 | contig 12196 bp, 10 predicted proteins | sample SS_ome_3_FD_132467 | JGI IMG/M metagenome (GOLD analysis project Ga0180435, IMG submission 132467) | Hypersaline lake sediment archaeal communities from the Salton Sea, California, USA - SS_3_S_1 metaG | ecosystem: Environmental > Aquatic > Non-marine Saline and Alkaline > Hypersaline >...
GCAGTCTGGAGGTGCGCGAGCAGGTAGGGAATAAATATATTCCCTACACAAACAAAGCATTAAGCTGGCATACGGACGGTTATTATAACCGCCTTGATAAACAGATTTTTGGCATCATTATGCATTGTGTGAGGCCTGCTGCCAAAGGCGGGGTTAATCGCCTGATGGATATCGATGCGATCTACATCGCTTTACGGGATGAGAATCCGGCTTATATCGAAGCGTTGATGCATGCTGAAGCGATGACGATTCCAGCAAATATCGAAGCCGGCGCCGTGATACGAGAAGCGCAAACCGGTCCGGTGTTCATGGTGAAGGCGGATGGTCGCCTGCACATGCGGTATTCGGCGAGAAAACGCAATATCATCTGGCGAGATACGCCGCAAACAGCTGAGGCGGTTGCCATGATCGGGCAACTGCTGGCAGATGATGTAAAAGTGGCCAAAGTGGCACTAAGCGCCGGGCAGGGAATCATATGTAACAACGTGTTGCATAACCGTACTGGCTTTGAGGACAGTGAGCAGCACAAGCGACTGATGTATCGCGCACGTTATTATGATGATGTGACACTGTCGGTGTAGACAAGAGTTAATGAGGAATCGAGATGTTATGGTTAAGTGAAGTTCTGATTCAGAACCCTGAAATGGAAAATTTTGAGCAGCTAAAGGATGAGTTGAAAAAGCGCGCAGCAGGCGGTGAGCTGTTTTTCCGTATGGATGTAAAACCGCCGTTCAAAGATACCCCTGCTGACTGGGAAGATAAGCTGGAAGCGGCGTTTACATCGAATTTTTAATCTTTAAATCAGATTAAAAGAATTCTATATCCTATTGATATTAAATACCTTCTGAAAACATGTTCTGGCAAGAAGACAATAAGAAAGACACTATCACCAGCTCTAACAGGGTGGTTGACCTCAGCTACAAGCTTGACTGTAAGCAGGTGCCTACACGCCATGCCTGGGAACTTGCGCAGGCGCTCTATGAAGTGTTGCCCTGGTTGAAAGATGAGCCTGAAGTCGGTATCCATCAGATACATGGCGCAACCTCCGGTAATGGCTGGGAGCGGCCGCCTGATGGTGAGCTGATCCACCTGTCAAAACGTACCCGTATGAACCTTCGTGTGCCGATGTCCCGTATCGGTGATGCAAACGAACTGATCGGAAAGACGCTCGATATTGCCGGCCACAGCGTGAAAGTCGGGGCGATGACGACAAAGCAGATAACCCCGATATCGACCATCTTCTCGCGTGATATCGTTACCACGGAGGGTGTCAGTGAAAACGATTTTCTGGCCATGATTGTCGACGAGCTCAAATCCCGTGATATCCAGGTGAGGAAGATGCTCTGTGGCATTGGTCATGAGTTTGACGTCAATGGCGAACGGGTCAGTACCCGTAGCCTGATGATCGCTGATCTTGAAAAGCATGAATCTGTTGCCTTGCAGGAGCGGGGCATCGGCCCACATCGGCATTTCGGCTGCGGTATCTTTATTCCGCATAAGGGTATTAAGGCTGTGGGTGAGCAGGAAGAAAAAACACATTTTACATGAAGTTAGATAATATACTTAAAGTTAAATATGCTTTAATTTCATGTTGTGTGCTGGGCGATTTTCCAGTCTAAAATTCATAACTACCTCTTTTGAAATACTGGAAAAGCCAGTTTTATTCGGCTAATATTCGCGCTCGAATTTATGAGCAAAATTTTTCATACAGATTATACAGATTACATTAAGGGTAAAAAATTATGGCACTTCTTGACTCAGTAGATAGAACAGCAAACGGCTACCTGGAAAACATAGCTGACTGGAACGAAGAGATCGCAGCAGAACTTTTCGCTGAAGAGGGTATCGACCCTACACCAGAGCACTGGGACGTTGTTAAGTACGTTCGCCAGGAAACACTTGACGGCAATGAGCCAAACGAGCGTGGCATCATGAAAGCCATGGGTAAGATCTGGGGCCGTAAAGTTTCATCTAAAGAGATGTACGAGATGTTCCCTGAAATGCCATCCAAGCAGGGCCTGAAGATCGGCGGTTGCCCGCAGAGTACCCGCAAAGGCGGCTACTAGTAGTTAGTCGCTAGTAGGCCGTTACTGATAGGCGATCACTGGACAAAGTATCTAAGTGGTTGTTTTTGAGATAATCGCTTATCGAGATTGTGTTATATCTTCCCATTTGTAGATATATGGGTAAGATATAGCCCAAGCTAAAATCTCGTTAATTAAGTAAGAATTTTATATCTGGAATTACTGAGTCATGTAACCAGTGACTCAATCACATAAACAAGGTGAGAAATATGAGCAGCAAGCAAGATTTAATTAAAGAAATGCTGGAAATGCAGAAGAAATTTACCGCATATGAGCAGGCAAACGGTGTAGATCCACAGGATTACTTCACACCAGGCGCTGGTTCAGAGCTTGACGGTTACCGTCAGAAGTATCAGGAGCTTGCAAATAAAGTTGTTGATATGGCTCACGAAGAAGCTGGTTCTGAACGTTAAGATTCAGTTCTGACTCATTCACAAAAAAAGCCGCGTATATTGCGGCTTTTTTTGTGTCCGTTTGAGACTGTTTGGATACGGTTTCGTCGCTCCTCGACATCCTTGTCACCACGACATTTGTACATCCTGTACGTCCGTCGCTCCTCGACATCCATGTCGTCGCGGCATTAGTACATCCTGTACGTCCGTCGCTCCTCGACATCCATGTCGCCGCGACATTTGTATATCCTATACATCAGATATCAGACCACATGCGTAGCAGGTTGACGTAACTGTTACTCAGTTGCTCAAGCTCTCTCGATTCTGGAGAGGTCTGCATCAGCTTTTCACGTGCCTGGCTCAGGTTATACAGGATCTCGCGTTTCGCGGGATCTCTGACCGTGCTCTGCAGCCATGTGACGGCGACGATGCGTTCACCGCTTGTCACTTCGGCAACCTGGTGCGTACTCGAGGACGGATAGAGTACTGCATCACCCGCTTTCAGTTTTACTTTCTGCTGACCGAAAGTGGTGGTGATGATCAGTTCGCCGCCTTCATAATCATTCGGGTTATTGAGAAAGATAGTGATCGAAATATCTGAGCGGTAGCGCTGGTTTGGTGGCCCCATAACCGGGTCATCAACATGGTTACCGTAGAACATGCCTTCGGTATACTTCGCGTAGATCGGAGTTGCGATTCGTGCTGCGAATGCTGCAGCGATGTAATCCGGGTTACGCACCAGTTTTCCCATGACGAGATTATTCAGGCGCTGTGTCTCGATATCGGAGATAAACATCTCGTGGTTGTTCTTAACACGTATGGCTTCGGCGCCGGCTGTTTCGGCACCTTCACGGAAGTTTGCGGTAGCCATCAGCTCCTGGACCATGCCGACTTCTTCCTGGGTGAGGACGTTAGGGATTGTTACAAGCATGAATATAGGCTCAATTCGTTAAGTTGAAGTATCAAGTGAAGTATAATTGAGCAGAATTTTAACAGAGTACAAGTTTAAAAGAGACAAGATTAATATAGTACGGGTTTAATAGAGAGAAGGGTTATGAAGTTGAATATCATCGTCGATGGTCGCACCAATGCATTCGAAGTACCGGATCATATGCTGGTCGATGCAAAAGATTTCTTCGACAAGATCGACAGCGACCTTGATAAAGGCTACCAGATGAGTCGCGACTGGGTTGAGAATCCGAATCCAGAGCAGCGTTGCCAGATTGCTGCCAACACGATTCTGACGGCGATCGAGACAGATAATGAAAAACTGCTGATGCTGATGTCTGCATACATCCTGCGCACCATGCCCGGTGTTAAATCGATCAATATCGACATTACCGGCGACATGAACGAGACAGATATCATCATGGAACATGAGTCTGTTCAGCCGCTGGGGCCTATATTTAACTAGCCCCGATATTTAGCTAGCGCCTGTATTTGACCAGACTATATTTATCCAGCTTAAATTGCCAGGCTGTATTAACAGGGGCTGATTTGCCGAAGCAGGATGTTTCGGTTACAGTTTAAATTCATGTGCAGCCATAGTTGTAATGAACCATAACTGCATGCCATGGAACAAAATCAGCACGCGCTATAGTTGATAGAGAACCTGGGAAGATGAACTATCTGGCCTGCCTTTTTCTTACCTTCCTTTTTGCGCTGAAGCTATTCGCCGCCTCTTGTATCGGTATTAGCGTTTTTATTGCTTGGCAGGAGCCTCTCTTTATGGAATCATCGCTTGATCGTTGATTTTTAACATAGCTGAGATATGGCATGCTAAATAAAATTTTCCCTTTCTTGAGCTGGATTCATGAATTAAAGGATCCTGCTATTCTCCGTGCTGACATCATTGCCGGGATTACTGTAGCGCTTGTGCTGATTCCTCAATCCATGGCTTACGCAACACTGGCAGGCTTGCCTGAAGTCTATGGCTTGTATATAGCATTCGTGCCGGTATTTGTTGCTGCACTGTGGGGCTCATCTCGCCAGCTGGGTACCGGACCGGTAGCAGTGGTATCAACCATGGTGGCGACGATGCTGACACCAGTCGTGATCTCTATGCTGGGGTCAGACTATACGCAGGAAGAATTTCTGGCGCTTTATATTCCAACAGTGATGTTTCTTACTCTGCTGGTGGGCCTTTTCCAACTGGCGTTAGGCCTCTTGCGTCTCGGCGCCATTGTTAATTTCCTATCACACCCTGTCATCGTTGGCTTTACCAATGCAGCGGCTATATTCATTGGTTTGACCCAGATATCTAAAATTTTTGGTGTGGAGATGCCGGGTGGCGCCAGCGATCATTTTCTTTCTGTGCGAATACTGGGCGTGCTGGAAAATTTAGTTGATACCCATATGCCAACATTGCTGATGGGTGTCTCAGCCTTCGCCATTATGATCTTATTAAAATGGTTTGCGCCCAAGGTACCGGGGGTTCTGGTTGCCGTGGTCACTACTACCTTCGTTAGTTACCAGATCGGTTTTGAACAGATGGGTGGTGCTGTGGTCGGTACGATACCAGAAGGCTTGCCTAGTTTCGCTGTACCTGCATTCAATATCGAAGTCTTATCCCAGCTCCTGATTGGCGCTATCATCATCGCGATGGTCGGTTTTATGGAAGCGATATCGATCGCAAAAGCGATGGCGGCGAAATCGAAAGATCGTATAGATCCTAATCAGGAGCTGGTCGGTCAGGGTATGGCTAATATCGCTGGCAGTTTCTTTCAATCGTACCCTGCATCCGGTTCATTCTCACGCTCTGCGGTTAACTTTAATGCGGGAGCAAAGACTGGTTTTTCATCGGTGGTTACGGCTATCATCGTCTTTATAACCTTGTTATTCCTGACACCCTTGTTATACCATTTGCCGAAGGCAGCACTGGCGGCCGTTGTGATAATGGCTGTGTTCGGCCTGATCAATTTCAGTTCTATCAAACACATCTGGGTGGCAAACAAACATGACGGTGTAGCTGCCATGGTAACCTTTGTAGTCACCATCGGTTCTGCACCAAAACTCGACCATGGTATCGTTTTTGGTGCAGTGCTGGCCGTTGTGCTGTACCTCTATCGTTCGATGCGACCTCGCGTCTCTGTTCTGGGGCGATATAAAGACGGCACATTGCGTGATGTGAAGATCAATAAGGATATTCCAACAGACGATAATATCATCGCGGTGAGATTTGATGGTTCGCTGTATTTTGCAAACGTATCTTTTTTCGAAGATGCAATGCTGAAAGCGGTATCTCAATACCCGGATGCAAAATTTTTACTGGTGGTCGGCGATGCTATCAACCAGATCGATGCATCGGGGGAAGAGGTTTTGCACCACCTGGTAGAACGTCTGAGTGAAAGTGGCGTCACCGTGGTTTTCAGTGGTCTTAAACGACAGATTCTCGATGTCTTGCGTGCAACTCACCTGTATGAACTTATAGGTGAGCAGAATATCTTCGTCGATGTAGATCTTGCGCTGGATGAGATCTACCATCGTCTTGAGCTGGATGCCACAGGCGCAGTCTGCCCGTTGAAACGTCAACCAGCTTCAGCATAGCCTGTTCAGAATTGTATGCTTTCGCGACTGCAGGGAATTTTGGCGGGCCAGCCTCGTTCGGCAAAACGCTTTTGTAGTGTAAGCTTTGCTTCTTCTTCCCCATGGATGAGGTATAGTTCCGGCTGTGGTTGATTAAAGTTGCTTGCCCAGTCGGTCAGTTGTGACTGGCTGGCATGCGCTGAAAAACCACCAAGGGTATGAATGCTAGCATTCACCGCAATTTTTTCACCGCCCATACGAAACGTCTTGGCGCCATCGACAAGGGATCGGCCGGGTGTGCCGATGGCCTGGTAGCCAACGATGATTACATGTGCATTACGTCGCCACAGGTTATGCTTGAAATGATGACGTATACGGCCGCCGGTACACATACCACTGCCCGCTATAATGATAGCGCCAGCCTCGATCTTGTTCAGCGCCATCGATTCTTCTGTCGATGTCGAGTAGTGCAGCACCGGCAAAAAAGTATGCAGGCTGCCGGAACGGCCCTGTTGGATGACTGCGGCATCTTCACTGTTATAGATATTCTGATAACGGTGATATACCTCGGTTACCGCTATCGCCATCGGGCTGTCGAGGTAAACGGCCTGGTGACGAAGCTTTCCTTTCTGGTAGAGTTCGCCGAGGCGGAAGATGATCTCCTGTGTGCGGCCGACAGCAAACGAAGGGATGAGGATGTTGCCGCCATTTTCGGATGCTTCCATGATAATACTTTCGAACTCTTCCAGAGTCTCCTCCATAGGCCGGTGGTTACGATCGCCATAGGTCGACTCTAGCAGAAGAATGTCAGCTTCAGTGACGACTTCTGGATCACGCAACAAGGCTGCATAACTGTTGCCCAGGTCGCCAGAGAATACCAGCTTCTTCTCAGTACCGGCTTCATTAACGAAGATTTCCACGATCGATGAACCGAGGATGTGGCCGGCATCGCGAAAACAGACTTCGACGCCATCTGCTATCTCATGTCGCGAACCGTAAGGAAAACCATCGCATGATGACAGTGCAGACTCGACATCTTCGATGTCATACAGCGGTTCGATCTCCTCCTTGCCGGCGCGGCGTCTGCGCTTGTTCTCCCACTCGGTATCCCGCTGCTGCAAGGAGGCTGCATCTTTCAGCATGATCTCAAGCAGTTCGCTTGTTGGGTAGGTCATGTAAATACGACCGCCGTAGCCATCGGCAAACAGTTTCGGTAATCGGCCCGAGTGATCAAGGTGGGCATGTGACAGCACGACCGCGTCGATCTTGTGGATATCGAAGGGAAAAGGTTCCGCGTTGGCTTTCTCTTCCTCGCGACTGCCCTGGTAGAGGCCGCACTCCAGTAACACCGTGGCCCTGTCAGTTTCCAGAAGATAGGTAGAGCCGGTTACACCTTCGGTGGCGCCATAAAATGTTAGTTTAGCCATCTGGTCTCCTTAACAATGTCAATTGAATAGTCTTCAGCATTCACTCTAACACCACCAAACTATCAGAAGAAGTGATCTGAGGCCGTGCTCGAAATCAAGTATATGAAAAATATCTCGTACTGTCTGAATCATCAGGCGAGTAACTGCGGCATGAATAGAGACGCCAGGCTTAACACCAGGAAGAAACCGGCCATATCGGTAACCGTGGTCAGCAGGGGGCCAGAGGCCACAGCCGGATCGATACCGAATTTTTTCAGGATCAGCGGCACGGTGCCACCGATCGATACCGCGATCAGGGTGTTTGCAGAGAGTGCCAGCCCGATCACCAGGCCGAGGTAAGCATTGTCTTTCCATACCCAGGCAACGATGCCGATGAGTATGCCGAGCACGATGCCGTTGATGATGCCGACGCCGAGCTCTTTTTTCAGCACATGAAACAGGTCCGCCGGCCTTGTCAGACCCAGTGCCAGTTCTCGCATACTGACACCTACGGCCTGGTTGCCCGAACAGCCGCTCATATCAGATACCATGGGGAGGAAAACCGCGATTGCGATCACCGCGGCCAGGGTTTCCTCATAGGCGGAGATCACGCTGGCAGCAATGATGTTTAGCACGATATTCGAGCTCAACCAGGCCAGTCTTCGGCGTGAGCGCAGGATGGTCGGCATGGAACGTAGCTCATCACCAATCTTCTGCCGGGAGAGGCTCTGCTTTTCAGCCCTGTGTTGTTCGGCCTCGGTGAGTTCCGTCCTGGAAACGATACCAAGTAAACCTCGCTGAGCATCGACCACCGGTACGCTGCGAAACGGATTTTCGTCAAACAATGTAGCCAGTTCTTCCTGGGTGGCTTCAGGTGAGACGGAGATGACCGGGCGCATGATGTCGGCGAGTAAGACGGCACGTTTATTTCTCAGCAGCCCACGCAGTGATACGACACCGACCAGTCTGCCAGTGGCATCGATTATATACGGATGCTGGTCGCGGTAGCGCTCATATTTTTCATCATCCGTGACCATGCGTTTCAGCACCGTGCCGACGGTGTCATCGATAGTGAAGGTTAAGGCGTCCAGCTCCATCAGGCCGCCAGCAGTATCCGCGTCGTACTGAGAAAGTTTACGGACATCATCGGCGGTGTCTTCATCCATCACCGAGAGGATGGCTTCCGCATTTTTCTTTTTGATGTCATTGACGATGTCTGCCTGGGTGTCGGATGGCAGCTCTTCCATAATCTTTGCGGCCACATCCGAGTCGACGCCTTCGATCATGCTGGCAGCCAGCCTGGCGGGTGCTTCTTCGATCAGTTCGGCTGCCGCATCGGGCGGAAGAATCGATATCAGCTGATCGCGATCATCAGCCTTCATCTGAGAGGCTTGTCTCAATACTTCCTGGCTGGTGTTCGACTCAACAATTTCTGCTACTTGCTGTTCGTCGGAGGTCTCTATCGCCTTCTTCAAAGTGTCTTTATGTGCGCTTTCTTCCAGCTGGGGAGTGTTACTCATCGAAGTTATTTCCGTTCTGTGATGTGTTGCTGATTAATGTTAGTTGGCATAATAAAACAACCGTATCTTGTTAAATATATTCTAAAACAGGTTCGAGAGATATTTACATCGATTCTCAGCTTGGGTTGAGCAATCTTGCGGAACAGGGTGCTTCCCTTTTCGGGATATCGGGAATACTATACTGGCTATTCCTGATTTGTCGGGAATACAGAAACAGGCGGTAATCAAATCTCATGTTTTCACCCAGGCCCGTATCCCATATATACAGAAAGCTTGCGGCATTCAGCCTGCTGATATGCGCCATACTATGCTCTGCTTATGTTCAGGGTGAACCATCCCAGGTAGCAGAACCTGCATCTGAACAGAAGCTGCAAAGCAGGGTGGATAACCTTGCGAGCATACAGGAGTCGATCCAGGCCCGACAGTTACAGTTGCGTCAGCTTAGAGAAAAGCTGAAGAAGCCAGAAGACGTTTCAGAGAAACAGGAGATCGAACAGAAGATCGCCAGGATAAAGCTTGATATCCATGGCCTGCAGACCTCCTTTGAGCAGGTGGTGCTCGGCGGCATCAATCGCGCTGTGCTGAATGAGCAGACCGATCAGCAGATAAACTGGCAGGATGAGATCGAGCAGATCAGTCGGCCACTTTTGTCTACACTCAAGGAGCTTACTGCCAAACCGCGTCAGATCGACAGTTTGAGCAGAGATATCGAGCGCCTGCGAGAGCAGAACAAGGTAATAGACAAAGCGCTTGAGTCGATCTATTCATTAAAGAACCAGACCTTGCCGGCAATCGCGATCAGCCCGATCGATCAGTTGTTGCTCGAGTGGCAACAGCGTAAGGAGGATACTCAGCGCAAACTGTCGATATCACAACTCAAGCTTGAGAGCCTGATAACAGAGGGTGAGACATGGCAGGATTCGACCGGTGAACTCGTCAGCGCGTTCTTTCATGGGCGCGGCCTGACCCTGTTGCTGGCGATAATCACCGGTTTGTTCATCTGGATGGTTTCAAAGGGATTGATTCACCTCTACTGGCGCTGGCTGTATCAGACCAGGCATAATATCGGCATCATCAGGGCGCCGCTGCTGTACTACAGTTACCGCCTGACGACAGCAATCATCATCGTGTTCGCCATACTCATGGTGTTTTATATACGCGGTGACGTGCTTCTGCTGACCTTGTCGTTGATCGCACTGGCTGGCGGCGCGCTCACGCTGCGGCAGACGCTTCCACGTTATGCCGCTGAGATAAGATTGCTTCTTGGGGTCGGGCCGGTACGCGAAGATGAGCGGATAATCATCGAAGGGGTGCCCTTCAAAGTCGATTCATTGAGTATCTTCACTATTCTGCGAAATCCGTTGCTGGAAGGTTTTATTCGTATGCCGCTGCATGAGATGAACGAGCTTATCTCCAGGCCGGCACGAAAAGAAACCTGGTTTCCCTGTCAAGCGGGAGATTACGTACTGCTTGCTAACGGTAGCCTGGCGAGAGTTATCAGGCAGACAATCGAGCTGGTCGAAGTCGCGGTGGTCGATACTATCATGCAGATACGTACCCGGGAATTTATCGAACAGGGTGTACGTAATCTGACACGCGAAGGTTTTGGCATTGCATGTACTTTCGGCATCGATTATCAGCACCAGGCGATCAGTCTGACAACGGTTCCCGAACGGTTGAAGTCTGGCATCATCGATTACTTCGAGCGGGCCGGATTAAAGGACCAGATCAAGGATCTATTGCTGGAGTTTAACTCTGCTGGCAGCAGTTCGCTCGATTACCGCATCTACCTGATCATGAAAGGGGAGGCCGCGAGCGCATATTACCGCGTACAACGTATGGTACAGCAGGCATGCGTGGAAACCTGTAATCGTGAAGGCTGGATCATCCCGTTCACCCAGCTTACGCTTCATACCGCCGATGATGCTTCGAGTGTATCTGCAGATGCACCATAGCGGCTGGTTACTGGATAAACAGATAGATAATCGAAGCAAGTAGATGAGCGCAACAAAACATACGCCTGAACCAACTACCCGATCTGTATCGAGCGCAATCTATTTAACCATCGGTGCTTTAGTGTTCATCGCTGTGCTGTCTGTTTTTCTGCGCAGTTGGCTGAGTATTGATGACCGTCTTCCAGCCGGCGATTCAGCCTGGATGATCAATATCTCCTACCAGATCGAAGCGCTGGAAAAAGGCGCAGCAATCTATATCTCGCCGCCATGGGACACACGTTTCAGCAGGCTGTTCTCACAGTCGGTATCTCATTCGGGCTTGAGACAGAAACGCACAAGGGCTGAGAAGAAGCGTGACATCATGTTGATTGCTCCCGAAGCGGGAGTCTACGATATCGTCACAGATTTCAGTGTGCATATCTCATCGCTAGCCAGAACTGAGCCGGGTAAAATACGACTGTCCGAGAATAACCGTTCACGCTGGCTGTCGGCATCACCGGGTGTTTCGGTCGGTACTGCGCTTGCGTCAGATGTCGTCGACCGTCTTGCAAGCAGCGCGCCTGCTTCTGGTGAACTTATCGAGAAGCTATTCAATTATGTCAGTAATAGCATTCGCATCAAGCATGACGCCAGCAGTGAGTCTGAATCTGCCCTGTCCAGGAAGTATGCCTCCACTCTCGGTTCGAACCACGCACTGCTGTCCTTGTTAAGAAGCGCACACCTGCCGGCACGCCTGGTGTCAGGGGTGAACCTGCAGGCTGTGGCCTCTGCGCAGCCATTTTACTGGGTGGAGGTCTATGATGCTGAAAGCTGGGTGCCGCTGGACCCGGTACATGGTTATTTCAGAGAGCTGCCAGCGTTCTATGTTCCACTACGCAAGGGTGACGACCCGCTGGTGATGCTCGAGAATGCTGAGCTTATAAGTACATACTGGGTGATTGATATGATTAAGGCACCGGCCGGATTATCTGATAGTGATGCAAGAAGTCTGACCGATGTGATCGACCTGAATCGATTATCACCGGTAAACCGGGAGAATCTGGGTATCCTGTTACTGTTGCCGCTGGGCGTTCTGGTCACAGAGATCATGCGCCAGCTCATGGGAGTACGTACCTATGGTACCTTTACTCCTTCGTTGATGGCGCTGGCTGTGGTACATGTCGACAGGGTGACGGCGATCATCGTTTTTGTATTGGTGACGGTTATCGGGGTGACTATCAGGGCGACTATGACCAGGCTAAACCTGCAGCGAACAGCACGTCTAGCGATGGTGTTCACCCTGGTTTCGGTCAGTATGGCAATCGTCATGTCGAC
>Ga0180435_10005587_pt1 | contig 12196 bp, 12 predicted proteins | sample SS_ome_3_FD_132467 | JGI IMG/M metagenome (GOLD analysis project Ga0180435, IMG submission 132467) | Hypersaline lake sediment archaeal communities from the Salton Sea, California, USA - SS_3_S_1 metaG | ecosystem: Environmental > Aquatic > Non-marine Saline and Alkaline > Hypersaline >...
CAGGGCGTCGCGCCGTGGAACAAGAAGCAGCCATACGAGGCGTCTATCCGCGTACCCTGGATCATGCGAATGCCTAGTGTGATCGAGGCCGGCGTGCGCCGTGACACGCTCACGTCACCTGTGGACATCCTACCCTCCCTCTGCGGCCTGCTGGGCGTCCCCATCCCACGCAGCGTCGAGGGCTACGACCTCACCCCCGCCTGGCTCGGCCAGACCGACGCGTTTGAGCAGGATGCCGTACTCACGATGAACTTCTCCAGTCGATATGACTGCATCGGCAACGGCGCGGAGTGGCGTGGTGTGCGTACCAAGACCCACGCGTATGCTCGATGGCTGGACGGTCGCGAGGTGCTCTACGATCTGGTGTCGGATCCCCTGCAGATGCACAACCTGGCACACGCGCCAGAGGCCCGGAGCATCAAAGCCTCCCTGGTCGAGCGGATGGCCGGCCTTCAGACCCAGCGCGGCGATGAGCTGATCCCTTGTGAATCCTATCGCGGCTGGTTCGACACTCAGCGCCGCGTAGTCCGCAACGCCTGGGGCCCGCTCAGCCATCCTGAGAGCGAGCCTGACTGGTCGCTGCTGGCGTAGCAATGGGCAGGATCGCAGCCGGCAAGTTCTTGCGTGAGGGACTCGTGGGATCGCCTGGCCGGAGCCTGGCTCCGATGTCCTCCGAACTGGACCTTGTCCTCCTGCCGCCTTCCCGTCACTCCGAACGGGTCCGCCGTTCATCCCTAGCTCTCAACAGGGCCGGTGAGGAGTCCTGTCGCCGCCAGCCCAGGGGGCCCAACTGCGCAGTCTCACGTGGAGGCAACCGAGATGACCAGCACCTGGAACCCCACAGATGCGCCGGCCTTCGCCGGCCAGGTCGTAGCGCGGATGCAGGCATTGCCCGTCTCCAACACACCGAACAGACGTGCCGTTCGCCAAGACACCACCAAGCAGCTGAAGGACGCCCCACGCGACTTCGTCCTCGCTCTCGCACTCACACTGATACGCGAGCACGGGTGCTGGGGCACAGCCTACGAGCTCGTCGCCTACCACACGCCCACCTTTGCTGCCCTGAGGTTGAACGAGGTCGAAGCGCTGGGGCAGGGGATCCACAGTTGGGACACGGTGGACGCCTTCGCGCGCACCGTCTCCGGCCCAGCGTGGCTCAAGGGCCGGATCACAGACGCCGACATCCACCAGTGGGCACAGTCGCCGGACCTTTGGTGGCGCCGCGCTGCGCTTGTGAGCACCGTAGCCCTGAACATGCGCTCTCACGGCGGCTATGGCGACGCAGATCGCACGCTCGCCGTCTGCACGATGCTCGTCGACGACCACGAGGATATGGTGGTCAAGGCCCTATCCTGGGCGCTACGGTCGCTGGTCGTCCACGACCCCGACGCAGTGTGCGCCTTCCTGAGCAAACACTTGGACAGACTGGCCGCCCGGGTCAAGCGTGAGGTGAGACACAAGCTCGACACCGGACTCAAGAGCCCACGGAGGCGGCTGTGACCCGCGAAGCCGATCTGGACCGCATCCGGCAGGCCTTCCCCAGTCTGGAGATTCACTCGCTCCGAGAGAACGCCGAGGGCCTCGTCAACCGCATCCTCATCGTCAACGAGGAACGCGTCTTCCGATTCCCCAGGGCCGAATGGGCGCGAGAGTCGCAGGCCCGCGAGCTGCGCGTCCTCGACTTTGTGGCGTCGCGCCTCGACCTGCGCATCCCCTCGGTCGACTACCGTTCACCGGACCTGATCAGCTACGCACTGATCCCTGGCGCGCCGCTGACCCGCAATCGTTTGCGCCGAATGGCGTCGACCAGCCGGGCAGCGGTCATCCGTGACCTGGCAACCTTCCTCCGTCAGCTGCACAGCACGCCATTGCCCAGCGACATCCACGCCTCGGAGGCACAACGCACGCGAGAGCAGCACCTGGCCACCTACCAGCAGGTACAGAGCGACCTGTTCCCCCTCCTGATGGCCGACCAGATCGAGTGGGTCGAGGACCTCTACAGACCGCTCGTCGAGGACACAGGCTTCCTGGACCACCAGCCGGCACTGATCAACGGTGACCTCGGCTGCTATCACCTGCTGTGCGACCCCGAGACAGACGCCCTCTCCGGCATCATCGACTTCGGCACGGCCGGAAAGGGCGATCCGGCCGGCGACATCGGGATGATGATCAACCAGTACGGCGAGAGTATGGTTCGTCAGCTCTCCTGGACCTACGAGTTCGTGCCTGACCTCATCGAGCGCGCACGTTTCTACGCGGCCCAAGTGGAGCTCTTCTGGATGCTCCGTGGGCTGCAGACCGGCGACAAGTCCTGGTTCGCCGTACACCTGTCTCGTGCCGGGGACGCTCTGCCTGTCGGCAGCGGCTGGCCCGACGAGTGAGTATCCTGATACCCCGCAGCCCGCGTCTGTGCTGCCGGCAGCCCCATTGATGGGGCAGGAGCCCTGTGACCCGCACCCCGGTCTGCCGGGGCGGGGACCTCATCCCCGGGCGGCCTACGAGAGCACCGCCCCGCCACCATAGAAATCAGCCCAGTTCGGTCCCCAGGCCCTCGTTGCGCGCCTTGGTGTAGGCCAACCGTGCCGTGGTCAGGTCGAACAGCGCCATGCCCACGGACTTGGAGAATGTCGTGCCGTGAGCCCCCCTCTCCGGAGACCTGCCGGACGCGATGAAGTGGCCCAGCGTCTCGATCTGCTCATCTCTCAGCAGCCCTTGCGCCAGCGGCACCTTCAGCTCGCCCGATTCCTCTCTGGCGAAGTCGATGTCGATCCACGCCCAGTCTACGACTGAGAACAAGGCGTCCGGATACTCGCGCACGTCCGGCTCGAACGAGCCGATCGCAACGCAGTGCTTGCCAACGAACAGGTCAGGGTCATCAGGGAAGACGGGGGTGCGGGCTGTCGTCGCCGTGATGACGACATCGGAGGCCCTCAGCAGGGCCGCGGTCGAGCTGGCGACCTCAACCTCGATGCCCGGGTTCTCGCTGCGCAGCCTGTGCGCCAAAGATGCAGTGGCCGCGGGACGGATGTCATACAGCACGATCCTGGCGATCTCGCGGACCGTACAGGCATAGAGGAGCTGATAGTATCCCTGCACCCCACAGCCCACGAGCCCGACCGAGGTCACGCCTTCGCGCGACAGATGGGCTACGCTCACGCCGGTCACCGCACCCGTTCGCATCGCCGTGATAGCCTTGCCGTCCATCAGGGCCAGTATCTCAGCGGTCGCTCGATCGTAGAGAACCACCAGCCCGTCGATCACCGGTCTGCCCTGCGCCGGATTCCCAGGGAACACACTGACCAGCTTCGTCACGATGTGGTCACCGGCGACACATGGCATCAGCAGCAGGAGGTTGCCCCCGCCGCAAGGCACCGACATGCGCTCAGGCATCTCGTACGTCTTGGCTTCGTAGATCCAGAGCGCTTCCTGAACGGCTTCCATGACCTCATCAGGGCTCAGGGCTTCAACAATATCGTCTGCACTCAGGTACAGCATAGGCTCTCCACCTACCCTTCATCGTCCCGCGATCGACGCTGTTAGCTCAACCTTCTCTCGATCTCTTTGGATGTTCGGGTGATCGAAAGACCGCCCAACGCCGTGCAACGCAGCGCGCTGGGCAAACTCTTTCCCACCCTGAGCATCGTCTCGATGACCTCATCCAGTGGCACCACGGCGTCGAATCCTGCCAGCGCCATGTTGGCACAGGCAAGCGCATTGCTCGCTGCCATCACGTTCCGCCCCAGGCACGGCACCTCAACGCGATTGGCCACCGGATCGCAGATCAGGCCCAGGATGTTCTGCAGCGCCGTCGAGGCCGCACTCACAGCTTGCGCCGCCGTCCCGTGCGCCAGCGTGACCAGCGCCGCGGCCGCCATCGCCGAACCGGCACCGCATTCAGCCTGGCAGCCGGCGACCTCCGCCGCAAAGGTCGCCCGTGCCGCGATGAAGACGCCGATCAACCCGGCAGCCAGCATCGCCCGCGCGGTCTCCTCCTGGGATGCCCCCAGCGACGTTGCGGCACCGATACACGCACCGGGCAGGCCGCCACAGGCACCGGCTGTCGGAGCCGCGACAAAGACGCCGAGCGAGCTCTTCACCTCCATCAATGCCGTGACATAGAGGATCATCCGATTCAGGAGGCCTCCATCCAGCAACCGACCGCGCTCCATCTGCTGTTTGAAGCCACCCGCCTGCGGCCCCAGAATGCGGTCCGCATACTCAGTGCCGTCAAGGCCCCGCTGAATCGCCGCCTGCATGGTAGCGACGATCGCCTCCATCCTGCTCAGGACCTGCGCCTCCGTCAGGTTTCCTCGGGCGCTCTCATAGCGAAGTGCCAGCTCCCACAGCGCCAGCCCCTTGTCCCGATTGTAGGCAGTCATCTCGGCGCAGGTCACGAAGGGAACAGTGAGGTCAGCACGCGACATCACGGGTAGCACGGGCGCCAGAGATCTGATCCGGCAGATGGCGTATTCGGCCTTGATCCGCGCAAGATTCTCCTGTGTCAACGCGCGCTGTGACCTGATTTCGACGAACCCGGTCCCGGTACCCTCGTGGGACAACACAGCATCAGCGTCCAGCCACTCGCGCAAACCCGCCACCAGCGGGTCGCCGGCGGTCTGCGTGTAGACCAGCGTCTCGTGATAGTCCCCGCGTATCGACACGTCTGCGCCATCAATCTCGATGACTTCGATCATCCCCCCGCCAGTGGAGATAGCGGTCAGCGTGTGCGTTTTAGCCGCGTTGCTGAGGGTGAGTCCGTACGTGTTAGGATGTGTGGCACCGATGTCCTCGACCCTATACGTGAGAGCGATGCCCGCCTCCCGGACCGCTGCCGTCGACGACACGAGGCGCTCATCTGTGGCCTCCCATCCCAGCAGGCCACCACAGAGCCCCATATCCGAGCCCTGACTCGTGTGCGTGGTTGCCAGAGAGCCTGCCGGGTCGAACTCGACGAGCACCTGCGTCAGGTCGCCGTCCATCAAGTCCCGCGCCAGCCGTCCAATGCGCAACGCTGCCGCACAGTGAGAGCTGGAAGGGCCGCGCATCACCGGCCCAATCGCATCGTTGAAGATGCTGGGAGTGTCCCTGGTCGCAGATTGCGTATCGTGGTCTTGCATTGCCATACCCAAAGCTATCACCTTCGTCTTCGCAGCTCAGCCAACGACAGCGTTCTCGAGAATCGAGAACGTCCGCGCATCGCAGTCGATCTCGGCCCGCACCCCATACGGCAGCACCATCATCGGGTCCGTGTGGCCGAAGTCCATCCGCGCCACGATCGGCAGGTCGCCCAGTCTCTCCTCCTCCGTCACCACCTGCAGCAACACGTCCTCGTACTCACCGAACCGCTCAACCGGCACCCTCCCCCCGGGCCGCCCCAGGAGGATTCCCGCTACCCTCGCCACCACACCCATAGCCGCAAGGCTCCGCAGGATGCGAAGCACGCGCGTCGGCGTCGGCGCGTCTTCCGACGTCTCCAGGAAGAGGACGGCCCCATCCCACTGGGCGGGCTCGGGCCACGCCGGCGTCCCACGCAGCCAGTCCAGCACCTCAATGCATCCGCCGATCAAATGCCCGCGATGGACACCGCTGCCCTGCAGATACCGCCATGGCACGCGCCGCTGCAGCGCCCGCTTCCGCGCCTGGTTCGCGGGATCGCCCCACTCCAGATACTCGTCGGTCCATCCATCCTGGTTCTCCGGCACGCGTCCGATCGGTTCAGATGAGAACACCGTCCTCTGCACAGATTCGACCAGGTACGGGTGCAGCCCGCCGTTCTCCCCGAACCCCGACATGATCGACGGACCGTAGAAGGTGACCAACCCCGCCTTGTATCCCGCCAGCAGCGTGACCGTGGTGTCCGAGTACCCCATATACACCTTAGGGTTGCTTCGGATCACGTCGAAGTCCAGGTAGGGCAGCAACCGAATCGAGTCTGCGCCACCGATAGTCGAGATGATCCCCTTGACCGAGGGATCGGCGAACGCCCCCATCAGATCCTCCGCCCGGGCCTTGGGATTGCGCTTCAGCCAGGCGTCATCGCAGCACGTGTGTGGCGCCTCGACCACCTCCACGCCGAACACCTCCTCGAGCTGCCGCTTCCCCGCCTCGTATCTGTGCGGGATCGTGCCAGGACCGCCCCACGACGACGACACCGTCACAACCCGATCTCCGGGACGAAGCATCCGTGGCTTGATCATCTCCATCACCAGTTCGTCACTGATCCATCCAGCCGCCGCTGGTGCGGTAGCTCCGTCATCTGCATCGGATGCGCCTTCGCGGCCTCACGTTCGAACTCAACACCCAATCCCGGTGCCGTCGTCGCCAGCAGGTAGCCGTCCTCCCAGACAGGCTGTACCGGCACGACGTCGGTCAACACCGTCCCCGTCTTGCGTGGCTGCTCTTGGACGCCCACCAGCGGCGAGGCCAGGTTGAGCTGCAGGCACGCAGCCGACGAAATCGGCCCCAGCGGGTTGTGGACGGCGAGCTTGATGTAGTGCGTCTCACACCAGCCGGCGATCTTCCTCGCCTCAGTGATCCCACCCGCGATGCACAGATCGATGCGGGCGTAGTCGATCCACTCTTCCTCGATCAGCTGCCGGAACTCCCACTTGGAGCTGAACTGCTCACCCGCTGCCAGCGGCACGGTCGTTCGCGTGCGCAGCGTCTTGAACGAGTCGGAGTTCTCGCTCCTGAGCGGATCCTCCATAAAGAACGGTCGCACGGCCTCGGCCTCCTGACACAGCCAGAGTGCGTCCGGCAAATCCAGCCGTGTATGCACGTCGAAGCAGATTTCGATCTCGTCACCCACCGCCTCGCGCACCGCGTGGAGCTGGGCGATCGACGCCAGGACTGCGGGACGCGGTTCCAGGATGTCGCCAGTCTGCGGCAGTCCAAAGCGCACGAACTTCCAGCCCTCCTCCTTGGTCTCCAGACACGACGCCACCAGCGGCTCGATCGCCATCTGGTGGCCGCGATTGTGCGGATAGCACACCACCTTCTCTCGCGCCAGCCCACCCAACAGCTCGTAGACCGGCACCCCCAGCGCCTTGCCCTTGATGTCGTAGAGCGCCATATCGATCGCGCCGATGGCTGACGTCAGGATCCGCTGCGCCGGGAAGAAGCCTCCACGGAACAGCATCTGCCAGATGTGCTCGATACGGAACGGGTCCATCCCGATCAGCAGCGGCTTGAAGTGCTCGATCCCACCGATCACGGCCAACTCACGTCCCGTGATTCCCGCCTCGCCCACGCCATAGATGCCCTCGTCGGTGTCCACCACGACGAAGAGAAAGTTCCGGTAGCCACCCCAAACCGGGTAAGTCTCAATGTTGGTGATTCTCACGACACAGCTCCCTTCGGTCAACGATCAATGCTCTCAGTAGCCTACCGAGCTAGCGCATCCTCCGCGCTGTCCAACGGCATATAGCCGACGACGTCACGGGCGTGGTCGAGGTCAACCCAGTTGTACGCGTTGTCCGACATCCCATAGAAGATGTCGAAGCGCACGTCAGCCGGCGCATCAACGCAGCACTGACACAGCTGCGCGATGTCGCGCCGGCTGCACCACTGGTTCCTGCCGCGGTCACTGGGAGGACGGTCCTCCTCGACCACCCAACCAGTCCGGATCGCGAAGCATGACATCCCGTGGGAGTGAGCATACACATGCGCGAGCTCCTCCCCCCATGCCTTGCTGCTGCCGTAGAGGCTGAGTGTGCGCGGCATCGCCGTCTCTGTCAACAGCGGGATCGCCGCCGTGTCCACCTCATCGTACCGCGCCGCCAGCAACGTCCTTTAGGGTTCCGTATCCCGGTACCCAAAGACGGTCTGGATCTAGCTGGCGAATACCACTCGCCTGACCCCAGCATCGCGCGCCGCCTCGAGGAAATCGTATGCGCCGATGAGGTTGCTGTTGAGGCTGCTGTTGAGGCTGCTCTCCCATCCCCGCGCGCCGCTGGGATCTGCAGCCATATGGATGACCGCGTCCATCCCGGCGACGGCTCGTCGCACGGCGTCGTAGTCCTCCAGGTGCGCCAGGTGGAACCGCGACGCCGGCACCGCCAGCTTGTTCCCCTCGGAGATTCGTGCCGACGACCGCTCTCGGCGCGATAACCCGTGCACCTCGTGGGAGGGTTGTCCCTGCCCGTCCCGCCCCTCCACCAGCCGCCGATAGACCACATTGCCGATCAGCCCATACACACCCGTGATCAGAACCCGATTCACTCCGCTCGCTCCATCCCCATCACTCTCTCCCGCAGAACCCCGATTCCTTCCTGGCACGATTGCCCTTGGCGGTTCGCTTCTCTCCCTACAGCCGGAATGGCTTCTCCGGCGAGTACACGCCATCGAAGAACCCCAGATACGGGATCTCATCCTCGATGCACCGGATCAAGTACTTCAGATGCGCCTGGTCGTCCGCGTCAGGGTCGTCCAGGTACTGCGCGAAGTGCAGGAACTCCTCCACCTGAACCAAACGCAGGAAGAGTGGGAGCCGGCCCAACCACGCGTCCGGCAGCGTGTTCTCCAGACTGTAGCCCGCCATCACCTCATCCATGTAGCTCCCCATGAAGTCCTTGCGCGCTTGCAGGTCACCGAACATCGTGCGACCGATCCCGCCTTCCCACGCCGCTGCCAGCTCGTAAACGAACCAGAAGTGGCAGCAGTCATCGAAGTCGAAGACGGTGATGTCTCCGTTGGTGTAGTCCACCGTGAAGTTGCCGTCGTTGAAGTCACCGTGGATCAGCCCATAGGCGTCGCGATCGTGGGGGAGCCGCCTGACCTCTTCGAACAGTGACTGGATGCGCTCCCGGACGAGCCCCAGTCTCCCCGGTACGCGCGTCGCGACAAGACGGTTCGATTCGTGCAGCTCGAACCAGCTGGGTCTTCGCACAACATCCGCCGGCGGCGCGTAGTGCTTCGCCAGTGCGTGCATCTGACCCAGCACCCGCCCCCAGTTGCGGTAATACTCCTCGATGGGTGCGTCATCGCGATAGCAGTACCCGTTGTCCGGCACCCGCATCCCCCGGCCCCTGACAAAGGAGACAACGTGCAACGGCAGGCCATCAGCCGCGACCGTCTCCAGCAGGTTGCCGTCCACCGACTGCACCGGCCTGGACACGCGCACACCGTGTTCGGCCAGGTATTCCACGAAGTGAAGCTCCGATCGAATCATCTCCGCCGACCTATCCGAACGGAAGGAGACGCGCAAGACCAGCGGCCTTCCCGCCCGCTTGTAGAGGTACACCAGATTGGCACATCCCTCGTAGCCCGGCACCAGCGTCAGCGCGTCTCGCGAGACACCATACCGCAGGCAGATCTGGTCAATGACCGCGTGACCGACAAGCTGCTCCCTGTCCATATCCCTCCAGCCCACCGCAAGCCATCCCAAACGGGGCCATTGTACGCCCCGCAGGACCGTCGGCAAAGACCGCCTCACGGTGGGCGCCCGCCCCCGCTTGTCCCTAGCATCGAAGAGCGCTAGACTAGCGCCACACTACCGTGGAGAACAGATGCACTACCTTGGATGAGAACGTATCGACTGTGCGGCTGAGCCTGGGTTCGGCCGTCGTGCTGGGCCTACGGACAGCCCGCATGGACGCACGCCCGACGACTCTGTACGCGATGCTGGGCGATCACTGCCTCGGCGCCTGCCAGTTCTGCGCGCAAGCGCGCGACAGCAAAGCCGACGGCAAGTTCCTCTCCCGCGTCGCCTGGCCCGAGTTCGACCTTGACGAGGTTCTGGATCGCCTGCCCGATGCGCAGGGTATCGGTCGCGTCTGCCTGCAAACCTTGCACGCGCCGGGACTTCCTGCCGCCCTCCTCAACGCCGTCACCCGCATCCGCGCGGTCTCGGACCTGTCTATCTCTGTCTGCATGAACCCCACGGCACCCGGCTGGCTCCCCAAGCTGAAGGCAGCCGGTGTGGATCGTGTCGGTGTAGGGCTGGACTGCGCCACGGAGGCGACCTTCTCACAGATCAAGCCTGGATTCGACTGGCACCGCTACCACGCTTTCCTCGACGAGATCGTGGAGGTCTTCGGGACCGGATCGGCTCATCTGATCGTAGGGCTGGGCGACACCGACGAGGAGCTGATCCGCGCGATGCAAGACGTTCGTGACCGCGGCTGCACCGTGGCGCTCTTCGCCTTCACGCTGGTGCGCGGCGCACAGCTGCACCTGCCGCCGCCCGATCTGGGCCGCTACCGCGCGCTCCAGCTCGCGCGCTACCTGATCGTCAGCAAGCGCGCCCGCATCGACGACATGCGTTTTGGGGCTGGACGTCTGACCTGCATCAACGTGCCATCCCAGGTCCTCGACCAGGCAGTGGCGAGGGGCACACCGTTCCGCACCAGCGGCTGCCCCGACTGTAACCGTCCGAACTACAATGAGCGCCCTGGCGGCCCGATGTTCAACCACGCTGTCCCACTGGACGCCGGCCAGGTCGCGCTGGCTCGCGACGAACTCCAGACATACCTGCAAGCTGTGCCTCTGCCGGCTTGCTGATTCCCTTGGGGGGCCTATGACCAAGACCTGGCGCTTGCTGAAGCACGGCGCGCGCAGCGCATACGAGAATATGGCGATAGACGAGGCCATCCTGCGGCACGTCGCCGAGGGTTCGTCGCCGCCAACGTTGCGCTTCTATCGCTGGCGGCCCTCGGCTGTGTCCGTCGGCTACTTCCAGGGCATCCACCAGGAGGTCGACCTGGCGGCCTGCGAGGAGGAGGGCGTGGACGTGATCCGGCGTCTCACCGGCGGCGGCGCGGTCTACCACGACTATGACGGCGAGATCACCTACTCACTAGCTGTGCCCGATCCCTATCCCGGCATCCCGCGCAACGTGCTCGCATCGTACGACGTGCTCTGCGCAGGGCTGGTGAACGCGCTGATCGCGCTCGGGATGGCGGCTGAGTTCAAGCCCATCAACGACATCGCGGTCAACGGCCGCAAGATTTCGGGCAACGCGCAGACGCGCCGGTTCCACGGCATCCTGCAGCACGGGACCCTGCTCTGCGAGGTCAACCCGCACCTGATGTTCAGGCTGCTGCTGGTGCCCGACGAGAAGATTCGCGACAAGATGATTGCCGCGGTGGAAGAGCGCGTGACGTCCATTAAGCGTGAGATGGGCACGGTCGACCGTGAGCGCGTGACGGACGCGCTGGTGGCCGGCTTTGTGGAGGCTCTGGGGATCAAGCTGGTGCCCGGCGAGCTTCGCGATGAGGAACTGGAACTGGCGGAGAAAGTGAGAACGGAGCGGTACGAAAGCCATGACTGGATCTATAAGCGCTGACTACAAGGTGCCCGGCGGAAAGCTCCTGCGGGCGACGCTCACTCTGAACGAGAGCTTATCGCCGCCACGCATCGCCACAATCGCTCTCCACGGCGACTACTTCATGCACCCTGAGGACGCCATCGATACGCTGGAGGCGCAACTCACCGGCGTGCCTTGGTCGGCGGACGCGCTCCGCGAAGCCGTTCAGGCATTCTTCGACTCCGGTGTCGAAGTCCTCGGCGCCGATGTTGCCGGCATCGTTCACGTCATCCTGGCGGCAAGATGAAAGGACAGGATACTAGGGCACCAAAGGAAGAGGGCAGGCCCCTGCCTTCTCCCGTATCCGCGGTCCCCTAGGTCCTACCTCAACGTGATCCTGAAGACCTACTACCCACTACCCAAGTTCCCGCCCATCTCGCTGTCAGGGACCACGTGCCGGCTCAACTGCAGGCACTGCAATCGCGAGTACCTGCGAGGCATGGCGCCGGCAACGACGCCGGAGACACTGACAGCGACCTGCCACGAGTTGGCCGCCAAGGGCGCAATCGGTGTACTCCTCAGCGGCGGCTCCACTCGTGAGGGCGGCATCCTGAACATGCGGGAAATGGCCGACGCGGTGCGGCGGGTGAAGGCGGAGACCGGGCTCATCATCAATATCCACCCGGGCCTGATGTCCGATGCCACAATCGAAGCGCTTGGCGATAGCGTGGACTTCGTGAGCCTGGAGATACCCAGCACGGCGACCGTGCGCGAGGTCTTCGGCCTCGACGCGACGACCGACGACTATATCGCTGCGTACCATCGGATGCGCGCCGCCGGTATGACCGTGGTACCGCACATCTCCGTCTACGACGGCACAGAAGACCGCCTGCTGGCGCCACTGACCGCGTCCGCGCCCCTCGAGGTGATCGTGGTCATCGTCTTCACGCC
>Ga0180435_10005588_pt1 | contig 12195 bp, 9 predicted proteins | sample SS_ome_3_FD_132467 | JGI IMG/M metagenome (GOLD analysis project Ga0180435, IMG submission 132467) | Hypersaline lake sediment archaeal communities from the Salton Sea, California, USA - SS_3_S_1 metaG | ecosystem: Environmental > Aquatic > Non-marine Saline and Alkaline > Hypersaline > Sediment...
ACACGGGTCCGCCCCTACGGTTCCGTCGTTGCGTGGGCGGACACACGGGTCCGCCCCTACGGTTCCGTCGTTGCGTGGGCGGACACACGGGTCCGCCCCTACGGTTCCGTCGTTGCGTGGGCGAACACGGGGGTCCGCCCCTACGGTTCCGTCGTTGCGTGGGCGGACACGGGGGGCCGCCCCCACTGCCCACCGCCCACCGCCTACTGCCCACCGCCCACTCGCTCATGCCCGGCTCGTTCCCGGAAGGGCGGTCCCGGCCCTTGGGCGGAGCGATTCCCGGCCGGCGGCGTACATGGCCAGAACGACGAGGGTGAAGGTGATGAGCATGGCGAGAATCCAGGTCGCGGATTCCGCAGGATGGCGAGTCAGGGTACCCGCCTGGTAAAAGACCGTGGCGGCCATGTAGGCGAGTCCCATGGTCCAGGCCCCGGCGAAAAGGGTCCACTTGAGATTGGTCTCGCGATAGACGGCGGCGATGGCGGCCACGCAGGGAAAGTAGAGCAGGATGAAAAGAAGGTAGGCGAAGGCCCCGATGCGCCCGTCGAACAATCGAGTCATGGCCCCGAAGGTCCCCACGGCCACTTCCTGCTCTTCGGACGCCGTTTCCACCGTGCTCACGTCTCCCACGGACAGGCCCAGGGGGTCCAGCAGCGTGCCGGCCACTCCCGCCAGGTTTTCCGGAATGGTGGCGAAAGCCTCCCCGATGCCTCCCCAAAAGCTGAAAGCTTCCTCTTCCTCTCCGCCCGCCGCGGCTTCTTCGCCCATTTGTCCGTAAAGGGAATCCAGGGTCCCCACCACGGCTTCCTTGGCGAAGACGCCCGTGAAGATGCCCACGGCGGCCGGCCAGTTGTCTTCTTCGATCCCCATGGGGGCGAAAGCCGGAGTCATGGACTTGCCGATGGAGCTCAAAACGGACCGGTTGCCGTCCTCGTTGCCGAAAGTGCCGTCCGTTCCCATGGAGTTGAGAAAGCTCAAGACCACCACGACGGGGACGATCACTTGTCCCGCCCGGAACATGAAAGTCTTGAGGCGGTCCCGGGCACGCAGGAGAACGCCTCGCGCCGTGGGCAGATGGTAGGGGGGAAGCTCCATGACGAAGGGGGTGATCTCCCCTTTGAGGAGGGTGTGCTTCAACACGAGGCCCGTGAGCACGGCGAAGCCGATGCCCAGAAGATAGAGACCGAAAACCAGGTTCTGCCCTCCCGCGGGGAAAAAGGCCGCGGCGAACAAGGCGTACACGGGCAGACGGGCCCCGCAGGACATGAAGGGATTCATGAGAATGGTCAAGGTCCGGTCCCGCTGGCTTTCCAGGGTTCGCGTGGCCATGATGGCCGGCACGTTGCACCCGAACCCGACCAGCATGGGGACGAAGGATTTGCCCGGCAGCCCCACCGTTCGCATGAACCGGTCCATGACGAAGGCGGCGCGAGCCATGTAACCCGAGTCTTCCAAAAAGGACAGGCACAGGAACATGAAGCCGACGGGAGGGATGAAGGTGGCCATGGTCTGGAGGCTCCCGCCGATGCCGCCGGCGAGGAGGGCTTCGAGCCATTGGGGCGCGCTCAAGACCGAAAGCAGCCTCCCGAAGCCGTCCACGAAGAGGGTCCCCGCCAGAATGTCGAAAAAGTCGATGAACGCCCCGCCCACATTGATGGTAATCATGAACATCAGATACATGGCCACCAGAAAGACGGGGATTCCCAGTGCCCGATTGAGCACGACGGCGTCGATGCGATCCGAGAGGTCCCGGCTCGCCCGTCCCGTCTTGCGCACCGTTCCTTGAGTGATCTTCCGGATGATCTCGTAACGGCTGTCAGCCACGAGAATGTCCGCTTCATCGCCGGTTTTTTCCTCGATCCCCTTCAGGTGACGCTTGAGAACGGTATCGGCCACGCCCCGGAACACCTCGCAAATACGGGGATCCTCCTCCAGAAGCTTCACCGCCACCCACCGGGGATCGAGATTCAGCTCCGACGCTTTCTTTTCCGTCCGGGAGATCAAGTCCCGGATGGCGTTCTCGACTTCCGGAGCAAAAACGACTTCCCTGTCGGAAACGGGCTTTTCCTTCACCGCCTTGTGGACGGCGGATTTGAGGGCTTCCACGCCTTCGCCCCGAGCCGCCACCACGGGGACCACCGGACAGCCCAGTTGCCGGGAGAGGCCCGGGACGTCGATGCGGATGCCCCGCTTGTCTGCCACGTCCATCATGTTGAGGACGACGAGGAGGGGGACCTTCATCTCGAGGAGCTGGACGGTGAGGTAGAGGTTGCGCTCCAGGTTGGAAGCGTCCACGATATTGACGACAAGGTCGGCCTCCCCCGAAAGGATGTAGCCGCGGGACACCTCCTCGTCCAGGGAGGCAGCCGACAGGGAGTAGATACCCGGGAGGTCCACCACCTGGATGGCGACCCCTTCGCGGACGTACTCGCCCGTCTTCCGGTCCACGGTGACGCCGGGCCAGTTGCCCACCCGCTGCCTGGCCCCGGTGAGGGCGTTGAACAATGTGGTCTTGCCGCAATTGGGGTTTCCGGCAACTGCGATGATGTGCTTACTCATGGCCCGTCTCCCTTTCCACCACGATGGCGGACGCTTCATCCTTTCTCAAGCTCAGCGAAAAGCCTCTCACTTCGATCTCCATCGGGTCCCCCAACGGGGCCACGCGGGTCACGGTGAACCCCGTTCCCCGGGTCAATCCCATGGCCAGGAGCTTTTCCCGGTAGGCGGACGTCCCCTTGACGAACCCGGCGACCTTTCCCGCCTCTCCCGCCTTCATGTCCTTCAAATGCGTCGTCATTGCGATTCTCCTTGAACGAGGGTCACTTGAACCTTGTGCGCCATTCCGCCTCCCAGGAAGAAACGGCTGCCTCGATGATCGACGAGGACCCGCCCCCCTCCCCGGTTCTGGATCACTTCCAGGCGGGCCCCGGGCTTCAGCCCCATGGCCAGCAGCCGGTCGTGAAAGCTCTTGCCCCCCTGGAGGGAAACGATGACGACGGTTTCGCCCGGGGAAGCGGCCCGCAGAGGAAAGGAGGCTTCCGGCGTGTCTTGAATCTCGGTCATGGCGCTTCCTCCTCGATGCAATAAAAAAAGGCGCAACCGGGCTTGCGACCCTGGTTACGCCTTCACTTCCTTCGCGCCTCCCTGTGCGAGGGCCGAAGGCCGTAAGACATTCCCTTCAAACGGAACTTATCGGTTTTCTACTATCCAGGCACTCTATAAAGTTTCTTGAAATTCTTGTCAATACTTTTTACAAAAAAAACAAGTCCGATAAAATCATCGATTCCAAGTGTCCGTGCATCGCTTCTATCCGGTCTCGATGAGGACGGCGGTGAGCCTCTTGCGCAAGGCTTCCAGCCTTTTGGACTTGAAGGACTTGCGGCTTTCCTCGAGGACCTCGATGGCCTCCCGGAGGGCCTCCTTGAGGCGGGCTTCCCTGCGCAGGGGCTCGCACGGTGGGCCCTCCCGCCACAGGGAGGCCTCGTCCGCGCCGTTTTCCAGAAGGCTCGCCAGGAAGCAATGGCACCCGTCCACCTGGCGGCGGAGCTCTTCCATGCGTTCCTGGATGACTTTGACGACCTGTTCGTGCTTCTCGTCGCTCACCGATTCATCCTTTGCTTGGAGCGCCTGCGGGTCTTCGGGGGGACCGCGCGGGATTCGAGTCTTCGGAGGGGGGGTTGCGTAAGTCGTTCCGCAAAAGATACGCGCCCCCTTTCTGATTTAGTCGAACCTAACTTACACGACGGAGCCTTCTTGTCAAGAGCTTTTTCGCCCGTGCGGAAAATTATGCAGGTCGGACCACGAAATTATGCAGGTCGGACCACGAAAGGCTAAACCGATTTCCGACAGTGGCGGATGCCATGGACATCGACAGGATGGAAGACGACCATGTCGTTTACCGGCACGCACGGATATTGTATACAAACCGGTCGAGTCCCCTGGCATTGGCGGCCTCGGCGAAACCGCTCTTGCCGATCCCTTGTTCGGGTGCGGCACGGCCGCGTGCGAAATCGTTTTCTTCAAGGATCCGAAGAAGATGCCGAAAGGATATGTGTCATGAATATCGAATTTCCCAAATTCGATCCCGAAAAAAGCGGAGAAGTCGCCGATCGAATCATGACGGAATCGAATACAAAGGGAATACTCATCGGGAGATTGGCAATTTGGGCATGGTTGAGTGATGACGCTGGAAATCAAGCCTATACGAAAGATATGGACATCGCCGTTTCAAAAAGGGATTTTCCCGCCATACTGGCCTATCTGGCAAATAAATTATATAAAACCAGACAGTTGCCCATAGGAGGCGTCAATGTTGCCAGTAAAATGGAAAGAAAAGATGAAGAAGATGCGAAACGCTTGCTGAATCATATTGAAAGAATCGATATCGATGAATTGAGATCGATGGTGAAGCGTTTCCTGGGACCGCTGATCAATGCCAAACTTGAAAACATGCTGAGAGAAATCGGACATCCGAAAGCAAGAAAAAAATACGATTTGTCCTGATCATGACGAATTGCTTCCAATTTCTCCCCTGCCCCCTTCCGACTTCAGTCCTGGCTTTCAAGGGGGACTTTGGTCGAAAAAATCCCGTCGGGCCCCCTGTCGAAGCAGCTCGCGGGCGATTCCTTCGTGGCCCAAGCGCTCGGCCCAGTGCAGAGGCGTGTTGCCGTCGGCGTCGCGCTCGTTCGCGTCGGCCCCGGCCGCCAGAAGCCGGCTCGCCAAATCCCGCCGCCCCGAGCGCACGGCAAGCAAGAGGGGCGAATCCCCGCACCGGATGCGCCCCCTCGGCTCGGCCCCGGCCCGCAGCAGGGCTTCCGCCGCTTCGCCCATTCCCTTGAGCACGGCCACGTAAAGGGGCGTGCAGCCCGAGGCGTCCCGGGCGTCGAGGCCGACGCCCGCGAGGGCCAAGCGCCGCGCCGTCTTTTCCCGGCCCGCCCTCAGGGCCTTCATGAGGGGCGTCTCGCCGAGGCGGTCGAGGGCACCGGGGTCGGCCCCCCCCTCGAGCAGCGTTTCCACCCCTCCAAGCCATCCCTTTTCAGCCGCCGCGTGAAGGGGGGTCTCGCCCCGCCCGTCGCGCAGGTCCGCTCGGGCCCCGCCGTCCAGCAAAATCCGCAAGGAAACCGCATCGGAATTTTCCACGGCCAAGTGAAGCGGCCTTTCCCCGCCCCGTCCGCAAGCGTCGGCGTCCGCCCCCCGCCGCAGAAGCCCCTCCGCCTTGTCCGGCAGGCGGGCCTTCACGGCGGCGAGCAAGGCCCCGTCGCGCTCCGCCCCCGTACTCCGGCCCACGACTTCCCGCAAGAGAGCGAATTGAAAAGACACCAGGAAAGTCAAAGCGAAAACAAGAAGAATCGCGCCGAAAGCGCGAGAGACTCGTCTCGAAGCCATTTTTCGAGCCCTTCGATGGAATTTGTCTCTCAGCGGTCCGTCAACATGGTTTCCTGGCCTTGCCGAGCGGCCCGATTTTCGGTTCGCCGACGCCCCGCAATGGACGGCATCGAAAACACGATCCCGATAGCGATAGCGATCCCGATAGCGATCGGGCAAACGAACTTTCTTGACAGACCCCTCAATAGGTCTGTCAACGAAGTCCATCGACATTGGGCGTCGGGCTTTCCCGGGAGCGAGGGCGTCCCCGCCCCCCGATCTCCCGCGATCCCTTGCTGCCGGCGTCGCCGAGCATTATACTCGAAGCTCGAGCCTTTCGGACGGGACGGTCCCCCCTCCCGTCATGCCGGCCGAAGCACGGCGAGGGCCCGCAATCCCCCCGTCAACAAGGAGGCACGCCAATGGATCGCATCAAGGAAGCCGCGCGCACCCTCGGCGTCGAATTTCCCGACGAGTACGCCAGGTTCATGAAGCTCTACGACGAGAAGCTCTCCGACGACCCCCTCACCACGGAAGGATGGATCCCCGAGCTCGGCAGCCTCGGCTTCGTGGTGGGCAGCACCCTTGCCTTCCGGTCCAAGATGACCGGCCTGGGGGCGTCCAAAGTGATCGTCGGCTATCGAGGGACCCGCCTCGTCGAGAAGGTCAACGAGGAGATCGACGTTTACTACCTGATGGACACCCGCGACGGACGCCTTTCCCTCGTCGATTATCTGGGCATCACGAAGCCCCTGGACGAAACCTTCGAGCAATGGGCGGGGCCGCGCCTGCTCAAAGCCGAGCTCAAGGACAAGTACCGCAGCCATTTGATCGTCATCGGCTTCGACGACGAGGGCCAGGCCGAAGCGCTGCGCTCGAAGATGCTCGACATGCACCGGGACGGCTGGGTGAAGCTCGAAGACGCCGTGGCGGCGGTGAAAAACCCCGAGGGCGGGCTCGCCTTCCGCCACACTCCGGCCCTTTCGGGCGACAAGGAGCCGACCTTCCTGGAAAGGCTCGTGAACGCCATCTTCGCGCCGTCCTTCGAGGCCACCCGCTCCCGCTCGTACAAAAAGCGGATCTCCAACACCTTTTCCCGCATCGGCCTCCACGACCCCTTCGTCCGGGAGACGGTGGAAGCCCTCAAGCCCTCCTCCTCGGCCCTTTTCGTCCTCTGCCGGGGAAGGCCCCGATCCGACAAGGCGGACGCCGTGCTGGAGGAGCTGCTGAAGTTCAAAGGCAAGCTGCTGGTCACCTCCCTGAGCGACCGCAAGGAAGCCATTCTCCAGGAAGCCGTGGAAACGCTGGAAGGGGACCCGCCGACTCGAAAAAACATGATCTTCGAATGAAAGGAACGCTCATCCAGGCAAGGGTCTTGGAAGATCTCCCGCCCCTTCCGCCTTTCAAGACGCCTCCAGCACCCGGCGAATCACGGCGGCCATGTCCGCCAGAAGCACGGGCTTGCGCACCAAATGCCTGATCCCCAGTGCTTTCAGACGCTCTCGAGGGATCAGCTCCCCGAAGCCCGTGCACAGGATGATGGGAATCTCCGGTCGAATTTCCAGCAGCTTCCCGGCAAGCTTGCCCCCCGGCATGCCCGGCATGGTGTAGTCGGTGATGACCAGATCGTAGTCTTCGGGTCCGGCTTGGAACAGCTTCAGGGCCTCGAAGCTTCCCGGGGCCGAGGTGACCCGGTATCCGATTCCCCGAAGCATTTCTCCAAGCATTTCAGTTACTTGTTCTTCGTCGTCCACCACCAGAATATGCTCGTCGTCTCCTTGAAGGGTCCGCGCTTCAGAGGATTCGGCCCCCCCCCGGGCGAAGGGAGCCACGGGCAGATACACGTTGAACACCGCTCCTTCGCCCTTTTCGGAGTACACGGTGATGTGTCCGCCATGGTCGGAAACGATGCCGTGGACCACGGCCAAGCCCATGCCCGTTCCTTCGCCCTGCTCCTTGGTGGTGAAAAAGGGGTCGAAGATCCGCTCCACGATCCGGCGGTCCATCCCCTCGCCCGTATCGCTCACCGTGAGCCGCACGTAACGTCCCGGTTTGATCTTGGCTTTGGAGACGATATCTTTGTCGTCGAGCTCCGCCTCCGCCACGTCCACCCGGAGCACTCCTCCCTCGTCGCGCATGGCGTGATACGCATTGGTGCAAAGGTTCATGACCACTTGGTGCATCTGAGTGGGGTCGGCCACGATGCAACCGCAGTCCTCGCTCATGTTTTGCTCGATGGCGATGTAGGAGGGCAAGGAGGCCCTCAACAGCTTGAGGGTCTCCTTGACCACGGGCTGGATCTGCAGCGGCTTTCTCTCGTGCTCCTTGCGGCGGCTGAAGGACAGGATTTGCTCCACCAGGTTCTTGGCCCGCACGGCCGCCTTGAAAATCTGCTCCAGATTGTTGCGGGCCACGCTGCCCGGAGGCATTTTTTCCAGAGTCATCTGGGTGTAGCCCAGAATGGGAAACAGGATGTTGTTGAAATCGTGGGCGATCCCCCCGGCCAGGGTCCCCAGGGCTTCCATTTTCTGAACCCTCCGCAACTGCATCTCCAATTCCATTTCATTGGTGACGTCGCGGGAAACGGACACGAAATACTCGACCCAGCCCTGGTGGTTGCGCACGGGAGATATGGTGGCTTTCACCTCGTATTGGCTGCCGTCCCGGCGTTTGTTGACCAAGTGCCCCTTCCAAACCTTTCCCGACACGACGGTTTCCCACAACGTGCGGTAAAATTCCCTGTCGTGCTTGCCGCTGCTCAGGATTCGAGGGTTCCTGTCGATCACCTCTTCGCGCGAATAGCCGGAAATCTCCTCGAAGGCCGGATTGACGTACTGGATCACCCCCCGGGAATCGGTGATCATGACGCTTTCGGCCGCCTGCTCGATGGCCGTGGACAACCGTATCCGCTCCTCCTCGGCCTGCTTGCGCTCCAGGATCTCCTTTTTCAGCTTCAGGTTGGATTCCACGAGCTCGCGGGTCCGCTCCGCCACGGTTTCCTCCAGGTTCTGGTTGATGGCGCGAATCTGCCGGTAAAGCTCGAAGCTCTCCAAAAGGTGGGCGGCCGTGAACATGATGATGGTAAGCAGAGGAAAAACGGTGTCGAAAAGGCTTTCCTTTTCCTGATCCAAAATGCCGATGAACATGCCTCGAACGCGGGACTGGGTCGCCATGGCGTGCAGCAGCAAATGTCCTTCCCCCAAGCGGGAAGAAACGATGACGGCCTTGTTGCGCTCGATGGCCCACGAAAAAGTGAAGTCTTCGACGAGAACATCCACCTCGTCCTGGATGCGACGGGAATAGGCGACGGGATCGCAAAAAACCGCGTTGAAGCTCGCGTCCTTCTCGTCCACCAAATAGAAGGAAACGGCTTTGAACCGGATCAGGGATCGCACCTTGGAGACGGTTTCCCGAAGGATGGGCAAATGATCCTCCAGGCGATTGAGGCTGATGCCGAAATTCGCCAGCGTAACGGCCATCTCAAGGGAATTCAGCCAGATGATCTTCTCTTCCTTGAGATAGGCGACCTGTTCTTCGAGAAAGCGGATTCGCTCTTTATCGTTCATTCTAGATATCTTCGCCGATAAAAGCCTTGGTGATCTCAACGACCTGGCGGTCCGCTTGCTTGGCGGCGGCGTTGAGAACGTTTACGGACAGCTCCAGAGCGTCCCACGCGCGGCTTTGAAGGGGAGGCACGAAGTAGGCGCCGCTGGTACCGGCCGCCAAGGCGTTGGCCATGACATCGGCCACATGAATGATGGAAGGATCGAGAACATTGACGGCGTGATGGGGTCGGTGATGGTATTCGATCATTTCCAGGGAAGTCGGAAACCTCCATTTCCTTGCCAGCAGCCCCCCGAGGGTGGCGTGGTCGAAGCCCACGGCTTCCCTCTCCATGGAATAGATGGGGCTCGGATGCTCGCCGGAAGTCCACAGAACCTCGGCCATGGTCTCGGGCAGGGCGCTGAACATGATGATGCGCCCGATGTCGTGCAGGAGCCCCGCCGTAAAAAAGCGCTCTTCGGAAAGCCCGAATTTGTAATGAGCCAGAATCTTCGCTAAAACGCCGCAAGCGATGGAATGTCTCCAGAAATCCTTCACCGTGATGAGCCGGGGCGGAATGCTCTTGAAATGATCCACGGCCGTGATGCCCAAAGCCAGCGTGGAGAGCTCGTTGGTGCCGATGAGGGCCACGGCCCGGGAGATGGTGTCGATCTGGTAGGGAAAGCCGTAGAACGGGCTGTTGACCACCTTCAGGAGCTTGGCCGAAATGCTCGTGTCCTTGCTGACGATATCCCCTATGTGAGTGGCCGAGCTGCGGGGGTTGTCCAGGACTTCCAGAATGCGAAAATAAATGTCCGGCAGAGAAACCAGCCGCATGTTCCTTTCCACGACCTCTTCGGCCGAGAGTCGCTGTCCCCGGCTCCCCCGGGAGGCTTTTCCGCCGTTTTCCGGGAGCTCGACCCATACTTCAGCCCGCCGGTTCGCGCTCAGCTTGCCGGCGATTCTCAAAACGCTCAGACGATACAGCTCTTTGACGGCCGGGTGCTCCAGATCGTTGAGGCGAAACAGCTTTTGAGAAACGACCTCGCTTCGACCCAGGATTTCGGGGTGAATGGCGGCGATTTGCTCGTGCTCCATCGCTTCGTTGCTGATTCCTTCAATGGCGGCTTCCATGACTCCCCAAGTCTTCATGATCCGGATGTGCCTGCCTCCGATCACCGTTCCCCGGGGGAGCAGAAAACGCCCCTTGGAATTGAAAAGGTCCTTCTCCAGGACCATCCCTTCCTTCAAATCGTCGATATTCAGTTTCCCCATGATCCGCCCGTTCGCACCCCCGTGCCCTTTCCGAAATCCACCTTCCAACGATCCCCCGGTCTCCAAAGGGAGCATACCGCAGCGAATCGGTCGGGCAAAGCATTTATCGCCGTCTCGCCGCAAGTTCGCCTTGACGAGTCTTCCCTCCGTTCCGTCGTTCCGGCGATCTTCAAGCCGGAATCCATGCTTCCACGGCTCGGTCGCCCCCTGCGCCTGCGGGGCGCGGCCGTTCCGCCGGAATGGACGACTCGACGCAAACGAGCCTTCTTGACGGACCACTCAGTCCGTCCAACGGCGACTTGCCAAGGAATGGCGGACCGCCTCTTCCTCCTCTCGCTCTCCACCTCCGTTCAAAGCGGACACCGCCTTGCGCTGAACGCCCAGCCGTCTCATTCTCGAGGCGAAAGTGGAGCGGTTCACGGCGGCTTCCCGGGCGGCCAGGGTCACGTTGCCCATGTTCTTTTCCAGAAGGTGCAGCACATAGGCCTTTTCCACCTCCTCCCACGACGGATAGGCGTCGAAAAGGGAGGAAAAGACGGGGGGCTCCACCCTGTCGGGAGGGGGAGCTTCCCGCGGTTGGCCGGCCCCGGGCTGCTGAACGGGGCGACGGGGCAGATCCGACGCCGCGATGACTCGACCTTCCACCGTCACCAGCATGTAGCGGGCGAAATTCTCCAATTCCCGAATGTTGCCTTCCCAAGGAAAATCCCGGAGACGCTCCATGGCGTCGTCTTCGAAGGTTTTGATCTCAAGCCCCATCTTGAGGGCTTCCCGTTTCACGAACCGCGTCAACAGCAGGGGAATGTCCTCGCGCCTCTCCCTCAAGGGCGGCAAATGGAGCGGGAGCACGGAAATGCGATAGAACAGGTCCTGGCGGAAATTCCCGTTGTTGATGGCCTCCTGCATGTTCTTGTTGGTGGCGCAGATGATGCGCACGTCCACCTTGCGAACGCCCGTGTCCCCCAAAGGCTTGATCTCGCCGTTCTGAATGAATCGCAGAATGCGCGCCTGAAGGTTCAGGGGCATGTCGCCGATCTCGTCCAAGAACACCGTTCCCCCGTCCGCCGCCTGGAAAAGCCCCTCCTTGTCCCGCACGGCCCCCGTGAAAGCCCCCTTGCGATAGCCGAACAGCTCGCTCTCCAAAAGCGTGTCGGGGATGGCGCTGCAGTTTTGAACCAGAAGGGGCCGGTCCTTGCGCCGGCTCCACCGATGGATCTGATTGGCCACGGCGTCCTTGCCCGTTCCGCTTTCTCCCGTGATGAGAATGGGGTATTCCGTGCGGGCGTAGGCCCGGCCCATTTTGAGCACCTGCAGGAAAGCCGGACTTTGCCCCACCAGCTGGTCCTGGCCCCGGATCTCGTCCAGGGTCCGGCGCAGGAGCTGGTTCTCCTTGAGCTGGTTGATGTAAACGATACTCTCCAGGGCGTTGGCGGTATTCTGGAGAACGATGGACAGGAGGGTCAGGGAGGAATCGGGGACGGTCTCCCTCTTTCGGGGAAGCAGCCCCACGAACATCCCTCGAATGCGCGAATAGGTGGCCACGACATGCAGCAGGAACCGGCGGCTGCGGTCCCGGGAGGACAGGACCACGCCGCGCCTCTCCCGAAGGGCCCAGGCGAAAAACCCCTCGTCGATCATGAAGTTCACTTCCTGCTCGACGACGGCCTTCAAATCCGCCGGCTCGCACACGGACAGAACGAAATCGTTTTCCGCGTCGGTGAAGTAGAAGGCCCTGCCTTCGAAGGGCATGAGAGTCCGGATGCGGCTTTCGGCCTCCCGAAGCACGACGTCGGGATCGTGGCGCTTGTCGATGCTTTCCTGGAAGTCCCCCAGGGACAGGGCCATCTCCAGGGCGTTCTGAATGAAGCGCCTGTTTTCCTCCAGGTAGCGGACACGATCCAGGAGCTTTCGAGAATCCAGGGGCTCGTTCATGGCTGTATCTTTTTCGAGGGCTTCTTTCATCGCGGTAGAAAAGGCTCCAGGGCCGAAAGCTGATGAACGGCCTGCCGGGTG
>Ga0180435_10005589_pt1 | contig 12195 bp, 8 predicted proteins | sample SS_ome_3_FD_132467 | JGI IMG/M metagenome (GOLD analysis project Ga0180435, IMG submission 132467) | Hypersaline lake sediment archaeal communities from the Salton Sea, California, USA - SS_3_S_1 metaG | ecosystem: Environmental > Aquatic > Non-marine Saline and Alkaline > Hypersaline > Sediment...
AATAGATATTATGAATTATTTAAAGGGGCTTTTGAATATAGATAAAAACCCTGAAGCCTTGACAGCATACAACCTTTTCTTGAAGACAGAGTTTTATGGCCTTAAACCAAAAACAACAGATCGTTTTTCCGCTATATATAATGCATTCAATTTGAAAAAGAATGATACAGAACGCTATGATAATACAGATTTTAAGATATTTCTTTCAAAATTAGATATGAAGTATCTGGAGGAGCCTGGAAACTCCTTTGTGGTCTATGCTAAAAAAGATATTGACAATTGGTACAAAAAGCCTTTAAGAGGTATTGTGGATCGTATCACTACGTTAGAAAATCAGCGGGCTGATTACTATAAGGGTCAAGAAGGCCATACCACTTTGGACGAAATGACCAACACAGCAGCTTGGGCTTCAAGTGATCTGATCAAAGATAAAAGAGGCTTTGAATTTTTACCGTTAAATGTACCTGAAGATGAAGGACTTGAAGGATTTAGAACAGCACTAAAACTTTTACCTGGAGAGATAGCCTCAGATACTATAAATGGTGGAATGAGTTTCGGATATACAGCTCGTTACTATACTTTGAATAGAGATATAATCAACGGTTTTGAAGCAAAAGCCTCATACGTTTTGAGTGATGATGTAATTGATTTTGTACGAGTAGATTTGGATGCATTTGAAGCATATAATGATTTTATTAATTTAGGTGCGGGGGTAAGCTTCTTTGGCGATATGAAAGGGTCATTTTATAAAGAGAACACTGCTTTTGGAGTTAATACCTATGTTGATCTTATGGATATATTCAGGGTGACTTATGTATATAGGGACGGAGATATATATAATAACAATTATCTCTTTTTCGGTATTCAAAATATCCCTGGCTTAATCTATTGGCTTAACAGGTAAAGACTTGGAGGAGTAAAGTTTCTTTGTATTATAATAAAGTTATCTAACTAAAGGAGAGTCAGTGATGAAAAATATAAATATGAAAAACATGTTGGTGGCAGGTGCAACGGTAGTGTTGATGACAGGCTGTGTATCAACTGGAAGTAAAACAGGTGATTCAGCTCTTATGGGTGCAGCTGGAGGAGCAGTAGCAGGGCAACTTATCGGTGGTGATACAGGTGCAACACTGGCAGGAGCAGCGATAGGTGCAGGTCTGGGTGCAGCGTATGGACACAGTCAAGAGAACAAATAAAAATTTTAATCATAAATAGTTAATATGTCCTGCTCTGCTTTATTAAGTGGAATAGGACAAAGCACATAGATAAATAATCCACTCTTCATTTTCTCTGTTCTTTCATTATGTATTTAAGTATATAACGCTATAATTTTCGTTATATACTAGAGTATATAGGGGAAACAGTGGAACTTTCATCAAAACTTACTTTGGAAATGTTAGGTCAGCCTTTTTTACTTGAAAAGCGTATAGAACTGCTTCATGCCATAGAGAAGTATGGCTCTATTTCTAAAGCAGCCAAAGCTGTACCGATGAGTTATAAAAGTGCATGGGAAGCGGTTGATACGATGAACGCACTTTCACCTGAGCCTATCGTCTGTAGAGAGACGGGAGGTAAAGATGGTGGAGGAACTACCATCACAGAGTATGGCAAACAGCTTTTGGAAAACTATGCGATCCTTAAAGAAGAACACAAACGTTTTTTAGAAAGGTTAGCAGAGCTCACAGATATTCAAAGTGGTTCATTTAAGACCATCGGCAGGTTAGCGATGCAAATTTCTGCGCGAAATCAGATACAAGCAGAGGTCGTTTCAGTAGAATCTCAAGATGTCAAAGCAAAAGTCGTTTTAAAGCTCAAAAGCGGACAAAAGCTTACATCCGTCATTACAAAAGAAGCTGTACAAGGGTTACATATAGAACAGAACCAAACTGTTGTAGCCATATTCAAATCCAGTGCTGTTGTGTTGACCCATATGGACGCTGAACATAATGAAGAGAATACGCTTGAAGGCATTGTGACCAAAATAGACAAAGATAGACATAGTGCTAAAGTGGTGGTGGACATTGGACATCATGACACGATCGTCTCTATCGTACCGATAGATACAGTAGAGAAGATGCAGATTATTGAGGGCAGAGCTGTTTCTGCTGTGATCAAAGCCAATGATATTATGATAGGGAAATAAAGAGTGAAACAGATAAAGCTAGTTTGGATTTTAGTTGTTTTGTTAGGTATCACATATGCGGAAGAAGATGTGAACGCAAGTGTGGAAGATGAGACTCAGTCGTTTAGTATAGCTTATGATGAAGAGGACTCTGTGAAACACAGTTTAAAGTGTAATATGATCCACCTTTATGATGAACTTCCGGGTTATGTTGACACTATAACTGATATGTTTTCAGAAGGTATATTCTACTGGAGAATACGTTTTAACAGTTTTGGTTTCAGATGGAAAGATGAGATAGAAACAGACGATGGTACTAAGATAAGATCGAACCATATTGTCGGTGCGATCGGTGGTAGTTTGATCTATAAAAGTGCTGTATACAATGGCTTTAGTATTGGTGGGGGTTTATATACGAGTCAAAGCTTGGGAAGTCTCGATGATAAAGAAGCATACCTCTATAAAGGGGGTAAAGGATTATTCAGCCGCTATGACATGTTGACCGAGGATGCGATCAATCTTACCTCTCTGGCACAAGCCTATTTGAAATATACCTATGAAAAGACCTCCGTGAAGGTTGGACGACAGATCGTAAGAAGTTTCCTGACCAAAAGTAATGATACAAAGATGATTCCCAACACCTTTGAAGGAGCAACTTTAAAGAGTAGGGAAATATCTGATACATCACTTCTATTGGCATACCTGACAAGACAGAAACTAAGAGACCATTCAAGTTTTCATCATGTATTGGCAGTCGGTGATGATCCTGATGACCCTTATTCTGTTTTTACTGAAAATGATGACTCTGCGATGCATTATGGCCTGGGATTATCTAAACTCCAAGAGAGAGGTATAGATGATAGGTTGCTCATTGCTGAAGTTAGAAATGAAAGTATTGAAGATATGATGATTACCATGAATTACACGGCAGTTCCGGAACTGGTCTCTTCAGCCATGCTTCAAGCTGACTATAGACTCTATGTTGCTGGATTTACTCTGATACCCGGATTGAGGTATATGAAACAGTTTGATGATGGAGCAGGTGAGATAGGTGGTGCAAACCTTAGAACAGTGACAGCCGGATATACCAACCCTGAGAGTTTGGATTCAGAACTTTTCGGTGCGAGATTGGATTTTGTTGAGAATGGGTTTAAGGTAAGGCTTGGATACACAAAAGTAGCTGACAAAGGTGACATCATAGCACCGTGGAGAGGTTTCCCGACGGGTGGTTTTACGAGAACCATGGCACAGTATAACTGGTATGCCAACACAAAAAGTTATATGCTTCAAGTCGATTATGAATTTGATTCGTTCAGTGAAACCAAGATCATTTCACGATTTGCTATACAAGATTTTGATGACAATAAACCGGGTGTACAGGCAGATTCCAAAGTGCTTGAGATCAACTTTTTTAAGGGGTTGGGGGAGAGCCCTTATTATGTGAAAGCTAGACTGGGTCATGTGATCGGTGATGATGATACCTATGCATCTAATGGCGCACTCAAAATAGACCCCTCTTATACGGAAGTGCGTTTTGAACTTAACTATCTGTTCTAAAGGAAAGGCTGTATGAAAAAACTGCTATTCACGTTATTACTGAGTTTGGCAACACTTAATGCAGGAGAGATAAAGATTGCTGTAGCTGCCAATGTCAGTTATGCTATAGAACCACTCAAAAAAGCATTTAATGAACAGCATCCTGATACTAAGATAGAAATGATACTCGGAAGTTCAGGAAAACTTACAGCACAGATTAAGAATGGTGCACCTTATGAACTCTTTTTGTCAGCGAACATGAAATATCCTCAAGCACTCTATGATCAGGGAGCGGCGGTGACAGAACCTGTCGTCTATGCTCAGGGTTCTTTGGCATATCTGTCTGTAAAAGAACAGAATCTTAGTAAAGGTATGGCCCTTTTGATGGAGAATAACATCAGTAAAATAGCGATAGCAAATCCTAAAACAGCACCTTATGGTGTAGCCGCTCAAGAAGCGTTAACAAATGCTGAGCTTTATGACGTGCTCAAAGAGAAATTCGTTTATGGAGAATCGATCTCCCAGACGGTGACATATGCCACAACTGCTGCAGATATAGGATTCATCGCCAAATCATCACTTTTTAGTCCTCAAATGGCACAGTTTAAAAAAGGAATCAATTGGAGTGAAGTGGATGAGTCACTTTATACTCCCATAGATCAAGGTATGGTGATATTGAAAAAAGGTGAGGATAACGCTGAGGTAAAAGCATTTTATGATTTTATGTTGAGCGATAAGGCCCGAGAGATATTGAAAACTTTCGGATATAAGGTAGAATAGATGTTTGATATTGCTTCGTTGGACCTTGCACCCTTTATGCTGTCATTTAAACTTGCAGGTATAACGACCCTCATCTTATTTGTTCTCTCTCTGCCTTTGGCATGGTATCTTTCTCAAACCCACTCAAAAGCAAAACCGATCCTGGAAGCCGTTACAGCACTTCCGATAGTACTGCCTCCTTCTGTTCTGGGTTTCTATATCTTAGTGGTACTCTCCCCAAACTCTGCAGTAGGAGGATTTTTTGAAGATCTTCTTGGGGTAAAACTGGTCTTCTCTTTTACAGGTTTGGTCGTGGCAAGCTGTTTCTATTCACTCCCTTTTATGGTACAGCCGCTGCAAAGCGGGTTCGAGTCTCTGAACAAACATATGTTGGAAGCATCCTATCTCGCCGGTAAGAGTAAACTGCAGACCGTGTTTAAAGTAGCACTGCCAAATATCAAGCCATCACTCATTACAGCACTCATCATTACCTTTGCACATACGGTCGGTGAGTTTGGTGTCGTACTCATGGTGGGGGGAAGCATACCTGGTGAGACAAAAGTCGCTTCTGTGGCTATCTATGAGATGGTTGAGGTGATGGAGTACGGCACAGCGCATATCTACAGTGCGATCATGGTATTGATGAGCTTTTTGGTACTTTTAGCTGTCTATGTCTTTAACCATCAGCAAAAAAAGATAGGTATCTTAAGATGATAGATATTGAGATCCAAAAAGCACTCCATGGTAGTCAGGGTGATATGCGTCTTGATGTAAAGCTCCAGATCGAAAAAGGTGAGTTTGTCGTACTTTTGGGGCAAAGCGGCTCAGGTAAGACCACTTTGCTTCGGGTATTGGCAGGATTGGAAAGAGCCGCAGGAAATATCACTGTTGAAAATGTAATATGGCTGCAAAACCAAAAAATGCTCCCTCCCCAACAAAGAGAGATAGGATTTGTATTTCAAGATTATGCTCTTTTTGATAATATGAGTGTTGAAGAGAATCTTTTGTATGTAAATGAGGACAGAGCATTGACAAAGAGACTGCTTAAACTGACCGAACTTACTCAATTGTCATCGCGTAATGTCAAGGGGCTTAGCGGTGGTCAAAAACAGAGGGTCAGTCTTTGTAGAGCCATGATGAAAAAACCAAAACTTTTACTGATGGACGAACCTCTCTCTGCACTGGATCAGGCGATGCGTATAAAACTCAAGGATGAGATTCTTAAACTGCATAAAACGTTTGGTACAACGACCATTATGGTAAGTCATGACTCAGCAGTATCCTATCAATTGGCTGATAGAATACTGGTTCTTGATCATGGAAAAGTGATTGCTGATGGAAGTCCAGACGAGATATTTACAAAGGCCTCTACGGTAACTTACTCACTGAATATTTAGCTAAAATAGGATGGAAATTTTAATACTTTCATAAAATTTAAAGAATCTATAGTACTTTTTATCTAACAGGCGATATGATTTACACGATAAGAATTTAAGCAAGGATCTATCATGATGAGGCTCATTCATTACTTCATAAAGAATAAAAGTCTTAATTATGTACTGCTGATCTTTATTTTGTTTTTAGGGATCAACGCTTATTACAATATTCCTAAAGAACTTTTTCCGGAGATCTCTTTAGATAAAGTTTCCATTAGAGGTGCGTATGCCGGTGCCAGTGCGGACAACCTTGATAAGATGGCCGTTCGTGATATCGAAGATGAATTGGGAAATATACAGGGCATTGACAGAATGGAAACGGTCATCAAGTCCGGGACCTTTTCAATCGTACTGCATCTTAATGACGGTGCAGACAAGACGGATGCGCTAAACAAAGCCAAAGATGCCATTGCGCGAAGCAGACAATATCTCCCTGCAGATATGACCGAGCCGACTGCAGAGCTCTTAACACACAATAGACCGCTTATCAGACTTTCTCTCTCTTCAGCAGATATGAATAAAGGAGAGCTGATAGAAACGGCAAAACAGGTCAAATCTAAACTCTCAAGAAATCCTTACATCAGTGAAATACAGATCTATGGAGATTCAGATCAGGAAGTCTCAGTCCAGATCAATGAAGATGCAGTAAGGGCCTATGGATTAAATCCGTTCGATATCATCAATGCTGTGTCGACCACCTCTTATATCTATCCGATAGGTGATATCAAACAGAGTGGAAACTATATCTTTATCTCTACGGTAAATGGAAAAGCGAACAAAGAGGAGTGGGAATCCACACTGATCAAGATAGGGGAGAAACAGGTCAGACTTGGGGATGTCGCCAAGGTTGATATCACCTATCCTCAAAATACGACACTCTCTACCTTTAACGGACGTACGAATGTAACACTGGTACTCTCCAAGGCAGCAGAAGGGAATGCTATGCATATTTCCCAAGAGTTGCAACAGTACACTAAAGAGAAACTTTCCAAAGAGTTCCCTGATATCTATTTTGATTATTATCAGGACAGTTCAAAACCGGTCAAAGACAGACTCAATACGGTCATTTCAAACTTGATGTTCGGATTAGTATTGGTTTTTCTCTCTATGGCACTTTTGATTAATGTACGAATCGCAACAGTAGTGGCAATGGGGATACCGATCTCTTTTGCGATCGGTATCATGTTTCTCTACTTTATGGGATACTCGATCAATATCGTTTCATTGCTCGGTGGCCTCATCGTGATCGGTATCGTGGTGGATGATGCGATCGTTGTTTCTGAGAACATTCAGCGACATATCAATGAGGGAATGGAGAAAAAAGAGGCGGTCTACCAAGGATTAAGGGAGATGGTACTGCCGGTTACATTGGCGACAGTGACAACCGTTGCAGCCTTTCTCCCTCTGTTCATGCTCACAGGAGAGATAAAGAATTTCATTATTCTTATCCCGATCGCAGTGATCATGATCTTACTGGGATCACTTCTTGAGAGCTTTTTCTTTCTGCCTCTGCATGCAGAAGAGTTACTCAAAAAGCAAAAGAACTTTATCAACTGGGAGCCACTGCAGGAGAAGTATGAAGCGTTATTGCATCTAATGATCCGTTTCAAATATATGTTCCTCTTTACGTTTGTTATCGTAGTTCCTATCTTAACTGTGCTGACACTCAAAATGCTCAATTTCCAGTTCTTCCCTGGATTTGACGGGAACTATCTCTATATCACAGGTAAATCGAATGTAGATACCTCCATTGAGAAGACAGAAAAGATAGCCAAAGAGTTGGAAGCATATGCACTTTCACAAAAGGATGTGTATGCGATCAAATCGACCTCTACGGTTGTAGGATATAGAAAAGCACTTTCAGGAGAGAGTGAGAACGGTGACAATATGCTCTATATCACCATGGAACTTTATGATATGAAGCCTCAGAGCTTTTTGGATGCTTATATTACGCCTATTTTTAATTTTACATTTGATTTTAATGATCCTGAAAAGATCAGAGAGACACATACATATGATCTGGCACAGCAACTCAAAAAAGAGATCGCACCTATGCAGGAAAAATACCAGCTTGAAGAGTTGGGTGTACTGGAACAAAGACCAGGACTGATCAAAAATGATATTCAGATCAATCTTTCCGGAAAAGATGGAGACAACATATATGAAGCGATGCTGGAGATCGAAGAGAAGCTCTCTACGATACCATTTGTTAAAGATGTAGGTAACAATGCACAGCTTGGAAAGATGGAATATAAGTTACGTATCAATGCCTATGGTGAGCAACTTGGGCTGAGTGAAGTTTCGATAGCTCAGACACTATCAGGATATTTCCTAGACAGTCGTAAAGCGATGACATTCAATGAAAATGGTGTAATGGAGATCAGAACAAAATCTTCGGAAAAAGATTCAGAAAAAACATTGATGGGCTTCATCCTTCCTACAGCGGATGGAAGTTTTGTAAAGCTCACAGATGTGGTTGATATCAAAAAGTTAAGAGCTTATGAGAAGATCGAAAAGAGAGATGGAAATACAGTTAAAACAGTCTATGCAAATATAGATAAGAAAAAAACAACAGCACTAGATGTACTCAAAGAACTCGATCCCCTGCTTGAATCGTTCAAAAAAGAGGGTATCGAAGTGAGTCTCCTGGGAGAGCAGGAGAAAAATAAGCAGTTTAAGAACGATATGATCCGTTCACTGATCATCGCAGTTTTCTTGATCTTGATCACACTGCTCTTTATCTTCCCGAAGATCCGTTATGCATTGATGGTGATGTCGGTTATTCCATTTACGATGCTGGGAGCACTTGTAGGGCATATGTTGTTAGGTATCAATCTTACAATGCCGTCTGTCATTGGTATGTTGGGACTGGCAGGGGTTGTTATCAATGACGGTATCATCATGCTTGATTTTCTTCATGGTACGGACAAAGCAGATAAGTTCTACGAAAGAGCAAAATTGAGACTACGTCCTATTTTGATCACATCGATCACGACGTTCCTGGGGCTCTTTACACTTATCTTCTATGCTACCGGACAGGCAGTTATTCTCCAGCCTATTGCCATATCTATCGGTTTTGGTCTACTTTGGGGTACGGTGCTGAACCTTATGTACCTGCCGGCACTCTATGCGGTTGTCAACAAGATCCAGCCTAGCAGAAATACTTAGTATAGATGACTTAGACTACAATCCTTTCATTACGATTTCAAAAAGGTAGTCTACTTCATGGTCTTCCAGAAATACCGTCTTTTTACTCTCAAAGAAATCCAACACTTTTTTGGTCGGTAGTGCAGCGCTGTAGAGGCAGGCCGGATGTGCCGGGATGAAGGATTGCATCAGTGCGATCTCTTCTCCTATAGGGGTTTCACAGATGTAGCAGTTTTCATCATGATGCAGTCTTCCTTCATATGCAAGCAGCGTAATGTAAGATTCGCATATGATACGTTTAGGATTTTGTTTATCCCATTTTTTAGCCGCTGAAAGCAGCAGGTCAAAGTAAAATGAATCTATGTTTTCAGCATCCTTGAGATGCGGTTCGAAACGTTTGATGAAGTTGTGCCAGAGAAGAAGTTTGTTTTTATCAAAGAGCCATGGGAAACCCATATGTGAAAGTGAGCGAAGTCTGGGAAGAAAATTGCTCCCTTCTCCTTCTACTTCAAAATCTATGAGGTTTCCAAGCTGTAAAATGGAGTGTCTTGCTCCAAAAAAACGGTAGTAGGTTCTTACTTCAGTAGGACTCAGAACAAGTGCGATAGAGTCTTCGTTTTTGGCTTTTCTGACAGAAAGTATGAACCCTTTGATAATACACCTCAGTTATTTTTTTACATTATAGTCAAAATGATGTTAAAGAAAAAGAGGAATAATTCTTCGATAGTATGGGGTGTACCCGCCCTTCAAGAGCCTTTAACGAACATTTAAGTATAATCCCGACCATTATAGGGACTCTATAATGATGTCCCAAATATATTTTTTAAGGTTGGTATATGCAAGATCTATTTACTTCATTTAAGGACAACTGTGGGTTTGGGCTTTTAGCCTCTATCGATAACAAACCTTCACACAAAAACTTGGAAGATGCTATTACATCACTTTCACGTATGATGCACAGGGGAGCAGTAGCTGCCGATGGTAAGACAGGAGATGGTGCAGGTTTGCTTCTCTCTATGCCAAAATCATTCTTTGCCAAAGAAGCTGCAGCAAATGAGGTACACCTTCCAGAGCATTACGCTGTTGCGATGGTATTCTCAAACAATCCAACAGATTTTGATGTGATCTCTAATATCTGTGACAACAATGACCTTAAGATCATCTACACACGTACTGTTCCTGTAGATACCAATGCACTTGGTAAGCAAGCACTTGCATCACTTCCAACCATGAAGCAAGTATTTGTTGCGCCAAATTCACCTGTAGCGATCAACCGTTTTGAAGCCCTTGTATACCTTTCACGTAAAGAGATAGAAGCTGCATTGATTGAGGATGAGACTTTCTATATTCCATCATTTTCTTCTTCTGTGATCTCTTATAAAGGGCTTGTGATGCCTACGCACATTAAAGAGTTCTACAAAGATCTTGCAGACCCGAACTTTGAGATCTCATTTTGTCTTTTCCACCAGCGTTTCTCAACCAATACGCTACCACAGTGGAAACTTGCACAACCATTCAGAATGATCGCGCATAATGGTGAGATCAACTCTGTCACGGCTAACAGATATAATGTTAAAACTAAAATGGCCAATGCAAAATCTACTGTATTCAGTGATGAAGAGATGGATAGACTTAGAAATGTGATCCAGGACGGCATGTCAGATTCAGCGAGTCTGGATAACTTTATGGAGTTCTTGCGTGTCAATGGTGTAGACTTTTTTAAAGCTGCACGTTCATTGGTACCTGCACCTTGGCATAATAATCCGCAAATGGACACAGAGCTTAGAGCATTCTATGAATATGCCAGTGCAACATTTGAACCTTGGGATGGTCCAGCGGCTGTAAGTATGACAGATGGTCGTTATATCGGTTGTGTACTTGATAGAAACGGTTTGAGACCTTCAAAATACATTAGAACAAAAGACAATAGACTGATCATCTCATCTGAGTATGGCGTACTTAATCTGCCTGATGAAGAGATCGTTGAGCGTGGAAGACTTCAATCCGGTGAAATGATGGGAATCGACCTTAAGCATGGTAAAGTACTTACAAACAGTGATATCAATGATTATCTTAAAGCGGGTAATGCTTATGATAAGTGGTTGACCTCTAATCTCTGTTATCTGCAAGAACATGTACCAAATACTGATGCAAATGCCTGTGAAGCGAACTATGGAGACATGGCAGCAAAACAGCGTTACTTTAACTTTACTTCTGAGGTCATTAGAGAAGTAATCAGACCAATGATCGCTGAAGGCAAAGAGACTACCGGTGCAATGGGTGACGATACACCCCTTGCTGCATTCTCCACAGAGCAGCGTAACTTCACGGACTTCTTTAAACAGAAGTTTGCACAGGTAACAAATCCACCGATCGACCCGATCCGTGAAAAAACAGTGATGAGTCTTAATACCGGCTTTGGTGAAAGTCACAATGTATTAAGTGACAGTCCTGAACATGCGAAGCGTCTTAAGACGGTACTTCCTGTCATGTCTGCAGAGAAGTTCTGTATTGTTCAAGAGTTTGGTACACCTGGAAATGATAAGTATGATCCAAGCTACAAAATTGGTAAATACGATACAACGTATAAAGGTGAATTGAAAGCAAGTCTTGATGCACTTATACAGCGTATTATTGATGATGTAAGAAAAAATGATGTCAGAACGATTATCCTGGATGACAGAAATCTCAATGCAGAGAATAAAGTGATCCCTATGCTTATGGTTGTAGGACGTTTAAATCAGGAGCTGTTAAAAGCAAATATTAGACACCTTACAAGTATCGTGGCCGTGACGGGTGAAGTATTTGATCCACACTCTGCCGCTTGTCTTCTAAGCTTTGGTGCTGCAGCGATATTCCCTTATTTACTCTACCATACAGTACAAGAGCTTGAAGAGGGTAATGAAGCAATCAAACAGATCCTTAAGCGTTTCAGAAGAGCGATGGGTGCAGGATTGATGAAGATCATGTCTAAGATGGGTATCTCTACACTCGCATCATATAGAAACTCACAACTATTTGATGTTATCGGGTTAAGTTCTGAGATCGTTGAAGATTGTTTTAGCGGTGCAACAGGACTGCTTCCAGGTCTAGGCTATGAAGATATCGATGCACGTCTCAATAGTAATCATGAGCGTGCCTTCACTAATGCATTTGAAGGTAAAAAGAATGCACTCTACAAAGGTGGTTTCTACA
>Ga0180435_10005590_pt1 | contig 12193 bp, 11 predicted proteins | sample SS_ome_3_FD_132467 | JGI IMG/M metagenome (GOLD analysis project Ga0180435, IMG submission 132467) | Hypersaline lake sediment archaeal communities from the Salton Sea, California, USA - SS_3_S_1 metaG | ecosystem: Environmental > Aquatic > Non-marine Saline and Alkaline > Hypersaline >...
GATCTTTCACCCTGGCCAGGGCAAAGCGATAAAGTCCATCCCCGTAAAGTTCTACCCAGGCATCGAAATCGATTTTCGGCCAATCGTTCATATAACCATCACTTGAACCCTGGAATCCTGGGCCCCTTGGACCCTGTCGTTCTTCACCTCTTTTGGAGAACAAACCTTTTATAAGAAGTTATCCCCGCATCCAGGCATGATAGCGCCCCACCCAATTGAGCAGCCTTTCAGGTGCGTGGGCTTGCTTCCACTTCCCGGCGGCATACTTGTTGGCTTCGGCCATCGTGGGATATATGTGAATCGTGCCCATAATCTTATTGAGACCCAGGCGGTGCTTCATGGCCAGAACATATTCAGCGATAAGATCTCCCGCATGCGCGCCCACAATGGTAACCCCCAGAATCTGGTCGCTCCCCGGTTTGGTCAACACCCGCACCAGGCCCTGGTCCTCGCTGTCGGCGATGGCGCGATCCAGATCGTCGATACCATAGTCGGTCACTTCAAAGGCGACATTCTGTTCCCTGGCCTCCCGAATATTGAGTCCCACACGGGCCACTTCAGGGTCGGTAAAAGTCGACCACGGGATCACCCGATAGTCCACTGAAAATCGTTTGAATTGTCCGAAAAGGGCATTGACCGAAGCATACCAGGACTGATGCGACGCCGTGTGGGTAAATTGATAGGGACCGGCCACATCACCGCTGCTATAAATATTCGGGAATTTGGTCTGCAACAACCCATTGGTTTCAATGGCGCCATTGGGTTGCAGGGTAATCCCCAAAGCCCTCAAACCAAATCCTTTGGTGTTGGCTGCCCGCCCAACCGCCACCAAAATTTCATCAAACCTGATTTCCACTTGACCGGATTCACTCTCACAGATCAGAACTTTTTGCCCGCCATCCGAGCGGATTTCCTTTGCCCTGTGGTTCGTGAGCACCCGTATCCCTTCCGCTTCAAATTTGTTTTGAATGATGGCGGAGATATCTTCATCCTCCCGTACCATGATGCGTGGGTTCATTTCAATTTGGGTCACCCGGGACCCCAGACGCGAAAATGCCTGGGCCATTTCCGAACCGATCGGCCCACCCCCAAGTACGACCAGCCGGGAAGGCAGCTTGCGCAACTCCCAGATGGTGTCCGAGGTCAGATAATGTATCTGATCCAGCCCTGGAACCGGAGGGATGAACGGACGAGCACCCGTGGCCACGATAATGTTTCGGGTCGTCAACGTGCGGCCATTGACCTCGATGCTGAAAGGAGACACTATTTTGGCTTTACCCTCAATGACGTCAACACCCAGATCTGTGTACCGCTCCACGCTGTCGTGCGGTTCGATTTTTTGGATCACGCTTTGAACACGCTGCATCACCTCCGCAAAATCAAAATCGACCGTCCCCGATCGAAAACCGAATTCTTCTGCTCGAGCAGCATAGGCCAGCATTTTGGCAGAACGTATAAGGGCTTTACTCGGAACACACCCGGTATTCAGGCAATCACCGCCCATTTTATGCTTTTCGATCAATGCCACTTTGGCTTTGACGGCCGCGCCAATAAAGGAGGCCACGAGGCCTGCCGACCCGGCACCGATGACGACCATATTGTAGTCGAATTTCTTGGGTTTGGGCCACCCGGCATAAACGCGCCGTTTCTTGACCAACGCGATGAACGCCTTTGCGATCAAGGGGAACACCCCCAGCAGCACAAACGAAAAGATCAGGGCCGGAGACAGAATGTCTTGAATGGACCCGATTTTGGCCAGTTGGGTGCCGGCATTGACATACACCAGTGTACCGGGCAACATCCCCAGCTGACTGACCACATAGAAAACAAACACGCGTATGGGGGTCAAACCCAGTGCCAGATTAATAACAAAAAAGGGGAAGATCGGCACGAGACGAAGCGTCAACAGATAAAATGCGCCATCCTTTTCAATGCCACGGTTGATGGCACCCAATTTGTCGCCGAATTTGCGCTGAACGCTGTCGCGGAGCAAAAATCTGGACACCAGAAAAGCCAAAGTGGCGCCAATCGAAGAGGCAAAGCTGACCACAATGACACCGGCGCCCAATCCAAAAAAAACACCCCCTGCCAGTGTCAGTACCGCCGCACCTGGCAGGGATAAGGCCGCCATCGCTACATATATGAGGAAGTACACAAAAAGGGTCAGACCTTTATGGTGCGCATAATAGTCCTTGAATTGCGCTTGGTGCTCACGCAGGTTTTCCAGGGTAAAGAACTGTCCCAGATCCAGTGCAAAAAAGACGCCGGCAAGGACGACGATGACCGACACCAGCATCAATTTAGATAGGTATTTCTTCATTTAACAATTCTCCTGGCGAAGGTTTCCAAGGGAGCACCTGATAAAAAAAAGGCGATGTGCTGCTGGTGGAAGAGCGGTCGGAAATCAGCAGAATCATGCGGGTGCTGACCCAAAGCTCATGGAGCCATATCGCCATGTATGTTGGGGACGTCTTGAAAGCTTCCGAACAAAAGCAGCATAACATCCTTCTAAGCGATATCAGCGCTACAGACCAGGCGCACGTGCTTATCGAGGCCGACGCCAGCCATGGCGTCCTTGCCGTGCCACTGAGCAAATACAGGGATTACAACATCATTGGCCTGGACTGATTTGACTATCGATCCATATGGGCGGAAAAGCTGTCCGGCTAAAGTTCTCTATCCGGAACGTCTCACGAAGCCCAAAAGGTGAAACGTGACGCTTCACATGTCATGAAATGTTCGGGTTAAGCGACCTGAGCGTTCAAATCCGACTTAAGATAGGACTGCACGACCTGCTGCTGGTAGAGGCTCAACCCCTCAAACGCCACCCCGACACCCTTGGCATCTCTTCGAACCACCGTCCCTTTGATGGTACAGTGCCGCCAGTCGTTCATGGATGTCAGTGCCAGCATCAGCTCGCTGCCGACGGTCACCGGATGGTGGGTTTCGATATAAACGCCACCGATACTGATATTGAGGACGACGCCTTCGTAGGACCAGTCACCGATTTCAAAATCTACCGATATTTTGCAGTCATAGCGCGTATTCTGTCGCTGTTCTGCCTTTTTGACCTGTTTTTCATCCTCGGCTTTATGGCTCTCCAGCAGCAGGTTCATTAAAGGAGCGTTAAATTCATTGTCTTTGTCAAACGGCGAATAGTCGATATCGATGATGGCATGGGTCCAGGCCAGAATCTCGATGGCGGCCGTTTTCCCGGTCGTCCCTTTGAACGTTGCAGCGACCACATTGCCATTTTTAAAATACAGGTCTCCGGATTTTTGACCCTCACGCACGCGAAGTATGCACGTTTTTCCCTCAAGCTCGAGCATTTGGGTAAAAGAAGACAGGCTGATCCCACGAATGCGGCCACCATAGGCGATGTTCAGCTCCGCCAACAGCAACTCGGTCAAAACATCCATATTGATCGGCTCTTCCAGATAGGCCGACACACCCACTTCGTTGATCTTGGATTTCAAGGTGGGTGAAACCACATCGGTCAATACCACCCGTTTGACATCGGGATAAGATGACTTCAGTTTCTCAATAAGCCCGATGCTGTCCGTCTCCGGGATGCGAAGGCCCGTAATCACCAGATCAACAGAAACCCTGTCGATGAGCTTCGTGGCCTTGGCACAGCTCTCTACCTTAATGATCCGAAAAAAGGTGCCATGGTCCCTGAGCAGGCTCGCAATCACTTCCAGCATGACCGGGTCATTATCGGCAATCATTACAGTTTTCATATTTGTCACATATGCCTATCCTAGGATTACTTTTTAAGCCTTTGGAATCCATACTAATAAACAGCCTCACCGGTCAAGTGATAAATTTTTCTTGACAAACGGGTCTCGTTTACATAAGGCTACGGTTTCTATGAGGAAACGTATGCAAAAATCGATAAACCATCGTCGAATCAAAGATTTTTTTGGGGGACGCTTCTTGTTTTTCTTTAGGGGCGTCCATCCGGCTGTCTGACACATCAGATTGTCAAACACCCTGGGTGGACATGTTCGGCCACTCAGGGTTTTTTTAGGCCTTGAGAATCCAATTCTCGGGGTTTTTTTTTGGAAGGAAAGAATGTCATGAAAAATTTAAAGCTTGCTTCAGGGAAACCCGGCCAAAAAACGATCATCGACATTGATGGCGTCACCATAGGGTCAGGCCTGGTGGTGATCGCCGGCCCCTGTAGTGTTGAAAGCGAAGAACAGATGCTGGCGGCGGCCCATGCTGTGAAAGAGGCAGGAGCCCAAATGCTGAGAGGCGGAGCGTTCAAACCCCGTACCTCCCCCTATGCATTTCAAGGACTGGGTCTTCAGGGATTGAAAATTCTGGAAAAAGCGAAAAAAGAGACAGGCCTGCCCATTGTTACAGAAGTCATTGATCCCCGCGATGTCAGTTGGATTGCGGAGTTTGCAGATGTGTTGCAGATCGGTACCCGCAATATGCAAAATTTTGCCTTGCTGAAAGAAGTCGGGAAGTCGGGCAAGCCCGTTTTTTTGAAACGGGGCATGCACTCAACCCTGGAGGAATGGCTGAACTGTGCCGAGTATATTCTGAGCGAGGGAAACCCGGATGTCATTTTATGTGAGAGAGGTATCCGCACCTTTGAAAAATATACCCGCAACACACTCGATCTGAGTGCCGTCCCGGCCATCCAGGAGTTGACGCATCTTCCGATTATCATCGATCCCACCCACAGCACCGGTCGCCTCAGCCTGATAGAACCCATGAGTATGGCAGCCGTTGCGGCCGGATGTGACGGATTGATGATAGAAGTCCATGCCAAACCGGAAGAAGCGCTGTGCGACGGTGCCCAATCCATGACACCGGCAATTTTTAAGCACTTGATGGATCGTATCCTGCCCTTGCATTCTTTTTTGGCGGACACACATTCAACCGCTGAACCTTGACACCAACGAGGCTTTTGGTTAACCCATTGGAAAATACAGTAACACCCACAAACATGTGCGAGGTGACATATGAAACTGAAGGAAATACGCAGCCGCATCGATAAGATTGATAGGGAGCTTCTGGTCATGCTCCAGGAAAGAATGGGATTGGCCTTGCGTTCAAAAAAATTTAAGGAGCTTATCAGCGATCCTGAACGGGAAAAGGATATGTTGGCCCAGGTTGAACGGATGAGCCTGGATTTGATCGAGCATTCATTTTCAAAGCAATTGCTGAAGGTGATCATAGCGGAAAGCAAGCGACTTCAAAAAGAAGATCGTCCTCTGGTGGCATTTCAGGGTGAGCATGGCGCTTATGGAGAGGTGGCCGCCCGCAAGCTCGTACCAGACGGTGCCTATATTCCCTGTATGGAATTTATGGACGTGTTTCGGGGTGTCGAGGAAGGCCATCTCGATTTGGGTGTGGTGCCGGTTGAAAATTCGCTTGAAGGTGCTGTAACTCAGGTAAATGATCTGCTTACCACCACAAAACTGAAGGTTATCGGCGAAGCCAAGGTGCCTGTCAGGCACTGCCTCCTGGCAACTGAAGACACCGACTATCGGGAAATTCGACTCGTTTATTCCCATCCGCAGGCCTTGGCCCAGTGCAGAGGGTTTCTGAGCCGTAACAAACTCGAGCCAAGGCCTTATTATGATACGGCAGGCGCTGCCAAAATGCTGGCCCGGGAAAATCCCAAGGCTGCCGCGGCCATCGCCAGTTCTTTGAGTGCCGAGCTTTACAATCTTTCAATCATCAAAGAAAAAATTGAAGACGGACACGCCAATTCAACACGCTTTCTACTTTTATCCAAACATCAAAACAATACCGGCGGAGACAAAACGTCCATCATCTTCGCGACGCCACACAAAGCCGGCCGCCTATACAGTGTGCTTCGTCTATTTGCGGAAGCCCATATCAACCTGACCCGGATTGCATCCATGCCCCTACGCACGGAGCCGAGCAATTACAGTTTTTTTCTGGACTTTGAAGGTTCCGAATCAGATAAAAAAGTGGCCGAAGTTCTCAAAAAAATGGAAAAGCTGACCATTTCCATGAAATATCTCGGGACCTATCCAGCGGATCGGGACAATGACGCCTGATGGCCCAGGCACTTCTTATGGAAAAGCAAATTACATTTGATTCCGATGATCTCCGGTTGCACGGCCTGCTCCACACCGCCGGGAACAAGGGCGTGGTCGTGACCCACCCCCACCCCCTGTATGGCGGCGACATGCACAATCCCGTGGTGGAAGCCATCACGCACGCCTTTCAACATCACGGGTATACCACCTTACGTTTCAATTTCAGGGGTGTCGGTCAAAGTCAGGGGATGTTTGACGAAGGCCTCGGAGAAAAACAGGACGTCTGCCGTGCCATGTCTTATCTTGAGAACATCGGGATTGAAAAATATTGTCTGGCTGGTTATTCATTCGGTGCATGGGTCAACGCCCAGATTCTTCCAGAGGAGATGCCGGATGCCGAAATGATCATGGTATCGCCTCCAGTGGCGTTTATGGGTTTCGAATCTGTTCAAGCGATCCCCAAATTGAAGCTGGTCGTCACCGGGGGCAAAGATGACATCGCTCCGGCACAGATGATCAAGAAGATGCTCCCTGCCTGGTGTGCAACCACTCGGCTTGAGATTATAACCGGCGCCGATCATTTTTATTCGGGCCATACCGGCACCCTGTCGTTGGTCGTGCAGAAAGCCGTATCATCATTTAAAAAATGAAACTTGTTTATATCAAACTGCTGCTGACGGCTTTCTTCTGGGGAGGCACATTCATTGCCGGAAGGGCACTGGCAGGTCATGTGGGCCCCTATTCCGCCGCGTTTTTGCGGTTTGTATTCGCCGCCATCCCCCTCGTGTTCATGACCTTTCGAAGGGGAGGTCGCTTGCCCCGTTTATCTTCAAGAATGGTGGTCTATATGCTGCTTCTGGGCCTTTCAGGTGTCTTCGCCTACAATGTTTTTTTCTTCAAGGGGCTGGCCCACATCCATGCAGGCAGAGCATCGCTCATTATTGCCAACAATCCCATATTCATTACCATCGCCGCCTGCATTCTCTTCAAAGAGAAATTGAACGCCGTCAAGATCGCAGGAATTTTGCTGTCTGTAACCGGTGCCATGATCGCGATCACCAGGGGAAACTTTCAGGGAATTCTGGCTGAAAGCTTTGGGCGGGGGGACATGTTCATCTTTCTGGCCGTTCTGAGCTGGGTCAGTTATTCCTTGATCGGAAAGCGGGTCATGCAAGAGCTTTCCGCCCTACAGGCCGTTACCTGTGCTGCCGTGGCAGGTGCCGTTCTGCTACTTCCAGCAGCTCTGGCTGAGGGGATCCTGGTAGATGTATCCGCCTACTCTCTGCTAGACTGGCTCAGTATTTTCTATTTGGGTATATTCGGCACCGTCCTTGGATTTGTCTGGTATTACGAAGGCATTAAAAAGCTGGGCCCCTCAAAGGCAAGCCTGTTTATCAACTTTGTTCCCATATGTGCCATACTTCTGGCCTTCTTTTTCCTGGATGAGCCCATCACCATATCCCTTCTGGCAGGGGCTGCTATGGTTTCCCTGGGCGTGTACCTGACCAATACCGGCGCCCTGATCAGACCCTCTCTTCGGCTAAAGAAGGTACCCCATCCCGAAAGTCCTTAGAACTTCGAAATTAGGGTTTCGAATTTAATCTCAATTTCTGCGGAGCCATGAGTTTTGACCTGATTTAGGAAGCAGCTTTTTAACGTCTGTTTAAAATATCTCCCTTTGTGTTTTGACATGCCGGCCGCAATTTAGTAATAATTTTAAAACAATTGAAGCGTACCCTGAAACAAGCTGCAGGGAATCTTCGCCGGTAAGCATGTAAATCGATTTGATTTGCTCGCTAACCCCGTAGCCCCGACAAACCGGAATCTTTGACAAGCTACGGGGGATGCGCTCGCTTTTGCCGGCTCAAATTCAACGGACGCACCATGCCAGGCGCCAGCAAAAGAAATCAAAAACCCGTCAAAGACCGAGATCTCAAAACGCTCACCTATTTTATGAGGGTCGCCGGCCTTACCGTACCCTTTCTTTGCCTATTGGGCCTCTACATTGGCTACGTTCACTGGGATCTGCCAGGGGCTGTGTCCGGTATCATCGTGGCAGCCACTATCGGCCTGTCCATATCAGCCGTCATCATGTTTATGATGGACAAGGCAAGCAGCGCTGCCAGCAACCTTCTTTCAGGCAGGCGTGAGGCTGTCTGGACAACCCGTGAACAGGTTCAAGGATACTTGAGCCAGGCACGCTTTAACAAGGACAATCAAAACTACACGGAAGCATTTTCTTTTGCAAACAAGGTTCTCGAAAAAGACCCTGATTATGCGGAGGCCCTGCTATTGAAAGCGCAGATCCTCTGGGAAGGTTTTGGCCGCGCCGATGCAGCTGTTCGATTTCTTGAAAAATCGCTTTCTTTGAATGACGGCGATAGCATGCTGCAGAGCCAGGCCAGATTACTACATGGAGATCTGAGTCTTTTGGAAAATAATCCCTCGGGTCCTGCCGTTCCTCCTGGGGTTAACATCGGCTTGAAGGATCGAAGATCATCGGCTGTCCAAAAACTTGCCGGTGAATCCTACCAAGGCCTCAAGAATCAGATAGAAGAAACACCCGTTGCGATCTGGGCCGTATATACGGCGCTTGTTTTTGGCCTCTTTCTCCTATGCATCCTGGTGAACATGCATATCCAGATCCATCGACTCGACCAGGCCAGCACCGTCGTCAGCCAGACCATCGAATCCACCCGCAAAACGACAAAAGCACAGGCAGAGGGGATTCAAAAAATAGAGGTGGCCGTTCAGAAAATGAATTCTGAATTGACCCGTGTTAAAAACAAGCTCGACCGAAAATAGATGGAGAACACTTATGAACCGTACGAGAATATTGGTAGTGATGCTTGTCGCTGTTTTAGCCATGGCAGGATGTGCTGCCCCGCAAGTGAAACTCTTCTCAGATGCGTCGGATCCCCTCAAAGAATCGATACTCCAGGGCACCGAAAAAGGCAAAGTTCTGGTCGTAACCCTGCGCGGGGTCATTTCCACCAGACCCGATGAAGGGACACTGCGAACCATGCCGAGCATGCTTCAAGAAATCGTGGCCCAGCTGCGAATGGCGGAAAAAGACAAGGAAATTAAATGCCTTTTGCTCAAGGTAGACTCGCCCGGCGGAACAGCGACGGCCAGCGACATCCTGTACAAGGAAATGATGGCCTTCAAGGAGCGCACAAAAGCCAAAATCGTGGTCTGTATGATGGATATGGCAGCGTCCGGCGGCTATTATGTTTCCTTGCCGGCGGATGTTATTTTTGCCCACCCAACGACCATTACCGGATCCGTGGGGGTGGTGTTCATGCGACCGAACATGACCGGCCTTATCGATAAAATCGGTGTGTCCATGGACGTCAGCAAATCAGGAGAAAACAAAGACATGGGCTCGCCTTTCCGACGGCCAACAAAGGAAGAAGAGGCCATACTGCAAGACCTGACCGATAGTTTGGCAGATCAATTTCAGGATCTCGTGGCCAAACATCGCGGTTTGGACCCCGCGACCCTGTCTGCCGTGTCGACGGCCCGGGTTTATCTGGCGGCAGAAGCTAAAAAATTAGGCCTCATCGATAAAATAGGATATCTTCACGAAGCCCTGGCAGAGGCCATCCGCATCTCGGGTCTTCCACCAAAAGCAAAAGTTGTGGCCTACCGACGGTCCTCGTTTCCCAACGACAACCTTTACAATCCATTGACCACAAGCACCAACATTCACGCGAAGCCTTTCATCGACCTGGGCACACAGAATATGGCAGCTTACGTATCGCCCGGGTTTTACTACATCTGGGTGCCTGCTCTGGGCCTTTAAGTGTGCAACAAATCATAAGAGGAGGAAAAAACATGGATATACAGGAAATGAAAGAAAATATTGTCTGGTTGGGTCACGACTGTTTCAGAATCGATGGCTCCAAGTGCATCTATATCGATCCATACCAGATCGAAAGCAAAAAGCCAGCCGATGTCATTCTGATAACCCATGACCACTTCGACCACTGCTCGCCGGAAGATGTGGCCAAGGTCCAGCAACCCGAGACCGTCATTGTCACCGAAAAGGATTCGGCAAAAAAGCTGTCCGGCGATGTCCGGGTGCTGTCTCCGGGAGAGCGCCTATCGCTGGATGACCTGACCATCGAAGCCGTACCCGCCTACAATACCAACAAAGATTTTCACCCCAAGGCCAATGGATGGCTTGGGTTTATCATGGACATCGACGGACTTAAAATTTATCATGCCGGTGACACCGATTTTATACCGGAAATGAAGGATCTGGATGTAGATATTGCCCTGCTGCCCGTATCCGGAACCTATGTCATGACCTCCGATGAAGCGGTCGAGGCCGCCTTGGCCATCCATCCCAAACTTGCCATTCCCATGCACTACGGCGCCATTGTCGGAGACAAGGGTGATGCAAACAACTTTGTCAACAAGCTGGCAGACAAGGTTGATGTTTTTGTTCCCTGACCGGATGACGTGTGAGCCCTTTCCCGAATGGCTGTTCACACTCAGTTAAAGACAAAGAGGAAATCCATGTACAAAGACCTGGAAGGTAAGAATGTGCTCATTACCGGCGCGGCCAAAAAAGAGGGCATCGGTTACGCCATCGCCAGAAAGCTGGCCGGCAATGGTGCCAATATTGCTCTGGCCGACCTGGCCGACGCGCAAGAAAACAACCCGCTTCTCACCAGCGACAGCGCGCGGCTTTTCAGACGTGCCCAGGAGTTGGAGACAGATTTCAATGTCCGGACCCTGGCATTGGATCTCGATGTTACCCGACCGGATTCCGTACAGAAAATGGCGGGGGTACTGGCACAAAAGTTCCAAGCGGTTGACATTCTCTGTAACAATGCCGGCACGGTTTTCGGTGTTCCCAATACCATCCATGCCTATGACGACCAAGCCTGGATGAAAACCATCGATGTCAATCTACATGGTGTTTTCAGGGTTTCAAAGGCTGTTGTGCCGCTGATGCTGAAAAACGGCGGCAGCATCATCAATGCCGCTTCTCAGGCAGCCAAGAAGCCACCCCTTTTCAATGGCGCCTATGCCGCAGCCAAAGCAGGCGTATTGATGATGACCAAGGTCATGGCCATGGAACTTGCGGGGAGTGGCATCCGTGTCAATGCCATCTGCCCGGGTGTCATCTTGACCGATTTCACCCGCTGGCGCTTTGATCTCGAAGCACAATTTCTCAATGCCACGCCCGATGAACGCATGGCTGAAAAATGTAAGGAAATTCCCCTGGGCCGCCTCGGCACTGCCGATGAGGTGGCCAGCACGGTAGCGTTTTTGGCATCCAGTGCCTCCAGCTACATGACTGGCCAAGCTCTCAACATCACCGGCGGCCAAACCATGGAACTATAGGCAGCATATCTTAGGCTGCTCACGGAATATCCCTTTCAGCAAATAAACGATGCCCGTTCAAAAATAGATTTTTTTTGCATTTAAGAAAAGGAGGTCCCATGCCCCAGATCACAGGTGGTGAACTGATACTCAAATGCATGCACGCGGAAGGTATTTCGCTTGTGCATGCCATTACGGACGGAACCTATATGATGGTCATCGAGGCGATTGAACGTCTGGGCGACGAACTGGGGATCCGTCTTATTGTCCCTCGTCACGAAGCGGCCGCTGCGCATGCTTGCGATGCCTACACCCGTGTTACCGGAAAGCCGGCTGTTGTCATGGCCTGTGCCGGGCCTGGCGCAGCAAATCTGCTTGCCGGGCTTATGTGCGCGCAGGCTGAAGGAAGCCCGGTGGTTGCCATCACCACCACGCGCCGCAGCGAGATATCGGATTCTTATGTTCACCAAGGCGGCATGCAGGTCAGCCAGCATCTGGACATCTTCAGGCCCGCCGTCAAATGGAGCGGGAAAGTCGATCATTGGACCCGTATTCCTGATATGATCCGTCAGGCATTTCGGATGGCCACATCCGGTCGTCCAGGCCCGACGCATGTTCTCATTCCCGAAGATATCATCGCCCAAAAGGGAGATGAAGCGAGTGTTGACATATGGCCTCCGGCACAATACCGCGTGACATCGGCGGCTCCCGCCGACCCGGCCCTGGTTCAACGCGCAGCAGAGATGCTCGTGAAGGCGGATCTGGTCAACATCCACTGCGGCAATGGTGCCGAACGCGCCGGGGCAGGCCAGGAAGTCCTCGAACTGGCC
>Ga0180435_10005591_pt1 | contig 12192 bp, 12 predicted proteins | sample SS_ome_3_FD_132467 | JGI IMG/M metagenome (GOLD analysis project Ga0180435, IMG submission 132467) | Hypersaline lake sediment archaeal communities from the Salton Sea, California, USA - SS_3_S_1 metaG | ecosystem: Environmental > Aquatic > Non-marine Saline and Alkaline > Hypersaline >...
ACTCCCGTCACACTGGAACTGGGAGGAAAAAATCCCGTCATTGTAATGCCCGACTGCCACCTGAAAAGGGCTGCTCAGCGAATCGCCTGGGGCAAGCTGCACAATAACGGTAATGCCTGTGTTTCTCCTGACCATATCTATGTCCACAGGGATATTAAAGATTCTTTCCTTCGGGAGCTCAAAGAGCAGTTGAAAAAAATTGCCGGACCCGATCCCAGAGAGAGTCCCCTTCTTCCGCGTATGGTCGATGAAAGGAATTTTGACAGGGTAGTTTCTCTGATCGATCCGGAGAAAGTTGTTCATGGAGGAAACTACGACCGGGAAGATCTTTACATAGAACCCACTGTTATGGATGGGGTGCTTGGCGGCGACAAAGTCATGCAGGAGGAAGTTTTCGGACCGCTGCTGCCGGTATTGGAGTACCATGATCTGGACAAGCTCCTGCTTACCCTGAAATCACAGGCTGCACCGCTGGCACTCTATCTTTTTACACGAAAGATCCGAAAAGCCAGGAAAATTATGCGGGAGCTGCCTTCGGGCGGGGGCATGATCAACGAGGTGGTGATGCATTTCATCAATATGAATGCCCCCTTTGGCGGAGTGGGAGATTCAGGTATGGGACATTATCACGGAAAAGCGGGCTTTGATACTTTCAGTCATCATAAGACCGTGATGATCAAGGGCACCTGGTTTGAATTATTCCTGAAGCATCCTCCACACCGAAAGTTCTATTATCGAATCTACCGATCGGTGCTCGGACGTTCCTTCCGTAATTTTTTCAGGTAGATTATTATAATGATTTCAGATACTCGCTGGGGGTCTGACCAGTCTTTTCCTTGAAAATGGTATTGAAGCTCGACTTGGAGTTGAAGCCTGAGTCAAAAGCAATGGCAAGGATGGTTAGCTGCTTCAAGTCTTCCTTAAGCATTCTTTCTTTCACTTCATTAACCCGGTAATCGTTTACCAGGTGGTAAAAGTTTTTTCCCATGTGTTCGTTGATGACCTCCGAAAGAATATGTCTGGGGATTTTCAACTGGTCACTGAGGTCATAAATGGTCAATTCCCTGTTCAGGTAAGGCTTTTCAATGACCATGTATTTCCTGATCTTGTTCACATAATCTGCCACATCCTCGTTCTTGAGACCTGAGCGAAGGTATTTTTTCTGAAGGTTCTCAACAGACGGTTCAACTTCAGAGGGATGGTAGCGTACAACCTCCTCGAAAATGGCCGGCTGCTGGAAACCAAATACCCCGAATAAGAAAGTAAGCAGGGTCAGGCCTATGAAGGAAATTTCGTAGGGATCGAAGGGCATGAAACCTACCAGAATATCAATTCCTCCAAAAATGAACATCAATACATATCCGGTATAAAAGGTGATTGAAAGACCCAGTAGCCACTGAAGGGTGATTTTTCCGGAGGAATAGCTCACCATTTCCTTCAAACGTTTCTGGTGACGGTTAATTACCACGAAGGTAGCCACAGAATAGGCTGTAATCGAAAGGAAGAAGGTTACCGCATACACAATGCGGAAAGAGACAAACCTGTCTCTGACCAGGAAGCCATCGGTTCCGCTCATCAGGCGTTCATCGATAAAGATCAGATATACAGTAAGAAATACGAAAAATGGAGTGAAATGCCAGAGGTATCTCAGATCGAAGCGGGGATGCTCTGTAGTCATCCATTTTGCGTAAAGAAGCAAGAGAGGACCATAAGTGTAGGGAAGTATCTTAACGGGATAGAGCTCAATGAGAGTTTCATTGATTAGCACAATAATCATTTCAATGCAGATGATGAAAAGCCAGGCAGAAAGGATCTGGTTGGCATAAACGACTGGCTTTTTCAGGGCTATCAGAAAACCTGCAAAAAAGGTCTGTGCAATGCCAATATAGAGGATGGCTTCCATATTTAAATGTACAAATATTTTAGCTACATTTGAGCTTCACGAGAACCTAAAAAACAGGCATATTCTATGAGTGTATTACTTAATAAAGATTCCCGGGTAATAGTTCAGGGATTTACCGGAAGCGAAGGTACTTTCCATGCAGAGCAGATGATTGAATACGGTACCACTCTGGTGGGTGGGGTCACTCCCGGAAAAGGGGGGCAGCAGCATCTTGGCAGACCTGTATTTAATACCGTGCGAGAAGCGGTGGAAGCAACTGGTGCTGATACTTCGGTCATCTTTGTCCCTCCGGGTTTTGCCTCGGATGCCATCATGGAAGCAGCTGATGCAGGGATAAAACTGGCAGTATGTATCACAGAGGGCATCCCAACTTCCGACATGATTCGCGTAAAAGCCTATCTGGAACAGCGTGAAACACGTCTCGTAGGACCCAATTGTCCGGGTGTTATTACTCCGGGCGAGGCAAAAGTGGGTATTATGCCCGGCTTTATTCATCAGGCCGGCGTGGTGGGAATCGTATCCCGCTCCGGCACATTGACCTACGAAGCGGTGGATCAAATCACCAAAAAAGGTCTTGGACAGTCCACCTGCATTGGAATTGGAGGCGATCCCATCATTGGAACAACAACCCTGGATGCCGTTAAATTACTGATGGAGGATGAGCAGACCAAGGGCATCATAATGATTGGAGAAATTGGTGGCAGCATGGAGGCCGATGCCGCCTATTGGATCAAAGAACATGGGACCAAACCTGTAGTGGGGTTTATAGCCGGACAAACGGCACCCAAAGGCAGAAGAATGGGGCACGCCGGCGCCATCATTGGAGGAGCAGCAGACACCGCCGAGGCCAAGATGAAGATCATGGAGGAATGCGGCATTACCGTGGTGGTTTCTCCAGCCGACATCGGTGAGAAAATGGCCATGCTTCTGAATTAGCTTATGAACTGCAGCGAGCAGGAAATCATACAGGCCGCCGGGATTATAGCAAACGCAAAACACCTGGTGGCTTTTACCGGAGCTGGCATCTCAGTGGAAAGCGGGATTCCGGCCTTCAGGGGAGAGAATGGAATCTGGTCAAAATACGATCCTTCCATTCTGGATATTGATTATTTCTGTTCCCATCCCTCAGAATCATGGAAAGCCATATCTCAGATCTTTTACCAGTTTTTTCTGGATGCCCGGCCCAATCCTGCCCATTATCTCTTATCCAGACTTGAGAAGGAAGGGATGCTTCAGTCTGTGATTACACAAAACATCGATAATATGCATTACGAGGCTGGCAACAGCCAGGTGATTGAGTATCACGGCAATTCCAAATGGCTCAAATGCAGTCAGTGCGGTGAGCGCTACGAGCTTTCCGACATTTCCCTGGATCCCCTGCCTCCCAGGTGCAAAGAGGATAGTGAAGTGCTGAAACCAGATTTTGTGTTTTTTGGAGAAGGGATCCCACCCGAAGCGGCGAGCCAGTCGGTAGATGAAGTTTCTCTTGCAGATGTGGTCCTGATTATCGGATCCACCGGTGAGGTGATGCCAGCTGCCATGCTGCCTTCCATTGCCAAGTCTAAGGGGGCGCAGGTGATTGAAATTAATCCCAAACCGTCAAGCTTCACATCTTCCCTCACCGATCTGTTTTTACAGGGCCCGGCCGCCAGGGTATGTGCAGAACTTGAAAGCTATCTTTTTTAGTATGAACTAATCATATTCTATTGTGTTCTATCAAATATTCAAAATAAACTAATCTAACATGGATCTATTAAAAGGAAAAGTTGCAGTAGTTACCGGTGCCGCAAGAGGCATTGGCCGCATGATCGCTCTGCGTCTTGCACAGGAGGGTGCAGATATCGCGTTTACAGACCTTTCGAGGGATGAAAATATGGATAAGCTGGAAAAGGAGCTTGCCGATCTTGGAGTGAAAGGAAAGGGATATGTGAGCGATGCAAGCGATTTCGAACAGACGCACCAGGTGGTAGATCAGGTAGTGGCCGATTTTGAAAAGATCGATATTCTGGTAAACAACGCCGGGATTACACGCGATACCCTTCTGATGAGGATGGATGAAGAAATGTGGGATCTGGTCATCAAGGTAAACCTGAAGTCTGTTTTTAATTTCACCAAAGCAGTCCAGAAATATATGCTTAAAGCCCGTACCGGATCAATCATTAATATGAGCTCTGTGGTTGGGGTAAACGGCAACCCTGGTCAGGCCAATTATTCCGCTTCCAAAGCCGGTATACTTGGATTCACAAAATCCATTGCGAAAGAGCTGGGCGCAAGAAATGTACGCTGCAACGCAATTGCTCCTGGTTTTATCATTACGGATATGACCGACAAACTTCCGGAGAACGTCAAGGAGGAGTGGATTAAAGGTATTCCGCTCAAACGGGGAGGTGTTCCTGAGGATGTGGCCAACGTCACCCTCTTTCTTGCCTCGGACCTTAGTTCCTACATGACAGGCCAGACCCTGCAGGTTTGCGGGGGAATGAGTGTATAGTAAGATTGTAAACCCAGCAAGTTATTAAGCCGTCCATTCTCAGAATTAAGTTTCTTGTAGCTGTATGGCTATCGTCCTTCCTCCTGGGAGGATGTGCCAGTATGTACAGCGTGGTGGAATTTGAGGTACTGGAGCCTGCCACCATTAATTTTCCGGATAATGTGTACCGACTGGTATTTCTGAATCGTGCACCCGTGAGTGCCTACATGTGGGATGAGGCCAATCGGGAGGGATTGGATGCCAGGCAGCTTATCATGCTGGACACCCTGGTAGTAAATAGCCTGTTCCGTGGCGTGCAGGAGGTTTTAGATAATTCACCCTTAAGCCATTTCCATATGCCCATATGGCTCAACGACAGGCGACTGGATACCTTTGCGCTGGAAGACCGGATCCTTACCCGGAGGGAAGTGGATAACATTTGTGACACCATAGGAGGAGATGTCCTCATCAGCCTGGAATATTATAACGCCGGAGTGAAGGAGCATAATGACTATTACAAAGATGCGCCCAAGGAGATTTTAAACAGCTACTATGAAGCTTTCAATAAGGTAAAATGGAACATCCATCTCCCGGGCAGTCCCACGCCCTTTAATTCCTATGTCACAGTTGATACGCTGTTTTTTCCCCAGGTACTTGAGGGATCCATTGTGGGAGATACTCCTTCAGGGCTTGAGATGGTCAGGGACCTATTTTACGACAGCGGATTCAAATACGGTACCTATCTGGTTCCGGTCTGGAACATGGCGTCACGGACACTATACAGGGGAAGAGGAGAGTTATTGAAACAGGCTGCCAAACACACAGACATGGGTGAGTGGGATTCGGCCTATGCCATTTGGAGAGATTTGAGTGTTTCGGCCGACAGCACAATGGCTGCCAGAGCCTGGCATAACCTGGCCATCTTTTACGAATTGGAAGATCGACTCGATTCTGCAAGTGTGATGGTGGACAAGGCTCTGAAACTGGATCAGCAGGATGTCATTATAATGTACCGTGAAGAGCTTGATGTGAGGATTTTAAACAGGTCGGAAATCGAAAAGCAGGTAAATTAAGCCTATGAATTACAATGCAGTTTTTGTGGCCCTGATCGGGGTGCTTTTGTTTGGGTATATATTGGATCGGATCCTGGATATCCTGAACCTTAAGCACATACTCCCAAAACTACCCGCTGAGTTGTCCGGCATTTTCGACCAGGATGAATACAAAAGGAGTCAGCTTTACAAGCGGGACAATACACGCTTCTCCCTGGTCACCAGTACCCTGAGTCTGCTAGTTATGCTCCCTGTTTTTTTTCTGGGCGGCTTTGGCTGGTTGGATCGGGTGATAGAAGGAATTACGAACCACTACATCGTCCATGTATTGCTTTTTTTTGGAATCCTGGCCTTTCTTAGTGATATACTTGGCACGCCCTTCTCGGCTTACAACACCTTTGTGCTGGAAGAACGTTATGGTTTCAACCGAACCAATGTGACAACCTTTCTGCTGGACAAGCTTAAGGCATGGTTCCTGGGAGCAGTGATCGGAGGGGGCCTCCTGGCTTTGATCACCTGGATCTATATGCTAACGGGTAAGTGGTTCTGGCTCGTGGCTCTGGGAGTATTTACCCTCTTTTATTTATTTATGAACCTCTTTTACTCCAACCTGATAGTACCTCTGTTCAACAAACAGACTGCCCTGGAAGAGGGTTCCCTGAGAAGCAGCATTGAAGACTTTGCCCGAAAGGTAGGGTTTAAGCTGGACAACATTTTTGTGATGGATGGATCCAAACGGTCCAGCAAGGCCAATGCCTATTTCACCGGACTGGGTCCCAGGAAGAGGATTGTACTGTTCGATACCCTGATCCATGATCTGGAGGAGGAAGAAATTGTGGCAGTGCTTGCCCATGAGGTTGGTCACTACAAAAAAAAGCACACCACTACAGGGCTTGTCATGGGAACAATGCAGACAGCCCTGGTTCTTTTCCTATTTTCCCTCTTTGTGGGCAAGGATAGTTTTGCCCTTGCTCTGGGAGGTGAGGAGGCTTCCTTTCACCTGGGTCTGGTGGCTTTTGGAATACTCTATTCCCCCATATCCATGCTTCTGGGTTTGGGGACCAATGCCTTCTCCAGATACAATGAATTCCAGGCCGACCGTTTTGCCAGGGAGGAATATAATGCAGATCGCCTGGTAAGTTCCCTGAAAAAACTATCCAAAAACAATCTCAGCAACCTGACACCGCATCCCGCCTATGTCTTCTTTCACTATTCTCATCCACCACTTTTACAAAGAATAAGGGCCCTGCTGAATTAGCCTCTGGTCCGGCATTGCTTGCTGGCCAACATTCGCTATCTTTATAATTCCCAAAAAACGAAAGCATTAAGCGACGTGATTTCATAGCTGGAATCGGAGCTGTTCCCTTGACCTTAGGTGCAAGCAGACCGGTGAATAGCGAAGCGGATCCAGGGGAAAACCACCCCGGGGCCACTAGCGATACCATGGGTATAGGCCTAATTGGTTATGGAGCCAGGGGTGAAGCTCTTATGGAGGCTCTTTCTCCTGAACTCAACGTGGAATGCAGGGGGGTATGTGATGTACATTCCTTCCGCCGTGAGAAAGGGGCTGCTGCGGCAGGAAAACAGGCCACCGCTCACAAGCATTACCTGGATCTTATGGGCCGTGAGGATATTCATGCTGTGATTATTGCAAGCCCGGATCACTGGCATGCCACAATGGCCATTGAAGCGGCCAGGCTGGGAAAGCATATTTACCTGGAGAAATGCATGACCCGCACCGAATCCGAAGCCCTGGACTTAAGGGAACAGATCAGGCAAAGTGCTGTGGTCTTCCAGCTGGGCCATCAGGGCAGGCAACGGGATCTAAATCAGAAGGCCAGAGAACTGATTATAAACCAAACAATTGGTCAGATCTCACTGATCGAAACCACCACCAATCGCAACGATACACCCGGAGGATGGGGAAAAAAAGCCGGAGCTCCAGCAGACCAGGAGACCATCGATTGGCAACTTTTTCAGGGACCCGACTCTTCACGCTCTGCACCTCAGTTCAGCCCGGAACGATACTTCGGCTGGAGGTCCTACTGGGACTATGGTACAGGTATGTCGGGCGATCTTTTGTCCAACGAGTTTGATGCAGTCAACTCCATACTGGAGCTGGGAATTCCAGGTTCTGCCATGGCATCCGGAGGGATATACTACCATCAGGATGGGAGGGAAGTACCCGATGTATTCCAGGCAAGCTTTGAATACCCTCACCGCAAACTTAGCCTGCTATACAGCGGAACCCTGGCAAACGGAATTCCCCGGGGTATACTGTTTATGGGTAAGGAGGCCACACTGGAGCTGGGAAGATCTCTTACCGTCTGGGCCGATGAGCATTCGTCCAAATACAAAAGCAGGATCGAGTCGGCCATGATCAGTCCATCCACTCCCTTTATCCGCTACGACAAAGAACATGTGGATGTGGATGCTGTATCTTCTCCAACCTCCAAATATTATGCAGACCGGGGATTGATAGAAACCTATCGAGAAGGAAAGCCAGCCAATACCACCTCCCTCCATTTGGGAGAATGGATCCGATGTATCAGAAACGGTGGTCTCACCAGCTGCAACATTGATAGAGGCTTTGAGGAAGCCATAACGGCCCATATGGCCACAAAGTCCTACCGGGAGGGAAGAAGGGTATACTGGGATGCACAAAAGGAAAGAATTGTCTAAAACGCTACAAACTTACGCTACACAAACAAAACCTACTATCATGAACACTACCAACAACTTAAACAGACGCGAATTCCTGCAAAAGACGGCTGTAGGCACTGCGGCAGTCGGATTGTCCTCACCTGCAATGAATCTGATGGCGGCGGAAACAGCTAAAAAAGCCGTGAACAAAGTCGGATTGTACAGCATTACCTTCCTGGGGGTATGGTATAAGGGAGAGGCACTTAGCCTGGATGAGATGATGATCAAAGCCAAAGACTTTGGCTACGACGGCATTGAGATCGACGGCAAAAGACCTCATGGCAATCCCCTGGATATGCCTACGGCAAGATGTAAGGAACTGAAGCAGAAGGCTGCCGATCTGGGCCTGGATATTTATGCCGTATCTGGAAACAATGATTTCAGTAGTCCGGTTCCCGAATACCGTGAATGCCAGATCGTTTACCTGCGTGAACTGATGCGCATGACCTCAGATCTCGGAGTTAAACCTCTCAGGGTATTCCTGGGATGGCCCGGGGTCACCCTTCATCCCGAAGGAGGCAGGTACGATATTGCCAGGGAGAGCTGGCAACAGGCTCACTATCAGTTTGAACCCGAGCAGATCTGGGACTGGTGCAGGGAAGGACTTATAGAAAGTGCAAAATATGCAGGCGATTTCGGTGTTACCCTGGCGCTGCAGAATCACAAACCTGTTATTCACGACTGGAATGATATGATGCGTATGATCAATGAAGTGGATTCACCTCATTTGAAAGCCTGCCTGGATGCTCCCATCCTGGAGGACAAGAGTGAGGCTAATATCATGAAGGCTGCCCAGGCTGTAAAAGGTATACAAATGTTATCGCACTATGGCGGGGAATTCGATAAAGACGCAAGCGGAAAGATTGTGGATACCCAGGATCACAGCGATCATGGCGAAAAGGCAGGGGAACAAAAGGCGGAAAATTACCTGCCCCAGTTTGTAAAGGCCATGAAAGACATTGGCTATGAAGGCTATTACAGCTACGAACTGTGTCATCCTTTGCCAGTGGTGAACGGAGAGAAGGTGGGCATCGATTTTGTGGAAAAGAATGCCAGGCTGGCCTGTGAAATGATGAAGGAGCTGGTTAGCGAAGCTTAAGGCCATTGTTCTCCTCGCTGAACCTGCTGCTTCGCTAAATATAGGCTCGTCATCCATTAGCCTTAAGCCTTGCTAACAACAGGGAGGGAAGGAAAGGAAAGGAACAGGCCTCCGTATCCCGGAGGCCTGTTTTACATATAATTTATTTACTTTTGTCAGCCCCGCAGGAAAAGCGGAAGAGCTATGAGAAGCGCCCTGATAACCATAGGAGATGAGATTTTGATCGGACAGGTGACCGACACCAATGCTGTGTGGATCTCCAAACAATTGAACAAAATAGGGGTAAGGGTGGAAGAGATGGTGACGGTTTCGGACGAGGCCGGACAAATAACCGCTACCCTGGACCGGCTTATGGGTCGCTACGATCTTCTGATTATGACCGGAGGACTGGGGCCCACCAAGGACGACATTACTAAACAAACCCTTGCTAAGTACTTCGATAGCAAACTGGTGAGTCACCCCGAGTCTCTGGACAGAATCCGTGCCTTTCTGAAAGAAAGGGGGCGTGCGGTCATAGAATCCAATCTTCGCCAGGCGGAGGTCCCGGAGCTTTGCAGGCCTTTACTAAACAATCATGGATCTGCACCCGGGATGTGGTTTGAGAAGGAGGGGAGCATTTTGATTTCCCTGCCGGGTGTGCCCTACGAGATGAAGGGCCTTATGACAGACCATGTGATCCCCTCCATCCGTGAAAAGGTTGAAGTACCGGGTGTGGTGCACCGCACCATTATGACGCAGGGAGTCCCGGAATCCTATCTGGCCGAGATGATCAAAGACTGGGCTGCCTCCTTGCCAGAGTGCATAAAACTGGCTTACCTGCCCAGGCCGGGCATTGTGAGATTGAGGTTAACAGTAGTTGACAAATGTGCACAGGAAGCAGAACAATTACTTGAAGTAAATATAGACAAGCTACTGGATATCATTGGAAAACATGTATTTGGATATGATGATATCTCCTTGGAAGATGCCCTGGGAAAGCTATTAAAGGAGCGTAAACTCAAAGTTGCATCTGCCGAAAGCTGTACCGGTGGGAACATCGCCCGATTGCTTACCTCGGTACCGGGTAGCTCGGCTTACTTTAAGGGATCGGTGATTGCCTACGACAACCAGATAAAATCCCGGGTCTTAGGTGTGGATCCTGAAATCATTGAGTCCGAAGGAGCTGTAAGCAAAAAGGTTGTGGAGCAAATGGCACTGGGAGTTTGTCAGAATCTGGGCACCCAGACATCCATGGCCACTTCCGGAATAGCAGGGCCCGATGGAGGGACGGAAGAAAAACCTGTGGGAACTACCTGGATATGTGTATGTCATGAGGGAAAGACCTATGCAAAACAATACCTGTTCTGGGGTACCCGGGAACGGGTGATTGATCAGGCCAGCTTTACGGCCATGCAGCTTTTGAGGAGGCTTTTGCTGAATTCCTTATAAGACAGGCCTGAAACGCGCTTTTTTTGCCTGTAAGGCTTGGTAATTACATATTTATTTGCGTACTTTGCGCCTCGTTAGAAGAATCGATCTGAAATTCAAAGGAAAAATGGCGAAAATTTGTCAGATAACAGGAAAGAAGATGATGGTGGGAAACAACGTATCTCACTCAAAGAGAAGGACCAAAAGAACCTTCCAGCCGAATCTCTTCGATAAGAAGTTTTATCTAGAAGAAGAAGACAGGTATGTGAACCTGCGTGTTTCTGCTCAGGGAATCCGCACCATCAACAAGAACGGACTGAAAGCCACGCTTGAGGATGCCGTTAAAAAAGGATTTTTGAAATCTTATTAATTTGAGTAGAAATGGCTAAAAAAGGCAAAGGAAACAGGGTACAGGTAATTCTTGAGTGCACAGAGCACAAGGAAAGCGGAATGCCTGGAACTTCACGTTATATCTCAACCAAGAACCGGAAGAACTCTCCCGACAGGCTTGAGCTTAAGAAGTACAATCCCGTATTGAAAAAAGTAACCGTACATCGCGAAATCAAATAAAGGATCTGAAAAATGGCTAAGAAAGTAGTAGCATCATTGCAGAGCGGCGAAGGAAGAACCTTTACCAAGTGCATCAAAATGGTTCGTTCCCCCAAATCCGGAGCATATTCCTTCGAGGAGGAAATCGTACACAACGATCATATCAAGGACTTCTTCGCTAAGTAAGCCCTTGATATTCACATAGGACAACAAAGCTTTCTTTTTCAAGGGAGCTTTTTTTGTATACAGACTCAGCATAACAAATGGGTATCTTTTCCAAAGATAAGAAGCAGAACCTCGATAAGGGACTTGAAAAGACCAAGGAAAGCGTATTTAAAAAACTCTCCCGTGCGGTGGTGGGGAAATCCCAGGTGGATGACGAAGTACTGGACAATCTGGAGGAAGTTCTGATTACTTCCGATGTGGGAGTGGAGACTACCCTGAGGATCATCGAAAGAATTGAATCGCGGGTATCTAAGGATAAGTTTCTTAATACGAGCGAATTAAATAGCATCCTGAAAGAGGAGATAGCCATGCTTCTGGAAGAAAACAATTCCGGTCTGGTGCGAGGATTCGAGGATGCACTCCCCGCAACACCCTATGTGATTATGGTGGTCGGAGTGAACGGGGTTGGCAAAACCACAACCATTGGGAAACTGGCTCATCATTTCAAAGAGGCAGGTAAGAAGGTGGTACTTGGTGCAGCAGATACTTTCAGGGCTGCGGCCGTTGATCAGCTTAGCATCTGGGCAGAAAGGGTAGGAGTTGATATCGTGAAACAGGAAATGGGTTCCGATCCGGCCTCGGTGGCCTTTGACACCCTGTCTTCTGCCGTTTCAGATCAGGCCGATGTGGTCATCATTGACACTGCTGGCCGGCTGCACAACAAGGTAAACCTGATGAACGAGCTAAGCAAGATCAACCGGGTGATGCAAAAGGTAATACCTGAAGCTCCCCATGAGATCTTACTTATACTGGATGGGTCCACCGGACAGAATGCATTTGAGCA
>Ga0180435_10005593_pt1 | contig 12187 bp, 6 predicted proteins | sample SS_ome_3_FD_132467 | JGI IMG/M metagenome (GOLD analysis project Ga0180435, IMG submission 132467) | Hypersaline lake sediment archaeal communities from the Salton Sea, California, USA - SS_3_S_1 metaG | ecosystem: Environmental > Aquatic > Non-marine Saline and Alkaline > Hypersaline > Sediment...
CACCACCGCGATCTGCAGGCCGGTCTCGCTTTTCACGACCGAAATCGCATTGAACGGGCAGGCGCTTTCGCATTCGCCGCAGCCGCGGCACATGAAATCATCAACCTGGGATACAACTCCCTCGACAGTGATCATATCCTGGGAGAGGGTTACCGCGGCTCTCGAGGCCGCTGCAGCCGCCTGGGCGACAGATTCCTCGATCGGCTTGGGATAATGGGCCATGCCGGCCAGGAATATCCCGGCGGTGGCAAATTCGACGGGCCGCAGTTTGGCATGGGCCTCGCTGAAGAACTTGTCGTTGTTGGTTGACAGCTTGAACATCTGCGCCAGCGGCTCGTTAAAACGCGGCACGATAGCCGATGCCAGGACCAGCAGGCCCACGCTGAGTTCCACGTCCATGCCGAGGACGTGATCCCTGGCGGTTATCTTCAGTTCGTTCCCGCTCGCCTCGACCTGCGGCTTTGCGTCCTGGGAGTAGCGGATGAAGATCACGCCTTTTTCCCGAGCCTCTTTATACAGCAGTTCCCGGCGACCGTACGTCCTGATGTCGCGGTACAGGATGAAGACGTTGGTGTCGGGGGAGGCCTCCTTGACCTTGATGGCCGATTTGATCGAATGCGTGCAGCAGACCTTCGAGCAGTACGGACGGTCGGGCTCCCTCGATCCGACGCACTGGATGAAAGCCACCCCTTCGGGCTTCGTCAGGTCGTAGGTGCCGTTGCCGAGCGCCTCATCCAGTTCGAGATGGGTCATGACCCGGTCGTCCGCGCCGTAGAGGTATTCCCTGGGCTTGCTCTCCATCGCGCCGGTCGCCACGATGACCGCACCGTGCGCGATCTTCTCCTCACCGCCGCCATTTTTCAGCGTGGTTTCGAAATTGCCGATAAAGCCCGACGAGGCTTCTACGCTGGTCTCCTTGTGGACGGTGATTTTCGCATGGTCTGCAACCCTGCCGATCATCTCCGCGAGGTTGTCCTGGATCGATTCGTCCTGCCAGGTACTGGCAAGGACGCGGGCGTTGCCGCCGAGCTCACCCTCTTTTTCCACCAGGTGGACGCCGAAACCCTGGTCGGCGAGCCCCAGCGCCGAGGTCATGCCGGCAATGCCGCCGCCGATGACCAGGGCGTTCGTGTCAACACCGATAGACGGCTGGTTCAGCGACTTGATCAGCCGGGTACGGGCCACGGACATCCTCACCAGGTCCTTGGCCTTCCTGGTGGCCTCTTCCTTTTCGCTGCTGTGCACCCAGGAGCACTGGTTGCGGATATTGGCCATCTCGAACAGGTATTTGTTGAGGCCGGCGTCCCGCATGGTCTCCTGGAACAGTTCTTCATGGGTTCTCGGGGTGCAGGCGGCCACAACCACCCGGTTGAGCCCCTCTTTTTCGATGACCTCCTTCATCTTTACCTGCGTGTCCTGGCTGCAGGTGAAGAGGTTTTCCTCCACATAGACGACACCGGGCAGGGTTTTCGCCATTTCCGCTACAGCCGGCACGTCGACGATCCCGCCGATATTGGTGCCGCAGTTGCAGACGAAGACGCCGATGCGCGGCTCTTCACCGCTGATATCTTTTTCGTCGGGATAGGTCTTGATGCGGGTGAGTTCCCCGCGCGACCTGGCCAGATCCGCTTCCGCCCAGCAGGCGGCAGCGCTGGCCTCCATGACCGAGTACGGGATGTCCTTGGGTTCCTGGAACGAACCGCAGACATAGATGCCGTCGCGGGAGGTCTTGACCGGTGAGAAGCAGTTGGTGGCGGCGAAGTTGTCTGCGTTGAGCTCGATGTCGAGCGTATGCGCCATCTCGATCACGTCCTTCGGCGTCTCCATGCCGACGGAGAGCACCACCATATCGAACCGTTCGTCGATATTTTTCCCATCTTCGGTGACGTAGCGGAGAATGAGGTCTTTCGTCTCCCGGTCTTCGAGAATGGTGTGTATCCGGGTCCTTACGAAACGAACGCCCTGCTCTTCCCGGGCGCGGTCGTAATAGGCCTCGAAGTCCTTGCCATACGTCCGCATATCCATGAAGAAAATGGCGGTATCGAGGTCCTCACGAGCATGCTCCTTCGCGATGACCGCTTCCTTGACCGCATACATGCAGCAGACCGAGGAGCAGTAGCCGTGGTCGCACCGGTTCTGATCCCTGGAACCGATGCACTGCAGCCAGGCGATCTTCTGCGGCTCCCTGTCGTCGCCGGGACGCACCAGGTGGCCGCCGTATGGTCCGGTGGCGCTGAGGATACGCTCCATTTCCATGGACGTAATGACGTTGTCGTACGCGGTGTACTGGTAGGTATCCAGATCGGATGGCTCGTAGGCCGCAAAACCGGGCGCCAGGATCACCGAGCCGACATTGAGCGTTACCGTCTTTTCCTTCTGGCCGAAATCGATCGCGTCGGCAGGACAGACCTTCTCGCAGAACCCGCACTTGCCGTTCTTGACGATATAGATGCAGTAATCCGGGTCGATCGCGTATTTCAGCGGCACGGCCTGGGGGTTGTCGACATAGATCGCCTTGCGCTTGGCCAGGTCCGCGTTGAACGGATCGGAGACCTTCTTCGGACACTTCTCAGCGCATTCGCCGCAGGCGATACACTTGTCCATGTCGACATATCTCGGGTGTTCAACGATTTCAACTTCGAAGTTCCCCGCCTCGCCGCTAACGGATTTGATCTCGGAGAGGGTTTTCAGTTCGATATTCAGGTGCCGGCCGACCTCGACCAGTTTCGGTGAGATTACTCACATCGCACAGTCATTTGTGGGAAACGTCTTGTCAAGCTGGGCCATCACCCCGCCGATGGAGGCCGATTTTTCCACCAGATACACGTAGAATCCGGAATCGGCCAGATCGAGGGCTGTCTGCATCCCGGCGATACCGCTGCCGACCACGACTACCGATCCTTTAACGCTTTGGGGACTGATTGAGCTCATCTCATATCTCCTGAATATTCTCTGAGAGGTAGACATAGAGGTCCTTGATCTCCACGTCTATTTCCGTATTCGATTTGGCGCAGGACAAGTGGATCTGGCATTTGGGGCAGGCGGTGATGATCGTATCCGCCCCGGCCCGTTCAGCCTCCTTCAGGCGCTGGATCTGCATGGTCTTGGAGCAGGACGAACACTCCATCCAGGCGGTGGTGCCGCAGCAGACGGCATTTTCCCGGTTGTTCTCCATTTCCCGGAATTCGGCGCCGGGCACCATGCCGATCAGCTGCCGCGGCTCTTCATAGATGCCGGTGCGGCGGCCGAGCCGGCACGGATCGTGATACGTGACTTTGCCGTTCGTCGTTGCCGTAAAGTCAAGATCCGCCTGCGGCATTTTCCGGGCAAGAAATTCTGAAATATGGATAATGTCGAAGCCCAGTTCACCGACGATATCGGGATAGGATTCCCGGAAAATCGAGTACCCTTCCGGACAGATGAAAATCACGGTTTGAGCGCCCGATTCCCTGATCGTCTCGACATTTTTCCTGGCCAGGGAGGCAAACAACTCCTCCTCGCCTCCCCAGAACGCGTCGTGCCCGCAGCAGCGCTCGTCGTCGCTGACGACCGGCTCGATGCCCATCCGGTTGAGGATGGTCAGCACCGATCTGGCCACGTCGAGCATGGCCAGGTCGAGGTATTCGAACACCACATTTTGATACGGCAGGCAGCCGACGAAGAGGAAGTACTCCCCTGTATCGCTGATTTTTCCTGCCTCGCGGGCCCAGTCCGCACGTTTCTGCTGGAGGCTCCCGGCCTGCAGGGAGGTGATCGTCTGGAATATGCCGTGATGACTTTTGCGGGGAACGTTGGCGGCGGCCAGGGCCTTCTCCCGATATGTCCGGATGAATTTCGGAAAATCGATGCCGACGGGGCAGCGGTCGCTGCACCTCGAACAACTCAGGCAGGCCCAGAGATCATTGGACTGCAGGATGTCGCCGTCCGGCTCGACCAGGGTCCGCTTGATCATCTGGCGCGGTGAGAAGCCGGGACGATCGTAGCTGATGGGGCAACTTCCCGTACATACGCCGCACTCCATGCAATAGTCGATCTGCTGTTGTGTAAGCTGCATAGTAAAACCCGGTAAATTATAAAAGGTTCAAATCACGTCACTAGAATGCCGTTTCGGGATGAAATACCGCCACGTCCCTCAGATCATCGCCCAGGTAGGTACGCTCGTTGGGACCGAGGATACCCAGCGCCAGCGCCAGGATCGTCCAGAAGTGCACGACCTGGTAATTCCCGCCGAAATGGTGGGACAGCTCGTGAATCTGGGCATGACAGTTGTGGCAGCCGGCGATACAGTAGGTTGCGCCGGTTTCCTGGATCTGGTCGTCCTTTATCTTGCCGTAGGCCAGTCGCTGATCCTTGAAACCGGATTGGAGAAAACCGCCGCCGCCGCCGCAACAGTAATTGTTGGACTTGTTCGGGTACATCTCCACCAGGTTTTCTTCGCCGACACACGCCCTGATGGCATAGCGAAATTCATCGGCAAGCCTGTCCCCAAAGCTCTTGCGGACAATCTGGCAGGGATCCTGTACGGTAAACTTGATGCCCAGCTCCTTGTTCCAGTCGGAGCTCGGCTTGAGTTTGCCCTCCCTGATCCACTTCCCGTAATACTCGTAGATATTCTTGGTTTCGAAATTGTGCTCGATGTTGAATTTTTTCAGTCCGGCCCGGACTGCAAAGGTCACGTGACCTCATTCCGTGTTGAGGTAGGTCTTGCACCCCAGTTCATCGGTAACCTTCGCCTTCGATCTGACGATCTTTTCCCAGCCTGCGTTGTCGGCCAGGAACATGCAGTAGTTTTCCGCAGCCCATGCCTTGCTGCTGTATGTCCAGTTGACCACGGCCAGGTGCAGGATCTTCCAGAGCGGGACCATCTCGTCCGGCTCGGTCATCGGTTCACGGGAGTTCTGGTTGATGAAGAACTCGGCGCCCTCCTTGTCGATAGGCGCCTCCATCTCGGCGAATTCGGGCTGGGACTCCCGGTATTCTTCCAGAACATCGTTCACGACGAAAATGAAGTCATCGACCGGAGTTCCCATAGCGCTGGCGGTTTCACTCTCGAGCGCCATGTCGCAGGAGCCCATGATTCCCTTGGGGCGTTCATCCCTCGGCCGGGCGGCGCGGATATTGAAAATCATCTGCGGGATGTCGATCTTCATCGGACAGACATAGACACAGCGCTGACACATCGTACAGAGCCAGGGCCAGTCCGACTTGAGGATTTCTTCGTCCATGCCGAGGACCAGCATGCGGAGAAATTTGCGGGGATCCATACCGTCCAGCCCGGTAGCGGGACAGCCGGAGGAACAGAGGCCGCACGTGAGACAGAGACTCAGGTTGCCGTCGGGCAACAGGGCCTTCACCTCATCCAAAATTGTTTTCTGGGTTTTCCCCTTGAGCTGTATTGCCGTTTCCGCCATGCCTATGTTTCCTTGCAGTAAGTGTTAAAAGGTTACAAGCTGGTGACGGCCACCCGGCAAATTACCGCAGCTGCCGGCATCAGCCGGCAGCTGCGACGGGTGCTTGGGCCGTCACCTCTGCTGCAGTACACGTACGCGGCAGGTTAGCTTATTTTGCCTTTCTATTCAACTTTTTTGGATTCAACGGCCGACAGGTGTATCAGCCGGAAATCATTGATACAACTAACAATCTTAGATATCACAAAGTTCAATCACCCTCCCCAGGGCATTTCCGTATACTCCTGGAACACCTTGTCGTGCAGCTCCCTGAAAAAAGCCTCATGCCCCCGCTCCCACCTGGCAAGGTGGCTGAACGCTTGCTTCGCATCACCGGTAGCTTTCTGCGCGGCATTCTCATAGAATTCCGAGAGATCTTTTTCGATCAGATACGCCGTCCGCAGGACGGCCACATCGGGAATCATCGACTCGACCAGGCTCTGGTCCAGAAACTCCTCCCGGGCCCGGCTCTCGAACCAGTCGTCTTCGCTGAGCTCTGCGGCAATTTTCTCTACCGACTGCTCCTCGGCGTCGATCAGACCCTGGATATACCTGATATGCTTCAGCTCTTCCTCGGCCAGCTTTTTAAAAACAGATGCCACAGTTGCATGGCTCGCCTTGTCGGCATTACTCTTGAAGAAGCTGTACCCTTCTTTTTCTCTCTGCAGGGCATATTCATAGACTTTCTGGATGTTCATAAACCAACCTCCCGGTACGTATAGGCGACCGTGAAAAATTGCCATTCAGGCCAAACTCGGCGATGGGGCTGCCATTTTTTTCCTCGACATGGCCAATTTCTGCGGAAAAGTTCCTGATTCAGATTGACTGCGCACCTTGATTCTGGACGCAAATCCGAATTTTCACGGCTGCCTGCAGTTAATCGCGATCAGGGTCCATAGCTTTGCCCTGTAAACCTATACCATTTGCCTCCTTGAATCCACGATAAACTGCGCAGCAATGGTAAAGGAACGCGCTCCAAAACGACCCGCCCCGGCGATGCACCCGGACACGGCGCTGCAGGAGTGTGCCGCAGCTGACGTCATCCTGCTGAAAAAGTGACCAAAAAAAGATGCCCGGGGAAGCATCTCATGCATGTGCTTGCAAGAAAGAGAAATATAATTTATCTGCTTATCAGAGGCATGGTGGTTGATGATACATATTTTTTAAGGTTGATGCCGTCTGCTATACGGAATTGTTGCGCGTCTAACAATATGATATAGTTATATATACTGGCAACAAACAAGTAACGGTTTGGGATGACATGAAAATCCTTTCAAACGATTACGGCATGCGGTCTCCGGTTAATCGATTGCGGGGTACATTCAGGTTGGGTGTTGACGTTGGTTCCACTACCTCCAAGCTTGCCCTCGTCAGCAGCGAAAACACCATTGTCCGGTACACGTATCGCCGCCATCAGGCTGATGTCATGGCGACCCTGTTCGATGATCTGAGCGAACTCGCCGAAACCGCAGGCGATATCGACGTTTATCCGGTGTTTACCGGATCAGCCGGAATGGGGCTGGCGGAGAGAACCGGTCTGCCGTTTGTACAGGAAGTGGTAGCAGCCTCCAAATCTGTCCTGCTGCAGCATCCCCGGAGCAAAATGCTTGTTGATATCGGCGGTGAAGATTGCAAAATGATCTTCTTTGACAAGCGTTTCCGTCCTGACATGAGGATGAATGGAAATTGTGCCGGCGGCACGGGGGCATTTATCGACCAGATGTCATGCCTGGTGAACCTGTCGCCCGAACAATTCGACGAGCTGGCACTGCAGGGGCAAAACAAGCACACAATAGCATCCAGATGCGGGGTTTTTGCCAAAACCGACGTCCAGAACCTCATCAACACCGGCGTACCCAAAAGTGATATCGCCCGTTCAGTGTTCAGTGCTGTGGCCTGCCAGGTAGTGTCATCGCTGGCACGAGGCCGGGACATTCAGGGACCGGTAGTCCTGGTCGGCGGGCCCCTTCATTTTTTTGAATCCCTGAAAATCGCCCTCCTGGATGTGCTGTCCTTATCCGCAAAAGAGGCCATCTGCCCGGAAGAGGCGTTGATATATCCGGCCTACGGTGCGGCGTTGGCGTTAGATTGCAGCCGTACCGAAAAATTATCGCTCGCGCATATCATCCGCATCGTTGCAGACAAAACCCGGAAGCACATGCTGACGGCCCAGCATAGGCCGCTGTTTTCGAACCGGGCAGAGTTTGCACAATGGCAGGCGCAGAAAAACCGTTGCCAGGTTGCGGAGACGTCTTCGAGCGAACGTGCCGGCCCGGGAGTTTTCCTCGGTATCGATGCAGGCTCGACCACTACCAAAATTGTCGCGGTAGATGCAGAAGAGCGAATTGTCTTCAAGCATTATACCGGCAACAAAGGTGAACCGCTGCACAGTGTGAGAACAGGTTTATCACACATGCTGCTGGAACTCGGCAGCCAGGAAAAAAGGGTCGACATAAACAGAAGCGTCGTTACCGGCTACGGCGAAGAACTGATAAAAATCGCCTTTGCCATCGACGATGGTGTTGTCGAAACCATCGCCCATTATCGGGCGGCAAAAAAACTGGAAAAAGACGTCTCCTTCGTCCTCGATATCGGCGGTCAGGACATGAAGGCTATCTTTATCAAAGATGGCATGATTCACCATATCGAGATCAACGAAGCATGCTCGTCGGGATGCGGGTCATTTATTGAAACCTTTGCAGATTCACTCGATTTCACGCCGGACCAATTCGGAAAGCTTGCCTGCGCATCGGAACATCCGGTTGATCTTGGCAGCCGCTGTACCGTTTTCATGAACTCCTGTGTAAAACAGGCGCTTCGTCAGGGAAACCGTGTTGCCGATGTGGCCGCCGGGCTCGCCTATTCGGTTATTCAAAACTGCCTGCATAAAGTCCTGAGGGTTTCAGATGCTTCGGTTTTAGGGGACAGGATTGTTGTTCAGGGGGGAACCTTTAAAAACCCCGCCGTGCTGCGGGCATTGGAAAACCTGCTGGAAACAGAAGTCATCAGGCCAACGATCTCAGAATACATGGGAGCGTACGGCGCGGCCTTGATTGCAAAGGAGCGTTTCGACCGGGAAAAAGCGGGAACCACCCAGTCGCTGGAAGACATACTCACGCTCGGTGATGGAGCAAGACAACGGCATCTGAACTGCAGAGGGTGCATGAATCACTGCAGCGTCAGGGCATTGCAGTTCAGCAATGATCGTACCTACTATACGGGGAATCGCTGTGAGCGTATTTTCACCAACCGCAATCATGTCGCACAATGCGGTGAAAACCTCGTTGCCTGCAAAAATAAGCTGCTTGCACGCTACCCTGAAAAACATCCGGAGGCGCCATTTGAAACCATCGGCATTCCGATGGTTTTAAATAATTTTGAGAATTACCCGTTCTGGGCGACTTTCTTCGCTGAACTCGGCTGGAGCGTCGTCAGATCCTCCTCTGTCGACGGCAACGCAGTCAAGGATAGCGCGGTAACCGTGATGTCCGACAACATCTGCTATCCAGCCAAAATAGCTCACGCGCACATACTTGATCTGATCAGAAAAAAGGTGGATCGGATTTTTTATCCCCGGGTGGTGTTCGAGTATTCTGAGTTCGACAACTCGGCAAATCATTTTAATTGCCCGATTGTCAGCGGTTATCCGGATGTCATTGAAAGTGCAGTCGACCCCGGTAAATATAGCGTGCCGCTGGACAGCCCAACCCTGAATTTCAACGATGAGCGGTTGCTGCAGGCTGCCTGCCTCGACTATGTCGCACCGTTCGGAATTGAGCCGTCAGCCTGCCGTGCAGCGTTTGTCAAAGCCCGGCAGGCAATGGATGCATACAAGGAAGACATTCGCCGAGCCGGGAAGGAAATCATCGAAAAGGCTCGCGCGCACAACCAGCGGATTATCATTCTCGGGAGCCGCCCCTATCATGACGACCCCTCGATCCATCATGGGATTCCGGAATTGATTGCCGGGATGGGGGTTCATGTCATTACCGCAGACGCACTCCCGCTGCAGGACTTTGACCTGCCTGAATCGCCCCAGGTAACAGACCAGTGGGAGTATTCCAACCGTCTGTATCGAGCGGCTCATTGGGTTGGCACGGAACCCCTGGCAGATTTTATCCAGCTCAACTCGTTTGGCTGCGGACCTGATGCAATCGTCATTGATGAAATAAAAAGCCTCCTGAAAACCTATGCTCTCTCTCCTGTTGTCCTGAAAATTGATGAAATAACCAGTATTGGTTCTGCACATCTGCGCATCCGGTCACTCCTGGAATCCCAGGACACTGCCCGTCGAACCAGGACGATGTCGCCGCGTATCAACCTTCCGATATTTGCCGAAAAGGATAGAAACAGGACCATACTCGTACCGGATTTTTCACCCTTTTATTCCTTTTTTGCCGAGTCAGCTTTTATTCCCATGGGGTACAAAATTGAAATTCTGCCGCCTCCCGACAAGGAATCAGTAAAAACCGGCCTGAAATACGCCAACAATGACATATGCTACCCGGCTATCGTTACGATTGGCGATATACTCAAAGCGCTTGAATCCGGTAAATATGATCCGGCAAAAATCGCCGTCGGCCTGACCGAAACCGGCGGGCAGTGTCGTGCCACCAATTATGTTTCAATTCTCAAAAAGGCCCTGCTCAGCGCGGGTTATGATACGATCCCCGTTATCTCGGCCACCTTCAGTAAAGAAAGTTCCAATGAGCAGCCTGGTTTTACCTTGAACAAGCCCAGATTAGCCTGCCTGGTCTTTTCTTCCCTGATGGTCATAGATCAGCTTGTCAGAATGTACCACGCAACCGCGGTCAGGGAGCAAAACTCCGGTCAATCTCTAACCACCCTCAAAACGCATCTCGAAAACGCCCGAAAGAGGCTCGGGAACTGGACCGTCAAAGATCGAACCGACCTGCTTGAGCGGGCTATCGAAGACTTTAACAACATCCCCGCCCATAGGGGCACCTATCCCAGGACAGGGCTCGTCGGTGAGATATATGTCAAATACAATCCATTCAGCAACGGCAACATCGTTGATCGCTTAATGAAAAACGGCATTCAGGTTGTCGTTCCCCCGCTGCTCACCTTTTTCCTGCAAAAATTCATTAACGTTCCCTTCAATCACGAAAACCATATCCAGAGGGCCGGTGTCGTGGACAGGCAGCGACTGAAGCTCTATCACTATTTTATTGATTATAAAATTGATCGGGTGAATAAACTGATGAAACATTTCAGATATACGCTGGAGCCGATAATGCTGCCGAAACTATTGTCTGCCAAGGCCAGAAAGATCATCAATCTCTGCAATCAGGCAGGGGAAGGCTGGCTCCTGGCCGGCGAAATTGCGGCCATGTCTGAAAGCGGTATTCGCAACATCATCTGCGTTCAACCGTTCGGGTGTATTGCCAATCACATCGCAGGCAAGGGAATTTCCTCAAAAATATCAAGGCTCTACCCGGAATTGAACTTGCTGAACCTGGATATGGACGCCGGCAACAGTGATGCGAATATCCAGAACAGGTTGGATTTCTTTATTCATGCCGCCCGGGAACATGCTGAATGCCAGGCGGTTTCAGCCAATTGAACCAGGGATGAAGCGATGATGGTTCCCGGTAAGCTTTTCCAATTCAGACTTTACGCTGCCATACCCTGCTCATGATGCTTCCGCTCATCCTCCTCACCGCCTTCATATGCGGATTTTTCGCAAGCAGGGTCGGCCTTCCTCCGCTGGTAGGCTATCTGGTTGCCGGATTTGTCCTTAAAGCGATGGGGGTGGAAAGCACGAATGCGCTGGACAGCATAGCCGATATCGGTATCCTGATACTGCTGTTCTCCATCGGCCTGAAACTCAAAATCAGGAATCTCGCCAGGGCGGAGATCTGGGGGGGCGGCTCACTGCACATGCTGGTCGTGACCACCCTTTTCGCCCTGCTTTTCTTTTTCATCGGTCGTATCGGGTTGGGCCCTTTTAACGATTTTACCGTCGCCCAGGCCCTCATCCTGGGGTTTGCACTCAGTTTTTCCTCAACCGTGTTTGCCGTAAAGACGTTCGAGGCACGCGGTGACATGGTGTCGCTCAGTGCGGTCACGGCAATTGGCGTACTCATCATTCAAGACATAGCCGCAGTCGTTTATCTGACCTTTTCCACCGGTACGTTCCCGTCGCTGTTTGCCCTGCTGCTCGTGCCTGCCGTCCTGCTGCTGCGCCCGGTTTTTCTCCTGCTGCTGGACCGATGCGGTCACAAAGAGCTGCTCCTGCTGGCCGGTCTGGTTTTTGCGGTGGTAATCGGGGGTGCCGGTTTCGACCTGGTAGACCTCAAACCGGATCTCGGCGCACTGTTTATCGGCGTGCTGCTTGCCGAAAGTAAAAAAGCAGATGAATTGTCAGAGACGTTGATGGGGTTGAAGAATCTTCTCCTGGTCGGTTTTTTCTTACATGTCGGTCTTTCGGGACTACCCTCCCTCTCCACGTTCTTCACAGCATTGTTCTTTATCGCCCTGGTGCCGCTGAAAACCGCTCTTTTTTTCTACCTGTTCACGCAATTTCAGCTGCGCGTCAGAACCTCGCTTTTCAGTGCACTGGCGTTATCGAATTATTCCGAATTCGGGCTGATCGTGCTGCTCACCGGGGTCAGTACCGGACTCATTGCAAATGACTGGCTTCTGTCCATAGCCCTTGCGCTATCGTTGTCTTTCCTGATTTCCGCGCCCCTCAACAACCAGGCCCATGCACTTTACAG
>Ga0180435_10005594_pt1 | contig 12185 bp, 10 predicted proteins | sample SS_ome_3_FD_132467 | JGI IMG/M metagenome (GOLD analysis project Ga0180435, IMG submission 132467) | Hypersaline lake sediment archaeal communities from the Salton Sea, California, USA - SS_3_S_1 metaG | ecosystem: Environmental > Aquatic > Non-marine Saline and Alkaline > Hypersaline >...
CGGCAAGCAGGATTACTAGTGTACCCCGTGGATGCCGGTTTTAATCATCACTATTTTAGATCATCGCGCGGTAAGATGAATATAACAGTCCCCGATCCCAGGGAGGATAGTAATGAACAGGCTTGTTTTGATGTTTCTGGTCCTCGTGGCGGCCACGACTGCGGTTCACGCCCAGGAAGTCGAAGTTGATCCCCGTGTGGAGATCATGGATTATTACGCCTTTGATCCGACACTCGGCAAGCAGACGGAGTACGCGGAGTTCAGTTGGCCAAGCCAGCATGAGGCGAGTGCCCTGGTGCGGTTTGAAACCACCGGGTATGAAGAGCGTAAGTCGGTTACAGTGTTCTTCGCGGTCAACGACCGCTACGGCGAGCTTGTGTACAAGGATAACCATGAAATGTCATTGCACGCCGGGCAGCACGAATGGATCATGCCCTACAGCCTGGACATTAGCCGGCTCTACGACGACTACCGGTACGTGATCAAGGTCGAGGTCAAGCTCACCGGGGCTAACCGGGTCGAGGACGCGACGGAGATCGTGGTCCACGGGCCGAAGCTGCCGGTGGTCAAGTTCAGCGACCTGCGGCTCGAGGATCCGCTATCCGGTGAACACCTCAACAAGCTCAAACCGCGGCAGCTCGTGATGATCAAGGGAACGGTCGAGGTCACCGGGAATACCACGCCGCATCTCCCGGTGCTGGTGGTGTACGGCCTGATGAGCAAGGACACGATTGAGGTCGATGACTGGCAGTCGATGCCGTTTTGCGACCTGTACTGGGACCAGGCGCAGCTGAACAAGACCAACGGCAAGTGGGACCTGGTGATCGAGGGCCGGATGCCGGCCAAGTTCATCGAGAACACCGTGGAGTCGCAGCCCTTTGAGATCAACCTGCTCGTCGGGTTTTCCCCGGTGCATTATGAGACTGAGGTGATCGCCGGGACGATCATGGCCAGCGGTACCGGGATGCTCGTGGGCAAGAACCTCGGGGACCGGTTGCTGCAGATCGAGCGCAACTGGTACTGGGAGCTGATCCCGACGAACTAACCTGGCGATTCATCTCCGACCTGAATATCTGATACAGGAATCTCGCATCACTGCAATTAAATGTATAATCAGTGCCGCGATATGCGAGACTTCCTGGTGTTCAATCCATGGCTCACCGCTGCCATCCTGGCATGGGGCATTGCGCAGCTTTTAAAGATGATCCTTGACACCCTGACCAAGCGCAAGGTGGATTTCTCGCGGCTGGTTGACACCGGTGGCATGCCCTCCAGCCATACGTCGTTCGTCTCCGCGCTGTGTACCAGCATCGGGATCACCGAGGGGTGGAACAGCGTGGCCTTCGCGATCACCGCCTGTTTCTCAACGATCGTCGTCTATGACGCCACCAACCTGCGCCGCAGCGCGGGATACCACGCCCGGGTGCTCAATGAGATCGTCCCCAAGCTGCTGCGTGGCGAGGTCTTGAAAGAGGTCGTGACCTACCGCCAGCTCCGTGAGCTGTTGGGGCATAATCCCTCCGAAGTCCTGGTCGGCGCGTTGATCGGTGTCCTGGTGACTGTCTGGTTCTTCATGTTGGTTGGCCTGCCTGAATCGTGAGTGGGTTATGAAGCTCCTCCAATACTTGCTTGAGCACAACCTGGCCCCGGATGAGCGTACCGCCCGTGGCCTGATCATGCGTGGTGACGTCCTCGTCGACGATAAACCGGTTTCTTCCGAACATGCCGAAGTATCAAAGGAACAAGCCGTTCGCCTGCGGGGCAAAGCTCCCGGGGCCAGTGTGTCCCGCGGTGCTGAGAAGCTTTTGCCGGTGGTCGAGCGGACCGGGTTTTGCTGCAGGGATATGGCCTGCCTCGACCTCGGTGTTGCCACCGGGGGGTTTACCCAGGTGCTGCTTAACCGGGGTGCACGGCAGGTCTACGCGGTTGACGTCGCCTATGGCACGATCGCCCTCGAACTGCGAAATGACCCTCGGGTTATGCTCCTGGAACGGACCAATGCCCGTGACCTCTCTCCGGAGCTTATCCCGGAGCTGATTGACCGCGTTGTGGGTGACCTGTCATTTATCAGCTGGGAGGCCGTTCTCCCCGCCGTTACCCCCCTGGTGCAACCTGATGTTGAACTGCTCCTGATGGTGAAGCCGCAGTTTGAGCTTTCCGCCCAAGGGCGAGGCGGCGAGCTTGTTGATGGGGTGGTCGTATCTCCGGACCTGGCCGGGGAATGCCTGGTGGGTCTATATAATACGTGGGTGGTCAACGGGTTGGCCCCGGAAAGAGTAATCCCCGCTGGGATCCGCGGGGCTAAAGGCAACCAGGAGTACTTTGCCTACCTGAAAATGTCGCCGGACCCGGTTAACCTTGAAACTTATACGGATTTAGTCAAGCAAGCCGTAAATGAGGCCCGTAAATGAAACTGGCATTGCAGATCCACCCGACGCGGATAACGGAGGAAACCCTTAGGACCAGGGTTTACCCAGTGTTCGAGAAACTGGGTTGCACATACTTCGTGCTCCCGCGCAACCATGACGGTTCAGTTGAGCTGGAACCGGGGACCGACCTGATCTGTTCCCTGGGTGGAGACGGGACGTTCCTCCACGGCTCGCGCCTGGCGATCAAGCACGGGATCCCGATCATCGGTGTCCGGGCGGGACGCCTGGGCTTCCTCTGTTCGACCAAGCTCAGCGACCTGTTTGAGACAGTCGCCGACATCAAGACCGGACGGATGCCGATGGAGGACCGCTATCTGCTCCATGGGCGGATTGTCCGAGATGGTAAGGTCGTCTACGAGCAGATGGCGCTCAACGACATCGTCGTATCCAGGAAGCAGACGGACAAGTTGCGTGATTTCGAAGCTTATACGAACGGGAAGCTGATCGCCAACTACCGGGGCGACGGGATGCTGATCGGCACCCCCCTCGGTTCCACGGCCTACAACATGTCGGCGGGCGGACCCCTGGTCCATCCCAGCCTGGAAGTGATCCTGGTCACGCCGATCTGTGCCCATTCGCTGTTTACCAAACCCCTCGTACTGCCCCAGGACGATATGGTGGAGATCACCAGTGCCGGCGGCAGTGCCCCGCTGATGGTCAGCTTTGACGGCGAGTTTCAGCAACCGCTGGCCGACGGCGACCGGGTCCAGGTCACGGGCCATGACGTGTCGCTCCAGCTCTACCGGCCGACGGAGTACAACTTCTTTGAAGTGCTGCGCGAGAAGTTCCAGCACGGATATATCTACGGTGGCGAGGATGATTAGGTCGATCCAGGTCAATGGGTTCTCACTGCTCCGTGATGTGGAGCTGGACCTGTCCGCTGGCCTGACTGTGGTTACTGGTGAATCCGGGGCGGGTAAGACCCTGCTCTTTGATGCCGTGAGCTTCGTGCTGGGGGGCCGGTCGCACCGGTCGCTGCTGGCGGAAGGGACTGCCAGCTGTGTCGTCAGGATGGAGGTTGAGGTTGCCAAAGCTGCGGCTCAACGCTTAAAAGCGCCGTGGGTTGCCGGGCTGAACGTCCTGGAGCGTCGCTACTCCAGTTCCGGACGCAGCCGCATAACGTTAAACGATACGAAACTCTCAGTCGCCGAGATCCAACCGGCCGCGGAAGCTATGTTTGATATCACCGGCCAGTTTGAGAGCCGGATCCTGTTCAACCCCGGTTCGCACCTGATGCTGCTTGACGCCTTTGCCGACAAGCAGCTCAAGGTTGTCAAAGCGGATTATGACGGCCTGTATACCGCCTGGCGTGACCTGGCATGCCGTCTGGCGGCGTTGCGCGAGTCCACGGGGCAGCGTGACCAGGAGATCGACTTCCTGCGTTTCCAGGTAGACGAACTCGGTAAGGCGGAGGTCGCCACGGGGGAACGGGCTGAGGTTGAGGCCGGGCTGAAGATCGCGGAAAACGCCGAGGAGCTTGTCAAGGCGGCGGCGACAGCGGCGGGGTTGCTCGACGGTGATGATGACGCACCCGGGGCCTACGACCTCAGTGCCCGGGCCGAGGCCAGTATCCAGACCATCATCAGGTTGCTGGACGGGGCCGAACTCGGGGTTTTCGACCTCGAGGAGCTCGGCGAGACGGCCACCGGGCTGCTCAGCGGCCTGCGCGAGCTGGCGGCGAGCTGCCGGGAGATCGCGGAGTCGATCCAGCATGACCCGCGTGAGCTTGAGCGCCTGCGGGAGCGCCTGGACGTCCTCAACCAGCTGGAACGGAAGTACGGCTGCACCGCGGACGAGTTGGTCCCGTTGCTGGAGGAGAAGCAAGACCGGCTCGATCTGTTGACCGATGATACCCAGTCCCCCGAAATGCTTGAGAAGCAGTCTGCCGAGGCATTCAAAAGTGTGATGGCAGCGGCGAAGCAGCTGACCAAATTACGTCAGGCTGCCGTGAAACACGTAGTAAAGAGTACGGCGGAATACTTCTCGAAGCTTGATTTCAAACACGTAGAACTCAGGGTGGACCTCTGTGAAACAGATCAGCCCGGACCGGATGGAACTGACCAGGTAGAGTTTATGATCTCGCTTAACCCCGGTGAACCAGCCCGGCCCCTGGCCAGGGTTGCCTCCGGCGGTGAGGCTTCGCGGCTGCTGCTGGGGCTGAAGGCGGCCCTGGCGGGCAAGCTTGGATACCAGGTGCTGCTCCTTGATGAGATCGAAGCCGGGGTCGGCGGGGACACGGCGGCGCGGGTTGCGGATATCCTGGAGCAGATCGCCGGAGGGCGCCAGGTGATGGCGATCACGCATTTACCGCTTGTCGCGGCCCGGGGCCAGCGGCACCTGTTGGCGCGGAAAAAGGTGTCCGGTACTCAGACCGCGGTGGTCTACGAGCCACTGGATGAGGCCGGCCGGCGCCAGGAGATCGCCCGGATGCTGGGTGATACTGACGGCGCTGAAGAGGCGGCGCTGGTGGACAAGCTGATGTCGCGGTAGACATCCGTTCAGCCCTTATCAGAATTAATGTCAAACATCTCCCGTAAACGCGGCGTCCGGCATCTGTCGGTGATAGAATTGGCATTCCTCGAGGAAGTATGGAAAGGCGACAACAGCTGCTGAGGCGGCGGCGCGAGCTGCTCGCTGCAATTCTGCGCTATGCGCTCACAATCGCGCTGGTTGTTGGCTCCTACTTCGGCATCAAATATGTCTTCTCCCGCTCCAACGACGAGATCAATGCGGTCCTTGACCGGCCCGACAGTCCCTGGTACCTGATCGTCGATGCCGACGAGGATGTCGTGATGCGCGTCGTCGATGACACCGGTGAGATGTCGATGGAGCTGACCGGCGAGGAAGTCCGGCTCAGCACCGACCAGAAAAGCGCAGTCTTCGTCGGCGCGAATGCGGTTTACTACGAGGACGGCAAGGAATCGATGCGGATGACCGCCGGCCAGATCGATTACGACATGGACTCCGAGGACTTCCTGCTTTCCGGCGGTCTGCATATCGAAACCAGTGATGGCATGATCGTCGACGCACAGGAAGTGGTCTGGCGCCGGGCCAAGAACCGGACCGGTGGGCAGGGCGCGAAGGTCCCGTCCTTCAGCTTCCCCCTGGGTGTGACGGTCGCCAACTACGACAAGGAAACCGGGCAGCAGCAGTTCGCCGTCGAAGCCCAGTACCTCCAGGCGGACAAAGAGCTGATGTACATGGAGTTCGTCGGCCGCGTCGTCGGTGAGATCAACAGCCTCAAGGACGCGGAGTTCATCGCTGACCGCGAGATCACCGACTCCGAGGAACTCAACTTCGAGGACTTCGAGAAGCTCGCCTTCCAGGCCGAGCAGATGATCTACGACAAGAAAAACCAGGTCGTGCTGGCCACGAGCCGGATGTACGACCGGCGGTTCAGGATCCTCGACCTCGACGGCCAGGAGGTACGGATCGAGGACCGGATGGAAGAAGAATGGCCGGTGACCTTCAGCAAAGAGGAGATCCGCATCCGCTGCGCCCACCTCGAGGCGCATATCGAGAAGCAGTGGGCGGCCTGTGTCGGCAACGTCGACATGCTGATCCCCCCCGCCGAGCCGGAGGAGGGTGACGACAAAGCGCTGCAGGTTGTCAAGAAATCCGAGACGAAGATCGCCACCGGGGAGCTTGAGTACTGGTGGGGCAAGGACCACGTGATCTGCCACCAGAACACGCGGGTCGAGCAGGACGACCGCCTGGCGCTGGCCGACGGGATCACCTATTGGGGCGAGAAGAAGATGGTGCTCCTCGACGGTGATATCACCGTCGTCCAGGGCAGCGGGACCTGGCTCGTGGAGAACGAGCTGATTGAGGTCGGCGACCACGATATGGAGCGCGCGGTCAAGAGCTACACCGAGCTCTATGCCGACCGTGCCGCGATCTACCTCGACAACAACGATTTCGTCGCATCGGGGAACGTGCGGACGCGTAGCGACGAGCGTGAAACCGCGGCGGATACGATCGTCTACCAGGACGACATCAAGCGGATCACGGCGAAGGGCAACGTGAAGTTCCGTGACCGGGATGACCAGACCCTGCTCTGCGGTGGATTGGTCTTCCACAACGAACATGACTACATGGAGATCAGCGGCGGTGCCTCCGCCACGATCCGCCTGCCGGCCAAGTATGCAAATGACATCAACCAGGTGCTCGCGGAGATGCGTGAGACGGACGCGCCACCCGAGATCACCGACCCGGAGTTGCCTGATGAGGGTGAGGGCTGGAACCCCAATGAGCGCTCGCCGCTCCGGAGCGGGTTCCTGATCCAGGAGCCGACAGTGACCGCCCCGCCGCCGAAGCAGCAATGGTCCGCCGGGCAGGGGTTGCCGGCGCTGGCGATCCCGGGGGCCGGCAGTGGCGTGAACGTCGCCGAAGGTGGGGCGCGGGAGTTCGTGATTGAGCTGGGAGACGATGACAGGATCGAAGTGACCGCGGAGGGTGAAGCGGAGGAAGATACCGGCGAGGGTGAACCGGATGACGACGGTGAAGGGGAGGGCGGATGATCATCAGGAGCATCAACACCCTGTCCGTGGTCCTCGCGCTGATCGCAGCGGCGGCGCTGCTGGCGCTGGTGCCGGCCGCGGCCCAGGATTCCACCGGGACATCCGAGGCGGGTGAGAAAGCCGGTAACACGGCTGAGTCGTCCAGCAAGTCTGTTAATGAAGACGAGGATAAGCCTACCGGAGAGGATGCAACCGAGGAAACCGGCACGGGTGCCGGGGCGGGCAACGTGGCTGATGCCGCGGGTACCGCGGAAGTGGAACCCGCCGTGCCGGATGAAACCCAGGCACCGGTGGAAACGGGGGCCGAGGAAACGCCCGCCGCCGGGCTGACCGGGTCCGACCTTTCCGACCTGGGCTTTGACCTGCCGGATTTCGCCGATGACCAGCCAGGGTTTATCCCGGACCTCGCGCCGACCGACCTCCTGGAGGAACGCACTGATATCGCCGGGTTCAGGACCTACCTCGGCCCGTCGCGGCTGCCCCGTGATGAAGTCCGGGATACGATCCTGCGCCATCAGGGCATGCCGGAGCGGGATCTAAGCGACAACTTCGCCCGAATCATCGTCAACCCGGGCGGGACGATCGAAGGCTCGACGGAAACCAAGCAGTTCCACATCGAGGGTGGCCTCCAGATCTACTACAGCCAGATCGTGATTGCCGGTGACAGCGCCGATATCGACGAGAAGAACGAAGTCGCGGTCCTGCGCGGGAACGTGTCGATCGATGATCCCAAGTACACGATGGAAGCCGACGAGCTGTTGATCTATTTCGAGGACAAGCGGTTTTTGGCCTCGGGGTTCGTCCAGTTCAAGAAACGCAGTGAGTCCGCCAGCGGTGAACCGGACCTGGGCCTGGCCAAGAAGGACCGGCTGCGGGAGCATTTCGCGGGCCAGGAGTTCGAGCTGTTCTGCAAGGACCTGTTCTACGACTGGGACTCAAAGTCGATGACGGCCAGCGACTCGGTCCGCCTCAAGCACCCGGTGTTCAACGGCTCGATGGACCGCCTGGACTATAACGATACGACAAAGGAATACGAGCTGACCGGGGAGATTACCCTTGAGGTCACCGAGTACGGCTGGGTCTTCGAAAACGAGCTCGTCGAGGGCGATGACGTCCAGAAGGTCGAAGCCCTGACCGACGGCAGCACGCGGATCACCTGCGACCAAGTCATCTATTCCGAGGAAAACGGTGTTGCCCAGTTCTACGCCCGGCCGGAAAAGGACGTCACCTTCGTCCAGCCGACCCGCAACATCGCCGCGTCATACATCGAGGTCAATGACGAGACAAAGGACTTCCATGCCGAGTCCGTGGAGGGCAAGAAAGTTCGCTACAGCCAGGACGACGGCGAGTGGATGTTCGCCGGTGGCCTGGTGGACCGCGAAGGGGTCGACGAGGACATGGCAGAGGCCCTGGGCGGGCCGCTGGAGACGACGTCCCAGACCCTGACCTACAACTTCGACAGAAAGCGCCTTGAACTGCTGGACGGCGTGACGATCATCGCCGGTAGCCGGACGATCGAGGCCGGCGAGGTGATCCAGGATGAAACCGCCAAGTTCTTCCTGATGCGCCAGAACGTGCATATCAAGCCCGACGCCGACAGCGAGATCGTGGCGGCCCAGGTTTACATCGACACCGAGAACGACATCGTGACCTTGATCGGCATGGTCCAGGGCAAGCTCAAGTCCGAGGACCTGCCCCTCCAGGGCGACGCCGCCGGTACGGGCCGTGGCGGTCAGGCCGGGGACAGTGAGTTTGAGGCGGCCTCCGGCGTCTTCCGCCAGCAGAGCAGCGTCGAGACTGAAAAGAACAGCTCCAACGTCGCCGAGGGCGGCTGATCACAGGCGCCGGACGGCAGGCGGTGCTAGAATTGGCCCGTGACGAAGATACCTGACCTGTACAAGTTCATCGATGGCTTCAGCGAGGTCCGCGCCGGTGTGCTCGGTGACCTGATGGTCGACCGTTTCATCTACGGCGGGGCCAGCCGGATCAGCCCGGAGGCGCCCGTTCCCGTCGTGCGGATCCGCGAGCGCAGCACCCAGCCCGGCGGGGCGGCCAACGTGGGGCACAACATCCTCAGCCTCGGCGGACGCCTGGAGCTCTTCGGAATCCTCGGCGACGATGAGCCGGGGCACGAAGTCCTGGCGATCCTCGGCAACCAGGGTGCGGATACGACGGGCATCATGCTGATGCCGAACCGGCCGAGTACGGTCAAGACGCGCGTGGTGGCCCAATCGCAGCACGTCGTCCGCTTCGATGAAGAGGAGACTGCGCCCCTGGAGGGTGACTACCAGGAGCGGATGCTCAAACTGATCGAAGGCCGGATCCAGGTCATGGACGTCCTGATCGTCAGCGACTACGCCAAGGGTGTGGTCAACGTCGGTCTGGTCAGCGGGATCTTTAAGCTCTGCGCCAAGCACGGGGTCCGGACCTTCGTCGACCCGAAACCGGTGAACATGGAGCTTTTCGCCGGGGCCGACGTGATCAAACCCAACTACCACGAAGCGCTGCGCCTCGTCGGGCGCGAACGCGATGCCGGTCCGGAGGAGATGCCGGAGGTCTGCCGCGATGTGCGCGAGGCCACCGGCGCGAAGGACGTGGTGATCACCGCCGGAGGCAACGGGATGTTCGTGTTGGCCGGTGAGGAGTTCATCCACCTGCCGGGGATGCCGCGGGAGGTCTACGACGTCGCCGGCGCCGGGGATACGACCCTGGCGACCATGGCCCTCTCTCTGGCGGCGGGGGCTGACCTGGTGACCGCGGCCCGGCTTGGTAACATCGCCGGGAGCATCGCAGTCGGGCGGCTCGGGATCGCCGCGGTGACGGCGGACGACCTGCGCGGCGAAGTGGAGGCCTACCTTGACCGGTATCAGCGCTGACCTGGCGGTCCGCCTGGCGAACTGCCGGGAAAACGGGCAGAAGATCGTCTTTACGAACGGCGTGTTCGACATCATGCACCCCGGCCACGTCGCCCAGCTTGAGGCGGCGCGGTCCTTCGGTGATTTCCTGGTGGTCGGTCTCAACAGTGACGCCTCGGTGCGGATGCTCGCCAAGGGTGAGGACCGGCCGGTCCTCGACGAAGTCGCGCGGCGGATCATGCTCCAGGCCCTGCGCTGCGTCGACGCCGTCGAGGTGTTCAACGCCCCGACGCCCTACGACCTGATCAGCCAGGTCCGCCCGGACATCCTGGTCAAGGGCGCGGACTACGCCAACGCCGAGGTCGTGGGCCGCGATGTCGTCGAGTCCTACGGGGGCCGGGTCGAACTGATCCCACTGGTCCCGGGCTATTCGACCACCGCCATCATTAAAAAGATCCGCGAGGGATAGCAATCTCAGTGCTGGCAACAGTCATCCAGCGGCTGGCGCAGTTCATCCTGCCCACACGTTGCGCGCTGTGCCAGCGGATCGGCCCGGACGTACTCTGCAGTGAATGCCGCCGCATGCTGGAGCCGGTCGGGGCGCTTTACTGCCTGCGCTGCGGACGCCGCCGCCAAACTTCATTCGCCAGCCCGGACTGCGCGGAGTGCCACGGCGAGACGCTGGGGATGGTCAGGGGCCGGAGCCTGTATATCTACAACGAGGCGGCCCGGAACCTGCTGGCTGAGTTCAAGTTCAAGGGCAACACCGGTGCCGGCAAGGAACTGGCGGCGGACCTGGCGAACTGGGTCAGCCGCGGCTGGAACAGCGTGTACGACGAACCGGATGCGGCGGTCGACCTGGTGGTGCCCGTGCCGCTTTTTCCCGCGCGCAAACGGGAACGCCGGTTCAACCAGGCGGAGCTGCCGGCACGGGTGATCAGCTCGGCAATGGGCGTGACCTGCCGGCCGGAGGTACTTGAGCGCACCCGCCGCACCGAGACGCAGGTCGGGCTCAGCGCGAACAAACGCCGCTTAAACGTCCAGGGAGCCTTCGCCGTACCTGAAGACGAGCGCGGGAAGCTGAAGGGCAAGCGCGTGCTGCTGGTCGACGACCTGATGACCACCGGCTCAACGCTCTGGGCCTGCAGCGTCGCATTGCGTAAAGGTGGTGCCGCGGCGGTCTACGGCCTGACGATCATGTCCACCGTGCGCGCGGTGGAGCCGGTCAAGGATAGCCAGTGATGATCGTAGGATGCGCCTCTGGACAGCGGTGCTAGGCAGGGCTGAGATCGATCCGCCGCAGATGGCATTGCCTGCCTTTCGTCTGGATTACTGCGTACAGGTGCTCGCCGCTGAAGAACATGCAGGGAATGAAACGGCGGTCCTCCACCGGTGAAACGAAGACGAGCCTGCCACTGTCATCGAGCAGAAGGATCGAGGAAGCGACATCGGCGATGGCAAGGTATGTGTCATTCGCCGCCGGGGGGGAATAGACAGACTGGTATAAGTTGTGTGCCCAGACCGGCTCATCGTAACGGTCCAGGGCCACCGACAAACCACAGACGCTTCTCACAACGATGGAATCCCCAAAGTGAACCATTGAGCGGTTGTAGATATAGTCTTGCAAGTCATAAGAGGCCGCCAACTCACCATCAGTGCCAATGACGAAGAGCAGCGTGTTAAACGAAGTGAGATACAGCTTGCCATCCCTGATTAAAACATCCTGATTCAAGTACGGGCCGGCATACAGGATGTCCATGCACATCTCATGTGGTTCGGGAAGGAGCGAGTTTACGTCAGTTGACACCACCGCGCCAGCTGTCTCGCGCAAATCGAGTGACCAGCAAAGCTCTAAAGAATCAACGGCCAAGCAGAAAAGCTCATCGGACCCCACCAGGAATATGCTGCTTTGAGTCAGGCATCCTGGGTTGTAATGGATGCTTTCAATTTTCTCCCCGAACTGAAGTTCCCTGCACCGGCAGCATCCCAGGCTGGAGTCCGCGACGTGGATCCAGTTCCTGTCGGTCAGTACTGCCGAGGTATGGCAGCCAAGGCCGGTGATCATCCGTGGTGTGCCATGCGCTGGATCGATGTCGTAAGGCCCTGCGCTGACCCGGCCGGCCACCGGGGAAAATGCCGCTGGTTCACCGGATGCATCCAGTGTATACACCAGCGACATACTCGCCTGCGGGGAAATGGCTGAAGCACCGGGGGTAAAGCCCTCGGGCCTGAAAACAGTGCCATTGGGGGAAAGGAACAGGAGGTCCTCCTCATCAATCACCAGCGCGTAAAACCCGTTGGCAAGCCTGGTGGCAACTGTCCTGGAAAGGATAAGCGAACTATCGGTCACGATGTCATGCAGGGCTACATCGTATTCCGAG